>Ga0209581_1000635_pt1 | contig 61552 bp, 78 predicted proteins | sample Coa_R2_FD_187160 | JGI IMG/M metagenome (GOLD analysis project Ga0209581, IMG submission 187160) | Surface soil microbial communities from Centralia Pennsylvania, which are recovering from an underground coalmine fire - Coalmine... | ecosystem: Environmental > Terrestrial > Soil > Unclassified ...
TGCGGCTGCAACTGGTTTGACCTACTACCAGGTGCAAAAGATTACCTCCAAACGGGCTGCGAATCAGTGATTGATTGATTGGCCTGATTGATTTCCCAGCGAAAATTTTTTGCGCTCAACGTGTGTGATTGATTGGCGATTGATCGGCCAATCACGCGTATTCGCGTATACCGCGTAAGCGGGGGAGTGAGAGAGATGTCAAGTTGGAGAGATAGCGCCATTGAAAAATCTCAGGCCATCAGTGATGCCTGGGACGTGGTAAAAGCCTATGCAGGTCGCGCCGCCGAGTGGCTGCTTTTTGCCTGCATGATTGTGGATATTGCTGAAATGCTGCCTGGGAGTATCGTCCCGGTGGCCGTGGCAAACGGCGTGCTTGCCGTGCAGGCGATCACGCTCGATGTAGCCGGGTTTGGCCTGCAATCGCTGGCTGACCATGCTGAACGTCTGGGGGATGAGCGGGCAGCGAGGAAAGCGCGGAGCACTGGCGCTGTGCTTATCAGTATCATGATCGCCACGCTGGTAAGCGTGACCTTGCCGCTTTTGTGGCCTGCGCTCTCAGTCTATACTGGCCCGGCTGATAAGGTGCTTATCCTCGTGCGTGTGGTGATGACCGTTATCTACGGCCATGTGATGCATAGTCTTCGGCAGTATGCCGAAGTACGCGCGCAGCGTGAGCTTGAAGAGGTGCGCGCGGAGGTGCAGGGCCTTCGAGAAGAACTGGTGCAGGTGCGTGAAGCTGCTGGTCAGCAGGCAGCGGACATGGTACAAGAGGTGCGCGCAAAAGTTGATGATCTGGCGCAACAATTGGAGGAACAAAGAGCGTACAAAAACGACACTCCTGACGAAACAGAAACCGCACTCGAATCAACACTCGAAGAGCCATGTTGTGTGCCTGGAAACGAAACTCGAAACATCACGTTGTTGCGCACAGAGAGGCGCACAAAAACCGAAACTCGAAGGCGCACTCGTACACCTGCTGACAAGGCTTCCCAGGCGGCGCGATACATCAAGAAAAATCCAGAAATGACGGCGTCAGAACTGGCGAAAAAGGCGGGGATCAGCGAGACATATGCGCGCACGTTGTTGCGTGAGTATCGCGCGGCGAATGCATAAAAAAAGGCTATTCAGTGAGCAGCCTGACCGATTCAAGCTGGTAGCCGGGCAGCTTGCCCCAGTACTCATTCCAGTAGTCGGCCACCTCTTGCCGTGTAAAGTGACGCTGTGCCATTTTTCGTTCTCCTCTCTTTTTAATTGACGTGTTTGAGCCAGCGAAGAGCGACGAAGGCGTATTCTTTGTGGTGTGCGCGCATGTCCTCTTTGAATGCGGCCTTTGCTTCTTCGCGTGATGTGGCGTGTTTGGTGACTTTGTAGTCATGGCCGTAGATCGAATAGGTGATTTCGTAGCATCGTAGTTTTCTCTGCATGGTGTTCTCTTTCTTGCTCGGAGGTGCGTTTATGTGCACCTCCGAACGTCTTGACTTCAGATCTTGAGAATGCTAAAAGGACGGTTGCCGTTGAGCGGTGCCAGTTCGTGGCGTTGCGCGTCTTTGGCCGCCTCGTCGGCGCGTCGCCAGGCTTCGATCTCTGCCAGGCGTGCTTCATGCGCGGCGGCCTGGGTGCGTACTTTGTTGGCTTGCTCTGTAGCGCGGGCTTTGCTGCGCTCAGCTTCGCGCTGCTCCAGTTGGCGCATGTGGTAGCAGGGTTTGGTGGCAGGACAGGAGCACCCGGTAGCCCTGCCGTTCACAAGTGTGGTGTGATATTCGTCTTTGCCGTTTGATGAACGCACGAGGTATACAACGTGGCTGTTGCGTTTGATCTCGTAGCGAGCAATGACCTGGACCTGTTTGGTGTTGAGCGGTGTGGTTGTCATTTGGATGTCTCCTTTGTGTTTCTCTTGATGTTCTTAGTATAGCAGATGTCTCTATGTTTGTCAAGCTTTTTCTATGTTTTATTTGGTGATATGAAGGATTGACATTTTGAGACAAGGATAGTATAATCTTTATGGTAGCATAATCTTAAAGGAGGACATTTGAATGTCAGAGGAACAGTATATCTCGTTTGAAGAAGCTGAAGATAAGCTTGGAGTCACCAGGGCGACGCTTCACTACTATATGCGAGAATTAAAGATTGAGCGTTATAAGTTTCCGCTTGATAAGAGGGCGTATATGAAGCTGTCTGATTTTGAGCGGATACAGGCGGCGAAAGGTGCGGCAAGTCGAAGAAGTGGGCCGACAAACGGCGATCAAGCAGCAAAGGAGGAGTCGCATGCGAAAACAGCAGCAAGTTGAATCCATCGAGGAGATGACCGGTGAGGCACTGATTGCGCAATTGCGGCTGTCGAAAGACCTGCAATTGGCCGCGAGGTTGCTTTCCCGTGAGCAAATTCGATTCCTGGTGGATCTCTATTATATCCTCCAGGAGAATCGCATCCGTGCGCAAGCCCAGGTGCGCACGGCAGGGGAGGAGCCAAACCTGCTCATTTCCTGGACATACGATCTCTACCGGCAACTTGAGACGGATGTAAGGCAGGCGCTCTTGCACTTTGCTGAGGGGCATATTCCGGGCCAATGGGCGCTTAGCGTTAAGGGGATCGGCCCGGTGCTTGCGGCGGGCCTCATCGCCCGCATTGACATCACCAAGACCCCAACGGTAGGCGCCCTCTGGCGCCGGGCGGGCTACGATCCGACCTCACACTGGTTGGGGAAGGGAGATGCGCAGAGGATCATGAAAAAGTACCCCGGTCCCCTCTCTGATGAGGTGTTGGTCGAGATCGCCCGTGAAACCGGGCGCAACGCCTCCCGGCTGTACCAGGCATGCGTTGATCCTGACACCGGCGAAGTTTCCCGGGCTGCTTTGACCGCGTTGCTGGCGAAACGTCCCTGGGATGCGGCCCTCAAGCGATTGTGCTGGCTTGCCGGGCAATCCTTTGTCAAATCGAGTGGCCGGGAAGGATCCTTTTACGGGCCGCTCTACAGGCAGAGGAAATTATACGAAATGCAAAAAAATGAGGAGGGAGCCTATGCGGATGAGGCCGCGCGGGTGCTCAAAGAGAAGTTCTATGGAAAGGACACAGAAGCGTATAAATGGTATGCGCAGGGGAAGTTGCCCCCGGCCCACATCCAGGCCCGGGTGGAGAGATGGGTAGTCAAGCTTTTCTTGAGCCACCTTCATGCGGTCATGTATGAGGACTATTTTGGGAAGCCTGCGCCCAGGCCCTACATCATCGCTATCGGAGGACACCAGGATTATATCGAGATCCCGAACTGGCCCATATTATCCAACAAATAGACCTCATAGGTCTCAAAAACGCGAAGTGAACCAATAGCTGCATGAGTACCAAGTTACGTGAGTGAGCCATTGACTGAATGCACGCCTCTCCTGGGGCGCACATTCAGTCAGAATGGGCGTGCGAGCCACAGCAGCAATATGTACCATCGAGAGGGGGCGATCCAATCAAGAGAGCGAACCAATGAGTTCGAGCAGCATCCAACGGCAAAGCGTGAGCCATTTTACTAGTGTGTACCATCTGCTCAGAGCGAACCAGGCTTTAGGCGAGTAACCAATGGAGCAGAGAATCAGGGGATCCTGATTCTCTGCTCCATTGGTATACTAGAGCCAAAAATCGGAGGCCCTGGTGTCTTTTCCTCTTTCCTGGCTCTATCATCAATATGGCGGCTCCTTCCCGGTGGGAAGTGAGCGCTGCTACCTCTGTGGAGCATCCTGTGCCGCGACATATACCGTTGCGGCAGGCATTGCCGATACCTTCAATTCTCATTTTCTGGCAGTGTGCCCTCATTCGCCCTATCTTTGTGCTGCCTGCGCCTGGTACCTCGATGGCAAAGCGGACCATCCCGAATTTCGCAAGATGAGCCTGGTCGTTACCCGGCAAGCGTGGCGCAATTGGGAGCGGGCAACTATGAAGCAGGATATTGCACGCTGGCTTGCCGGTGGTTTGCCGGAGGATGCCTACCTTGTGGTATCGCTGAGCAAGAAAAAGCATATCCTTCTGCAAGCGCCACTCAATGTAAGCAGCAGCTCCACGCTTGCGGTGCAGATCGAGGAACAGGTCGCCTATTTGACTGCGAGCGTGTGGGGAGAGATGGATGCTGCATTTATGGCTCTGCTCGAATTAGGACACGGGAAAGGCGAAATTTTGAGTGGCGCATTGCATCCATCCGTGCTGCGCAAGCATGGCAGGATTGCCGAGGCCCTCGCGCTCTCACGACAATTAGAGCGGTGGCGTGCCTCATCCTCTCTTGAGTTGCTGAGTTATGTTACAATCACGGAAAACAAGGAGGAGGCACCCCATGATGGACATAGAGGAAGAGGTGATCCCCCCGTATCGGCAGGAACTCGAACGGCATCAGATCGCGGCGGCGTTTCTGCGCGCCGTCTACAACGGGATCGAGTGGGACGAGTGGGGGAAATATCGGATGACGATCTGGACGATTCTAGAGACGACGGTAGCCAATGCGGCCCGTATGTCTGCCAGTCTGCTCTCTTTCCAGAGTAAGATCGCGCAGATGATGCACGTGGCCGAGATTGGCCGCGATGATGCTGAGCGCCGTTATGTTGCCGATGTGCTCGCGGGCCGCTACGGCGATCCTGATGCTATTCTTGCGGCGCTGCGGCGTGATCCGCAGGTCTGCGTCATGCTCATGCGCCTCCAGAAAGATGAGGAGAAAGCCTATGCCAACCAGCAGCTATCGTTTTGAGGGAATCGCACGCGCGCTCAGCGCTGTGTCGCATGTAGGGGACAGCGCCGGGGGCACAACTGCCATCTTTCGCCGGGAGAAGGTTCTGGCTGATGGGCGGGTGATCGAGGTCCCGATTCTCAGTGGGAATGCCTTTCGCGGGCAACTCCGGGATACTGGCATGCGTTTTATGCTGCGCGAGCTGGGCAATCCGCAATTATCCCCGTCGGCCTTCCATTTCTTGACCAGCGGTGGAGCGCTGACAAAGGATGCGGGGCGCGGTCTTGATATCGGCCAGGCGCGGCGCCTGCGACAGCTTATCCCCCTTGTGGGCGTCTTTGGGGGTGCCTGTGGACGGCAAATCCTCGAAGGGAAACTTCGGGTCGGCAAGTGGTATCCGATCTGCCGCGAGTTGCGCTCGTTCCTGCCGCCGCACTATCGCGACATGCCCGAGGCTGACGTCAGCATCTACGAGATGACGGACCTGCACAGCTTCACGCGTATCGACGATGCCAGATCTGAGCGCTGGCAACAATTCTTGCCGGAGGCGGAGCGCGCGCATTTGGAAGCGCCAAAGGTGAGGCAGGCAAAGGATGGCACCGAGATCGCTGAGAAGGCGGGCACGGCGCAGCAGATGCGTTACTCGCAGGAGGTGCTGGTCGCTGGTACGCGCTTCTACTGCTGGCTACAACTTTGCGATGTGACCGATCTCGAATATGAAGCCTTTGCCTCAGCGCTCGTAGAGTGGAGCCGTGCGCCTTTTGTTGGTGGGCAATCGCGGCATGGCTGCGGCGAGGTGGAGCTGCGCTTTGATAAGTGGCTCTCGGTCTCGCCGCTCTCGCGTGCGGCTTCTGAGATGGCGGTAGGGCTGCCTGCCGGGCAGGCATACGTTGAGCATCTGCATAAAGAGCGTGATGCCATTCTGCATGCCCTCAAGGAGATCGTGTGATGCGTCCTCTGCGAGTCGTCGCGCGCCTGGCTGGTTCCATCGCTCTTGCGCGCGCGGAAGATATCGCGCTTGATGGCCTGCTGGCCTATCAGATGCTGCGGCGCCATTTTGGCGAGGAATTTTATCATCTCCCGGATGCGAAAGAGCATCTGGTCTTCGCGGATCTTCCGCTGGAACGGCGCGGCGCGCCGTCGGCGCGTATTGCCACGCTCCAGACCGGGGATACCTGGATGCAGCCGGGGCGAGGGATTGTCGATGAAAGTTTCTGGTACTGGGCCTGCTCCTCAGCACAGATCGAGGTCCAGGGATACGCAACGCAGTACTGGAACAAACGGTTTGATACTCAGGCCGCGCTCTCCGATCATATCGACTTTGGCGGCAAAGTCGAGAAGGTTCTGATTGAGCAGGGCCGCTATAAGAGCTACCATATGCCGCTGCCAACGCTCGTTACAGATCGCGTCGTCTGGTATGCCTATGGCGATCTGGAGAGGGTCAAAGACCTCTTGCAGGATGTAATGAGTCTGGGGAAAAAGCGCAATTACGGTAATGGCATGGTGATCGCCTGGAGTATTGATCCGATGGATGAAGACTGGTCTACCTGGCGCGGTGATCGCCTGATGCGGCCCGTTCCCGGACCGCTGCTTGCTGATATAGAGTGGAATGGACCGTTCAATATGCAGTATATTGCCTATCGCGCGCCGCAGTGGCACCCGGCCAATCAGGCGTTGTGTGTTGTGATAGGAAAACGGTATGCATGAGGCAGAACGACTCTCGCACCAGTTGCATGCTCGTTTGCCCACATTTGCCCGTAAAGTGGAGCAGGCGCAAACGAGTATTGAGGAGGCACTGGGCTGCATGCATGCGCCCTATGTCGCTTTTAGCGGCGGGATTGATAGCACGGTCCTGCTCGATCTGCTCTTTCAGGCAGGATATCATCTCCCTGTGCTGTGGGGAGATGACGGCTACGACTATCCTGAATCTCTGACATTTCTTCGAGAGAGCGAGCAGCGGTATGGCTTTCACCTTCAGCGTATTCGCTGCATGCAGCCCTGGCGCGATTGGTGCCTGGAGATGGCCCGACCAGATCTTGCCGAGGATCCTGCGGCGCGTGCCTCCTGGGGGAATCCTCCTCTGTGGGATGCTACGTGGAACTCGCTCAAAGATGCCTCTTTGCATGCATATGACGGTGTATTTCTGGGCTTGCTCGCTTGTGAGAGTCGAGGGCGCAGATATGCGCTCAAAGGCGGTAGACGCGTAGTCTATCAGGTACAAGGCGAGGGGGGCATGTGGCATTGCAGTCCGCTCGCGCAGTGGAGCAAACGTGACATCTGGGCATATGCCATAGCACGCAATCTTCCTTATAATCCCGTCTATGATCGCCTGGCTGCCTACGGTATCCCCTGCGAGCAGCGCCGTGTTGCCCCGCTCACCTGCTTTCGCGTCGTGCAGTACGGGAGTCATGTATGGCTCAAATCTGGCTGGCCCGATCTCTACAATTCTCTTGCTGGTACGTTCCCCCGTGTGCGCTCCTCCGTCTAGAAGCTCATTTTGCGATCCTTCGGCCCACCCACTGATGAATTTTTGCGAGTGCACGGAAACTCGTGGCAAAAGGGCTTGACAAAGCATATATCTCTGATATATACTAAAGATATCAAAGATATACGCTTTCTGAGAGAAAAGGAGGACACAGAAATGGCACAGATGACATGGAATGAGACCGCGTATCAGTATGAGTTTGCATTGCCCAATGGGGATCTGCTCACGGTATCGGGCGACGAGTTCGCCGAGGCTGTGTACGAGGCCGAGCAGGGAAATCCTGAAGCATTTGAAGAGATGCTTGAGCCGATGCAGTGGATGGCGCTCGTGGGGGATAATCCCAACGTCGAGATTATCCCCGCCCATGAGCGGGGGGTGTGCCTGTGACAGATATTCTTATCCGGGATATCTCGGAAGAGGTAGCCGCCCGGCTGTCTGAGAAGGCAGCCGGGGAGGGTATGGATCGGATGTCATGGCTGCGTGCGCAACTGGTCCGACTGGCGGAAACGCCAGTTATCCGCAAAAAGTATACCCTCCGTGCATTTGGCCCAGGTGGGGCCTATGCGCAAATTACGCGGCGTTGGGCTGATGGCACCATCCAACGTGGTGCCAGAAACTGCTCACAGGAGCAGTTCGAAGCATATCAGAAAGCTGCGCTCTATTGTGAGCGCAATGAGATCGGCGACTATGAGCAAGCATATAAGCTATTGGCCGATCACTTTGAGGAAGTGATCGCGCTTTGAGAAAGGAACAAACAATGAATGTATTTACTGTTTTGAGCATGAGGGCGAAACATGCAGAAGAAGCTGCGTTGCTGTATGAAGCAGCGAGGGAGACTTTTAGCAGTCTTCCGCCAGTAGAGATACTGGCAACATACAAAGAGTCGTACCGAAAGTGGTACGACGAGCATTTCACCGACAAAGACGAATGGAGCATGGGGCCAGATCTCTTCATGTACCCATTTTACGGAGAAGGGAAACCTCTGGATTTCCTCCTTCAAACCCCAACGAGCGGGAGGCTTGTGAGGGTGGGGATGAGGGATGGAAAGGTGATTGCCTGTGAGGTCATGTTTCCACGAGGCAGCCGCAAAGCGGCTGTCCAACTCATCAATGCGTATCGACGTAATACTATGCCCGGTGACGGGCATCGGAACCTCGTCATTTACTTTATTGGAGATGACGGAAAAACTCACTTCAGTGGTGAGAACCAGATCACTGCAACCAAAATCGAAGACAGGGACTTCGATTTTGGCTACGACTATGAGATTGAGGTCTCATTCTGACAACGCGGAGTGTTTACATTCCCCGTGCCAGAACCAGAAAAAGAGATTTGATGCCGCGCAGAGGCAAAGCGTCCGGGCATTCTTGCCCGGACGCTTCTTTTGTTGCTTTCTGCCACGTTGTTCTACTTGTTTGTATTCTCTGATATTTTCATATAGTACTATGAAGTTGTGAAGAGTCTAGGTAAATTGATGAGACTATGATATACTGTACAGGCATCCACACGGATGCCTATTTCTTTTGTCTCTGGATGGTTGTTTTCGTATGCGAACGTTTAAGTATCGGCTCTATCCGACAAGGCGACAACAGGATGCCCTGCGATGGATTCTTGCCCGGTGTTGCGAATTATATAATGCTGCGCTCCAGGAGCGTCGTGATGCCTATGAGATGTGTGTCAGGCGGCATCCTGGCTATTATGATAAAGAGACGCGCCGAAAACAGACGAGAGCGTATGCAATTACCAAATATGCTCAATCCAGAGAACTGACTGAAATTAAACATGAGATTCGCCCGGAGTATCAAGAAATTGGCGATCATGTTCTGCGCAATGTTTTGCAGCGTATTGATCTTGCATTTCAAGCGTTCTTTCGACGGGTGGCAGAGCGAGAGAAACACGGGGGTACAGGCAAAGTTGGGTATCCTCGTTTCAAAAGCTCCAGGCGGTATGATTCCTTTGCCACGGATAGCGCCTGTAAAATCCGCGATGGCCGTCTTGAGGTCAAGGGTGTGGGATGGGTTAAAGTCAAGCTCCATCGCCCGCTGTCAGGTGAGATTAAAACCTGGACGGTCAAACGGGAAGGGGAGCACTGGTATGTCTGTATCGTGTGCGATCAGGCGGCGCAAGAGACACCGCTCCCCTTCAATGGTGAGGCGGTTGGTATTGATCTTGGACTCCTGCATTTTGCCACGCTTTCGACCGGGGAAACGATTGAGAATCCGCGTTACTTTCGGCAGGCTGAGAAGAAGCTGGCCTTGCACCAGCAGGCGCTTGCGCGTAAGAAACGCAAAGATAAACGAACCGGATGTAAAGGGCATCGGCGGGAACGCGCGGTGAAACTGGTTGTCGCAGCGCATCGCAAGATCCGGAATCAGCGCCGCGATTTCCAGCACAAGGCATCGCGCCAGCTAGTGAATCGGTATGGCGCAATCGTATTCGAGGAGCTACAGCCTGCGAATCTCAGCAGGCGCCCAAAGGCGAAACAGGCTGAGGATGGGCATTACTTGCCCAATGGGGCCTCGGCAAAATCAGGACTCAATAAATCTATCTTAGATGCTGGTTGGGGCACGTTTGTACAGATGTGTGCGTACAAGGCGGAAGGGGCTGGTCGTGCGCTTGTGCAAGTCGATCCCAGAAATACCAGTCAGATCTGCTCAGGATGTGGAGAAATAGCCCATAAGAAGGATCTCAGCGAGCGCTGGCACGCATGTGCATGCGGGTGCTCGCTGGACCGCGACCATAATGCGGCGATCAACATTGTGCGGCGTGGGTTGGCATCTCTGAACCATGCAGATCTGAATTATCCAGCATTCCGCGAGGCAGAAAGCGGTGCTTTTCTCAAGCAGGATGCCTCGCAGCACACCGATGGGGGCGGGCCGCCCCTGCGCACCCGCAAGGGTGCGTGCACCCGCGAGGGTGCGTGCGCCCGCAAGGGCGCACTCAAGTCCTCTTCTTCTTCTCATGCTGCCTCGCAATTGGCGCTGTGGCCTGGCCTGTAAAGCGGCCTCTCATCACCGGCCCTTGCAAGGCATGATAAGGAAGATGGGGATAGGCCACTCGACAAAACTTAGGCAGCTAAAAGTACCGGTAATACCTTGCAAGGCATGATAAGGAAGATGGGGATAGGCCACAGGAAGATTTTCAAAGATCCCGAACGGATGCCGCAGACCTTGCAAGGCATGATAAGGAAGATGGGGATAGGCCACACAGATTAAGAGCGGTGTCACACTGCCACTTCTTAACTTGCAAGGCATGATAAGGAAGATGGGGATAGGCCACGATTTAGACCATTGCGTTGACGAAGATGGGAACATCTTGCAAGGCATGATAAGGAAGATGGGGATAGGCCACGCTCCGGTGGTATTCGCGCCCTGCACGGATATGCCGAACTTGCAAGGCATGATAAGGAAGATGGGGATAGGCCACCCGTTCAATCCCCGTACCGGCGCTGGCGCTAGAGGACCTTGCAAGGCATGATAAGGAAGATGGGGATAGGCCACCCGTTCAATCCCCGTACCGGCGCTGGCGCTAGAGGACCTTGCAAGGCATGATAAGGAAGATGGGGATAGGCTACCACCTATGAGAAGGAGATGGCTTGTGCGCCAGGAGAACCGGATGAGACAAACCTTATATCAGCAATTGGCTGATTTTAAGCGACAGAATCCTAAAGTAGTGGAGGCAATGGAGCTTTTTGGCATAACGCTAATTCAGTACCAGCGAGCTTTAGAGGCTTTATATAATCCGCGTATTTACCAGAGTACTTCTACTGTGAGTGAGGAGAAGCCCTATTACTCATAAACATTCGTGGCGCGGCCTTAATTAATTTTCACAGAACAACAGACGCGCTTTTCTTGCAATACTCCGAGCTATCGTGATACAATGGTAGTGGCCGATCGAATGGTTGTTGCGAATATGTATGTTCTCCTTGCGAGACGCGGATCTCTGTATGGTCGGGATAGCAGAGGTCCGCGTTTCGTTTTCGTGTAGCGTTGTATAGGTACGTGCGAGTGAGAGTGATCTTTACAAATCTCAGTGTGGTATGGTATGCTTTGCGCATGGATCCTTCAGGTTGTAATGTTTTTTAGGTTCCTTTTTGACCGGCGACATGAGAAGAGCCAGGTCCGTTCTCGCGCTGCTTGTGAAGACGGCCTGGTTTCTTCTTATGTGGCTCGTGTATCTCCTCTCGGCGCGTATCCAAGTGCGCTATGGGCCATTGTACGGTCAAGATGTTGACATTGAAAGTGGCTGAATGGCAAAAGAGGTTATCACGCGTGATGTGAACGCGGCGCAGCGTGCGATGCAGGCCATCGAACTGCGCAAGCAGAAGCTTTCTTATGATGAGATTGCTGCCAGGTGTGGCTATTCGGGCCGTAGCGCGGCGCGTAAGGCCATCATGCGTGAGCTTCAGAGAGTCGCCGTGCGTAATATTGAGGAGTTGCGCACGGAAGAGCTTGCCATTCTCGATGCCATGCATGCTGAATGCTGGCAACTGGCGATGGATCGCAAGAATCGGGGTCGGCTTTTTGCGATGGACCGATTGCTCCAGATCAGTAAAGCGCGTAGGGAACTAATGGGTCTCGATATGGGGCCGGAGGATCACATCGCGCAGCAGAACTATACCAAACGGGTCATCCTCACCCACGAGGAGGTGGGTAGTGCAGGCCATTGAAGAAACCTATACGGCCTATGGGGCCTGCTCTCGCCTTTTCACCTGCACTGCGCCGGAGGTAATGCTAGATGGTCCAGCCGGGACCGGCAAATCACGCGCGAACCTCGAATATTTGAACTACTGGGCAACCGAATATCCTGGCTGCCGCCTGTTGATGGTGCGCAAGACGCGCCGCTCGCTCACTGAATCGGGCATGGTGACACTTGAGCAAAAAGTGCTGCACCCGGCGCAAGGGGTGTATTTTTCCTCTACAAAGCAGCAATATCAGTATCCCAATGGCTCGATCATTGCCGTTGGCGGTCTCGATAAACCCTCAAAGATCATGTCCTCGGAATGGGACATCATCTATGTGCAGGAAGCTACGGAACTCTCGCTCGATGACTGGGAGTCGTGCAGTATCCGGTTGCGCAATGGGAAATTGCCGGTGCAGCAGATGATTGGAGACTGTAATCCAGGTGCGCCCACGCACTGGATCAGGCAGCGTGCCAGCGAGGGCACGTTATTGATGCTGGAAACCCGGCATGAGGATAATCCGCTACTCTTTCATCGGGATGGCACGATGACGGCGGAGGGCGAGCGTTATCTTGAGAAGCTGGATCGGCTGACTGGTGTGCGGTATGCTCGCTACCGGCGTGGGTTATGGATTGCGGCGGAAAACATGGTATATGAAGATGCCTGGGACCCGGCGCGCAATGTCGTAGATCGGCAGCCGATTCCGAAGGAGTGGCCGCGCTATCTTGCTATCGACTTCGGGTATACTCATCCGTTTGTATGCCTGTGGGCTGCGCTTGATTCTGATGGCCGCTTGTGGGTATACCGGCAGCTGTACAAAACAAAGCAGTTGGTAGAGGATCACGCGCGCGAAATTCGGAAATTGTCGAACTGGGGCGCGCCGGGGGGTGATCCTCTGCCCCGGGCTATCATCTGCGATCACGATGCCGAGGATCGCGCGACCTTAGAGCGGCACCTGGGACTTACGACGATACCGGCCTATAAAAATGTGAGTGCGGGCATTCAGGCCGTAGCCTCACGGTTTCGTGTGGCCGGTGATGGGAAGCCGCGTATCTTGATTGTGCGTGACTCGCTGGTCCAGCGTGACCCAGATCTGGCGGAAGGAAAGCAGCCAACGTGTCTGGAAGAGGAGCCAGAGTCGTATGTGTGGGATATACGGCAGGGGATGAAACATGGTGAGCAGCCGGTGAAGGAGTCGGATCACGCGCTTGACGCGCTCCGGTATCTGGTCGCACACCTGGACTTGAGACCAACGGATGTCCGTTACTCCAGTAGAGTGTATTGAGGGGATACAGATGATGCAAACTGTCATGCCAGCCGCACAACAGCAACCTCCTGCCCGGTCTCAATTACAGCAGCCGCGTTATCAGATGACCGACGCGGACCGCAAACGGGTCAAGCGTATTGCCGACGCCTGGCAGGCGTATTGTGGTGATCTGGACAAGCCGCTACAGACGCTGCCCGGCCAGCCAGATGACAACGTGCTTACAAATCGTATGCAGGCGGTAGTAGATCGCGGCGTCGATTTCCTCTTTGGCAAAGAGATCGAGATCAGCGTGGAGGAGGGCGCGCCGCAAGAGGCACAGAACTTTTTAAATCAGACCTGGGGTCGTAAAGAGCAGCGCATCCCCCTTTTGCAAAAACTGGCGATGAATGGCGCGGTGTGCGGGCAGGCGTTCTTGCGTATTGTGCCTGAACCCAATGGGACGTTTCGCCTCGTTGTGGTTGATCCCTCCACGGTTTTCGTGAAGACGGCTCCGCAGGACTGTGAAACGGTTCTCCTGTACTGCATCCAGTACGAGAGCGACGAACCGGACAGCACGGGCCGGGCCGTGCGTATCCAGTATCGAGAAGAGATCAGTCGCATCGACCCCGATCACGATGGGGATGACGGCAACCCGTTTGCCGATGTGGATGCCACGTGGCAGATTCAGCACTGGTCGCGTATCGGTGAGCGCGGCCCCTGGACGCCAGCGGGCGAGCCAATCATGTGGCCGTACCCATTCCCCCCATTATTTTCCTGCCAGAACTTACCAAACCCGAATGATTTTTGGGGCAGGCCCGATATCACACCCGACCTTATCGGGGTCAATACGGCGCTTAATCTGGTGCAATCAAACATTAATCGCTCGGAGAAGCTCTACGGCAATCCATTAATTTACGCTACTGGTACGGGTGAGCAGATCATTGATATCAAGCCGGGCAAGATCATCGGCCTGCCTTTGAGCGAGAGCAAAATTGTGGCCGTTCAACTGCATACCGATGTCGCCAACGCGCTCACCTTTGCCAACAATTTGCGTTCCGATATCGATGAGCAATCCGCCGTGCCAGGCGTTGCGACTGGTCGCCTCGCGGAGTTGCCACGTGGCAATCTGTCAGGGATTGCCATTGAATTATTGTTCATGCCGCTCCTGAAAAAGACGGATAAGAAGCGCTGCCTGTATGGGGAATTAATCATTAATGTCTCGAAGGCGCTGCTTGTGCTCAATCGGATGAGCGGAGATATTGAAATAATGCTCGCGTGGCAGAGTCCGCTGCCATCCGACGATTTGCCGTCGGTGCAATCTGCGATAGCGAAAAAAGAGATTGGAATTAGCAATACGACGCTCATGCGGGAGCTTGGCTACGACCCGGATGAGGAACTGGAACTGAATCAGGTGGAAGATGAGCAAAAGCTGATCGCCTTTTCTCGTGGGCAGGGGCTGCCGCCTGGTGTGCCTGGTGCGCCGAAATTGCCAGGACAGTTATATCCGCCCCCGGCACCGGGGCAGGGGACACCCGGCCAGTCAGCGCCAGCACAACCGTCAGCGCAGGGAGGCGCGCCCGCATGAAAAGCTATCATGATCCTGTGACGGGCGATGAACTTTCGGCAGGCGAGCATGTATCATGGATGATTCAGTCGGTCATTCGGCGCTGGTCCTTCTTGATTACATTCTCGTTATTGACCCTTCTTGCCTGGGCATTGTCGCTTTTCCTGCCGGGCGGCGGCGCGATCCTGGTCTGGTGGAATCTCATCGCGTCCTACATGGCGATTGTGATTGAGTCAATCGTCGGCCTTGCCATGTTCAACCAGACCAGGCGAGATGCCGTGATTATTCGAGAGGTGCGCACGCTTGCTCGACAGCATGAGCAGGCGCTTGCGAGAATGATTGATCTTGAAGAGAAAACAGAGAAGCAGACTGAGATGTTATATGAACTTTTGAAAGAGCAGGCAGAGATCAAACGGAGAACAGGATGGTTGCGTTCATGATGAGACGCTTTTTGTGTTTGCTTGGATTGCATGCCTACCGGCCTGTGGGCTGGTCGCCCTCGTCGCGTTGGGTTACCTGCTGGCATTGTTGCAAGGTCAAGAAAGTAAGATTGCGGGGATAATGGTATGGTATCGGAGAAATTTCAGGAAATCGAGGATAAGATGGGGGCGGCGCTGCTGCTGTACGCGGACGTTGTTGGAGAGATTGCCGGCGAACTTAAACGAGAACGAGCCGATATTGAGCATGCTTTGCTCATGGCTTGCGTGGCGACGGGAACGCGCCCACTTGATACTGCTTTTTGTATTAATGAGTTCCTTGTAGCGTTACACGAGAGTATACCGTTGCAGCATGAGGATAGCGCCGTATGATGCAGGGCCGTTTGCAGCAGGTCACAGCGCATTACAAACAGCAACTTCTGCATCACGAAGTGCAGGCAGAGCACGCGCTTGTAGAAGCGCACCAGCACACGCTAGCCCAGGTGCAGGCACATCTTGTCGGGCTGTATCACCAGATCGCTACTGCCGGGCAATCTGGTGGTCATGTGCCGGTTTCGCGCCTCTTTGATGTCAGCCGGTTGCAATCGGCAAAGCATTTTATTATTACCCAACTCGATCATTATGGCGTTCTGGCGCAGCAGGCAACACAGCATTTGCAGCAGCAAGGAGTGTTGCTTGGGCAGCAAGCCGCGCAGGCGCAGTTGCACGCTGTTTCTGGCGTCTGGACGTTCACCCCTCCCTCTCCCGGTGTTATTCACAGCCTGGTTGGTGCGACGCGTGCGGGTTCCCCGCTTTCGGACCTCTTCAATGGTTTTGGGAGTGAAGCTGCGAAGGGGGCAAGCGAGGCGCTGATCCGGGGTGTCACGCTTGGCAGCAGCGTACAGCAGATTGCCAGAGAGGTGCAGCAGGCGCTTGACGTGTCGCGTTATCGGGCGCTCACCATTGCGCGAACGGAAACGCTGAGAGCGTTCCGCACGGCCAATCTCGATACCTACCAGGCAAGCGGGCTGGTGCAAGCCTGGCAGTGGACTGCTTCTTTATCGGCGCGCACCTGCGCGGCCTGCATTGCGATGGATGGCAGCATCCACGATCTGTCAGAGCCGATGGATAGCCATGTGAACTGTCGGTGCACTATGACACCTGTATTGATTGGCGCTACAGTCACCAACACGACACGCGGCGCTGACTGGTTTGATAACCAGGATGAATCGGTGCAGCAAGCTATTCTGGGGAGTGCTGGCTACGATCTCTATCGTTCGGGGCAGGCCAGCCTGCACGATTTTGTCGGGGTACGTCATGATGCGCAGTGGGGCAGTTCTATTTACGTGAAATCGGTCAGGCAACTCAAGAAAGGAGCGTAAAATGGGAGGCAAACCGAAAACGAGTACGCCGAGGGATATGCGTTTGAAGCGCAACAATCCGAACGCTGGCAGGCCAGCGCAGAAACCAGCGCAGCCACAGCCAGCACAACAGCTAACAAAGAAAGGAGCAATGCAAAATGGCCGTAGTTGATAAACCCTGGGACGGCTCAGCATCACGCTGGCCTGACACCGACGCATATTGTGCATCGTGTCTCATCGACACCAACCCGCCTGGTAAGCCAAAAATACAGGCCAATTGCAAATTGCCGATTAAAGAGCCGGGTGGGGACATCAATAAGAATGCGCTTGGGGCGGCTGCCGCTGCTCTTGCCGGGGCGCGCGGTGGGATCAAAGGCGTTTCACCGGCTGACAAAGCAAAAGCGGCTCGTGCGCTCATTCGAGCCTATAATGAGGCAAAGATGGATGTCCCGGATAGTTTGCGGCGGATGGCGGGGTCCTGAATGGCAAAGAAATCGGATTCGCGTCACCGGCGGCGGACCGAGGATGAGATGCTAAAAGCGCTTTCTGTGATTGAGGGGAAGCGGGCTGTGCTACATGTCAATGCTGATGACGAGCATGTTGATGTGCTGGCTGATGTTGTCGCGGAGCTTCTTGCCCTGCGAGGGATCACGACAAAGCTTGTGCAGGTGGTGAGTATCGCGCAGCAGGAAGCCACGACGATGCTGAAGAACCTCTTCTCATCCTGACACCATGTTGACAGTTTTTGTGAAAGTAACGTACAATGGCGGATAATGACGAGATAGCAGGGGAACCCCAGGCGGGCGAACCTGAGCAGAGCACCCCGGCCCCAGGCGGGCCAACGACAACTACATCAACACCCCCGGCGGGCGGCGATGGCAACACTACTACCGAAACGATCTCTCTGGAAGAGGCGCGCAAGCTGCGATCTGAGGCTCAGAACCTGCGCAAACGGCTGAAATCTTATGAGGATGCTGAGCGAGCCGCGCAGGAGGCGCAGATGACGGCGCAGCAGAAGCTTGAGAAGCAGTACGCCGACTTGCAAGCGCAGCATGAAGCGCACGTGCGCAGCACGCAAGAGCGTATCATTCGCTACGAGGTCGAAGCGCAGGCCCGTAAGCTCAACATCATCGATCCAGATGCCGCCGCGAAGCTTCTGGACTGGTCCGAGTTGGAGTTTGATGATGAGGGCTTGCCGATCAATGCGGGCAAGCTGCTGGAGAAGCTGATAAAAAACAAACCGTATCTTGTAGCGCAAGCTACTCAGCAATCGAGCCAGCCAACAGATCAGTCACTCCAATCGGGCAGGCCAGCGACACCGGCCATCCCGGCGATGAATCCGGGGCGCTCACAGATCGCGCAGCCGGGGACTACGCCTCCAGGGAAAATTCCGCGCCTCTCCGATGTGTGGTCAAGGCGCTAAACAGATATTCTATCCAATCTCGTGTATCTCGTCCTGAGCACCATTCTTGCCGGGTGATGTTCGGGAGGGGATGATAGGAGTTTTCTTATGGCAATTGCAGCCGGGACGGTCACACTTGCCGATTACGCTCAGATGAGCAATAGTCCGCTTGTGCAGGCCGTTACCTATTCGCTTATCTTGTATAGCAACGTCTTGCAAGATGTTCCTCTGATCGAGAAGAAATCCCTCATCATTAATGGTGCGCGCTTCGAGGGCAACCTGCCGACGGTCAACTGGTCGCAGTTGAACGCCGAAGGTGTGACCACCAAAGGCACGCCTACCGCTTATCAGGAACAGGCGTACATCATCCGTAACTACATTGATGTGGATAAGTTCCTGGTGGAAGAGGAAAACGCCATTGTTGATCCACGCGCGGTGCAGACTGAAGCCTACTTGAAGGCGTTGACCTATGACATGAATTACAAATTCTTCAAGAACGATCATGTCACTGGCGACCAGAACGCACCGGTCGGGATACGCTACCGCATCAATAACGGCGGGATCTTTGGCGTTCGCCCTGAGAACCTGATTAACGCTGGTGGCCTTGATCTCACGCAGGCGACGCTTACCAACGGTACTGGCGGTCAGTGGAACGGCAACAAACTGATCGAGTTTCTGGATCAGTTGCTCTGGTCCGTCGATAGCCCTGAAGGACAGGGTGTGGTGCTGTATATGAACGAAGTTATGCGGCGCCGCCTGACCTTTGCCGTTCGACAATTGGGCACCTCCGGTGGTTTCAGCGTGATGCAGGATCAGTTTGGGCGCTCGATTGAGATGTACAAAGGTGCGATCATTCGTGATCCGGGCTACCGCGCCGATCAGCAGACGCGTATCATTCTTGGTCCACCGGCCGCCTCTATCCCCAACCAGTACGGTGAGGATGCCAATGGCAATGACACCACCAACAACACCTCTCCGCTTTACACCTCGATCTATGCTGTGAATTTCGACACGGACCATTTTATGGGCTGGCAGTTCGCGCCGCCGAACGTGCAGGATCTTGGTCTGATCTATAACGGTGTGATTTACAGAACGCTGATCGATTGGGCCGTAGGCTTCAACAATGCTTCGACGCGTTCGCTTGGGCGTCTGTACGGCATCAAGATCGCATAAGGAGGCACGATGATGAACCAGGATGAACTGACTGCCCTGCGCAGTCAGGCTGATGCCGTTCATAATCAGGACGTGCATTTAGGCCGCTTCCTGCACAGCTTGATTGACCATCTTGCGCGGCTTTCCTCGCCTGCGATTGTGGCAAAAGAAGATGATACCTCGCCGAAGCTGAAAGCGGTGGCGAAAGGAGATATTACCAATGCCAACTGATGCCCTGCTTGCTCTTCAGGCAAGCGTTACGAAGACGGCGACCTTTAACGGCGCCGCGCTCATCCTTCCAACTGGCACGCCGCGCCGGGGACTTAAGGCGCGTGTGATTTATAGCGCCGCCGCGAATGCCAGTGGGAGCAACACCGTTGTTTTTTCCATTGACGTAAGCTACGACGGCGGCTCGACCTGGAATAGCGATTTTCTTGCTCCGCCAATTACGCTTTCGACAACGGCGCAAAGTGGTGAGATTGCGATCCCGTTTGAGATTTCGCCAACCAGCGTTATCAATGGCACGCAGATTCGGCTGACGGCTACCATTGCTGGATCAGGTACGTCGCCGACGATCACCTACCAGGGCGATATTATGCTTGGGCGTCCGTAATCTGGTTGGTATGGTCCGTTGAATTGTTCGTTGAAAGGAAGCGCATACAATGGCAGTCAGATCCAGCATGGCGGCGCTCATTGCCCGTGTGCGCCTGCTCATCAATGATACGCTGCCACAAGGATCAGGTCAGATCTGGTCGGATCAAACGATCCAGGATGTGATGGATGAGAGCCGTGAGGACCTGATGAATGTCGTGCTCACGCCGAAGCCAACATTTACTGGCTCAACGATCCAATTTCTTGATTACTACTACGAGCTTGGTGGATGGGAGGATGATTATGTTATCAAGCAATACCTGGTCAATCCCGTCACCCCGGCAACATCCGAGCCGATAGCGGCGCACTGGCAATTTGCGCAGACCACGCTTCCTCCACTGTATATCAGTGGCAAGCTTTACGATGTGTACCGTTCGGCAGCCGATCTTTTAGAGCGGCAGGCAGCGCAATGGGCGCTTTCCTACAACATCAGTGTCGATGGACAAAATTTGCAGCGCAGTCAGGCCGCCGTTGCTTTGCAAAATCTGGCAAAGACCTATCGCATGAAGCAGCGAGCGCGCACCATAAGCCTGATTCGTACTGACCAGAACAGGATGGGGACACTCGCAGCCGCGCTTGGAGCGCAAGAAATCGACTATATGGGTTCAGGTGATGGGAGATGAATTCGATTACAGCCTCAGAACTGGCGCAAATCCAGGCGGATGCGGCACAGGCCGCGTGCGATCAGCCCTGCATAATCCAGCGTGCCAATCGCACGCCAGAAGGACAGGGCGGCGCGACAACCGTCTGGAATACGGTCACGACCTGTCTGGCTGGAATGAGCCAGCCAACCGCCAGCCAGTTGCAGAACTTTGATTATCTGATTGGCTCAATGGCAGTCTGGCAGGTGAAGCTGCCAATTGGCACGCCGGTAGAAGAATTGGATCATCTCATCATTGCCGGGCAAACGCTGGAAGTCGTGAAGGATCTCACGCCGCGTAGTTATCCAGCGCTCATAACGGTGCTGGCAAGCGAGGTGCTTTGATGGCTGATCCGGCGGGTGCGGTCCAGGCATCGGTCATCGCCAGATTGCGCGGGGATGCCACCTTGCAAGGACTGATGACGGGCGCGTCATCGCCAGAATGGAACATCTACGATCAGGGTGGCAGTGGCGCGAACGTGCCACTGTGGCCGTATGTGTTTATCCACCCGATCACGACTCAACTCGGTGAAATTTTTGCGATGGGAATGGATTCGATGGATGTGTTCTTGCAGGTGTCGGTCTTTACACAGGGAGAAGGGTTTGCCCAGGCGCGCGCGATAGCTGCGCGCTGCTATGCTCTTCTGCATGGCCCGCTTGCTGGTGCCTTGAGTGTGACAGGGTTTACCAACGTGCTCACGCTCTTTGCGAACAGACAGGAGCTTGAAGAGGTGCATGATCGATTAGTTCAGCATATTGTTGACAGATACAAGGTGGTGATAGCTGGATGAGTGTCACGATTTCGGGGCAGGCTCAGGTTCTTGCGGCAATGAATCTGGCCGTTGCCGGGTTGACCGATGCCACAGATAGAGCTATTCAGAGTGCCGGTCTTGCCTGTGAGGCGGATGCAAAGGGGCGATGCCCGGTGGATACGGGTCGGCTCAGAGCGAGCATCGAATACCAGAGGACGGGCCTGTGTGAATGTCAGGTCGGGACGAATGTGTCCTATGCGCCCTACGTCGAACTGGGGCATCATACGCGTTCCGGGTCGTGGGTGCCCGCGCAGCCATTTCTGTTCCCGGCCTATGCGCAGGCCGTGTCTGACTTAAAAGATACTCTTGTGAAATTGTAAATCGTGTATTTCCTCCTGAGTACCTTGCCCGGCAGAATATTCAGGAGGGGATGATAGGAGAAAAAATCTATGGCCGCCGTTGCTGGCTATCTTGGTACGCTCAAACTTGGGGCAAGCGGGGGCGCCAATACCGTCGCCAACGTGAAAGACTGGGAAATTCCGCTTGCCGCTGATATGTACGATGTTTCCGCACTTGGCAACCAGTGGAAAGCCTATATTCCTGGCCTCACGGGCGCCTCCGCGAAGGCTACCGTGTTCTGGGACACCACCGATACCAATGGGCAAGTCGCGATTCAGAACGCTTTTCTTGCAGGGACGCAACTGACCGCCAATTTCTGGCTGAATGGCACGCACTATTATTCGTCGGCCTGCTATATCAAGCAGATTGATATTAAGGTGGCAGTCAATGCTGCTGAGGAAGCATCGCTTGACCTGCAACTGACCGGCCCAATCAGCTACACCTAAACCTTGCAAGGGAGGATACGATTATGACCGCTCTTGCCGGGTATGTGGGAAGCGTGCTTATCACGAGCACGCCGAATGTGGCGCTGACCAATGAGGTGCTGACCGATGCGGGGGATCATCAGACCTTTAATGAGCCGACAGCGAGCAAGCGTTACTGGGACCGCACGGCCTCATTCACCGTGCAGACGGCGCCCGACGGTGTCACCTGGACCACGGCCACGCCCGGCACGTATACCATTCGCTACGTCACCGGGCAGGTAGTTTTCAATACGCCCGTCAGTGGTGCGACGCCCTCCTGCCGCATTAGTAGCGGAGCGTACCTGCCCTATTCGACGCTTGGGCAGGGCAAGGACTGGGAATGTATCCCGGCAATGGATATGCTTGACAGCACAACCTTGCAGGGATATGGTGGCTCGCACTGGAAGACCTATGTCCCCTCGCTGCAGGGCGCCAGCATCAAACTGACACGATTCTGGGCTGACTCGACCTTCTGGACTATCCTGCAAAATACACCTACCAATCTGCTGATTGTTTCGCTGGTGACAGGTCGTACCAGCACCGGGGACCGGTACGAGGGCTATGCGCGTGTGAAGCAGGATGACATCAAATTGTCCGTTTCTGCTCTGGTAGAGGAAGGCTTGGATATGGATATCGATGGGCAGCTTTACTACTTTGCCAATTAGGCAGGATGAAAGGACACACGGATGAATGCTCAGGATGCGCGAAATTACATTTATAGCCAGCCAGCCAAGCAGCAGGATGTTGCCACGCCATTCTGGCCGAAATTGGATGGCAAACTGGCGCTGCGCGATGTGCCGTCGGATGTGCTGACGCAGCTTTCGACCAGCATCAAAGATCCGATGTTGGTGAGTGCCGCGATGCTCTGTAAATCTTTGATCCTCAAGGAGACAGGGGAGCAACTCTTTCCCGATACCGATAGAGAGCAGGTTGCTCAACTTGGGGCCACCATGCTCACACCGATCATCACGCAGATGACGCAATTCTTCGGCTTTTCCGGCAATGTGGATATGGACACGCTAAAAAAAATCTCAGAAATGAGCCTGAACGGCTCTGGTGGCATGTCCTCTGTGAAAGAAGCCTCCATTGTTCCGTAGCTGAGGCGCGTAATCGTGTGGGGCGAGCCGAATTTCTGGACTGGATGGCCTATTTCATGATCCAGCAGGAAGAGGAAGAGAAAGCGATTGAGCAGGCAAAGCGAAAGGCGCGCTAGCGTATGACCGATCTTGGCACCCTGGTTGTCAAATTTCAAGCGGATCTTTCAGGTCTCAAACGTGGGACGGAGGAAGCGCAGAATACGGTGCAGAGCGCTGCTGGCAGTATCGCCAAAGTAGCGGGCGCCGGGCTGCTCATCGCGGGCGCAGCGGCGGTAGCGTTCGGTGTCTCCTCGGTGAAGGCGGCGGCTGATTTTCAATCGGGCATGACCACGCTGGTCACGGGTGCCGGTGAGGCACAGAAAAATATCAAGATGGTGTCAGACGGCATTCTCTCGCTCGCCCAATCCACTGGTACCAGTACGCAGCAGCTTACGGCTGGTATGTACATGATCGAGAGTGCGGGCTTTCATGGCGCGGATGCCTTGCAGGTCTTACAGGCCGCCGCGCAGGGCGCGAAAGTTGGCAACGCCGATTTAGGCACTGTTGCCAACGCGACTACGACGATCATGAAAGATTTTGCCTCACAGGGTGTCACAGCGTCTCAGGCTGTCAATACGCTGGTGGCAACGGTTGCCAGTGGCAAGACGACGATGCAAGATCTGGCCGCTTCGCTTTCTCAAGTACTGCCGACGGCTTCGGCGGCGCATGTTGGCTTAAATGGTGTGATGGCAGCAATGGCGACCATGACTGGCGAAGGCGTTCCTGCTGCCGATGCCGCGACCTATTTACGCCAGACGTTGATGTCGCTATCTAATCCCTCTACGGCGGCTCAGACGGCGCTGAAAAGTGTCGGGTTGTCAGCCGATCAAGTTTCCGCTGAACTCCATAAATCCTTGCCGGGCGCGATCCAGATGATTGCCGATGCCGTCGGCAAGAAATTCCCAGAAGGGTCATCAGCCTGGATGAAGGCTATGACCGATATTGCCGGTGGAGCGAAGCAGATGCAAGGCATGCTGGACCTTACGGGTTCGCATCTCCAAGATTTTATCGCTAACGCCGGGGGCATTGCTGATGCCGTGAAAAAAGGTGGCTCCTCGATTACGGGCTGGTCCAAAGTGCAGGAGGACTTTAATTATCAATTGGATCGAGCCAAAGAAGCGTTTGAAGTGCTGCAAATCAAGGTTGGATCCGCGCTTCTGCCCGTGCTTGGCAAGCTCATGGCGCAGGTCACGCCATTGATTACGCAATTCGGCGACTGGCTTATCAAAAGTGGCACATTGCAAGGAGCTATTAATGTCCTTGCCGGGGCTATTGGTGCGCTTGCCTCAATTGTGAGTGGGGTGGTGGGATTTTTCGCCCGCAATCAGGCAGCGTTGACTGCTTTAAAGATCGTGGGTATTGCTGTGGCTGGCGCGATTGCGGCCACGATGGTTGTAGCTTTCTACAGTTGGGCGGTAGCTGCTGGTGCGGCGGCTATTGCCACGTTGGCCGCGACATGGCCGATTCTGGCTATAGGGGCTGTAATCGCGCTGGTTGTCGTAGGGATTGTACTGGCAATCCAGCATTGGGGCGCTATTGGACAATGGCTACAAGGTGTATGGCAGGGGATTGGGAATTTTCTGGCAAATATCTGGCATGGCATTCAGACAGCGTTTCAGGCTGCTATCAATTTCCTGGTGAACGCGGCAAAAGTTGGGATGGCGGTTATGCTGGTCACGATCACCGGGCCAACGGGCGTGCTGGTGCTGTTCATCATGTCACACTGGCAGCAGGTCAAGGACTGGTTTACCGGTTTCTGGGCAAGTTTGCAGCATCTCTTTCAGATGGGCATGGCGGTTATAGCCGGGATTATTCAGGGCATGACGGACACGCTCTATAATCTCTTCGTCGCGCCGTTCATGCATGCATGGCAGACGATTTCGGGCATTTTCGATCAGATTGGGACACGGGTAAATGATCTGCTGTCCGGGAATTTCGGTGGCGCGCTTGGGGGACTCAGCATTCCTGGCTTTGCTGCTGGCGTGCAGAACTTTTCTGGTGGCCTTGCTGTTGTAGGGGAGAATGGCCCGGAGCTTGTTTCACTGCCACGTGGCGCGAATGTGACGCCGATGACGAGCTTGAATAATCGGAGCGCCACTGTCGCGGCAGCAGGTGCGGGGACTGGTACGACGACGGTTGTCCTGCAATTGGATAGCCAGATCGTCGCGCAAGTCGTAGCGCCACATCTGGATAGCATGGTACGCGCGAAATTCGGGCCGAGGTCTCGCGTATGACTACCTCACTTTCAGTCTATGGCCTGAATGGGGCTTCGGCAACTCTCCCAGGAGCGCATACGCTTGCCACTGCCACCGGCGGTACCGGTGCGAATATCTCGACGAAAGTTGGGACGGCCACCGGGTGGGGTGAGATTCAGGGCAGCAGTAATCCCTGGGGGGCACTTGGCAGTATTGGGTCTCAAAGTGGGGGAGGCTGGCTCCTCGACAGTACGCTATTAGAGGGACAGGAGCTTATCGCGGGGACGTGGGGCGCGTCCATCCGATTATCAACAAGTGCTGGCTCTATCACGGCCACCATTACAATGCGAGCCAGCAAATACAATGCTACCAGCGCAACCTATACGACTATTGGCTCGCTCACCAGTACCAGTGTCACGATCAACACGACACTGACCACCTTTACCCTCTCCTCGGCAAATTTACCGGCGATGATCTTTGCCACCGGTGATAAGCTCTACATCGATGTGTGGCTTGATGTTACGACGAATAGCACCGGGTCTAGTACCGCGACAATTAACTGTTCCGTATCCTCGACGACAACCGGTCTTGCCGGGCGTGTGGAGATGGATACAGCAGGCTATCAGCCCTACCGGCAAAAAGATTTTAGTTTGCGGGCACGGATCGCGCAGGCAAAAAATTTCGCGCTGCGTGCACGGGTTGCACAGACGCGGAACTGGTCTTTACGCGCTCGCGTTCAGAATGCTGCCAATAGCCGTGCCAAAGATTTCGCGCTACGCGTCAGAATCGCGCAATCAAAAGATTTTCGGCTGCGTGCCAGATTAGCGCAATCAAAAGATTTTAAGATGCGCGCCAGACTGGCCCGTGCGAAAGATTTCGCGCTGCGGGCTGCTATCCAGTCACCGGGTGTGCTGGCTACCGACACGTTTATTCGGGTTAATCAGTCAGGATGGGGCATTGCCAGTGACGGGGAAACGTGGGCCTATATTGACGGCAGTCAGGCATCGAGCATCGTGAGTGATGCCGGGCAAATCACCAGAGGCACCGGCTCAGCGCTGTTTGTGCTTGGCAGCAAGACGGCTGCCGCTGTCGATCTCAAAATTCGGGCATACATCACCGGCGCCGCCGGGGACCGCATGGGCGTGCTTGCCCGACTGCAAAACACCACCACGTATTATCGGATGGCCTGGGAGGGTGGCGGCAATCTCAAGATCGAGAAGAGCCTGGCCGATACCGTGACAACGCTGGCCTCAAGCGCGTACAGCGTCACCTCACTGCAGTATTACTGGATACGCGCGCAGATTTATGATGTGGCCTCCGGTACACAGATCAACGCGAAAATCTGGCAGGATGGCACAACAGAGCCGTCCAGTTGGACGGTGACGACCACCGACATCAATCCGCTCACCGGCGCCGGGCAATTTGGCGTCTATCTCTTTACCGGCTCATCGTCCAATGTCGTCTCCGTCAACAATTTTACCGCGCTCTCGCTCACCAATCCGCGTGACTTTGCCTTGCGAGCACGTATCGGCGGGCGTGGCCTGCAAGATATTGCGCTGCGAGCACGAGTGGGCGGCTTCCCACACTGGAAAGATTACGCGCTGCGCGCCCGAATGCGGGGCCTGGGCATCCGTGATTTCGCGCTGCGAGCAAGTCTGGACAATGCCGTCATCGCGCTGCCTGCCTACACGCCCGGTGCACTTTCTGTGACGATCAGTGGCACGACCTACCCGATTCTGGAAGGCTCGCTCAAGATCAGCGAGGATATCACCGGACGCTCAACCTGCTCGTTCACCCTGCTCGACCCCACCGGTAACGTGCATTTTCGTTTTCGGCAGCCAGTTATCGTCACGCACAGTCAGCGCGGCCAACTTTTCCGAGGCTTTGTCGATACGCCGCAAGAACAAAATTTGCCACCCAATACAGCCAATGAGATTCAGATATCATGCATCGATGAGCACTGGCTAGCTGACAAACGCGCCTACGAGGGAGATGAATTCGTCAACCAGTATGCCGGTGATATTGCCACGTTCTATGCGCAAGAGCTTGCCCAGGATGGTGTATCGCAAGGCTACGCCATTGACCATGACACGACTCAGGCTGATTTTAGTGACGGCACGCTTTCAAATGTGGTCGCAGCGGCCAATATTGGCTCGACAAACATTGGAGATGGTGATCTGGAACTTGCGCCAGCCGGGACGGCACTCACCATCTTAGAAGGGACGCTCGGTGACTTTTTAAGTGGCACGCTGACAAACACGCAGGCCAATGGCCTCTATGGTCCTGATCTGAATAGTGCAGGCTATCTGAGCTTGCAGGTTCAAAATGGCATCAAATTGACCGGCAGCGCGACGATTGCGGGTGGGGGCAATCTCTATTCCTATGTCAAGATCTGGCAAGGGAGCTACACGATCCAATCCGGGGACGCGCTTTCGTATCGTGTGTGGATTGCCTCGACATCTCCTGAAATCAAAAGTGCCGTAGATATCGTCTTCACGGATGGCTCGACCTTGCGCGACTCGTCCTGTATCGATCAGCAGGGTATTGGCGCACACCCCAACAATGATCTGTCCTTCTTTGCCTCAGACCAGTGGTATACGCGTAACATTCCCCTTGCATCTCTCGCAGGCAAAACAACGGCGTATGTGACCGTGGCGTTCGAAGGAGATAGCACCGGGGACTATGCCGCGTATTTTGAAAACATTCAGCTTGGCAGTACGACAATTTTTAACGGCAGCCGCTTAAATGTCTCGCCAGCGCAACAGATGCAAAATGCTGGCTATACCAATGTACAGGTCGTGGTACAAGGCTTATTTGAAAAGACAGGATACCGGATCTCACCGGCATACGATCTCTCTGGTGTGGTGATTGCGCGCTCCTCGCTCATTTCCTGGCAGGATACCACCACGCAAACGGACAATGGCATCTTTGCACTGGCGGCAAAAGGCGTTACCGTTACCGTCGAATCATCACTGGATGGCGGTGTCACGTGGCAATCGTGCACCAGTGGGCAGCCGATCCCCGGCCTTTTGCCAGGAATGAGCCTGGCAGGGAAATCATTGATGCTGCGAGAAACGATCACCAATGGCTCCGGGGATGCCACGCAAACGGCAGCGTTTTACGCCTTGCAGGCAACCATTGAGCCATCCTTTGCCGGGTCGCAAAAAGTTGATATTACGCGCATTGTAACCAGCCAGCAGGACTGGCAAAATGCCACATTGACCAATCTTCTCTGGCAAAATGGCGCACTTGGTCTCAATGGCTATTATCTCAATTGGGGCAATGCGCAACTCGGCGGCATGACCATCTTTGGCAGCGCGTCACCATCCGCCGGGATATTCGAAACAGAACTGGTGCTGCACAGTGGCACGGGCGCGGCCTGTGTCGCGCGGCTCGATAACGCTGGCTCATGGCAAAACTTTATCGCGGAATGTGACGTGTACGTCGGAGTCGGCAATGGCAACTATGGCTTTGTCTATCGTACCACGGGCTGGCAGAACAACAACGATACCTATGCCTATAGCGCGTTTGTGAATACGTCCCAGATCGCGCTTGGCAAAGGAACCAATAGTAGTAGTGGCGCAGGAGCATTTACGCTCATCCAATCCGCCACGCTCGCGTTGTCCAGCGGCAACTGGCACCGGCTGAAAGTCGTGGTGAATGGCTCAACGCATCAATTGTACCTGGATGATGTTTTATACATTACGGCAACAGACAGTACCTATACCGGGGCCGGGCAATTTGGCCTGCGCTACTACAACAATAGTGGTGCCACAGCCGCCGGGAATTTCGGTGATTTCGGCGTGGTGCAAGCGCTTTCTGGCACGCGTATCAGTCCAGCATTTGATCTTTCTTCGGCGAAGAGCGTGCAGGATTCCTATATTGCCTGGACAGCCAGTACGCCAGGCAGTTCCACGGTCAATGTCGAAGTGAGTACCGATGGCGGCAACACCTGGATTGCCGCACTGCCGAATGCGTCGATTTACGGCTATACCGGCCTGCTGGTCCCCGGTCAATCCTTGCAAGGTATGAAACTCCAGACACGGGTTACGCTTACCAGCGCGACAGCGACCCAACAGCCAACCATTTCAGGATTGTCCTGGTGGGTGATCGGGACCATGACCGCTGCCGGGTATCGACTGAATCCGCCACTCGCACTAGGGCCAGTAGGCCGGGTTGGTTCATCGTTGGTAAACTGGACTGCAACCTTGCCGAACGATGACACAACGGTGGGCGTTGATGTTTCGCTCGACGGCGTGAACTGGACCGATGTCTCCGGTCTCAACGGACAGCCTATTCCCTTATTTACCGCGCAGCAGGACCCGCCGTTTATTGACACGTTCACAAGCGATAACACAGCCAGTTACACCTCCGGGAATATCATCGCGCCCGGAAACTTCGCCGCCCCCTGGTCGGTATTCACACCGGGACGCTACATCGTAGGAACCGGCGGGCAAGGTGCCCTTCTGGTGATGACCACCCTGCAAGGGGATGGTGAAATCTGGATTGATACCGACTGGTGCGACAATGGCGGAGTCGTGTGGGCATTGAGCGCAGATGCCACCACCTGTTACCTCCTGCAAATACAGGACGGGAGCGCCAGCCGAACGCCGAACCGGATGCGTCTTTTCAAGGTGGTGAATGGCGCCTACAGCCAGCTTGGGGAAGGGGCCGCGCTCTCGTTTACGCGCGGCACGCCAACACGCTTTCAGATTGTGCAACTCAACGGGACTATCACCATTACCGTTCATAGTGCCGCTGCCAACCCGGATGGCGCGGTCTATGGTGATCTGGCGCAAACGCTTACGTATACCGATCCATCCCCGCTCCTGCCTGGCAGTGTCGCGCTTTATAGCAATGGAGGCACCAATCGCTATTACCAGTTGCGCGTCATGGCCTACGGCCAGGATGTAACGCAGGCAACGCTTTACGCCCGGCTCCGACTGACCACCACTGATCCAACCAGCACGCCGCAAATTCAGGATTTCGTGATAGCGGTGCGCAGTCCAGCCATTGCCACTGGCGTGCTGATCCCGACTACGACGCACAGCAGCAAATCAGGCAGCACAAACACAATCGCGCAAAATCTGGATGATTGTGCCCGGCAATCATCGATTACCGATACCTACTGGTGGCGCATTCTGAATGGTGTGCTGTACTTTCAACCTCAGACAGCCAGCATGGCGCCCTGGATTGCCACGCCACAACTCATGCTCGCCGCCAATATTACCGTTTCCTACGACGCATCGCTCTACCGCAACGAGCAGATTGTCATTGGCGGCACGGATATACAAAACAACATCGAGACCTACGTGGCCGATGGCTTCAGCCAGGCATTTACTACCGGCGACCCGATAGAGTCGGTAACGGCCATCCTGGTTAACGGACAACCGCAAAGCTTCGGTGTCGAAAAGGTGGATACGGGCAAGCAGTGGTACTACCAGATCGGCAAATCCGGTATCACTCAGGATGCGAATGCCCTGCCACTTCCCCAGGGCACACGTATCCAGATCCAGTATCAAGGGCAGGTTAACGTCATCGCCAAAGCACGCAATAACGGACAGATCGCGCTTATGGCCTCAATTGACGGCACAAGTGGCATCGTCACGGTGATTGAGCAAGCCCAGGGCTTGAATAGCGCGGCGGCGCAAACGCTGGCGCAAGCCAGAATTGCCCAGTACGCAAAACTGGCAAAAACGATCTCATTCACAACCAACAGGCCAGGGCTGCATATGGGACAGGTGCTCACCGTCTTCTTGCCACAGCATGGGATTCAAAATGAATCATTCCTGGTGACACAGGTGGACTATCAGCCGATCACGGCTTTGATCGGTGGGAGTGTCACCCTGCTGGAGCAATACAAAGTCACCTGTACAAGCGGTCCCGTTGTAGGTGGCTTTCAACATCTGTTTGGCTGATTGTCTTTTTAGTTTTTGTTGAAAGGAGGTCGCCACTTTGAGCGACTTTACGACATTCACGGTCCAGTACAATACCGGAACCGATGCCAGTCCAAACTGGACAGGCACCGCTATCGCACCGGGCGGCTCAAGCGGAGCAAATGAAATCAGGTTCGCGCCAACCGGAGGAGGACAGACAGGTAGTACCTCCTCGGCAAGTTGGCCGCTGGCGACCAAGCCCGGCAGCGGAACGTCCGTCTTTCAAGAGGCATGGGCGTTTACCACGGATACGTCAGGCAGCAAGACCAATTATACCGGCGACAATACCGTTGGTCTTGTCTTTCGGTTTAGTTGGGATAACCTCGGCACGTTTGCCAGCGCGCCACAATTCTCCTGTTTTGACAGTTCGGCGCACAACACCCCCTCGCCCGGCACACAGCCGTCAATTGTCAATGGATCAGCAGATACCAGCAACACATCCTACATGAAGGCCAATGCCTACGGACGCGGCGCGGCAGCTTCCGGCAGCGTGCAGGACACACCATCTGCCGGGAGCGCTGGCAGTGCGCCAACGGCCACCACTGGCACAGCAGGCGCCGTCTCACCGCCGACCACACCTGCCTGGCTCACCACCTGGCAGAGCTTGCAAGGCTGGATGCAATACATTCAGGATGCCGTGACACCCCAGGCGACCTTTGCCGCGTACTGGTACTTTACGCTGATCCTGTTCTACGGGGCGAACATTTCGGCAAGTACCTATACATTCGTGCTGACGATGCAGTACACGTATTCATAGGAGCTACCTGGATGCTGATCTTTTCACAAAGCGGCTTCCCCATTGGCACGATCCCGCGTGCCGGGGAGCCGTGCTATTGGGCTTTAAAACGCTCGGATGGCGTGTGGCTCTGCGAATACGATACGGTATCCGATGTGCTCTTCGGGGGCAAACGTCAGCTTGACTGGACGCTCGATATTGCCTCAACCCGGGACTGGCGCCGTATCAAAGAATTGTGGCTCTTTTGCCCGGCCACCCCCACAAGCCCGGCAGGGAACACGGCATGCTTGCCGATCACCACGCCGGGCACGGCATTTCAACTCAAAGTTGCAACGATGGATAGCGTCATCTCTGAATCCATGCGTGCCGTACAGGCACACATCATTGGCCGGGTGATGGATGAATCTGGTGCCTGCGAGTGCTTCATCTTCGATTATGCCTTGCAAGGAATGCTGGCGAAGTGGACATCAAATATCTATCGTTTCGGAAGTTGGCGCGACGGGATCGCGCCCCTGGGGGCGCTGGCTCTGCCGGTGTTGGGGATCAATCTGCCGGTGATAACAGGAGGGAGATAATGAGACAACAAAAAGGGCTGCCTGTACGAAACAGGCAGCCCTGTAGGGGGGGGGGGGGGGGGGGGGAACGATCAATGGCTGCCATCAGTTGGCAGGTTGCCATTCAGTTGCTTCACGCGCCGGTAGGCGTTCTGGCGATGCTTATACATCTTCCCGCCATCTGTCAGGCGACTGTTCCCCTGCTCGTCGAGAAACTGGATATACCATCCGTTTCCATGCGGTCCAAGTCCTTTATATGCCTTGTAGGTTCCCGGAGTGTGATTGACGAAAATTGTCTCTGCCATGATGGTGGTTCCTTTCTTCTTTTCAAATTGTCATCTTTATTGGTGACATTTACCGTATACCTGACATCAATAAAGATGTCAAGAGGTTTAGCGATCAATTTTTGTCAGGCGCAAAAATTGATCGGGGAGGGATAACATGGGCTTACCAGGCAACAAGCCGCTTGCCGGTGGGAAAGGATGGTCATTCATTTTCGGGAGTAATTTCCCGCCGAACTACACCACCAACACCATTGAAAATACGCCTGCCATCCAGAATCTTGTCAAGCAGGCAGGGATCACGTTGCTACGCGTGGCTATTGCTGATGGCGCTGCCGACAGCGAGATCAATGCACGCGCCAATGCCTGCGCGGCGTGTGGATGCGCCATGCTGGTGATTTTGCCACATAATGACCTCACGTTTAATGAGCATCTTGTCACCCTGCTTGGCTCAAAATGCAATCTCTATGAGCTATCAAACGAGCCAGACCTGAACTCCATTACGTGGCAGCAATACCTGTCATACTGGAATAATCAGATCCCGGCGCTGCGCAAGATTAATCCGAATGCCGCCTTCGGCGGGCCAGCATTGGGAGCCTTTAGCAATGTTTCGTCGTATCTTGTCCCGTGGCTCAACGGCTGCAAGTCCAGTGGAGTCATCCCTGATTTTGTAAGTTATCACGACTATCCGTGCTATCAGATTAGCCAGACAGCCTGCCAGCCAAAGGCACCGAACATCGGCAACGACGGCGCATCACTCCGACAGACGGTCATCAACACGCTTGGCTACAGCCTGCCTATCGCCTGTACTGAGTGGAATATCGATCCCACGAGCAGCCCGCCGAGCTACACAACACAATCATCATTCGTCACCCCGTGGTTCCACACAGCGCTTGATAGCATGGTGAGCAATAATCTCGATATGGCCTGCCAGTTCGATGCCGGGTCTGGCGACTCCTACCGAGATATGATCTCGACCTCAAGCTACCAGCCACAGGCCGACTATCAGCCGATGGTAGACAAGATCAAGCAATACCTGGGAACCAATTCCATCCTCACGGGGCCTGATACCCCCATCGGCCTCACGCAAGGCACAAAAAATAATGCGGCCATCCCGTCTCAGATGATCTCAGATCTCAAGACAATGGGGATCAGATGGCTCAGATGGCAGCCCTACGCGAACGCTATCGAGCTAAGCCAGGGACAATATACCTGGGGCAATCTCGACGCGAATGTAAAGGCGTGCAATCAAGCTGGTATCAATCTGATGCTGACCGTGCTCTTCCCCCCATCCTGGGGACAGTCTGGCGGCTTCCCGACGCCCCAATGGACGTTGCAATTCGCGCAGGCAATGGCATCCAGGTACGACGGAACGCACGGCTTTGGACAAATTCAAGGTATTGAGCTTGGCAACGAGGATTATTCAATCAATGGTGATAATCCCACAGCGCTCGCGGCCACCATGAATTATTGCTACGATAAGCTCAAACAGCAGTATCCAAATCTCATTGTTGGCCCTGGCTGCTGCCTGCACAGAAATACCAGCACCATTACCAGTTTCTTTCAAACGCTCTGGAAGAATGCGCCCGCGAAATACGATTACATCAATTTTCATTTTTACTGCCAGAATAACAATTCGAGCGATCCAAGCGTTGGCGGTTCATCCTTTTCCAGCTTTCCGCAACTGTTGCAGCAGCTTCAGACAGCAGCCCAGAATGCCGGGCACCCCAACTTCCCCATCTGGATTACCGAAAGTGGCTGGCCTGTGAACTCAAATGGGGGGTTTGCCAGCAATTATGTTGTGAGTCCACAAAATCAGGCAAATTATATCAAATATTGCCTTGATACGCTCAAAGGTCTCAATCAGCCAGCGAAATATTTTATCTATACGCTCGGTTATGCTGACCAGGGCGCGCCTGCTGTGGGAATAGGGCACTCACTTGGCATGAGTCTCTATCAGGTCAGTTATTCCGGGAATCCACTGCCAGCCTATACAATGGTTCAGAATTACCCCAAGAATTGGGGTGGAGGTTCTTCGACAGGGACCGGCATTCGAGATTATGCCTGCCGGGCCGGGGTGCGCGTGGGAAGTGGCACTTCTCTGCATGATTACGCGCTGCGAGCAGGTATCAAACTACCAGGAAACGAGATTCTACGAGATTGGACAATGCGCGCCAGCGTATCGGGTGGTGCTTCCATCTTTGATTCATTTCTCCGTGCCGAGGCGCCATCCTGGGGCAATGCCAGCGACGGGGAAAACTGGGTACAGGCCGGGGGGAGCGCTACACCGTCGATTGTCAGCGTGGCACCTGCAACGGCGCTGGCAAGCGATACCTTCGCGCGAGCCAACCAATCGGGATGGGGCACGGCAAGCGATAGCGAAACGTGGAGCATCAAGGTTGGCCCCGGGACGCTCTCTATTGCCAATAACGAGGGGGTATGTATCTCAACAGGCACGGACACAGATGTGCAACTGGGCACACACACCACATCCGATTTTGATATCCTCTGCCGTATGGCAATCAACAATTATAACGATATCTGCGGCGTGCAGGCTCGCTTTACCGTGTCCGGGGGCCAGCCAACATGCTACAAACTGCTCTGGTATACTACCGGCCTGCATATCAACAAAGCTGTCGCAGGCGTCAATACGCAGCTGGCAACGGCCACCTTCGGGATGAATCCAGGCCAGTTTGCCTGGATGCGCTTCCGGGGCGTTGGCAGCACACTCTATGGACGCGCGTGGCAGGATGGCACAACGGAACCAACAACGTGGCAAGTCACGGTACAAGATACGAGCGTGACGGGTCCCGGCGGCTTCGCGCTGCTTGCGAATACAGCATCCGGCTCAAGTGGAGTAGAGTTCGATCATTTTCAAGCCAGTGCCTATGCGTCGGTGGGGCAGATTACCGGGGCGACGGGGACGAATACCCTCAGACTTGGCACGCAAACGCCAACTGATGCCGAGGCTCTGGTACGTGTCTCGTTTACTCAGCCCGGGGATATCGTCGGCCTCACGCTCAGAGATCAGGGCCTCTCTCAATTTGTGCGGCTTCGGCTCACGGCGTCGCAATTACAGATCTGCCAGCAAACCCCATCCGGTGGCTTTGTCATTCTGTCCAATTACGCGTTTACCCCGGCTTCCGCAACCCCCTACTGGCTGAAATTCAGAGTACAGGGAACAAATGTATACGGCAAGATCTGGCAGGACGGAACACCGGAACCTGCTGCCTGGCTGGTGACTGCCACCAGTAGCGCAGTCTCAGGCGGCGGTCAGGTTGGTCTGTCAGTGGCACTCAGCCAACCATCCGATATTGCGCAATTTGACCATTACAGCGTGACGACAGCCAGCCAGAATGCTCCACCACCCCAGACACGCAATCTTGATTTCGCGTGCCGGGCCAACGTACAGGCAAAGTCCACCACGCCGCAGCTTGATTTTACGTGCCGGGCCAATGTGGCTGATCTTATCAGCGATACAGAGGTTCTGGTCTATGCCGCTCGGCAGGGGCCGATCATTCGCGTATTCCCGAAATCTTAGCGAAGAAAGAAAGAAAGAAAAAGAGAAAGCGAGGGATGAACAGTGAGTCACTGGCTCCAGGTCGCAACGACGATCTTTGATATTCTCTGGCTTTGTGCCGTGCTGACGCTCCTCTGGTTTATCTGGCGCTCAAGCGTCAGGCATGTACAACGCATTGAGCAAACGTTGATTGATGTGTCAATGAAAAACGCGGAAATCGCGCAGCGCGCAGCACAGGCCGCGTTGATGATCGCCGAACGGTATCAGACAGAGCGGCAGCCGAAGAAATCGGGGTAGGAGCCATGAATCTTGTTAATGTCCTGCCCTATCTTTCGACGCTCATCACCATCTGCATTGCCATTGGCGGCTTCTTCGCGCTGCGCACTGGCTATAGCAAGCAAGCAAACGAAATACAGGATCGGGTGATTGCCGCGCTGAAATTGCAAAACGAAGTGCAGGCACGCCAGATTGCCGCGCATGAAAAAGAGATTTCTCATCTGAAACAGATCGTCACCACCATCCAGGTTGCCCTCAAGCGCCGGGGGCTGCGCATCGAAGTAGACAACGACACGATCACGCTGATAGACGATCACGCACGACGGGCACATACCGTCAAGATCCAGATGACGGCAGGCGATAAAGACGACGACAACGACACAACGAAAGGAACAGGACCATGACTGACGAAACCGGGGCACTGTGGATTCCCAGTCCAAACTATTGGCAGGGCCGCAACGGCAATACACCCAGGTGGATTATCCTGCATGGCACCGCCGGGGGCACCAGCGCGCAAAATATCGCTGGCTGGTTCGCACAAAGCACTGCCCAGGTATCGGCGCATTATGTCGTTGGACAGGATGGCACTATCGTGCAATGTGTACTGGAGCAAGATAGCGCGTGGGCCAATGGCATCATAACCGCCGGTCATGATCCCTGGTGGTCCAATACGCTTAATCCCAATTTGCTCACGATCAGCATTGAGCATGTTAAGCCGTCAAGCGATAATAGCGACGTGCTCACCACAACGCAGCAACAGGCCAGTTTCGGGCTTATCAAAGCTATCTGCCAACGCTGGCAGATCCCTGCACGACAAGCTGACGTATCGGGAGGCATCACCGGGCACTTCTCGCTCGATCCCGTTAATAGAGCACGCTGCCCCGGCACCTATCCCTGGTCCGACCTCTGGCAATTTTTGCAAGGAGAGGATGAAATGTTACAGATTACTGATCCGTTCGCCGCGAAGTATTTCACGCAAACATCAGCTACTTGTTGGCACTGCCCGGCGACTGGCTGTGATATTCATGATGCGATATTGGATTATTGGAGAAGAACACAGGGCGCGTTTCGGTTGCCACGCACCAACGAAATCTACGGCGCCATTACCGGCGGGGGAAGCATGCAGATCTTTGAGGCAGGGGTGCTCGTCTACGATCCACAGGGAAAATTTGATAATCCCGGTCTGGGCATCGTCTACGCCATGCACCTCGACGAAAATACGCCAGGATTACAGCAACTCATGAAACTGGCAGGGGTAAGTGGAACAGCTACATCAGCGCCAACATCAGCCCCGCCAGTGGCAAGCGTTCTGCCCCAGATCGCTCAGCTTGCACAGCAGATTATCAAGCTGAGCGAGCCATCATAACAAAAAAGCGTCCGGGTATTGTTACCCGGACGCTTTGCTTTTATGGGTGATTATTTTACCATTTCAACCCACTTGCGTGGGTCTTCTTGCAGGATATGATTGTACATATCCTGCAAGTATGGTTGCTTGAAGAGCTGAGGGTCCCCCTCATGCTCTTTCAAGAACTCTTTTGCATAGGGAGAATTCCCTACGATCTCCCATTTTTCAAAGGGGGACTTCTTTCTCCATATTTTAAAGTCCCCATCTTTCTCGAAAGATGGAAGTTCTCCTTGAAAGACTTGCAATCCCTTTTCGTCGAGAAGATACTCGACGAAAAGGGAGCCATCTGGCAAACGGAAAAACCGCACCGTTTCCGGGACCGATGGACCCTGTTTATAATAGGGGTCATAGTCCTCCGGGATAGAGATATCCCGGTAGAATCCATTGTTTCCTTCCTCGGTCCCCTCCGGAAAGGTGACTTCCCAGAACTCCCGCATCGTATGATGGGTTACGCGTATACGATACTCGATATGACATTCATGATCGCGCAAAGCGACCATCGCTTCGTCGGTGATACTGGTAAAAGTCTTTTTCATTGTTTGTTCCCCTTTCTTTCACTCAATGTTGAGGGTGTACTCCAGCACACCCTCAACCCGATTGATTTCCGCCCGAAATCGCTCTTGCTCCGAGGCCGTGAGCAATCTCGGCGATTCATACGTGAGGATGGTATTCTCACCTTCTGGCAGCACACCTGCCAGTTTCAAACCTGCAAAGTCAGTGTGCGCCTGCGCTTGGAAGCGCTGCGCAGCTTCGTCCGACTCGAAGACGATGTAATGATAGATGAAATCTATCGGGCCGTGTTCTCGCTCGAAACGAGACACCCAGGCCCGGCAGGCATCCACAATCTCATCATTCGTGGAGCGCTGCTTATGTGACTGCTGGCTATGAACGCGCCCGATAGCGTCCAACTGGCGAAAAAGATCGGGTGGGAGCCGCAAGACGAACCGATGGGGCATTTAATACTCTTTCATGGCTGCTTTGACAAGCGCCATTACAGCTCCATTCCATTCTGACGCCAGTTGCAAGCCGACCAGCCCTTCCTCGCGTGCAATGCGATTGACGGCCCCTACCGCTATCCACATCACATCCTCCTCATCAAGCCCCTCTTCACGAGATTGCTCCAGAGATTTTTGGAGCGTATCGACAACTTTTTTGTTATATTGCATTCTCCACCTCCAGATTAGCGCCGAATGTACGTGCCATTCCCCTGCTCATCGCAGAGGCGCAGCGACGCAGGGAACAGAGAATTGGAAAGAGTAAAGCCCAGCAGCCGGGAAGCGCTCTCCCGGAGAAAACGCAGATCGCCGCATTCCTCGTCGTTGGGATACGCACTATGGACAGCCTGTGCCAACTGCTCAGCCGTGAACACGGTCCCACTGGACAAAGCCCGAACAGTTTCCCGCATGGTTTCATCGGCGTCCACATCGCGCCCGTTGCGGTAGTACTTCGTGATGATTTCCATTTTTGTTCTCCTTGCTTTTCCTTTTTTTGAGAACCCTGTGTTCTCTTCACTGAGATAATGATATCATTTTTGATATCAATTGTCAAGAGGGTTGGGGAGCAATTTTTACCGTTCGCAGAAATCTCAGAAAATTGGTATACTGGACCCGGCAAAGGAGGTCCTTATCATGTCATCAAAAACCCAACAGGCCCTTATCCAACTTCTCGAAAGTATGGCGATAACCGCGCTTATTGCCGGGCTGTTCAGTATCGGCACGATCCTTGCCGGGAATGGACCGATAGACTGGCGCCAGGTCGGCATCGCCTTTGGCCTCGCTGTCGCGTTCAGCCTCGCGCACAGCCTGGCAACCTATTTCAAAGCCAGCAACCAGGTCGAACTTGGCACCGCGATTGAAGCGGTAATCGACGCCATAGAACAGCGCTTCGGCGCTCTCGCCCAACCGATCACACCAGATCAAGCACCAATGGCCCCGAATCGCACTACGATGCTCAACACGCCGTCTGTTGTCCAGGAGCATCCACCAGACTGACACTCCCCGCCTTAAAAGAGCGGGGGTTCTTCCTTCATCCAGCCACCTTGCCCGCTCTGGCCTTGCCAGAACGAGTAGCGGGTGTCTGTCCAGAAGCGTTTCGCCTCTTCTGAGAGAGGCCCGTTTCCGATTGCCCACCGGTACGGTCTAATGCCTTTGCGAGAATGTTGAGAGCGGCATTGTGATCTCGATCAAGCACCAATCCACATCCAGAACAGATGTGTGTCCTGACAGAGAGGCTCTTCTTGACTCGTGTGCCACACGCTGAGCAATCCTGCGACGTCCAGGCCGGTTCAACGGCTATCACAGGGATGGTATGCACTTGCCCATAATAGGTGAGCCACGAGAGAAAGCGCCCCCAGGCCGCATCACTGATGCTCTTCGAGAGGTGTCGGTTTCTGACGAGGTTGGCTATCTTCAAGTCTTCGTAGGCAATGAAATCGCTAGATGTCACGAGCGTGCTTGCCGTTTTACGGGCAAAGTCTTCACGCTGCCTACTGACTTTCAGATACGCCTTTGCCAGTGCTTTCCTGGCTTTCTTCCTATTCTGAGATTGCTTTTGCTTGCGAGAAAGTCGTCTGTGCAGCTTCTTCAAGCGTTTTTCGGCTTTGCGCAGATGACGAGGGTTAGCTACAGTATTGCCTTCTGAGTCCGTTAAGAACGCCTTCAAGCCCATATCGATGCCAACCTGTTTGCCGGTAGGGATATGCTCAATCTGTCTCTCTGCATCAACAGCAAACTGAGCATAGTAGCCATCGGCCCGCTTGACAATCCGTACCCGCTTGATTTGCTTCGTGGGGAACTCTTCAATGCGTTGGTTCTTGTTGCCTACAAGCCGCAAGCGTCCAATGTTGCAACCATCGGTGAAGGTGATATGCTTGCCATCCGGCTCCAACTTCCAGCCCGTTTGTTTATACTCGACACTCCTGTTATCATGCTGGAAGCGGGGATAGCCCTTCTTGCCGGGCTTGTGGGTCTTGCAATTGGCATAGAAGCGTGAGATAGCCGCCCACGCTCGTTCAGCAGCCGCTTGCCGCGCTTGAGAATTGAGTTTTGAGGCAAAAAGAAACTCTTTTGCAAGCTGAGAGCAAGCTGCGTTAAGATCATAGCCATTCGTGCCACGAGTGTCCATCCACAAGCGAAGTGCCTTGTTACGGATGAACTGCACAATGCGTATCGCCTCATCAATGGCGGCATATTGTTCTTTGGTGCCACGCAGCTTGTACTCAAAAATCAGCATCAGGTTCGACTCTGCCTCTCAATGTATTTCTGTATCGTGTCCTGACTGACAAAGCCAGCCGTGCTATAGAAGGTGCTTCGTGTCCACAGCGAGGGCATCCGCTTGAGATGAGGAAATTCTTCCCGCATGTGATGCGAGGAACGGCCCTTTATCAAGCGGGGAATGTCCGTAGGCAGCGTGTAGGGATTGGCCTGAATGAACAGATGCACGTGATCTGGCTGAATTGCCAGTTCGACAATTTTCCACCCGTTTTCTTCTGCCACTTCACGGACGATCTGCTCGAAACGGTCACGTACTGGCCCTACCAGTATCTTGCGCCTTCGTTTCGGGCAAAAGATGATATGGTAGAGAATGTGATGAACCGTATGTTGTTCGTGAATATACTCGTCACTCATGTATACAAGTATAGCGCAAACAACATACCTTGTCAACATTCCCCACCCTATCCCCAACTAAGGAACGGCGCTCTCATCCCCCGCTTGAAAGACGGGGGTTTTCCCGCGCCGGTTGTATAACCCCAGGCACCACCCCCGTCAGATATGGCTCAGAATGCAAAATTGAAAGCCCCAATGCAGGTACAGGCGCAATAAAAGAAAAGCGACCAGGCAAGGGAAGCCTGGTCGCTTTTCTTTTGAGAATGAGCATCATTTCTCTTCATATTCAGCAAGCACCGCAACACGCTCATCCATCCACCGTGAAATTTTTTCAATGATCTCATCCCCCGCCATTGCCGCCGACCACTCCGCCGCCCACGCCGACTCCGCCGACCACGCCGACCACGCCGACCACTCCGCCGACCTTGCCGCCCTTGCCGTCGACCACTCCCCCGCCATTGCCGTCGACCACTCCGCCGCCCACGCCGACTCCGCCGCCATTGCCGCCGACTCCGCCGCCATTGCCGCCGACCTTGCCGACTCCGCGTTTTCTTCTGTTGGGGCAGCAAGCCATCGTCTTGCAGCATCTATCGCGGCACGCGGGCGCTTGTCATCTGGATACATCTTTTCAAAGTTTTCTAGCACAAGTTCAGCGGCAAAGATAGACAATGCAACACTATCGTGTTTTTGCCAGCGCCAGACACGCACCAGGCGCATCTTTTGCCAGGCTTCTTTGTCATCATTGACAATAGAAGCTCCACTCACTTCGACTTGTGCAAGGATTTCCCCTTGCACATAGGTAAACGCCTGGTAGCACGTCCGCGAACAATGGAAGCCATTTTCACAGATGATAAGCTCGTTGTCACGAACGGATTGCCATTCGCCGATGTGCCAGATGCAATCGCCTGATTCTGACCTGATTTCGTTATCAATCAGGCACAAAAATTTATACCGCCGCTGCATTTATCGTTCCTCCAAGCGGGCCATGATCTTGCCCGGCTTTTCTTTGTCCATCTTGATTTCGACAATCTGATACAATTTCCCTTGCGCCGTGATGTATCGACTTAGCCACACCGTCTTGTAGGCATCGAGGATCACCCGACTCCCAATCGGCGCAATCTGCAAGAATGCCAGTGGGATCGCGCCGATTTGAATCATGAGATCAGTCTGTTGCACACTCATTGCACGCGCCTCGCTTCCATCTCTGCATGCAGCAGGAGATTTCGATAACACCCACGATAGCCCCGGCATTGCCACCAGAACCAGATCCACAGCGCCTTTCCAGGAATCCGACCAGACCAGATAGCCCACGCAAAGCAGAGAGCCAGCGTCAAGAGGCCAATAATAACCTGCACACTCACGCCTCACCTCTCACCAGCACTTCATATATGCAACCAGTCTCATAATCTATTGGGATGCTTACACCGATAAGGGGCGAATAGGATTTTTGCCATACTCCCCATGTCAGATACCGGAATGCCGAAAGCAAAATGACGGCAGGATACTCCCCCTGCAAGGAGATATAGCGCTCGACAAGCGCCTGCACCAGCGCTTGCGTTTCTTCATACGGATTCAGCGTTTCGCAGTATGGCCTGCCCTTTGCGTCCAGAGGCAAAAGAGGGCGCGTGGTAGCTGGCATACGCACCGGGCGCTGTACCTGGATAGCTGGCAATTCCTGCGTTGGCTGCTTCGCGAGAGCGAGCAGCCGGGTACGCTGCGCTGCTCGCTGGCGAGCCGAAAGAAGTTGCGTCATTGCGTCTTCTCCTCTCCTAGCGTCTTCTCCTCTCCTAAAAGGGTTCTGGCACGCTCCGCAAGCGCATCAGCCCGTTCCGAGAGAGCATGCGCCTCATCCATGTCCCGATAGGCGTCATACCAGATGGCATACACCTCCCGGACAAAATCCCGATACTCACGCACCAGCGCTTGCAGGCCATCAGTCTGCTGAGCAAGCGGCGCGATATAGCGCGTGTGGATACCACCGGCGATCACCTCGTAGACAGTCTGGAATTGCTCATCCAGATCTTCCCAGGTCACGCCATTGTCATCTTCGGGCGGCCAGCTCGCCCGGTAAGCATCATAGACATCTTTGCCAGTAAGCAAATCCACTGGCTCCCCCGATTGTTTCGCTTCCTCATCCAGCATCCTGATAAGCGGCGTGAGCATGCCGGTGATACGCGTGATAGTGAGTCGAATGTCAAATGTTGTGATTGATGGCGCTGAGAGAAGATCAACGTCATGATGCATCATTTGCAAACAATGTAAGAGCACAGACCGATTCATTTACGCTGTTCTCCTTTTTTTGTTTTCGTGGCAAGTGCTCGCCACGTTTCGTACTTGACTGGATGTCCGCGCTTATCCGTATGACATAAACAATGACACGTCGCATCCAGACATTTCAGCAAACTACAGGACACCTCGTAGCGCGCCGCCATGCAGCGCATCGCATCAGGATGCATACAGTGACACATAATGCTACACAAACAGATGAACAACATATCCACACCCCAGAACAACAAGCGGATAGAAAAAGCTCCACGCCAGCGCCACGGTCAGCGCCTTTGCCGCATCTTCTTTATCTTCTTGCCGGGCTGCTGGTATGGTATACGTGAGAAGTCGCACGATACAATTGATACCAATCGCCAGCACAATGCTGATCTGGGCAACATGGAACGCTGGAACAATGAACCATCCCCAAAGCACTACCAGAACAAAGCCACCCCAGATGGCCCCAAGAATGAGCGCCATCATGCCGCCCAGAAAAAGCAAAACGGTTTTCACTTAGCTGTTCTCCTTTATCCTCCCACTAAAACAGAAATCGCGTACCGGGCACTTTTCGGCCCGGTGCTCCTGGCAGGACTGACATATCCTTGCAGGAATGTGTCCCGTCGTCACGGCACCCTTCACGCTGTAGCACCGGTCCATGTAGGGCCGGGCCAGCAGCGCATCATGCTCAATGCACCAGACTTTTAGCTCTTGCGTGTCCTTGCACTCAACGAGTATCAGCCCCCGCTCGATGCCAAGCACATGCATGTAGAGATTGCATTGGTGCCACGCAGCTTCCGGGGGATCGCCCACCTCATCGAGCCGGGCAAAGTGATCGAGCTTATACCCCTTGATCTCGACCACGTACCGCTGCCCGGCCCAAAAGATCACAGCATCCGGCGTGAAATGGAGAAAACGAACCTCGTCGAAGTGCGAACACTCAACTTCGACAATCTGGCCGAACTCGGCAAAGAGGCGCTGGTACTTTTCGTGCAGGTGCCAGCCATGCAGAAAGACCGCATTCTGGTGCGCGTCCCAGGGCTTCTGTTCGAGGGGACGCGCCTCTTCGGGATACAAAGCAAGTAGGACCTGGCGCCGCAGGCACCATTCTGAATCAGACTGCAAGATAGCGCTCACATGTGGCGCGCCCGTGCGCAGGGGCTTAGAGAGGCCCCATTGCACGAACATCTCTTCAACCTCCTGCTTGAAAAGCGCGGCGACGGTGCGCAGGCTAGAACGCTGGTGCGCTATCGTCATCCTCATCCTCTTCTCCTGCATCGCTCTCAATACCAGCAGCGCCCCCAAACGCGCCATCGTCGCCAACGAGCGGCGGGCAGGCTTCCAGGATGCGCTGCTTGACCTGTTCTGGCGTCAGCTTGATTGCCTGCAATTTGGCGCTCATCGGCGCAGGCGTTTTCACCATGATGATGAAATCCTTTTTTGGACCAGAACCACTCTGCTCAATCGAGAAATCAGCCACCCGGATGTCATGGCCGTTATCCGGGTCCTTGTAGAAGCTCATGAAAAATTTGAGGATGGCAGAGACACGTCCGAATGATGAAAGCTCCAGCAGACGAATACCGGCAATTGGTTTTTCTTCCTGCGTCTCAGGATCTTTGTAAGTGATATGCTGTCCGGTGTGCGTGTCTACAACGTTGTAGACATACATCGGCAGGTAAAAGAAATTGCTAGCACGCAATTTCTTATCATCGGCGGCCCGTTCGCAGTAGCCACATGACTTCCCAATTTCTTTGGCACAGATCGCATTGACCCGGTAGTCCGGGTCGTCATTCCACTTACTATGCTTGCTCAAAGCCAGCATCTTATCCAGGTTGTACAGTGGACGAACGAGGGCTTTGTAGCCCTCAGAGAGAAACAGAAACACCGGCTTACGCGATGCACGGGGCGCACTCGCGCGATTTAACTCTTCATCGATCAGGTTAAGAACGTTGGTCATTTCTTTCTTTTTGCTCCTTTTTGCCCTACTCAAAAAACTTCAAAAAGTCAGGGGACGCGCCGTCTGAAAGGCCGAGGAGAAAGAACAGCGCATCACCAACTACACACAAGTATAGCATAGTAACATGTACTTGTCAATACTCTAGACAAGTATCTTTAGGTATGCTATACTAGCTGAAAATATAGACATCTACTCAGTAAAGGAGTAAGGCATTGGAGCAATTTTTTACGGTCAAGCAACTGGCCGAAATCTTGCAGGTCAACCCAGTTACTATCCTGGACGCTATCCGGGATGGAGAACTTGAAGCGCTCGACATCGGACGCGGCTATCGCATCTCGCCCGATGCGTTTGAAACGTTCAAAGAAAAAATCAAGGTGAAGAAGCAGCCAGCCGAAGCAAAAGAATGATGGATATTCTTCTGAGAGATTACCAGGAAGAATGCATCAAGCTGATTCTCGACGCCTACCGGCGCGATCCGCACGGACAGGAGCTGGTGGTGCTGCCCACCGGTGCAGGCAAAACAGTGATCTTTTGCCAGGTCATTGCTGCGCTGGCAAAAGAGGGCAAGAATGCCCTGATTATTGCGCACCGGGACGAATTGCTCCAGCAGGCTGCTGAGAAATATCGCCTTGTGAAACCCGATGCCGTTATTGGCAAGGTCGGTGCAGGGATGCACGAATACGGCGGCGAAGTCACGGTGGCTTCCATAGCCACCATATCCAGGCCGGAGCATATCAAACGGCTGCGCGCCATTGACTATGGCCTCATCATTATTGATGAGACCCATCACGCGATGGCAGAAAGCTATCAGCGTGTGCTTTCGGCCTTGCCGGATGCATTCGTATTAGGCGTGACAGCCACGCCAGACCGGCTCGACAAAAAAGCGCTCTTCGGGGGAAAAGAGCCGCTCTACCAGGCAACGATAGAAGATATGATTCAGGCCGGGTATCTGTGCGACCTGAAAGCCATTGCCGTGAAAACAGACATTAGCCTGGACGGTATCAAGACTACGGCTGGCGACTATAACGAGCAGGAGCTTGATCGCGCCGTCAATACTCCGGAAAGAAACCGGCTTATCGTCGAAAAATATCAAGAGCACGCGCAGCGCAAACGCGCCGTCGCGTTTTGCGTCACCGTCGCGCACGCGACGGCACTCGCAACAGCGTTCAATAACGCTAGCATCCCGGCAGAGGTCATTACGGGAGAGACACCACTTCCAGAACGCGCGAAAATCTATACAGCGTTTCGAGCCGGGACTGTTCGCGTTTTGTGTAATGTGATGGTACTCACAGAAGGGTGGGATGAGCCACTCTGTGAGGTGGCGATCATGGCCCGTCCGACACAATCGAGAGCGCTCTATACGCAGCAGGTGGGGCGCATCCTCAGATTAGCGCCAGCAAAGCCATACGCGCTTGTGCTGGACATTACCGATAATTGTTATCGGCTGCGCTTGACCCCACAACGTATCCAACGCGCGCTGGCGCTCGACATCGAAGACGGCGAAACCGTTACCGAAGCCATCGCAAAGAAAGAAGAGAAACAGGCCACGGCGCGCCGTGCCCTTATCAGAAAACTCAATGAGAAACGTGATAAGGACCAGGAAATCAATCTTTTCGCACTGCCAGAATGGCAGGAACGTGACAACGGGATGTTTGTCCTGGAAGTCGGACTCGAAAAGCATCGAATTGCGCTTGTGCCCGTATCGGTTGGAAGTCTGGGGCAGTTGTACGAGGTCTGGGCACGGCTGGCTCCGCGCTTTGCCGGGCAGAAATGGATGGGCGCGCAGCCGTTAGATTACGCGCTGCAATTCGCCGAAAAGCGCGCCCGGCAACTGCTCGCTGAGCCAGCAAGCACAAAACTGCTCGACAAAACAGCAAGCTGGCGCGCACTGCCAATTTCAACTGGACAAATCAAGATGCTCAAATGGTATCGGATACCGTATCATATGGGCATGACCAGAGGCGAGGCCAGTGACCTGATTGACGCGCACCAGGAAGAGTTAGCTGCCAAAAAAGCGAAGAAAGAAGCGCGCAAGCAAGCGCGTTTAGAGCAAAAAGCATAACCACAAAAAGGAGAACGATACAGCATGGGAAAGCGACAAGAGATAGCACTCAACAAGAGCGAAATTCAGGAACTCGTCGAATTCGCACAACGTACCGTGAATCAGGATTGGCCTCACCCACACCCGACAATCTCTGTGCAGGTACGCCTGCAACACGCGGCCCATCTCGATGATGCCAAAAACGAGCAGGTGGCACAGATATACCTTGCCACGCTCAGAGGAGAAAAGAGCATTCAAAATGCTGTAGATGAACTGGATCAAATGCTCAATGGCAACCAGGGATGAAGCACGATAAAGTATGAAAAAGCAGAGCTTCCCTATTCAAATAACAAAGCCGCCCTGGTGTTTGGGCGGCTTTCCCCTTCCCTCTTCTCACAACAAACGATGACGACTAGTCGTCATCCACCTCTTGCACAGCCTCGCGCCTGATCCGGTCCAGATCTTTCCTCAAAACATATTTGGCGTTCGAGTACACGAGCTTGTTACGAAACTTTTGCACGCGCTCACGCTCTAAAATCTTGTTGAGCGTGTACGGCGTGCGCACACCTAAGTAGATTTGTGCCTGCTGGAGATTGAACGCTTCCTCGTCTTTGCCGTCCACAGGCAAAATAGTCGGCGTCATGTCAATATCAGGTTGTTGCATAATGTTCCCTTTCCTTGCCGAGCATTGCTGATAAAAGCTATCAGTTCATACTGATAGCATAACATATTAGCAAGGTGTGTCAACGTATCGCAAGTATCAAAGAGAACACCACACTGTATCCTATTGCATTCATCGCCAGTAATTCTTGAGCTTTTCAAACTCTTTTTCACATTCCTGTGCCTGTAATGCTTCCTGCCAGAGCAGCTCTTTGTACTCCTGGTCCGAGTAGCCAGAAAAGACGCGCACCCCATCAATGATCTCAATACGCTTCTCAGTCTGTGCAGCAGCGACAGGCTGCACAAAAAATGGATCATCCTCGATGGTCCGGGCGTCATGCGCTGTGTATTGCGCGGCCTCTATCCCGTACTGCACCCACTCTCGCAGCGTACATACCCCGTTCGGCTGTGACTGCAAGAGTTCGTTCGGATCTTTCCAGAGCGCCGGGGACCAGCGTGTTACGCAATTCGATAGCGCTCCAGGACGATACAAGACCGGCCCGGTATCTGGTTCCGCATACCAGACACCCATCCAATACTCTGATCCAGCATCACCAGCTGCATCATCATCAAACGATTGCAGCACAAAGCTGGCTAGTGAGAGATCCCCAAGCCAGCGTGCCACCCGCGCACCACCTGCACCACCCGTCGCCACACAGGCAATGAGATCGCCAGCTTCCTGCATGACCGATAAGCAATCAAACTCACCTTCGACCAGCATGGCCGGGTGATCGGGCCGGATCGCATCAACGTTATACAGGCCCTTGCCGCTGCCAGGCACCTGCCCATACGAGAAGTCGGGATCATGGGGGCGTTTGATTGCAATTTTCCAGAGTCGATCCCCCTCGAACCAGGGAATCACTATGCCGTCCGGGATACGCACGCCCCTCCTGCACTGTTCTTCGGTAAGCTGGTCGGGATCAAGGCCCCAGTCGGCAAAGCTGAATTGCCACCACGAACCATCCTTTTGCCGGGGGATACAGCCCAGGTGCGCGTATTTGATCGTCTCATCGGATAAGCCCCTGCCTCTCAGATAGGCCAGCCAGCGCTGCCCCTCCGAGGATTTCGAATGCCACAAATAGCGTTCAGCCCGCTCAACGATGAGCTTGCCGAAATCTTGCCATTTTTTGCACGGGGGCGCATCTTTCGCAGTGAGTTCGGCAATATCGGGCGGCGTGACAGTTGCACCAGACAGATCGCCAGGATCAAGGCCCAACTCCTGGCAAGCATCGACAAACGAAAGATGACAATACTGGCGCAAAAAGTCAACGCCGTCCCCCTTTGCATCACAGACCCGGCACCAGTAATGTGGACGCCCGGCATGCGGCCAGACATGAAATCGGTTATCGCCCGTCCCGCAAAACGGACAAGCTCCCCAATATTCACCCCCGCCCGTTGTCGCACGCCGAACAAGACGAATACCGGAGCGCTGCTCGATGAGAGAGACAAGATCAATAGTTGGCGCTTGCAGCACAGCGCGCCTCCTCTTCACTGGCAAAGAGATGGATCGATGCTTTACAGTCAAGCAGGATGTTCAGCGCGTACCAACGCGCCGCCGCTTCGCTATAGCTGAGATCATCCAATAAAGCCCGCTGTTTCGGATACCATTTTTTCGTTGCCTGGTCAACGAATGCGCCAAACACCTCCTGCTCGCAGCACTCAACATTATAGGCGCGCCCATCGTGGACAAACCACGCGCGCAAGGCTGTATGATAGCTGATCTTCGGCGGATGTGGCACGTCGAGCACATCGTTATGCGATTTGTGGAAAACGATTGTTTGCCGTCGGGCCATTACACTCACCATCCTTTCGCATCAGTTACACGCGATGGACGCGGCTCAACACGCGCCGGGCGCGATGGCTCCGGGAAAGTCAGACATTCCTGCCCCTGCGCATCTTTCGAGAGGAATCCAAAATCGCGCAACTGCGCGACGGCACGCGCCAACGTGCCACACTCTGTAATACCGGAGGTGGCAATGGCGACATCGTAGGTCGCTCCTTCTCGCTGCATGGCAAGAAAGGCCAGCAAAAGTCGGGCCGATGACGGCCTGAGTTTCGCGATAGTGGGATTCATGGTTCAATGTCCTCCTGTGGTTCTTCGATCAGCTTATATTTGGTTGCATGCGAGGTCGCAAACGATTCGACCTTGCCGTATTTCATCAACTGCGACAACATGCTTTCTAACTGTTTCGTGCTGTAATTCTTCATATAGCTAGTGCGCAGCGCATTCAGTGTAAGTGGGCCGACGCGTTTCAAATGCCGCAGGATGGCATCCTCAAGTTTCGCGTCCTCAGACTCAACCTCCTGCGGCGCATTGACCTGCATATAGATCTCGTGCAGGCTTTGCCGCAGCAACTCGGCAAGCTCTTGCGCCCTGGCCCAATGTCTGAGTTCAATGCGATTGTTATTTTCGAGCGAGGCCATCAAAAGCGCCATACGCAAAGCCGTTTCAGGCAGGCGCGCATATGAAGCGTTGAAATCCTCGTGCTCGAACGCCTGGAATAAGCGTTTGAGCGCCGACCGATAGCGCTTATAGGCGTCATAGGCCAGCTGCGACATACGCGCTTCCGTTTCGGGCAGGGCTGTGCAGCGCGACTCGTATTTGCCAGATGGCTCACCTTTCTTATCAAAAATTGGCTCCATCTCGCATTCTGGCACGCCTAAGCGCTCGTGCCAGGCCACCAGCGGCGCAATGAGTTCGGACGGAATGGGGAGATCGCCTAAATCGAGCGTCGCGTCACTGCCAGGGCCCGGAGGTGCCGCGACAAACGAAAAACGCCCCCAGAAGCCATCCGTCCAGAAATCCGCACCGGAGCGCGCATTGTCTTTCAGATTGGCCGGAACCATTAAACCAAGCAAGGAAAGGTAGGGCTTCTCGATGGTTTCGGCCCCGCGCGAAATGGTACTGGTGTCGAAATGATCCGGGCAGCCGTCAAGCTCCAGAAAGATCGACATGTATTCGGCGTTGGTACTATTCTTTCTAAGCATCGATTGTACAAATTTGCCGAACTCATCGAAATACATTCCACGCTGCCCGGCCATCGCCAATTTCTGCTCCATACGACGCTGCCCGGCAGGTGACGCTTTATCGTAAGCAGCTACGTCAAAATAGCCAGCCATGTCAGACAAGAGCTTTGACGGCGTGATCCGGCGAGGAGTCAAGAGATACTCCAGACCAGCAGCAGAGAGCACGTCCAGCGCGACTTCCGCCGTCGTCGATTTGGCATAGACTGATGAGGTGCCATACAAGGCAATCATCAGGTTGGTTGTAATCCGCTTGCGCTGAAGTGGCAGATATACGCGCCGCGCGGCAACCGTTGAGAGCAGCCACAGGCCACAAAACACATGATACTGCTCGTAGCCCTCCGGCGATGCTTCTTTGCTGAATTGCTCGTACCTATCCAGCCACGCGCACGCCCCCCGACTGGCATCCGGGGGCAATCGCGCCTCAACTGGTAACTCTGGCATGCCACTATCACGCTCTGGCACAACCAGGCAAGAAGCAGACGAAGAAGAGAGCAGATCAGCCAGCTGTGGATACTGGCGCTCGTAGACAGCAAAAAGCCGGGCCATCGCCCCGGCATCACCGTGATATTTCTCGAAGCGCTCAACAAGCTCGCACACAATGTTTGCCCACGAGCCACAATCAGCCGGGCGATGCTCTGGCATTACTCCTTCTCGCAGCGCAAGCAGGTACGCGCGTACCGCACGATCTGTGTCTATTTTTTCAGGCATCAGTAAAACCATACCGGGATCTTTCTTTAGCATAGATGAGGACAGGCAGGAGCAGAAAACGGGATGGATACAACAGAGAAGATGGGCATAACTGTTCTCCTACCACGTGGTAACGCGCCAGGGCGCGTACTCAGAAGTATATGGTATTCATTGCTACTTGTCAAGAATACAATATACTCTTGACAAGTAGTATGAAATAGTCTATACTACAGTATAGCAAACTTTCCAAATTACACCCATAAAGGAGAACTGCATGGAGATTTTGAAGGACGACAATTATAGCCGCATCGTCGCACTGGACCGTATCGTCATCGGTGAAATGGTCGAACTGTACGCACGCTTCAACGCTGAGAAAGCACAATTTATCCGACTGGTCGAATATGGCAAAAACAGGCATTTCGATCTCTCGTCAGCACAGGCCGACGCATTCTGTGAAGCGTGGCTGGCATACCGCGCCGACCAGAAAGCAAAAAGCGAGAAAGAAGCCGCGCGCAACGCTGAATTGATCGCCAAAGCCTACCACATCGCGCAGGAATGCCCGGCAATTAAAATCCAGGATGATCGAACAAACAATGGCACGCTGATGTGGTCTGTGTCCGTGCCAGAACTCGGTTTCTGGTGGGCTGATGATTGGTTTGATTCGCCAGAAATCCTCCTTAAGAGAGTCAAGGACGCACGCGATATCTGGGAACATGCACGCCTAGCAGAATAATACCTTCTTGTCGCCCACTGCCCGGACTACCAGCATCGTAGGCAGCCCTGAAAGGAGAACGCAATGGCTAAAAAGAAAAAGAAACTCTTAAGGCGCATCACACACGCTCTGGAAGCTGCGAATACAATCAGCGCCGCAACCTGTGGCGCACTTTCCATTATAGCCCACACGGCAGCAACGGCAGCAACCGCCGCTGCTGAGCCATCCCGGCAAGAACAGGAGGTGAATGACAGAACAGACAACTGAATAGGTGGCACAATCAGGTACTTGCCCAAAAGCGCCAGGCAAAGCGAGACGGGAACCCCGCCAGCCTGGCGCTTTCTTCTAGCCCTTGCATAACTATGCTATACTAAAAGTGCCTTTGCCGAAGTAGCACGCAAAATCGGCGTTCGCCTGCAGGCGGTATACGGCGCACATCAAGAGGCGTTGCAGGTTCAACTCCTGCCGGGCGATTTGATACCAGGTGGGACGGCCCACCGCTGAGGCCAATTTGCCGAAGCTAACTGCCGTGATGAGCTACAAATCATCGCACACGAGCCAGCAACGTAGAAAGTTGCTGGCCCCTCTGTTTTTTACGGCTTGCTTCTTGTTACTCCCATCAGCCCTTTTCATTTTACCGAATATAATTATTGACAAGCCTGGATGAATATGATAGACTCCTGACGAGTAAGGTGCAGGCCAAAGTACCTCCTACAAACTACCAGCCGGGCAGGTCCTGAATATCTCCCCGGATGAGTAGCTCCACAGAGGATACAATGGCCTGCTATCTTTTTGATACCAGGTAGTGGACCGGCCACCACTAAAACGGCACACGGGGCAGCAGCATAGAAAGCTGCTGGCTCCTCTGTTTCTTACGGCTTGCTTCTTGTTACTCCCATCAGCCCTTTTCGTCGTATCGAATCGAATCTCTTCTTTTTTTTATTGTCGCTCTAACATTACGTCACTACGGGAGAACATCTATGCATAACTACCTGGATTTCTTTTTCAATCATCTCGCGAAACCATTTATTGCCGTCTGCCTCACCCTCGCCCTCTGCGGATTTGGCTATGTTGGCTATATGCTCATCACCCTGCCACCTGCACAGCATAGTGGCACCAACGACATAGCCATGATTCCTCCGCCCCGAGGCATCGCAGGCGGAGGCACAGCCAGCACCACAACTCTGACAGCCAGCTTGCCCTCACCTACAGCCACCTCAATGCCGATCACCGCCGCACAGCCCACACCATCCCCTATCATTACCATACAGCCCACACAACAAGCACCGGCAACCCAACCAACGCCCACGCCAAAACCAACCCGAATACCTGCCACCCCAACGCCCACACCCATCCCTCCACAGCCCTCCCCATCTCCACCTATCCAGCCCGGCGTGAATGGCAACCCCTGGGGCTATGACTTCAATCCAGGAACGGTGATTACCCATCCACCAGCCCAGTTCTGTCAATACTTCAATTGCATCCCCTCATTCTGGCAAGGAAACGGTTACGTGGAGGAATGCCAGGACGGCACCTATAGCTTATCAGGTGGCATTCAAGGCTCCTGCTCATTTCATGGAGGAGATTGGCGCACACTCTACCAGCACCACTAACCAGTGTGCTATACTGTCTATGGCGAGACTGTCATGCAGCAAGCTGTCTGGCGCGTTCCCAGACGGTCAAAGCCCTTTCTTTCAATGCTAAGCACAACAAAAAGCCACCTCAAACAGCGAGGTGGCTTTCTTCTTGCTTTTGTCTGCGTTCTGGCTGTGCCATTACAAAAGTTTGATAGCGCCAGTATACCAGAAATTACCGATTCAGACAAACAACAGAAAGTGCAGAACCCCATCTGCACTTTGAAAATAACCATCAATCCAGGCAGGAAGCTGGCCCAATGGTAAAGTACAGAAGTGCAGAAACAAAAGACAGGAAACACACATACACAGAGCCGCACACAACAACAGCATTACTTTTCAGTAGACCGTTCGCTTGCATAGATAGAATTACCAGCATAGCGTATACTGTGTTACACAGTACGCTCACTAACTAGAGACTAGAAAGGAGCACAAAAAGACGCCGCGCCCACCATACAAGCAGCACGCGGCGCCAACTCGAACTGTCGTCCCACGTAGCGAAACTACAGATGAGTCCAATGTAGGTAGAAAGAGATTTGTTATGATACCTATTGCCTCACTTGATGCCCTCACCTCCGGCGACTATATTTTTACCCAATGGGATGATGGCAGCATCACTATCGAACATGTCAACTATGCCAATGATCCCACGCTCGAACATGTACTACTGCCAGCCGAGCAGGTCATTGACCTGCTACAATTTCTCACGAAAATAACCGCATAACTTTTCATTATTCTTTCCCTCCTGGCAAACCCATTGCCAGGAGTCTTTTTTTATTTCGAATCATTCGGCACGCTCTCTACCAACTCCCTCACATCCACTCCGAGCGCTTTCGCGATCTTATCCAGGAGTTCTGTCGAAACCGGCCGGTACGGATCACGCCAGAGCCGTTTGATCGTCGAAAAACTGACATCCGATCTGCGCGATAATTGCGACATGTTGAGTCCTTTCGCTTGCGCGACTTCCTTGATTTTCAAACGGATCATCGTCCTTTCTTTCTGCACTTTGCTGCGCGCGATTGTAACACAGCCTGCTTGTTGACACCATTCAGCATGATAGGTTAAGCTCTCTCTATTGAGCACTACTGCTTAATCAGTACAGCACCAATAATCGACAAAAAATTGGACACGGAGAGAGGAACACATTTTCAATGTCTCATTATGAGTGAGTAGAAAGAGGAGAACACAACATGCAATCCTGGCATCCATCCCGGCCCATCTCGACACCACCACAGGAGCCGATCACCGATCTCACCATCGACAATGCTCCAGGTCGCTATTCAGGTGACGCACTCCTCTTCCTCGTCCAGCACGGCGCCCGCGTCGAGGAAGAACGCTTTATTCTGAGAATTACCTTCCCCCCAAACACTACCATCCAGGATTTGCCACGCGCTATCGCCCGACGCCGCAGGATTACCTTCCCCGATGGCGCGTGTGTCATCTCCATCGAGGATGACACGCTGCCCATCGGCAGCCGTCGTGCCCTGCTGATCCCACAACTACACAAGGAGGTGCCGCGTGGCTGAACCAATCATCACCCGCGACCTGGCCGCGCAGCAGATTGGCTGGTTCTATGTGCTCTACGACAACCAGGGATGCACCATCATCCCCGCATGGCCGTCACCAGAACGTTTTCGCATTACCAGTCCCAGAGCAAGTAATCCCATTCTATTTTTTCAGCATTATACCCTGCTTTTCCGCCAACTCCGCGACGGGAAAGCAGGGATGATCCCGCCGGGACTGGAGCCATACCGGCTTGACAAAACAGGCTATCTTTCTTAACCTGAGCAATGAGATCTATCGCATCGTCTAGCGATCCGCCGCTAAGGACGCCTGCGCGCGCGCTGTTGCTTTAGCAGGTGGGAAAAGGGGAACGCGGCGGCCCTGCGTGGGATTCCCCACAAGGAACTCCCCTGGATAGATCACCAGATTGCCCGATAGAAGTTGGCCCCTATCGGGCAATCTCCACATAGAACAGCGCTCAGACATAACTCAGCAAACAAACTACAGAACATCTACAGATTACCTCACACGGCTTTACAGGCCGATCTATGACCAATGTGCAGAAACTACAGAGAAAGTGCAGAACAAAAAAAATGTCCATAGATCGGCCTGGCAAGCGGCGCGAGAGGTGCAAACTACAGAACTACAGAAGATTTTCCCGAAAATAAAAAAATATCTCCCAGGCAAGAGGTGGGCGATTAACTTGTTATCTTGTCTGTACAAGTCATCCCTTTTCTTTAAAAATCCTGGCAAGAAGGAAGAGGCATTTATCTTGTCCGAACAACCTGACATACGGACATACGAAAAATGGCCTATACGTAGTATAGGAATATTATAAGTAATAATAATTAATATAAGTAATATAATATCTTACAGTAATGGATTGTTCATGATGTACGTACATCATAACATCCTATTCTTGCCTGGATAAACAAGCTTTTTTTCTTGCCTGGCTAATCTGTAGATCTGAGATAGCTGTACTTGTAGAAAGAATGTTCATTGGCGCTAGGAATCAGACAAAAGACTTGCTATGCTGATTTTACTAGCTCATTCCTATCCATTCTTGCCTGGAGGTGTATCATTATGGCGCGAAAACGTGATAGTATTTCAGAGATACCGGCACAGTTGCCTGATAATCTTTTGACAATTGAAGATGTGCAGCAGAGACTCAAAATTGGACGGAAACAAATTCTGTGGCTGATCGCTCATGAAGGGTTGCCCTGCATCCGGTGGGGATACCGGACGCTGCGCTTTCATCCCGACGCGCTTGCCCGGTGGCTGGCTGAGCAGGCCATGTAGCACAAAAGAAAGGAGGATAAGCCATGTCAGAAATAAGAAAGCCCGATGAGGATCTCAAAGATTACCTGGGATACAACAGGGATATCTTCATGCTTGAAGATATCGCTAATATCCATGCAATGGTGCCGGGACATAACGACGATGATAACTGGTACTGGATCATCGAATTAAAAGACGGGCGTTTCCTGCTGACTTCTGCCCGGTGTGATTATACCGGGTGGGATTGTCAATCCGGTGGCAGTAGCCAGGTTGCAGCAAGCGCGATGGAAGCCGCTCAACTTGCACCGGAGAAAGAAGAGTATACCTGGCGTGACATCAGGCACAATCTTATTGCCCAGTTGCAAGGCGAACAGCCGTTCGGATTGGAGGTAACACCGAAAAATCCATCCAGGTATTAGATCGGCAGAAAGGAGAACATACCATGTCAAAGAAGCGTGCTGATGGTCGCTATGCGCGTAGTTTTCGGCTGGCTGATGGCACGCGCAAATATGTCTATGGTCGGACGCGTCAGGAAGCGGAGCGCAAGCTGATCGAGGCAAAGCAGCAGGCGGAGCGCGGCCAGCTTGTCAAAGCGGATCGCCAGCGCACAGGCGACTTCCTGGAGTACTGGCTGTCCGTCAAAAAGCCAGGACTGCGCGCCAGCACCTACGTGCAGTATCAGTCGCGTATTCGTTCACGCATCATTCCTCTGCTCGGCAAATACCAGCTCCAGAAGCTCACGATGGCGCATATGCAGCGCTTTGTGAGTGACCTGGTGGCTGCCGATCTAGCGCCAGCGACGGTGCGCAAGATTTACACTATTCTCAAGACGGCGCTTGCTGATGCGGTGGACTGGGGGATGATCGCTGTTTCGCCGTGTAGGCGCGGAGTGAAGCTGCCATGTGAGGATGAGCGTGAAAAGGCCGTGCTCGATGAAGAGCAGGCGCGTTTGCTGCTCGATGCGGCGCGCGGCACCGATCTTGAAGCGCTTGTGACGGTGGCGCTGGCGACAGGGATGCGCTACGGCGAACTCTGCGCACTGAAATGGTCCGATATCGACTTCGAGCGCGGTGTGCTGCGCGTACAGCGTTCACTGACCTTTGTCAATGGCGAAGGGTACAGTGAGACAGCGCCGAAGACACGGAGTAGCCGTCGTTCGATTGTGCTGGCCGGTTTTGCGCTGGATGCTTTGCGGGTGCATCGTAGTGCGCAGCGCAAAGCGCGTCTGGCGGCGCCAGTCTGGGAGGATCGTGATCTGATCTTCTGTAATGCAAAGGGTGGCTATCTGTCGCATATGACGTTCTCGCGCCATTTTAAAAAGCTCCTGGCGAGTGCTGAACTTCCAGCCATGCGTTTTCACGATGTGCGCCATTCTTGTGCCACGCTGTTGTTTCGGATGCGTGTCCCGGCAAAGGTGGTGCAGGAGATCTTAGGGCATAGCACCATCAAGACAACGATGGACGAGTACGGTCATGTGCTTGCCGGGATGCAGGATGAGGCGATCAATGATCTTGACCGATTATTGTCCTCTGGGGAGCGCAAAAATGCCGCGAATTAACCTGATTTTAGCCGGTTGGCGGTCAATCTGGATGTCAACAGCCCATAGAACAAAGTGCAGAATGGCTTTGCAGGCTGATCGAGTGGGGGCGCGGGGTAAACTATTTGCGATTATACGCTATCGTTTTCCCGTGCAGCAAGTTGGGCTGGCTGTCAGAAACAGCAGGATGATTGCCTGCTATTCTTGTCTATTCTTGCGCAATCCGGTGCTGGTTGGTGGGCAGGTTGGCGGTCAGCTTCTCCTTTTTGCCCCGGTTGTTCTGTTCTTCATTTTCATTTCAGTGAAAATCTTCTGTAGTTCTGCACTTTGTCACGTAGATCGGCCTGACAGGCGGTCTGAGTGCCATTTTTGACGTTCTGTGGTTTCTCTGCACTTTCTGTACATTGGTACTAGATTGGCCTGTGGAGCGGGCTGAGTAGTTCTGTAGATGTTCTGTAGTTTGCTTGCTGTAGATGGAAACGCGCCAGTCGCGGTTGTTTCGCGCTGGCGCGGACCTCCTGAGTTATCGGTTCAGGCGTCGTCTGAAGGATACGACGGTGCTGGAAGGAGAATCAAGTATGCAGCGCCTTTTTCTCATTGCGATGGCCGCCGTTGTCATCCTGGCAATTGGCTTTGTGACAATCATCGTGGTCAGCATTCTCCCGTACTTTGACTTGATCGGCAAGGTAGCCACTGGCGTTGTCATCGTCATGCTGGCCTGCCTGGCAGCGTTGATGCTTTCATTTACGTGGAGTCGTATCGGTATCTGGCAGCATCGCAGGCGTACTATCATTGCTGGGGATATTGTCGTGTATGTGGGCAGGGATGGCGAGCTATCCCACCTCTCTGCCATGCACGAGCAGGCCAAAGTCCCCGTAACCATCCAGGCAGAGAAAGCCTTGCCTGCGCCGAAAAAGCCGGAGGTGGATGAAGACACGGTGTTAGAGTTGTTCGATCATGGTTCGTCCATCCGTTCAATTGCGGCTGCAACTGGTTTGACCTACTACCAGGTGCAAAAGATTACCTCCAAACGGGCTGCGAATCAGTGATTGATTGATTGGCCTGATTGATTTCCCAGCGAAAATTTTTTGCGCTCAACGTGTGTGGAGAACGTTTCTAAGAAATGATGTCACCTGTTGACATGTGCGTACAAACATGCTACAATCCTTCCATGAAGTTAAGTCAGTACGCCAAACAACAAGGCATCAGCTATCGAACAGCTTTACGCTGGTTTCGGGCGGGTACCATCAAAGGCTATCAGGCTCCCACTGGCACCATCATCGTGACAGAGGGAGAAAAACCGCCTGTTCATCTTGAGAAGGTTGCCATTTATGCTCGCGTCTCATCTGCTGAACACAAAGCCAACTTAGAGAGACAAGCAGAACGGTTGCTACAGTATTGTGAGGCGCGCGGCTATCAGGTGGTACAAGTGGTGAAAGAGATTGCATCGGGCGTCAATGATAGCCGCCCGAAACTCATTGGACTCTTGAAGGATACGAGCATCACCCTGATTGTGGTAGAGCATCGAGACCGTCTGACTCGTTTCGGGTTTCACTATCTGGAAACGCTCTTAGAAGTTCAGGGACGCAAGATCGAAGTGGTGAATGTGGCTGAGGATGACAAAGAGGACTTGATTGCTGATCTGGTAGCCATTGTTTACTCATTCACCGCCCGATTGTATGGGCAACGACGTGCTAAGCGGAAGACAGAAGCCTTAGTTGAGCAGTTACAAAGTGAGGACAAGTAGATGCAACTGGTAGAGCAGCATGTGATTCGTAAAAATGACCCACGCTATGAGGCCATAGATCGTGCTGCTTTCGCGTCCAAGAATCTCTACAATGCTGCAAACTACCTTGTCCGACAAGCCTTCATCTTTCAGGGCACCTACCTGGGTTATGCTGAAATCTTCCATCTGCTGAAGGGGCATGACGCCTATCAAGCCTTACCACGTAAGGTGAGCAACGATGTCCTGAGGCTCTTAGATAAGAACTGGAAAAGCTTCTTCAAAGCAATCAAAGCGTGGAAAGCCCATCCTGAGCAGTTTTTAGGGCGGCCCAAACTGCCTGGTTACAAGGATAAAATCGAGGGGCGAAACATTCTTATCTATGATATTCAAGCACTCAGTAAGACGGCATTGCGAAAGGGGATAATTGCGCCGTCGCAACTTGGTATCACTGTTCAGACACAGCAGACGAACGTTAAGCAAGTCCGTATCATTCCTAAATCTACTCATTACGTGATTGAAGTGGTCTATGAGCAAGAGCCTGAACAGGCAAGCGTGGATGCTTCACTCGTGGCCGGTATTGATTTGGGATTAGACAATCTGGCAACGCTTACCAGTAACAAGCCTGGTTTTGCGCCACGTCTGATAAGCGGCAAGCTCCTGAAGAGTATCAATCAGGGCTATAACAAGCGACGTGCAGAGCTTCAAAGCCAACTCAAGAACCGTTTTACATCCCGCCAACTTGAGCGGCTTACCGACAAGCGCAATCGACGTATCAAGCACCTTCTCCATAGTGCGTCCAAACAGATTGTTGCTTTGTTGGTAGCGGAAGGCATTGGCACCCTGGTCATCCTATAGGCGCAGGAGACCCCTGCCTTCAGGCGTGGGGAGGAATGCGCCCTCTCCTTTCTCGTGCTGACAATATCCTGGTATATATGATATACTCTCTGTATGGATAGAACAATAATTGTCCAACTGAAGCC
>Ga0209581_1000636_pt1 | contig 61388 bp, 51 predicted proteins | sample Coa_R2_FD_187160 | JGI IMG/M metagenome (GOLD analysis project Ga0209581, IMG submission 187160) | Surface soil microbial communities from Centralia Pennsylvania, which are recovering from an underground coalmine fire - Coalmine... | ecosystem: Environmental > Terrestrial > Soil > Unclassified ...
GCCGCTTTGCGCGAGGATCGCAGGAGCTTCGCGCCCGCCGGAGGCCTGTCATGAAAGTCGGCATCGCGCTCAACATGCTGCATCAGCCCGGACGCTCCGACGCCTCGGTCGTCGGCGAGCACCTGGCGATGGGCGATCTCGCCGAGCCGCTCGGCTTCGACTCGCTGTTCGCGCTCGAGCACCATTTCACCGGCTATGCGATGTCGCCGGCGCCGACCCAGCTGTTGAGCTACTACGCCGGCCGCACCCGGCGGATCACCCTCGGCACTGCGGTCATCGTGCTGCCGTGGCACGATCCGGTGCGCGTCGCCGAGCAGATTGCGCTGCTCGACATCCTGTGCGGCGGGCGCTGCGTGTTCGGCTTCGGCCGCGGCGCCGCCAGCGTCGAGTACGAAGGCTTCCGCATCCCGATGGGCGAGGCGCGGCCGCGCTTTGTCGAGGCGGCGCAGATCGTCGTCAAGGCGCTGTCGAACGACCGCTTCTCGTTCGACGGCGAGTATTTCCACATCCCCGAGACGGCGATCCGGCCGCGCCCGATCTCGCATCCCGAGCGGCGCTTCTACGCCTCGGCGGTCAGCCCCGACTCGGCCGAGATCATGGCCAAGCTCGGCTTCGGGCTGCTGATGGTGATGCAGAACGAATGGCCCAAGGCCTCGGCCGACATCGCCCGCTATCGCGAGATCGCGCTCGCCGCCGGGCACCAGCCGCGGGCGCCGATCATCCTGACCAACGTGTGCTGCGCCGACAGCCGCGCCGAGGCGCACGAACGCGCGGTCAAGTATCTCGGCCTGAAATGGCAGTCGATCGACGACCACTACCATTTCTCCGACGGGCATCTCGCCGCGGTCAAAGGCTACGAGAGCTACGGCAAGATGGCGCGCACCTACGCCAAGATCAACGAGAGCGCCGAGAGCCGCGCCAAGGCGACCGAGTTCTACGTGTCGATCCAGATCGTCGGCACCCCCGACGACTGCCTCGAACAGATCGGCGAGCTGCAGCGCCTGACCGGGCTCGACCACCTGGTCACCGAGTTCTCGTTCGGCGGGCTGCCGCACGAGGAGGCCGAGGTCAACATGCGCCTGTTCGCCGAGCGCTGCCTGCCGGTGCTGCAGCGCGACCCGGCCTTTGCGCCGCCGCCGCTCGCCGTGGTGCAGGCCGCCCCGGCCGCCGGCGGGCGCCTGTTTGCGCCGGCCTGAACCCGGCTACTCCGCCGCGTCGCGCACGATCAGGTTGCCGTCGTCGTCGACCGAGAGGCCGGTGCGGCGCGCCGCCTCGATGACGCTCGGATGCCAGTCGACCTTGCCCGGGTCGGGGCCGCCGACGACGGCGATCAGCACCGCGTCGAGGTCGTCGGTGGCGTTGCGGAAGCCGCGATAGACGCCGATCGGCACATTGACGATGTCGCCCGGCTGCAGGGTGACGACGCGTTCCTCGTCGCCTTCGAGCCAGAACACCTCCCAGGCGCCCTTCTGCGCGATGAACACCTCCTCGGTCGGGTGGCGGTGCAGCGCGGCGCCGTTGCCCTTGGGGGTATTGCGCACGTACGTGACGGCAAAGCCGTGCGCCCCGGCCTTGATCTTCGGCGCGAGGCTCGCCTCCTTGACGTTCTCGGTCACCCCGAGGCCGATCATGTTGATGATCTCGCGCCGGTAGCCGGGCAGGCGCTGGTCGAGAAAGGCGAGGTCGGAACCCTTGACCGCGGCGAGCCGGGCGACATGGTCGCGCTCCATCGCTGCCGCCGAGACGCGCGGCACCGGCTTTCCCTGCAAGCGGGGATCGACATAGGCCATGATGCAGTCCTCCCTTCAAGCCGTCAGCTCGGCGACGACCGGGGCCAGGGCCTCCTGCCACGGCCGCGCGACGATGCCGTAGGCGGCGGCCAGCTTAGCGCAGTCGAGCCGCGAATTCGCCGGGCGCGTGGCGGCGGAGGGGAATTCGGCCGTGGCGATCGCGCTGAGCCGCGGCGTTTTGCCGGCGAGCGCGAAGATCGCCGCGGCGAAGCCGTGCCAGGTGGTCTCGCCGGCATTGGCGAAATGAAAGGTGCCCCACGGCCCGCCTTGCGCGGCGATGCGCAGCGTCGCCGCGGCGATGTCGGCGGCGGCGGTCGGCGCGCCGTGCTGGTCGGCGACGACGCGCACCTCGCCGCGCTCGTCGGCGAGGCGCAGCATCGTGCGCACGAAATTGCGGCCGTGCGCGGCATAGACCCACGAGGTGCGCAGGATCACGTGGCGCTCGAGCGCGGCGCGCACCGCGCGCTCGCCCGCCGCCTTGGTGCGGCCGTAGACGCCGAGCGGGTTGACCGGGTCGTCCTCGACATAGGCGCCGGGCTTGGTGCCGTCGAACACGTAGTCGGTCGAGTAGTGGATCAGCGCGGCGCCGGCGGCGGCGCAGGCGGCGGCAATATGCCCGGGGGCCGCGGCATTGGCGGCGGCGGCCGCCGCCGGCTCGCTCTCGGCGCGGTCGACCGCGGTATAGGCGGCGGCGTTGATCACGACATCCGGCCGCTCGCGCGCGACCGCCGCGGCCACCGCGTCGGCGTCGGTGACGTCGAGCGCGGCGCGGTCGAACGCGACCAGGCGCATCCCCGCCGGCAGGGCCGCCCGCGCCAGTTCGCGCCCGACCTGGCCGCCGGCGCCGAGAACGAGAAGCTTCACCGCCGTCCTTTCCCGCACGTCTCGTTTGTAGATTGCCGTCGCCGCGCCGGCTGTGCCAGTCTCGCGCCATGCGTTCGCCGAATTATTACGCCGCGCCCGGTTTCGACCGCGCCGGTCTGCGCCGCCGCGAGCCCGAGTGGATCCGCGCCCGGGCCGCCGATCCGACCGCCGTGTTCATCCCGGTGTGGCGGACCCAGAGCCTTGTCGTCGAGCTCGACGGCGACGGGCCGCGCGCGATCCTGGTCGGCGCCGACGCGGTCGCCGCGCTCGGCGACGCCGAGAGCCTGCTCGCCGCCGGGCACCTCGTGTTTCTCGGCGTCGTCGACGGGCGCGCCCATTTCGCCTGCGACGTGTCGGGGCACGACGCCCCGCTCGAGGTGCTGCAGAGCCCGGCGCTGCCCGCCGCCGGCCTGCGCTTCGCCGACCTGCGCCAGCTCGCCGGCCGGCTCGAACGCGGCGAGGGGGCGCTGCTGGCCTTCGCCCGGGCGATGCTGACCTGGCATGCGCGGCACCGCTTCTGCGGCCTTTGCGGCAGCCCGACGCGGAGCGAAGAGGCGGGCCACATGCGGCGCTGCACCGATCCCGCCTGCAACGCGATGCATTTCCCGCGCACCGACCCCGCCGTCATCATGCTGGTGACCGACGGCGAGCGCGCCCTGCTCGGCCGCAACCGCAATTTCGTCGCCGGCATGTATTCCACCCTCGCCGGCTTTGTCGAACCCGGCGAGAGCCTCGAAGACGCGGTCGCCCGCGAGGTCCGCGAAGAGACCGGCATCGTCGTCGGCGCGGTGCACTACCACTCGTCGCAGCCCTGGCCGTTTCCGGCCAACATCATGCTCGGCTTTCACGCCGAGGCGCTGACCCGCGACATTGCGGTCGATTACGGCGAGCTCGAAGACGCCCGCTGGTTCGAGCGGCAATGGCTGATCGACCGTGCCGACGACGAGACGTTCCGCCTGCCGCGCCGCGATTCGATCGCGCGCCGCCTCGTCGAGGACTGGCTCTACGGCCGCATCTAGCCCGCCATCAGCGAGCGCCGGCGGCGCACCAGCGGCAGCAGGACGACGCCGAAGGCGAAGGTGGCGCCGAGCAGCATGATCACGTCGTTGAAGGTGAGGACGAGGGCCTCGCGCTGCACCGCGTTGGCGAGCAGCTTCAGCGCCACGCGGTGCGAATCGGCGACCAGCGGGTCGAAATGCGCCGCCTTGGCGTCGAGGAAATGCTGCACCGCCGGCCGCGCCGGGTTGACGTTCTCGATCAGCCGGTTCCAGTGGAAATGCTGGCGCCAGTTCATGATCGTGCCGATCGAGGCGAGCGCCAGCGCGCCGCCGAGATCGCGGGTCAGATTGTAGAGCCCGGCGGCGTTCTTCAGCTTGTCGGTGGGCAGCGTGCTGAGCGAGATCAGGTTGGCCGGCAGATAGCAGAACATCAGGGCGAAGCCGCGCAGGGCCTGCGGGTAGAGCAGCTCGTAGAACCCCGCCTGGTTGGTCAGGCTGGCGGTCCAATACATCGCCACCGCAAACAGGCTCAGCCCGATCGCCAGCATCAGCCGCAGGTCGATCTTGGCGGCGATCTTGGCCGAAAACGGCGACAGCACCATCTGCGCCAGGCCGGTGACCACCACGGTCTCGCCGATCTGCGCCGCGCTGAACCCGCGCACCTGGGCGAGGAACAGCGGGATCACATAGGTGCCGCCGTAAAGCCCGGTGCCGATGACGAAGGTGTAAAAGGTGCCGAGCGCGAAATTCCCGTTTCGGAAGGCGCGCAGATCGACGATCGGCTGGCGGTAGGTCAACACCCGCCAGAAGAACAGGACCGAGGCGACGCTCGACAGGATCACCGCGGCGCGGATCGTCTCGTCGTCGAGCCAGTCCCAGCGCGGCCCCTCTTCGAGCGCGTATTCGAGGCTGCCGAGAAACAGCGCCATCAGCACCAGCCCGGTCAGGTCGAAATAGCGCATCAGCGTCAGATCGGGCTTGTCGACGTCGATCAGGAGCCACACCGTCGCCGCCACGGCGATGCCGGGCGCGATGTTGACCAGGAACAGCCAGTGCCAGGAATAGGTGTCGGTCAGGTAGCCGCCGATCGTCGGCCCCAGGGTCGAAGACAGGTTCAGCACCAGCGAGATCAGCACCATGATCGAGCCGAGCTGAGGCTGGCGGAACTTGGTGTAGACCACGGGAAATACCGCCGGGGCGATGGCGCCGCCGCACAGCCCCTGCAGCGCGCGGTACAGCACCATCTGGGCGAGGCTGGTCGCGGTCGCGCACAGCGCGCTCGCCGCGGTGAAGCCGAGCACCGCGCTGACGAACACGTAGCGCGTCGAGAACAGCCGCGACAGCATCCCCGACAGCGGCACCATGACCACGTCGGCGATCAGATAGGCGGTCTGCACCCAGCTGATCTCGTCCGGGCTCGCCGACAGCCCGCCCTGGATCTGGGTCAGCGAGCTGGTGACGATCTGCACGTCCATGATCGCCATGAACTGGCCGAACACCATCGCCAGCACGCCGATCCAGTCGCGCAGCCGCGGCGGGGCGTGGGCGGGCGCCGCGGCCGCGGGCGGCGCCGGCTCCGCCGCGCCCGCCGGCGCCTCGTGGCGCAGCGTCTCGGCGACGCTCATCGCGCGGCCGCCGTGCCGACGCCGTCGCCGGACGTGTCCCCGGCCAGCATCGCCGCGCGGGTGTCGACCGTCACGGTAACCGACAGTCCCGGCCGCAGCAGCCAGGCGAGCTTGCCGTCGGTCGGCACCGCGATGCGCACCGGCACGCGCTGCACGATCTTGGTGAAATTGCCGGTCGCGTTGTCCGGCGGCAGCAGGCTGAACTGGGCGCCGCTCGCCGGGGCAAAGCTCTCGACCCGGCCTTTCAGCACCCGGTCGGGGAAGGCGTCGACGGTGATGTCGGCCTCCTGGCCCGGCCGCATCCAGGTGAGCTGCGTCTCCTTGAAGTTCGCCGTCACATAAACATGCGGCAGCGGCACGATCGACAACAGCTGCGTGCCCGGCTTGACGTATTGTCCGACCTGGCCGGCACGGTTGCCGGCGACGCCGTCGATCGGGGCGCGGATCACCGTGTCGTCGAGCTGGCTGCGGGCCAATTCCAGCGCCGCCTCGGCCTGAGCCAGCCGCGCCGCCTCCTCCGCCTTCTGCGACTCGAACACGGCGAGCTGTTGCTGCGCCGCGGCGAGCGCCGCCTGGGCCCTGACCAGCTCGGCGGCGGCCTTGCGCTGGTCGGCATCGGCGGTATCGAACTGCTGGCGGCTGGCGACCGAGCTCGACAGCAGCGCGGTGTAGCGCTTCAGGTCGGTCCGGGTACGGGCAGCCTCGGTCTCGGCGGCGGCGAGGGCGGCGGCGGCCTGGTCGATCATCGCCTGCTGCAGGCTCATCCGGCTGTCGTAGGTCGCCAGCGTCGCCTTCTCGGTGGCGACCGCCGCCTCGGCCTGGTGCAGCCGGCTGACATAGTCCTTGTCGTCGATGACGAACAGCACCTGGTCGGCGACGACGCGCTGGTTGTCGGCGACCCGCACCTCCTTCAGCGTGCCCTCGATCGTCGGGCTGATCAGCGAGATGTCGCTGGCCACGTAGGCGTCGTCGGTGGATTGCAGAAAACGCCACTCGGTCCACCAGTACCAGCCGCCGTAAACCGCCGCGGCGACGACCAGCACCGGCACGAGCAACAACAGGGTCTTCCGCATCCTCCCGGACCGCTTGTCTTGAAGTGAACTGAACGGTTCAGTTCAGTCTTGCGCCAGGATGCGGGCTCGGCTACATGCTGTCAAGCGATGGCCGCGGCGGGCAACCCAGTCATGCGCCAAGACAGCTCGGACCCTGCCGGCGCGGGCGGCAAGGCGGCGGCGATCCTCGCCGCGGCGCGGCGGGCGTTTCTCGCCGCCGGCTTCGGCGCGGTCAGCATGGACGCGATCGCCCGCCAGGCGGCGGTGTCGAAGGCCACGGTCTACGCCCATTTCGCCAGCAAGGAGGAATTGTTCGGCGCCGTCATCGCCGACATGTCCGAGCGCTATTTCAGCGGCTTCTCGGCGAGCGAGCTCGACCCGGGCGACGCCGCCGCCTCGCTCAAAACGCTGGCGCATCGCTACCTCGACCTGCTGCTGTCGCCCGAGGCGGTTGCGGTCAACCGCGTCATCATCGGCGAGGTGGTGCGCTTTCCCGCGCTCGGCGAGGTGTTCTGGCGCGCCGGCCCGGTGCGCATCCGCGCCCAGCTCGAAACCTTCATGCGCCGCGCCGCCGCGGCCGGGTCGCTCGAGATCGCCGATCCGCGCCTCGCCGCCGAACATTTCGCCTCGCTGGTGCGCGGCGAAATCCACCTGCGTCACCTGATGCGGCTCGACCCGGTCGATCCGGCCGGCGCCCGCGCCGCCGCCGACGGCGCCGTCGCCACCTTTCTCGCCGCGTTCGGCCGCCAACCGCCGGCCGCCCGCCCGGGGTGAGCCGCGGCCGCCTGCGGCGCCGTCACGCGGCGCGGTTCGGCACCCACGCGGCGGCCCGGATCTCGCCGAATTCGCGGGGAATCTTGCGCCAGGAGGCGCCCGCGTCCTCGCTGACATAGACCTCGCCGAACAGGGTGAAGGCGACGATGCGGCCGGGATCGGCGGGATGCGTGGCGAGGCCCCAGAGGGTGGCGTTGGCCCGGCCGGGCAGCGGCAGGACCTCCCAGGTCGCGCCGCCATCGGCGGTGCGCAGCAGGTGGCCGGTTTCGCCCGTCGTCGTCTCGCCGCATCCGGCAAACAGCACCCCGGGATCGTCGGCCTTGACCGCCATGCCGCGAGCATAGGGCAGCGGCCATTTTTCCCGGATGCCGAGAGCCTGCCAGGTATCGCCGAGATCGTCGCTGACGAACATTTCGCGGGCGGTGCTGGCGTAGAGGCGCTTGCGCCGCGTCGCGGCCAGCGCCACGGCGTGAATATCCGGGTCGTAGAGACCCGTCGTCAGCCGCGTCCACGTGTCGCCGCCGTCCAGGCTGCGGAACACGCCGTCGATCTCCACCCCGGCCCACACCCGGCGGTGATCGTCGGGGTCGACGACAAGGGCGGTGACGAACGGCGTGCCGATCGAGCATTCCGGGGCGATGTCGGCGGCCAGCTTCTGCCAGTGCCGCCCGCCGTCGCGCGAGCGGTAGAGGCCGGCCGGGCGCGTGCCGGCGAAGAGGATGTCGGGATTGGCCGGATCGACGGCGAGCGACCAGATCGTCGGCAAGGCGCCGTCGCCGACGATGCGCTCCCAGCGCGCGCCGCCGTCATGGCTCGCGAACAGCCCGGTATCGCCGCCGGCGAAAACGGTTTGCGGCCGCGCCGGATGGGCGGCAAGCGCCTGGATGCGGCTGTTGAGCGGAAACGGGGCGCGGTGCCGCGTCCACGACCGGCCGCCGTCCGGGCTGTGCCAGACGCCCCAGCCGGCGGTGCCGAGACAGATGCTGTAATCGCCCGCCATGGCCGGCCTCCCTGCGCAGATACGGTTGCGGCGCTAGGCTTTTTTCGGCGACCAGCGATAGGCCTTGGCGGTGGCGCCGCCCATCAGCATGGCCCGTTCGCTGTCGCTGAGCCGGTCGGTCATCAGGAACGGCTTGACCGCCTGCTCGTAGTTGACGACGGCGAAGGCGCGCGTCCAGTCGGTGCCCCACAGACAGCGGTCGAAGCCCCAGGCGTCGAATACCCGGGACAGCGGGTCCCAGATATCGGGGAACGGGTAGGGCTCGCGCGACAGGGTGCAGGCGCCGCTGACCTTGATCACCGCGTTCCGGCGCTTCGCGAGCTCGAGCACCTTCGGCAGGTCCGCCCAGGGCTGCGGCGGCGCCGGCGGCGTGCTCGGCTGCAGGATCGCAAGATGATCGACGATGAACCGCGCGTCGGGATAGCGGTCGATCAGCGCGGTGCCGGCCTCGACATTGCCCCAGAACAGCACATTGACCGGGAAATCGTGCTTCACCGCCGCCCGCACGATGCGCTCGATGCCCGGGTCGTCGGGCGAGCGCTTTGCCTCCTTCGTCAGGATGATGCGGACGCCGACGGTGCCCGGCGTGTTCTTCCACTCGGCGATGACGTCGGCCACCGCCGGATCGTCGGGATCGACCGGCTTGACCAGCGCGAACCGGTCGGGATGGGCGCGCTGCACCTCCACCGCATAGCTGGCGTCGTAGCGGTACATCGAAAACGGCGAGATGTAGATCGCGCCGTCGACGCCAACCTGGTCCATCGCCGCCACCATCTCGTCGCCGGTGACGTGCGGCGGCCAGTTCGGCACCCGGTACCACGGCCGCTCCGGCGTGTTCGCGGCATAGGCATGGACCTGCGAATCGATGATCGTCATCGCGGAAGCTCCCCTGGCTTGCGGCTGGGCTGCGGCCGGCGCGCCGCGCAGCAGCGGCGGTCCGGCCGCAGCCAGCGCCGCCGCCGCCTGCAACACGCTGCGTCGGTCGGTGAGCCTGCCGGCGGTCGATCGGTCGGTCATTTTCCGCTCCCTGATGCTCAGGCCGCCGCGGCGGTCTCTTCTTCCGGGGTGGCGACCAGCGCCTGGTCGCAGTAGGGACGCGTGTCGCGCTCGACCCGTTTGCGGATGCGGTGCAGAAACCAGTAATAGGCGGCGAGCCGCACATGGGTGTCGGCCACCTCCCACACCCGGCGGGGATAGAACACCAGCGGGCTCTCGCGCTTGAGGCCGCTGCGGCGCTGGCGCCGCAATTTGCGCCGGAAAAATCCGCCCTGCAGCGGATGCACCTTTTCCTGGCGGAAGGTGAAGTAGAACTGCAGCACATGGTTGACCAGCCGCACCGGCTTGATCCCGCCCGCCTTGGCGCGGCGGAACAGGCGCTCGATATGGGCCGGCGAGTAGTACAGGTCGAAGGCGTCGCGGTAGAGCTTCTGCCATGCCGCCGCCGACATCGCCGGATGGCCGGTGGTGACGTGTTCGAGATCGTACTTGTTCATGTCGGGGTCGATCCACGTCCCCGCGGTGTAAAGCTGCTTGTGGTCGGCCGAGCCGGGCAGCGGCGTCAGGATGAAGAATTCGAGCAGATCGACCGGCAGCTCCTCCTGCACCGTGCGGATGTCGCGGGCGACGCGCTCCGGCGTGTCGTTGGGGAAGCCGAGGATGTAGCCGGCATAGGTGATCACCTTGTGCGCCCGCCAGGCGAGGAAGAGCCGGCGGTACTCGTGCACCCGGTTCTGCCGCTTCTTGACCGACAACAGGTTGTCCGGGTTGATGTTTTCCAGCCCGATGAAGACCCGGGTGCAGCCCGCGCGGGCCGCCTTCTCGACGAAATTGGGGATGCGGTGGCACAGCGTGTCGACCTGGATGATGAACTGGAGGGTCAGCCCCTCTTCCTCGCGCATCCGGATCAGCCGGTCGAAGATCGCCTCCCAGTTGCGGTTGCGGGCGAAATTGTCGTCGGTGATGAAAAAGCGGTGGACGCCCTGGGCGAGGTTGGCGCGCACCAGCGCCTCGACGTCGTCGGCGTCGCGCCAGCGCGATTTGCGCCCCTGCACGTTGATGATCGTGCAGAAGCTGCACTGGAACGGGCAGCCGCGCCCGGCGTCGAAGGCGCCGAGGCTCTCGCTGTAGCGGCGCACGATCTCGATCGGCAGGATCGGCGTCACCTGCTGCTGCAGGCCGGGCAGGTCGCTCATGAAATTGTAGACCGGCTTGAGCCGGCCGTGGAGCGCATCGGCAAGGAACTCGCCGAGCCGCCCTTCGGCCTCGCCGGCAAACAGCACGATGCCCTGCGCCTGTGCCGCGGCCAGGTCGGGCGGCAGCTCGGGCAGCATCGCCAGGCAGCCGGAGACGTGGAACCCGCCGATGGCGACGGCGATGCCGGCGGCGCGGAACGGCGCGGCGAGATCGACGGCGCGCGGAAACTGGTTCGACTGCACCCCGACGAGACAGACGATGCCACAATCCGCCGCCTTGATGCGGCGGACGATGCGGCGGACCGGGATCACCGTGTGGCACTCGTCGTAGGCGTGGACCTCGACGCGGATGTCGGGGCCCAGCGCCCGGCGCGCCGCGATGTCCTGGGCGATCGCGTACAGGCAGGCCAGCGAATTCGACGGGATCCACGAGCGCAGCCACTGAATCACGTAGCCGTCGTCGTCATAATGCGACGGCTTGATCAGCTCGACGATGAAGCGGCGCTCGCCCATATCGAAAGCCCAGTCTATCGCCCGCGCCGCAACCGCGAAAGGAATAGATCGGATGCCGGCAAGCCAGATCGGGCGCCCGCTGCGCCGCTTCGAGGACGACCGCTTCCTGCGCGGGCGCGGCCGCTTTGTCGACGACATCGCGGTTCCCGGTGCGCTGCACGCCGTGCTGCTGCGCTCGCCGCACGGCCATGCCGCGATCGAGCGCATCGACGCGGCGGCGGCGCGGGCGATGCCCGGCGTGCGCGGCGTCTTCACCGCCGCCGATCTCGATGCCGACGGCATCGGCACCCTGCCGTGCATCGCCCAGGTGGCGACGGTCGGGCCGATGATCGTGCCGCCGCGCCCGGCGCTGGCGCGCGGCCGGGTGCGCCATGTCGGCGACCCGGTGGCGCTGGTCGTCGCCGACACCCCCGCCGCGGTGCGCGACGCGGCCGAGGCGGTCGCCGTCGCCTATCGGGTGCTGCCGGCGGTGGTCGATGCCGCCGCCGCGGTCGCGCCCGGCGCGCCGCAGCTCTGGGACGAGGCGCCGGGCAACGTCGCCTTCCGTTTCGAGCGCGGCGACCCGGCCGCGGTCGCCGCCGCCTTCGCCGCCGCCGCGCATGTCGTCGAGGCGCATCTCGTCAACAACCGCCTCGTCGTCGCGCCGATCGAGCCGCGCGCCGCGATCGCCGCCTACGACCCGGCCGCCGACCGGCTCGACCTGGTGCTGACCGGGCAGGGCGTGCACAGCCTGCGCCGCCAGCTCGCCGAGGCGGTGTTCCACATCGCCCCGGAGCATGTTGCGGTCCGCGCGCCCGATGTCGGCGGCGGGTTCGGGGTCAAGAATTTCCTCTACCCCGAATGGGTCCTGATCCTGTGGGCGGCGCGCCGCCTCGGCCGGCCGGTGCGCTATCTCGCCGAGCGGGCCGAGGAGTTCGTGTCGTCGGCCCAGGGCCGCGACAATGACACCCATGCCCGGCTCGCGCTCGATGCCGACGGCCGTTTCCTCGCCCTCGAGGTCGAGACGCTGGCCAATCTCGGCGCCTATCTATCGACCAACGGGCCGGGCTGTTCGACCAATTCGCCGGCCACCGCGCTGAGCGGCGTCTACGCCATCCCGGCGGTGTCGATGCGGGTGCGCGGCGTCTTCACCAACACCGTGCCGATCGACGCCTATCGCGGCGCCGGCAAGCCCGAGGCCAATTACGTCATCGAGCGGCTCGCCGAGTTGGCGGCGCGCCGGCTCGGCCTCGACCCGGCCGAGCTGCGCCGGCGCAACCTGATCCGCGACTTCCCGCACAAAAGCGCGCTCGGCATGGCCATCGATTGCGGCCGCTTCGCCGACAACCTCGGCGACGTCGAGCGGCTGAGCGCCGGCTTTGCCGAGCGGCGGCGGGCGGCGGCGGCGCGCGGCCGGCTGCGCGGTCTCGGCATCGCCTGCTTTCTCGAGACCTCGCGCGGCACCCCGGGCGAGCGGGCGCAGATCCGCTTCGCCGCGGACGGCATGGTCGAGCTGGTGCTCGGCACCCAATCGAACGGCCAGGGCCACGAGACCGCTTTTGTCCAGATCGCCGCCGATCTGCTCGGCCTGCCGCCCGACCGCTTCCGCTTCGTCCAGGCCGATACCGACCGCGTGCCGAGCGGCAACGGGCATGGCGGCGCACGCTCGATGCATATGGGCGGCGCCGCGCTGGCGCTCGCCGCCGAGGCCGTGGTCGCCAAGGGCCGGGGCCTCGCCGCCCATCTGCTGCAGGCGGCGCCCGAGGCGGTGAGCTTCGCCGCCGGCCGCTTCCGCCTCGCCGGCGGGCGCGGCATCGACCTGCTCGACCTCGCCCGCGCCGCGCGCGACCCGGCCAATCTGCCCGACGGCATGAGCCCCGGCCTCGACGGCGATGGCGTCAACCGCTCCGATCTCTTCACTTTTCCCAGCGGCTGCCACGCCGCCGAGGTCGAGATCGATCCCGAGACCGGCCGTGCGACCCTCGAAGCCTACCGCGCGGTCGACGATTACGGCCGCCTCGTCAATCCGATGCTGACCCGCGGCCAGGTCCAGGGCGGCGTCGCCCAGGGGATCGGGCAGGCGATGCTGGAGCACACCGTCTACGACCCGCGGTCGGGCCAGCTCCTTTCCGGCTCGTTCAGCGACTACGCGCTGCCGCGGGCCGACGACCTGCCGCCGCTGGAGATCGCCCTCGCCGAGCTGCCGACCGCGGCCAACCCGCTCGGCGTCAAGGGGTCGGGCCAGGCCGGCGCGATCGCCGCGCCGCAGACCGTCGTCGCCGCGATCCTCGACGCGCTCGCCCCGCTCGGCATCGAGCACATCGACATGCCGGCGACCCCGGAACGCATCTGGCGCGCGATCCGGGACGCCAAAGGCGGTCGATCGGCCTGAAAGAAACATTCAACGCAGAGGGCGCGAAGAAGGGGCAAAGGCCGCGGAGGCACCGCGCCCCGCCGCGTCCTTCGCGTCTGCGCTCTATATTATGGCGTTTTCTTTCTGTAACTCATCCGCCATTCCCGCCTTCGCGGGAACGACCGTTCAGTCCTGGCGGATGACGCGCTCGTCGGCAATCTCCCGCAGCCGCGCGAGGCAGGCGCTGCGGCCGGCGGCGAAATCGCCGTCCTCCCACCAGTGCCGCACCGCACCGAGCAGGCGGCCGGTGCGCGGGCCGGGGGCGATGCCGAGCGCGGCGACATCGGCCCCGGTCAGCGGAAACTCCGGCTTCTGCCAGGCTGCGGCGAGACCGAGCCGGCGGGCGAGCTGGTCGGGCGCGAGCCGGCCGGCGGCGGCGAGCAGCAGGGCGAGGTCGCGGTAGCGCTCGCGGCCGAGCCGGTAGAGGGCGCGGCGCTGGGCCCGGTCGTCGCCCTCGGGGGCGAGCGGCCACGGCTCGGCGAGCGCGGCGAGGCGCCGCCGCGCCGCGGCCGGCAGGGCGAGCCGCGCCGCGGCGGCCGCGCCGACGCCGAGCGCCGCCAGCCGGCGCAGCGGGTCGGGTTCGGGCTCCAGCTCGCACAGCCGCGCCAGCCGGTCGAGCTGCGCGGCTTCCGGCAGCAGCACGGCGAGCACCCCGTCTTCGTGCATCAGCCGCACCGCGCGCGCCGCCTCGGGCGCGGCGAGGAGGCCGAGCAGCTCCTGCGTCACCCGCCCGGCCGACAGCGCCGCCAGGGCCGGCGCCGCTGCGCGGCAGGCGGCGCGCGCCTCGGCATCGCCGGCGCCGGCGCCGAAGCGCGCCTCGAAACGGTAGTAGCGCAGCAGCCGCAACACGTCTTCCGCGATCCGCCGCCGCGCCTCGCCGATAAAGCGCACCCGCCGCGCCGCCAGGTCGGCGGCGCCGCCGACCGGGTCGTGCACCGTCCCATCCGGGGCGAGATAGATCGCGTTGATCGTGAAGTCGCGGCGCCGCGCGTCCTCCTCCCAGCTCGCGCCGAAGGCGACCACCGCGTGGCGACCGTCGGTCGCCACGTCGCGGCGCAGGCTGGTGATCTCGACCCGGCGGCGGCCGAGCGCGGCGGTCACCGTGCCGTGCGCCAGCCCGGTCGGCCGGGTGCGGATCCCGGCGGCGGCGAGCGCGGCGGCGACCGCCTCGGGCCGCGCCGGCGTCGCCGCGTCGATGTCGCCGCTTTCCCGGCCGAGCAGCGCGTCGCGCACCGCCCCGCCGACAAAGCGCAGTTCGAGCCCGGCCGCGGCAAAGGCGGCGACCAGCGCCCGTACCTCCGGTTCGGCGAGCCAGGGCGGGGTCACGGCCGCTTCGCCGGCTCGATGTGGCCGGGCACGATCTCGCCGCCGCGCAGGTGCGGCGGCACGTAGACCCCGGTCTCAGGCGTGCCGAAATGCACGGTGACGACGAACAGCACGATGGCCAGCAGCACGACCCCGGCGCCGATCAGCCAGACGAACGGCATCACCCGCCACGCCCGCGGCCGCCGCGCCGCCTGCAGCCACAACAGATACAATACGGTCGGCAGGGCGAGGGGCAGGACGATGGTCAGGAACACCCTCAAGCGGCGAGCACCTCCGCGAGGTTGACCAGCATCCCCGCCGTCGCCCCCCAGATGTTGCGGCCTTCGTAAGGCAGCACGAAAAATTCCCGGCGCCGCCCCGCCGATTCGCGCTCGACCCGGCGGTGATTGCGGCGGTCGAGAACGTAGGCGAGCGGCACCTCGAACGCCTCGGCGACCTCGTAGGGGTCGAGCGCCAGCACGACGGGCGGGGTGACGATGCCGACCACCGGGGTGATCTCGAAGCCGGTGCCGGTGACGTACGTGTCGAGCCGGCCGATCACGGTAATTTGACCGCGGCCGAGGCCGATCTCCTCCTCGGTCTCGCGCAGCGCCGCGGCGACCGCGTCGGCGTCGCCCGGGTCGATGCGGCCGCCGGGAAAGGCGACCTGCCCGGCATGCGCCGACAGATGCGCGGTGCGCCGGGTCAACAGTACGGTCATGCCCGACGGGTGGTCGACCAGCGGCACCAGCACCGCCGCCGGCCGCAAGGCCGTGCTCGGCGGGGTCATGTCCGGGGTCACCTGGCGGTCGCCGCGCACCGCCCAGCGCGCCGCCGCCGCCTCCTCCGGGTCGGCGCTGCCGCCAAAGCCGCGCCGCGCCGGCCGGTTCAGCGCCAGCCGCTCGATCGCCTGCTGCCGGGTCACTCCCGGTCCTCGCCGGGATCGCCGAGCTCGAAGAACACGCCGTCGCTCCACACCCCGAAGCGGGGCGTGCCGTCGATTTCGGTTTCGCCGGCAAGCTCGACCAGCTCGTAGAACACCGGCCGCGCCAGCCGCGCTTCGAGGCCCGGGCGGACCAGCACATAGGGCTGCGGCTCGCCCGTCTCGGTCGCGGCGACGCGGAGCGGATGCTCCGGCCCCGCGGTCACAAATTCGTCCAGATTGGTTCGGAAGATCAGCTTTTGCGCCCGGCCTTGGCCTTCGGCCGACAGCGCAACGGCGATGAACGGCACATCCTCGACGGCGATGCGGCCGCGCTCGGCGGGGGTGACGAGCCAGTAGGTGCCGTCGCTCTCGCGGCGCAGGACGGAGGCGAACAGTTTGACCAGCGGCAGCCGTAGAATGGGAGAGCCGCGATAAAACCAGCTGCCGTCGCGGGCGATGCGGATGTCGAAATCGCCGCAGTCGATCGGCAGCCGGCTGCCGCTGCGGTCGGGCGCTATCCATGCGGGAGAATTGCCCGGAACCGGGTTTTCCATCAGTCTCGCCCCATCAGTCTTATATCGTCGCTGGTGGCGCGGTTAACGAGGATTGAATCGGCTTGACCTCTTCTGCATCGCCCAACCCGCCGCCCGCCGATCTCGTCGCCGAGGTCGAAGCGCTCGGCGAGCGCCTTGCCCTGGTACGAGACCGCATCGGCGCGGTCATTTTCGGTCAGCGCGAGGTGATCGAGCAAGCCTTGATCACCCTGCTGTCGGGCGGCCATGCGCTGCTGATCGGCGTGCCGGGCCTGGCCAAGACCCGGCTGGTCGAGACCCTCGGCACCATCGTCGGGCTCGACGACAAGCGCATCCAGTGCACCCCCGATCTGATGCCGGCCGACATCCTCGGCTCCGAGGTGCTGGAGGAGAGCGAAAGCGGGCGGCGCTCGTTCCGCTTCATCGCCGGCCCGGTGTTCTGCCAGCTGCTGATGGCCGACGAGATCAACCGCGCCAGCCCGCGCACCCAGTCGGCCCTGCTCCAGGCGATGCAGGAGGGGCGCGTCTCGATCGCCGGGCAATACCATCCGCTGCCGCGGCCGTTTCACGTGCTGGCGACGCAGAACCCGCTCGAGCAGGAGGGCACCTATCCGCTGCCGGAGGCGCAGCTCGACCGCTTCCTGTTGCAGATCGACGTCGATTATCCCGACCAGGCTTCCGAGCGGCAGATGCTGCTGGCGACCACCGGCCTCGGCGAAGAGGCGCCGCGCCCGGCAATGACCGCCGACGACCTGATCCGGGCCCAGCATTTGGTGCGCCGCATCCCGGTCGGCGACAGCGTCGTCGATGCGATCCTCGCCCTGGTGCGCTCCGGCCGTCCCGATCCGGGCGCCACCGGGGCGCGGCGGTTCGTCGCCTGGGGGCCGGGGCCGCGCGCCAGCCAGGCGCTGATGCTCGCCTGCCGCGCCCGCGCCCTGATCGACGGCCGCTATGCGCCGTCGATCGACGACGTGCTCGCCCTGGCGCCGCCGGTATTGCGCCACCGCATGGCGGTCAGCTTCGCCGGCCGGGCCGAAGGCATCGGCGTCGCCCAGGTCATCGAGCAGATGATGGCGCCGCTCAGGTGATCGCCGCCCGGGCGCCGCTTCGCGATCGAGCCGAGCAGGCCGCCGCGGCGCTGCCGCCGCTGCTCGTCGCCGCCGAGCGCGTCGCCGCCACCGTGGCGCAGGGCGTGCACGGCCGCCGCCGGGTCGGCCAGGGCGAGACCTTCTGGCAGTTCCGCCAGTACCAGCCGGGCGACGCGGCCAGCCGCATCGACTGGCGCGAAAGCGCCAAGTCGCAGCGGCTTTACGTGCGCGAAAGCGAGTGGGAGGCGGCACAGAGCGTGTGGCTGTGGCGCGACGCCTCGCCGTCGATGGATTACGGCTCGGCGCGCTACGTCGCCGGGGCCGACTGGCCGCCGAAGCGCGATCGCGCCGAACTGCTGCTCGTCGCCCTCGCCAGCCTCCTGGTGCGCGGCGGCGAGCGGCTGACGCTGCTGGGCGGCGGCGCCGCGCCGATCGGCGGCCGCATCGCGCTGTCGCGCCTCGTCGAGCTGCTGGAGCACGATGCCTCGCGCGGCGGGCTGCCGGCGTTCGAGCCGCTGCCGCGCTCGGCCCAGCTCGTATTGTTCGGCGATTTCCTTGCCCCGCTCGAGGAGGTTCATGCCGCGCTCGGCCGCTTTGCCGGGGCCGGGCTCAACGGCCACCTGCTGCAGATCGTCGATCCCGCGGAGGAGGATCTGCCGTTTGCCGGCCGGGTGCGCTTCGAGGGGGTCGAGGAGCGCGAGGAGATCGTCATCAGCCGGGTCGAGCGGGTGCGCGAAGACTACGCCGCGCGCTTTCGCGATCACCAGGCCGGGCTCAAGGCGATCGCCGCCGCCTTCGGCTGGGGCTTCGCCGTGCACCGCACCGACCGGCCGCCGCATCTGGCGCTGCTCGCGCTCCATGCCGCGCTGACCGCGGACCGGCGGCGCTGAGGTCCGCCGGTGCTCGAATTCGGCGCGCTTGCCTTCGCTTCGCCATGGGTGCTGGCGGCGCTCGCGGCGCTGCCGGTGATCTGGTTCCTGCTGCGGGTGACGCCGCCGGCGCCGCGCCGCATCCCGTTCTCCGCGCCCTGGCTGATGCGCGGGCTGGTCCCGCGCGAAGAGACGCCGGCGCGCACGCCGTGGTGGCTGATCGTGCTGCGCACCGCGCTCGCCGCGCTCGTCATCGTCGCTCTCGCGCATCCGCTGCTCCACCCCGAGGCGCGGCTTCCCGGCAGCGGGCCGCTGATCCTCGTCATCGACGACGGCTGGGCGGCGGCGCGCGACTGGAGCCGGCGCCAGGCGGCGGCGCTCGACCTGCTGGCCCAGGCGCGGCGCGAAGGGCGCCAGGTCGTGCTGCTGACCACCGCGCCGACCGCGGCGGGCCCGCCGCCGCCGCTCGCCCCGCTGCGGGCCGCCGACGCCGCGGCGGCGGTCGCCGCGCTGGCGCCGAAGCCGTGGCCGGTCGACCGGGCCGCCGCGCTGGCCCGGCTGCAGCCGTTGTCGCTCGCCGGCGCCGCCGCGGTATGGATCAGCGACGGCGTCCGCGACGCCGGCTCGGCCGCGCTCGCCGCCGATCTCGCCGGGCGCGGCGGCGGGCTGCGCTATGTCGCCGCCGAGGGCGAGGCGCCGCGGCTGCTGGCGCCGGGGGGCGGCGGCGGCGAGCTGGCGGCTCGCGACGTGGCGGTCACGGTGCGCTCGCTGCCGGCGCCGGGGCCGCGCGCGGTGACGGTGCGGGCCAGCGCCGAGGACGGCGCCGTGCTGGCGCGCGAGACCGTGACCCTGGCGCCCGGCGCCGCGGAGCAGCCGGTGCGGCTCAAGCTGCCGACCGAATTGCGCAACCGCATCGCCAGCATCGCCATCGAAGGCGAGGAATCGGCGGGCGGCGTGCTGCTCGTCGACGAGCGCTGGCGCCGCCGCCCGGTCGGCATCGCCGCGCTCGGCGCCGGCACCGGCCAGCCGCTGCTCGGCGAGACCTACTACCTCGAGCGGGCGCTGGCGCCGTTCACCGAGATCCGCCGCGGCGACGCGCCCGAGCTGCTGAAGCGCAAGCTTGCCGTTCTCGTCTATGCCGATGCCGGGCCGAATTCGCCGGCCGAGGAGGCCGCCGTCGCCAAGTGGATCGAGGCGGGCGGGCTGCTGCTCCGTTTCGCCGGGCCGCGCCTTGCCGAGCAGCACGACCATCTCCTGCCGGTGCGGCTGCGCCTCGGCGGGCGCACGCTGGGCGGCGCGCTGTCGTGGGAAAAGCCGGCGAAGCTGGCGCCGTTCGCGCCCGACAGCCCGTTCGCCGGGCTCAAGGTGCCGGACGACGTCACCGTGTCGCGCCAGGTGCTCGCCGAGCCCGACCTCGAACTCGCCGGCAAGACCTGGGCGCGGCTCGCCGACGGCACCCCGCTGGTCACCGCCGAGCGGCGCGGCAAGGGCTGGATCGTGCTGGTCCACACCACCGCCAATGCGGAGTGGTCGAACCTCGCGCTCAGCGGCCTGTTCGTCGAGATGCTGCGCCGCATCGTCGCCGCCAGCGAGGGGGTCGGCGAGGCCGGCGACGAGCCGCTGCCGCCGCTCGAGACGCTCGACGGCTTCGGCCATCTGCAGCGCGCCCCGCCGAGCGCGCGGCCGGTCGCCGGCGGCAAGATCGCCGAGACCCCGGCCTCGCCGCAGCACCCGCCCGGCTTCTACGGCGCCGAGGACACCAAGCGGGCGCTCAACCTTGCCAACGGCATCGGCGAGCTGGCGCCGATCGGCGACCTGCCGGCCGGCGCCGTCGAGACCGGCTTTGCCCCCAGCCGCGAACGCGACTACCGCCCGCCGCTGCTCGCCGCCGCGCTGCTCCTCGCGCTCGTCGACCTGGTGATCGCCTACGGCCTGCGCGGGCTGCTGCGCCGCCGCGCGACACGGATCGCCGCGCTCCTGGCGCTCGCCGTCGCCGCCGGCGCCGCCGGCGCCGCGCCGGCCCGCGCCGACGACGCCTTTGTCGTGCAGGCCACCTCGCAGTTCCGCCTCGCCTATATCCGCACCGGCAACGACGAGGTCGACGCGATCAGCCGCGCCGGCATGGTCGGGCTCAGCGACACGCTGAACCGCCGCACCGCGGTCGAGGCGGCCGACCCGCTCGCGGTCGATATCGAGCACGACGAGCTGATCTTCTTCCCGCTGCTCTACTGGCCGGTCACCGCCGAGCAGCACCCGCCCTCGCCGCAGGCGACCGAACGCATCAACCGCTATCTCGAAACCGGCGGCACGATCCTGTTCGACACCCGCGACGCCGGCGAGCAGGTGCCCGGTCTCTACGGCACCGCCGCCGCCTCGCAGGAGCGGTTGCGCCACCTCGTCGGCGCCGTCAAGATCCCGCCGCTGATCCCGGTGCCGCCCGACCACGTGCTGACCAAGTCGTTCTATCTGCTGCATGAATTTCCCGGCCGCACAAATGCCGGCCAGGTCTGGATCGAGCCGGCGGAGGACCGCGTCAACGACGGCGTCGCCGGCGTCATCGTCGGCGGCAACGACTGGGCCGGCGCCTGGGCGGTGGACAGCCAGGGCCGCCCGGCCCTGCCCTGCGTGCCCGGCGGCGAGGCGCAGCGCGAGATGGCCTGGCGCTTCGGCATCAACCTCGTCATGTACGTGCTGACCGGCAACTACAAGACCGACCAGGTGCACGTGCCGGCGATCCTCGAACGGCTCGGGCAATGAGCCTCGGCGCCTATACCGTCGCCGTCGCGCCGCTGCTGCCGTGGCCGTGGATCGCCGCGCTCGCCGCCGCCGCGCTTGCCGCCCTGGCGCTCGGCGCCTGGCGGCGGGCGCGCGGCCTCGTCTGGCGCATCGCCGGCTTCGCCCTGCTGTTCGGCATCGTCGTCAACCCGTCGCTGGTGATCGAGCGGCGCGCGCCGCTGCACGACGTGGCGGTCGTCGTCGTCGACGACTCGCCGAGCCAGCAGATCGGCGGGCGCCAGGCGGCGACCGCGGCGTCCCTGGCGGCGCTGCGCAAGCGGCTCGGCGAGGAGCCCGGCCTCGACCTGCGCATCGTGCATGCCGGCAAGCCGCAGCCCGGCAGCGGCGACGACGGCACCCGCCTGTTCGCCGCGGTCGCCCGGGCGATGTCGGACATCCCGCGCCAGCGTCTCGCCGGCATCGTCATGCTGACCGACGGCGAGGTGCACGATGCGCCGGCCGGTCCGCCCAAGGCGATTGCCGAACAGCTCGGCGCGCCGCTGCACGTGCTCTTGTCGGGCAAGCCCGGCGAGGCCGACCGCCGCCTCGTCGTCGCCCAGGCGCCGAGCTTCGGCCTGGTCGGCAAGGATCTGAAGCTCACCGTGCGGGTCGAGGACCTGCCGGTGCGGGACAACGCGCCCGCCGTCCAGGCGCAACTGATCTGGCGCAAGGACGGCGGGCCGCCGCATCCCCTCGCCGTCACCGTCGGCAAGGACGTGCTGCTGTCGATCCCGATCGACCACGGCGGCCCCAACGTGATCGAGCTTCAGGTCGAGCCCGGCCCGCACGAGCTGACCCTGGTCAACAACCGCGCCGCCATCGTCGTCAACGGCGTGCGCGACCGGCTGCGCGTGCTGTTGGTGTCGGGCGAGCCGCACGGCGGCGAGCGGGTGTGGCGCAACATCCTCAAATCCGACCCCTCGGTCGATCTCGTCCACTTCACCATCCTGCGCCCGCCGGAAAAGCAGGACGGCACGCCGATCAAGGAGCTCTCGCTGATCGCCTTTCCGATCCGCGAATTGTTCGACGTCAAGCTCGACGATTTCGACCTGATCATCTTCGACCGCTATTCGCGGCGCGGGGTGATCCCCCAGGCCTATCTCGACAACGTCGTGCGCTACGTAAAGAAGGGCGGCGCCTTTCTCGAAGCGGCGGGGCCGAGCTTCGGCACCCCGATGAGCCTCTATCGCACGCCGCTCGGCGAGATTCTGCCGACCGAGCCGACCGGCAATGTCGACGAGGAAGGGTTCAAGCCCGAGCTGACCGATGCCGGGCGCCGCCACCCGGTTACCGAGGATCTGCCCGGCGCCGGCAAGCCGGGCCAGGCGCCGAGCTGGGGCCGCTGGTTCCGCCAGGTCGATGCCCGCGTCCATCACGGCACGACGGTGCTGAGCGGCGACCACGGCGAGCCGCTCCTGGTGCTCGACCGGGTCGGCCAGGGCCGCGTCGCTCAGCTTCTCTCCGACCAGATGTGGCTGTGGGCGCGCGGCTTCGAAGGCGGCGGTCCGCAGGCGGAACTGCTGCGCCGGCTCGCCTACTGGCTGATGAAGGAGCCCGATCTCGAGGAGAACGACCTGCGCGCGACGATCGAGGGCGACAAGCTGGTGGTCACCCGCCAGTCGCTCGAACCCGACGACCGGCCGGTCACCGTCACCGCGCCCGACGGCAGCGCCACCAGCCTGAAGCTGACGCCGGAGCACGGCGGCCGCAGCAGCGGCTCGCTCGCGGTCAGCCAGATGGGGCTGTACCGCGTGCGCGACGGCACCCGCACCGCGCTCGCCGCCGCCGGGCCGCTGAACCCGGTCGAATACGCCGATGTCCGCACCACCGACGCGATCCTGCAGCCGGTGGCGGCGGCGACCGGCGGCGGCGTGTTCTGGGAGGGCGACGGCGGCATTCCGGAAATCCGCCGCGTCGGGCCGGGGCGCGCCGCCGCCGGCCACGGCTGGATGGGGCTGCGCGAAAACGGCGACTACACGGTGACCGGGTTCAGCGAGACGCCGCTGCTCCCGGCCCTCGCCGCCCTGCTGCTGACCCTCGGCGCGCTGCTCGCCGCGTGGCGCCGCGAGGGCCGCTAGCGCGATGCTGCGCCGGAGCCTGGCGCCGATCCATCCCGACGGCTGGAAGTTCGTCGCCGCTGCCGCCGTCGCCAGCGCGATCCTGTTCCTGCTGTGGCCGCCGGGCGGCTGGCTCAGCCTCGCGATCGCGGTGTGGATCGCCTATTTCTTCCGCGACCCGTGGCGGGTGACGCCGCTGCGCGCCGGCCTCATCGTCGCGCCGGGCGACGGCACCGTCGTCGCGCTCGGCCCGGCGCCGCCGCCGCCCGAACTCGGTATGGGCAGCGAGCCGGTGCCGCGCATCGGCATTTTCCTCAACCTGTTCGACGTGCATGTCGCGCGCGCCCCGGTCGCCGGCACGGTCGCGGCGATGCACTACACCCGCGGCCGTTTCGTCAACGCCAGCCTCGACAAGGCGAGCGAGCACAACGAGCGCCTGGCGATCCGCCTGACGCCGGCCGAGGGGCCCGACATCGCCGTGGTGCTGATCGCCGGGCTGGTCGCCCGCCGCATCGTCTGCCGGCTCGATCCCGGCAACGGCGTCGCCGCCGGGCAGCGCATCGGCATCATCCGCTTCGGCTCGCGCATCGACGTCTACGTGCCGCCGCCTTACGTGACCCTGGTGGCGCGCGGGCAACGCATGGTCGGCGGCGAGACCGTGCTCGCCGACGCCCGGGCGCAGGAGCCGGCGCGCGGCGGCTACGCGCATTAGCGCCGCCCCGATTACCGGCAGGCGAAGCGCGTTACGGAGGGCAGGCGATGGATTTTTCGATACCGGACGAGCTGGCCGAGCTGCGCGAGCGCACCGAGCGCTTCGTCGCCGAAGAGATGATCCCGCGCGAGGCCGATCCGCGGCTGACCGCGCACGGCCCGGATGAGGAATTCCGCCGGGAACTGGTGGCACTGGCGCGCCGCGCCGGCCTGCTGTCGCCGCATGTCGGGCGCGAATGGGGCGGGCTCGGCCTCGACCACCGCGGCAAGGCGGTGGTGTTCGAGGCCGCCGGCTATTCGCCGCTGGCGCCGATCGCGATGAACTGCTTCGCCCCGGACGAGGCCAACATGCACCTGCTCGAACAGGTCGCCGAGGCGGACCAGAAGGAGACCTGGCTGCGCCCGCTCGCCGCCGGCCGCATCCGCTCGTGCTTCATGATGACCGAGCCGGCCCCCGGCGCCGGGGCCGACCCGTCGATGCTGCTGACGACGGCTCGGCGCGACGGCGGCGATTTCGTCATCGACGGCGAGAAGTGGCTGATCACCGGCGCGGTCGGCGCCGCGCTCGCGATTATCATGGCGAAGAACGACAGCGATCCGCTCGGCCCCGCCGGGGCGACGATGTTTCTTGCGCCGATGGACGCGCCGGGCATCCATGTCGAGCGGGTGCTCGACACGCTCGACACCTACATGGCCGGCGGCCATGCGGTGATCCGGCTCGACGGGCTGCGTCTTCCCGAAAGCGCGGTGCTCGGCCGGGTCGGCGAAGGCTTCCGCTATGCCCAGGCGCGGCTCGCCCCGGCGCGGCTGACCCATTGCATGCGCTGGCTCGGCGCCGCCCGCCGTGCCCACGACATCGCCGCCGATTACGCCCGCCGCCGCCACGCCTTCGGCAAGCCCTTGGGCGAGCACGAAGGCGTCGGCTTCATGCTCGCCGACAACGAGATGGATTTGCACCTGAGCCGGCTCGCGATCTGGCATTGCGCCTGGGTGCTCGACCGCGGCGAGCGCGGCCGCCACGAATCGAGCATGGCCAAGGTGATCTGCTCCGAGGCGATCTGGCGCGTCGTCGACCGCTCGATGCAGGTTCTGGGCGGGCTCGGCATCACCGACGACACGATCGTCGCCCGCCTGTTTCGCGAGGTCCGTCCGTTCCGCATCTATGACGGCCCCTCGGAGGTGCACCGCTGGTCGATCGCCCAGCGGGTGCTCAGGGGCGGCGGGCGGTAGCCTGTCCCGGCGCGGCGCCCTCGGGCGGGAACCGCCCGCGCCAGCCGGGATCGTTCCACCCGGACCGGCCGATGCGGATATGGCCGGCTCGCCGCGGCATGCTACAACCGCCTCATGCTGATCATCTCCGGCCTGGTCTATCGCGTCGGCGGGCGCGCCGGACGCGCGTTGCTCAACGAGGCCTCGGTACAGATACCCGCCGGCGCCCGGGTCGGCCTGGTGGGCCGCAACGGCGCCGGCAAGTCGACCCTGCTCGACCTGATCCGCGGCGCGCTGTCGCCCGAGCGCGGCGACGTGATCCTGCCGCGCGGCTGCCGCATCGGCTTTCTCGCCCAGGAGGCGCCCTCCGGCGCCGCGACGCCGCTCGCCGCCGTGCTCGCCGCCGATACCGAACGCACCCGGCTGCTGCGCGAGCTCGACCGCGGCCCCGCTCCGGAGCGCATCGCCGAGATCGAGGCGCGGCTCGACGAGATCGGCGCGCGCGGCGCGGTCGGCCGCGCCGCCCGCATCCTCGCCGGGCTCGGTCTCGACGCGGCGATGCAGGAGGCCCCGCTCGACGAATTGTCCGGCGGCTGGCGCATGCGCGTCGCCCTTGCCGCCGTGCTCTTCGCCGAGCCCGACCTGCTCCTGCTCGACGAGCCGACCAACCATCTCGATCTCGAAGCCGCGCTGTGGCTCGAGCGCTTTCTGCGGCGCTACCGCCACAGCTTCATCCTGGTCAGCCACGACCGCCACTTGCTGAACGCGGCGCCGGATTCGATCCTGCATCTCGACGCCGGCAAGCTGACCCTCTATTCCGGCAATTTCGACACCTTCCTGCGGGTCCGCCGCGAGGCGGCGGCGCGCCAGGCGGCGCTGGCCAGGCGTCAGGCGGCGCAGCGGGCCCATATGCAGGCTTTCATCGACCGCTTCCGCTACAAGGCGTCGAAGGCGCGTCAGGCGCAGAGCCGGCTGAAGGCGCTGGCGCGGCTCGAACCGGTGGCGGCGATCGCCGCGGCGGCGCCGGTGCGCCTCACGCTGCCGCCGCCGCCCGAACTCGCCCCGCCGATCCTCACCCTCGACCGGGTCAGCACCGGCTACGAGCCGGGCCGGCCGATCCTGTCGCGGCTCGACCTCCGTCTCGACCCGGACGACCGCATCGCCCTGATCGGCGCCAACGGCAACGGCAAGACCACCTTCGCGCGGCTGCTCGCCGGCCGCCTCGCGCCGTTCTCCGGCACGCTGACGCGCCACCCGCGGCTGCGCGTCGGCTATTTCGCCCAGCACCAGATCGACGAGCTGCGCCCCGAGGAATCGGCCTGCGAGCATCTCGCCGCGATCGCGCCCGGGCTGACCGCCGAGCAGGTGCGCACCCGGCTTGGCGGGTTCGGCTTCGGCCAGGACAAGGCGCTGGTGCCGGTCGGCGACCTGTCGGGCGGCGAGCGGGCGCGGCTTACCCTCGCCCTCGTCACCCACGATGCGCCTTCGCTGCTGATCCTCGACGAGCCGACCAACCATCTCGACCTGGAAACCCGCGAGGCGCTGGTCGAGGCGCTTGCCGACTACGCCGGCGCCGTGGTGCTGGTCAGCCACGACTGGCACCTGGTCGAGCTGGTCGCCGACCGGCTCTGGCTCGTCGCCGACGGCACGGTGCGGCCGTTCGACGGCGATCTCGACGCCTATCGCGAGCTGCTGCTGGCGCGCGCCGAGCCGGCCGCGCCGCGCACCCCCGCCGCGAACGGCCGGCGCTTGCTGCGGCGCGATGCGGCCGAGCGGCGCCAGGCGCTCGAACCGCTGCGCCGGCGCGCCCGCCAGGCCGAGGAAAGCGCCGCCCGGCTCGCCGCCGAGCAGCGCGCGCTCGACCGCGAGCTGGCCCGCCCCAGCGCCTTCGGCGGCGACCCGGCGGCGCTGGTTGCGGCGCTGAAACAGCGCGCCGAACTCGCCCGGCTGATCGCCGAGGCCGAGGCCGAATGGCTCGCCGCCGAGGAGGCGATCGAGCGGGCAAACGCGGCCGCCGGCCGCGACGGCGGGTCGCAGCCCGGTTGAAATCCTGATCGGTTGCCGGGGCGAGCGGTTTCGACATAGGCTCTTGCAATGGCCGAGAGTCCCGCCCTCAGCGACCGCAATCTCGAGGCGACGACCAACATCTCGCTGAAGCGCGAGCCGGCCTGTTTCGCCTTTCTGTCGGGCCGCTCGATCTCGCCGCCGCTGCCGATCGATTCGCTCAATCTCGATCTCGCTTCGGCCGATTACTTCCAGGGCCGCGCCTCGCTGTGGACCACGCTGGAGATCCGCTCCACCGTCAACAACGAGCATGCGATCGCCATTCTCGGGTTCGACGAGGCGTTTCTGCGCCCGTTCGCGCGCGCCCTGGTCGAGGCGGCGACCACCCGGTCCGCCTATCGCATGACCATCGCGCCGGACGGCAACTCCGGCCGCTGCCGCGTCGTCGAGTACGTGACCGGGCCGGGCCGGGTGGTGAGCGAGCTGGTGCTGCAGCCCTTCGACAACGTCGTGTCGATCAGCGCGTCGGGGCCGAACCAGGCCGACGACAGCCTGTTCCAGCTGCCGCGTACCGACAGCTTCCTGCGCGCCTTCGCCAAGATGGCGTTCACCGCCGACCAGGCGCTGCGCGGCCTGCTCGACGACATGGCGCGGCTGGCGCGGCGCAAAGCCTCCTAATCGGCGGCGTCGTTCTCGACCAGGTGGGTCAGCGCGTAGGCGCCGAAAAAGCTGCCGTCCATCGGCTTGGCGAACAGGTAGCCCTGGGCGTAGCCGCAATCGGCGGCGCGCAGAATCTCCGCCTGCGCCACCGTCTCGACCCCTTCGGCGACGACGTCGGCGCCGTAGATGCGGGCGATCTTGAGCAGCGCCAGCACCAGCTCCTTGCCGTCCGGGGTGTCGAGCCGGGCGGTGAAGCCGCGGTCGATCTTGATCGTGTCGACGACGTAGTGCCGCAGCACCCCGAGCGCCGAATAGCCGGTGCCGAAATCGTCGATCGCGATGCGCAGCCCCAGCTCCTGCAATTCGGTCAGCACCGCGCGGGTGATCTCGGGGTTGCGCATCACCGCCGATTCGGTGATCTCGATCTTAAGCCGGTCGAGGGCAAAGCCGCTGGCGTTGATCTCGTTCAGCGTCTGCAGCAGCAGCGAGGGGTCGTTGAACTGGCGCGCCGAGGCGTTGAAGCTGACCCAGTCGAGGATGTCGCGGCCGTACAGCATCTGCCAGGTCTGCATCTGGCGGACGACCTCGCGCAGCACCCAGCAGCCGACCGGAACGATCAGCCCGCTTTCCTCGAGCACCGGCAGGAAGGCGGCCGGCGGCACCAGCCCGTCGCTGGGGTGGTTCCAGCGCAGCAGCGCCTCGGCCCCGACGACGCGCTTGTCGCTGAGCCGGTGGATCGGCTGGTAGTGCAGGACGAACTCGTTCTCCTCGAGCGCGCGGCGCAGCTGGTCGAGCAGGGCGAGGCGGCGGCCGACGGTGCTGGTCAGCGAAGGTTCCCACGCCTTGGCATTGTTCGGGCCGCGCGCCTTGGCCTCCTGCAGCGCGACGTCGAGGTCGCGCAGGGCGTCGTCCTCGGTGCGATGCGTCGGGCTGGTCAGGATATAGCCGATGCTGGCGCTGAGGCGGACGCATTCGTCGCCGATCATCACCGGGTTGGCGACGAGCTGGAGCAGGCGCCGGGCAAAGGCTTCGGCGTCGGCGAGGGTCAAGGAGCCGCTGCCGAGGATGATGCCGAACTCGTCGGCGCCGAGCCGGGCGACGAGGTCGGCATCGCGCCGCGGCGCGCGCCGGCCGGCGCGGCCCGGCACGCGCGAGCGGGTGCCCGACAGCAGCCGGTTGGCGACGATCTTCAGCACCCCGTCGCCGATGCCGGCGCCGTAGAGGTCGTTGACCCCTTTGAAATTGTCGATGTCGAGGAGGAACATCGCGGTCTGCCGGCGGCCCGCCCCGGCGGCCAGCACGGCGCGCGCCTCGGCCATGAAGCTGTGCCGCCCGGCCAGCCCGGTCAGCCGGTCCGAGCCGTCATGCGTGCCCGGCTCGGTCACCACCGCGGCGATCTCCTGCACCCCGGCGATGACCCCGGTGATCTCGCCGGCGCCGTCGCGCTGCGCCCGCGCGTTGAGGACAAAGCGGCGCGAGCGGTTTTCCGGGTCGGTCTCGCCGAGCATGCACGAATCGACGGTGTCGCCGGCCAGGGCGCGGTGCAGAATCTCGGCCAGGACCGGTCCGCTGCGCGGGTCGAGCTCGTGGTGCCGGCGCCCGGGAAAGGCCGCGGCGGCAAGGCCGAAGACCTCGAGCCAGTGGCGGTTGGCGGCGACATAGCGCAAATCGCGGTCGAACACCGCGACGGCGGCCGGGATGTCGGCAACGTCGCAGGAAATCCGCTCCGGCGGTGCGTCGAGCACGAGGGGGGTCATATTGAGCGGCGGCTGCTTGATCACGCCGCAAGATTAGGCGTCAGGCGATTAAAGAATGGTGAATTGCCCGGTCGCGGCGGTTAAGAATATCGCCGCGGCGCGGCAGATTTCCTCGATAGCATTAAGTAATCGCGAATTTTGCGGAAATTTCGCAGGCAATTTGCCGGATTTTCCCGCCGGGCCATCGGCGCCCCGACGGGCGCCGGCGCACAGGTGCAACGGCAACAAGGGGGCCGAGGCCCCCTTGTCCGCGTCGGCACGCTGCGTGCCGGGAAAAGCTTACTTGCCGCTCGCCTTCGGTCCGGGCGGCCGCATCTCGGCCGGGGCGGGGGCGGGCGGGGCGCCGGCCGGCGGCGGCGGGGCGCCGCCGCCCTGGATCCGCGCCAGCTCCTCGCGGTTGAGCTGCTCGGTCATCTGGTCGCCGGCGCTCATGCCATGATGGCGCATGTGGTGGGCCATCGGCTTCTTCGCGGCGGACTTTGCCGGAGCGGCGGCGGGTGCCATCGGCTTGGCCGGGGCGGGGGCTTGCGCCAGCGCGGGAGTGGCGATCGCGAGAACCGCAGCGATCGCGACGCCATTCAAGAGATGCTTCATACCTGTTTTCCTCTGTGGCAGTTCCGGAGTGGACGATACGCAGCAGATTCTCGCTTGCCTAAGGGCGGCCCTTTCGAGCCCCGGGAACGGGCAACCCCTCCGTTGGTCCGTTCCCGGGAATAAGCAACTGGGAGTGTCGCATATTCCACCCCGCCGGCGGCGGATAATATGACCCTGCGCGCCCAACTTCAAGCGATTGGGACAGTTTCGATGCAGATACGACTAACGTCGACCGCGAATGTCCGCCGGCGCACCCTCGCGGTGTTGTGCGTCGCCGCCGCCGCGGCATGCGGCGGCGCCGCGCCGGCCGCGGCCGCGCGCGATTCGCTGACCATCGGGATCATCCAGTATCCCGGCACGCTCAATCCCGATATCGGCGCCGAGGCGGCCAAGTACTACGTGCTGGGCTTCGCCTTGCGGCCGTTCACCGTCTACGATGCCGACTGGCGGCTGGCCTGTCTGTTGTGCACCGAGCTGCCGACGGTCGAAAACGGCCGCGCCGTGCCCGTCGAGCTTCCCGGCGGCAAGCGCGGCATCGACTTGACCTATACCATCCGGCCCGACGCCGAATGGGGCGACGGCACCAGGGTGACGACCGACGACGTCCGCTTTACCTGGGAGGTCGGCCGCCACCCCGAGAGCGCGGTCAGCAATGCCGAGCTCTACCGCCGCATTATTGCGGTCACCGTCAAGGACGACAGGACCTTCACCCTGCGTTTCGACAAGCTGACCTTCGACTACGCCGCGATCAACGATTTCGTCCTGCTGCCGGCGCACCTCGATCGCGCCGCCTTCGCCGACCCGGCGCAGTACCGGGTCCGCACGCGCTACGCCACCGACCCGACCAATCCCGGCCTCTACGACGGCCCCTACCGCATCGCCGAGGTCGCCGCCGGCTCCCACATCGTGCTGCTCCCCAACCCGCACTGGCACGGCAAGCCGCCGCCGTTCCGCCGCATCACCGTGCGCGCGATCGAGAACACCGCCGCGCTCGAGGCGAACCTGTTGTCCGGCACGATCGACATGGTGGCGGGCGAGCTCGGCCTGCCGCTCGACGAGGCGCTCGCCTTCGACAAGCGGCACGGCGCCGACTATCGCATCGTCTACAAGCCCAATCTCGCTTTCGAGCATGTCGATCTCAACCGCGACGTGCCCGCGCTCGCCGACCGCCGCGTGCGCCAGGCGCTGCTGATGGGGATCGACCGCGCCGGGCTCTCCCGGTCGCTGTTCGCCGGGCGCCAGCCGGTCGCCGACAGCTTCGTCAACCCCGCCGACATCGGCTATTCCGCCGACGTGCCGCGCTATCCGTTCGATCCGGCGCGCGCCGCGCGCCTGCTCGACGAGGCCGGCTGGACGCGGCAGCCCGACGGCAGCCGCCGCAACGCGGCCGGCGACGCCCTCGCCTTCGAATTGGCGACGACCGCCGGCAACCACTCGCGCGAACTGGTCGAGCAGGTGCTGCAGAGCGAATGGAAGAAGCTCGGCATCGCGATCCGCCTGCACAACGAGCCGGCGCGCGTGCTGTTCGGCGAGACGCTGCCGCACCGCAAGTTCCAGCTCGCGCTCTATGCGTGGATTTTCTCGCCCGAGAACGTGCCGCGCTCGATCCTGCGCTCGGACGAGATCCCGGACGCCGCCAACGGCTATGCCGGGCAGAACACGGTCGGCTTCCGCAATGCCGAGGCCGACCGGCTGATCGACGCGCTCGAAATCGAGCTCGACCCCGGCAAGCGCAAGGGGCTGTGGGCCGAATTGCAGAAGCTTTATGCCGAGGAGCTGCCGTCCCTGCCGCTGTTCTTCCGCGCCGACGCCTACATCCTGCCGAAATGGCTCGACGGGGTCCGCCCGACCGGCAACCAGTACCCGACCTCGCTGTGGGTCACCGACTGGTCGGCCGCGCCCTGATGCGGGGAGTGTGGCGATGACGCGTTATGCCGCGATCCGCCTCGTCGAGATCGCAGCGGTGCTGGCGCTGATGTCGCTGGCGATCTACGCCCTGATCGGGCTGATGCCGGGCGACCCGATCGACCTGATGCGATCGGCCGATCCGCGCATGACCGCGGCCGACGCCGCCCGGCTCAAGGCGCTGTACGGCCTCGACCGGCCGCTGCTGCTGCGCTATGCCGGCTGGGCGACGGCGGCGCTGGGCGGCGATCTCGGCTATTCGCGCCTGTTTGCCGAGCCGGTCGCGGCGGCGCTCTTGCCGCGCCTTGTCAACTCGCTGGTGCTGATGGGGTCGAGCTTCGTCCTCGCCTTCGCGCTGGCGCTCGGGCTCGGCGTCGCGGCGGCGCGCCGGCCCGGCTCGCGGCTCGACCGCGCGGTCAACCTGTTCGCCTTTGCCGGGGTGTCGCTGCCGACCTTCTGGCTCGCCCTGATCCTGATCCTGGTCTTTGCCGCCGGGCTCGGCTGGCTGCCGGCGGGCGGGGTCGGCGCCGGGTTCGCCGGCCGCCTCGTTCATCTGGTGCTGCCGGTGGCGACGCTGACCCTGGCCAGCGTCGGCGGCTATACCCGCTATGTCCGCGCGGCGATGCGCGAGGCGCTGGCCCAGGACCATATCCGCACCGCCCGCGCCAAGGGCGCCAGCGAGGCGCGGGTGGTGTGGCGCCACGCGCTCGGCTCGGCGCTGGTGCCGGTCGCGACGGTCCTCGCCCTGTCGTTCGGCGGCCTGGTTTCCGGCGCGCTGGTGACCGAGACGATGTTCGCCTATCCCGGCATGGGCAAGCTGATCTTCGACGCGGTGATGGGCAACGACTACAACCTCGCCCTCGCCGGGCTGCTGCTGGCGACGGCGGTGACGCTGTTCGGCAATTTCGCCGCCGACCTTGCCTATGCCTGGCTCGACCCGCGGGTGTCGTATTCGTGAAGGGGCCGCTCGTCCTGCTCGCGCTGATCGCCGCGGCGGCATTGGCCGGCCCGTTTCTCGGCGATCCCAGCGCGGTCGACCTCGCCGACCGCCTCGCCGGCCCGTCGCTTGCGCATCCGCTCGGCACCGACGAGCTCGGCCGCGACATGCTGCTGCGCCTGCTCGAAGGCGGCCGCATCTCGCTGGCGATCGGCGTCGCCGCGGCGGCCGCGGCGGCGGCGATCGGCACCGCGGTCGGCCTTGTCTCGGGCTATCTCGGCGGCTGGGTCGACCGCATCCTGATGCGCCTCGTCGATGCGGTGATCGCGCTGCCGCTGCTGCCGCTGCTGATCGTGCTGGCGGCGCTCGACCTGACCAAGCTCGGCGTGCCGCCGCGTCTTGCCCATGCCGACGGCATCGGCCTCGTACGCATCGTCTGCCTGGCGGTGCTGATCGGCTGGACCACCGCGGCGCGGCTGGTGCGCGGCGCCACGCTGATTGCCCGCAACCGCGATTTCGTCCGCGCCGCGCGCAGCCTCGGCGCCGGCGTGCCGCACATTCTCGTGCGCCACATCCTGCCCAACGTGCTGGCGCCGCTGGTCGTCGCCACCAGCCTCAGCGTCGCCGACGTGATCCTGCTCGAATCGGTGCTGAGCTTTCTCGGTCTCGGCATCCAGCCGCCGCTGGCGAGCTGGGGCAGCATGCTGTCGAACGCGCAGGAGACGATCAGCGCCGCGCCGCTGCTCGCGGTCTATCCCGGCGCGATGATCTTTCTGACGGTGATCGCCTGCAACCTGCTCGGCGATGCCCTGCAGCGCCGCTTCGAGCGGCGCCGGGTTTGATCGTCGTTGCCGGGCCGGCGGGCACCGGGCGGCGGCGGTGAAATAAAAACGCTTTGACGCGAAGGACGCGGAGGATACGCGAAGGGACGCAAAGGGAATCAGTGCCTTCGCGTCCTCTGCGCTGCCTTTGCGTCCTTTGCGTTACAATGTTTTTCTCAGGGCGCGGAGCGCCGACTAAACGCTTTGACGCGAAGGACGCAAAGGATACGCGAAGGGACGCAAAGGGTATCAGTGCCTTCGCGTCCTCTGCGCCTTCTTTGCGTCCTTTGCGTTACAGAACTTCTCATCTCGCCACCGGACTCGATGTCTTCGGTTCTTCAGATGACGCCGCGCTGGCGCAGGCCGGCGATGTCGGCGTCGGTGTAGCCGAGCTCGCGCAAGATCTCGTCGCTGTGCTGGCCGAGCTCGGGGCTGGGGGTTTCGAGCCGGCTCGGCGTGCGGCTCAGCGTCACCGCCTGGCCGACCAGGCGGGTGGTGCCGAGCAGCGGATGCTCGACCGCCTGGGCGATGCCGAGATGCTGTACCTGCGGGTCGGCAAATACCTGGTCGATCGTGTAGATCGGGCCGGAGGGCACGCCGGCGCGGTTGAGCCGGTCGATCCATTCGGCGCTGTCGCGCTCCCGGGTGATCGCCTCGATCGCCGCATTGAGCGCCTTGCGGTTCTGCGAGCGCAGCCGGCCGGTCTTGTAGTCGGGGTGGTCGGCGAGCTCGGGCGCGTCGAGCGCGCGGCACAGCCGGCGATAGATGTCGTCGCCGGCCGAGGCGATGTTGATGTAGCCGTCCCGGGTGCGGAACACCCCGGTGGGGATCGAGGTCGGGTGGTCGTTGCCGGCCTGCTCCGGCACCTCGCCGGCGATCAGCCAGCGCGCCGCCTGGAAGTCGAGCATCGCGATCTGCGCCGCCAGAAGCGAGCTTTCGACCCATTGGCCTTCGCCCGAGACCTCGCGTTCGAGCAGCGCGATCAGGATGCCCATCGCGCAGAAGATGCCGGCCGTCAGGTCGGCCACCGGGATGCCGACCCGCACCGGCCCCTGGCCGGGCAGGCCGGTGATCGACATCAGCCCGCCCATGCCCTGGGCGATCTGGTCGAAGCCGGGCCGGTCGCGATAGGGGCCGCTCTGGCCGAAGCCGGAGATGCTGGCGTAGACGAGGCGGGGGTTGAGCGGCTTCAGCGCGGCGTAGTCGATGCCCAGCCGCTGCTTGACGTCGGGCCGGTAGTTCTCGACGACGACGTCGGCGCCGCGCACCAGCTTGCGGAAGATCTCGATCCCCTCCGGCGTCTTCAGGTCGAGGGTCAGGCTGCGCTTGTTGCGGTGCAGGTTCTGGAAATCGGGGCCGTGGCGCGGGCCGCCGAGCCCTTCGCCGGCGCCCGGCGCCGGCGGCGCCTCGATCTTGATCACCTTGGCGCCCCAATCGGCGAGCTGCCGCACCGCGGTCGGCCCGGCGCGCACCCGGGTCAGGTCGAGAACGGTGAAGCGCGCCAGGGGCGCGGCGGCGGGGTCGGGCATTGCGGGGTTCCTCGCTGACGGGCGCAGGATCGTACAAAGAAAAACCGCCGCGACAAGCGCGGCGGTTTGTCTGGGCGGTGCCGGTCGTCTACGGGAAGACGATCTCGACCCGGCGGTTCTGCGGCTCGCGCACGCCGTCGGCGGTCGGCACCCGGTTGTCGTTTTCGCCGCGGCCGCTGACCGTCATGTCCTCGCGCGGCACGCCGAGCTTGACCAGCGCCTTGGCGACGTTGTTGGCGCGCCGCTCGGACAGGCGCTGATTGTAGCCGGGCGACCCCGAGCGGTCGGTATAGCCGGTGACCATGATCTTGACCGGGGTGCCGGCCTTGAAGGCGTTGGCCGCAGCCTGGATGATCGCCATGCCCTCGGTGGTGATCGTGTCGCGATCCCAGTCGAAGAACACCAGGAACACCTTGCGCGCGGCCGGCGGCGGGGCCGGCGCGGCGGCGGGCGCGACGACCGGCGGCGGCGGCGGCGGCGCGCCGAAGATGAAGCTCAGGCTGGCGACCAGGTTATGCGTGCTGTAGCCGGTCTTGACCGGGGTCGAGAGGCCGGCGCCCGAAGCCTTCAGCGTCGCGTCGGTGGTCGCGAAATAGCGGTAGTCGAGATCGAAGGCGAGCGACGGGTTGATGTTGTAGCGCACCCCGGCGATGGCCTGGTAGCCGAACTCCCAGTCGCTGCCGGTCACCGAAACGCCGCCGGCCGGAATGCTGCCGCTGGCGTCGATGTTGACCGCGCCGATGCCGGCGCCGAGATGCGGGCTGAACGGCGAGTTAAGCGAGAAGTCGTACAGCACGTTGGTCATGATCGCGGTGCTGCTGAGATGGCCGCTCATCGGCGTCGACAGGCCGCCGGCGCTGAAGCTGCTCAGCCCGTTGCGGCGGTAGTTGACCTCTTCCTCGAAGCGCCACGGGCCCCACATGTAGCCGGCCCGGCCGCCGACGTTGAAGCCGTCGTCGGCATGGACGGTGCCCGACAGGCCGACCGCCGTGGCTTTCTGGTTTTCCAGGCTGGTCCAGCCGCCTTCGCCGCCGATGTAGAACGAGCCGGGGCCGTTCTGCGCCTGCGCCTGCGCGCCGGCGACGAGCGCGGCGACGCCGACGGCGATGCCCAACAGAAACCGATGTCTCATTCCCCCAACCCTCCGGCGACGAAAACACGCAGCAGCGACACCGTCGCTGCCGGTGTCCCTATGTAGCATCGCCTTTTGCGATGGCAACCGGTTTTTGAGCGCATGGGCCGCTCAACCGCCGGTACCGGGTCAATTCCGCGGCGGTTGCGGCATTTCCGCAACGGATCGACGGGAATCGAACGATTTGGCGTTACTCCATTGTGTCCGATTTGCAACAACGGGCGGATGCGGCGGCGCGGTCAGCGGAAGTCGCGGCTGGCGATGACGATGTCGCGCGAATCGGCGCCGGGCAGCCGCGGCGGCGCGGCAAAGGGCGAGGGGCGCGGCGGCGGCAGCGGCGTCGCGTCGTCGCGCCGGCGCAGGGTGCCGAGGCGCGGGGTGAGGTCGCGCAGCTCTTCGGCGACGATGTGGATGACGCTCTCCTCGCGCTGCAGCCGGCCGCGGCAATAGAGCAGGGTGGCGCCGAGCGCGGCGCGGCGGAAGCGCTCCAGCACGTCCGGCCACAGGATCAAGTTGGCGATGCCGGTCTCGTCCTCGATGGTGATGAAGACGACGCCGTTGGCGCTGCCCGGCCGCTGCCGGATCAGCACCAGCCCGGCGACGGCGACGCGGCATTCGACCGGCAGGGCGGCGAGCGCCGCGGCGGCGACCATCCCCTCGCGCGCCAGCTCGGTGCGCAGAAAGGCGAGCGGGTGGCGTTTCAGGCTGAGGCTGGTCGCCGCGTAATCCTCGACGACGTGCTCGCCGAGCGGCATCGCCGGCAGCAGCGCGGCGGCACGGGCCTCGCTCGCGCCGGCCGCGGCGAACAGCGGCAGCGGCAGAGGCGGCTCGCCGAGCGCCTTCAGCGCCCACAGCGCCCGGCGCCGGTCGAGCCCCAGCGAGCGCAGCGCGTCGGCCCCGGCGAGGCGTTCGAGCGCGGCGCGGCCGAGCCCGCTCCGCCGCCACAAATCGCCGGCGTCGCGGTAGCCGGCGCCGCGCGCCGCGACGAGGCGCTCGGCCTCGGCCTCGGCAAACCCCTTGATCAGGCGCAGGCCGAGGCGCAGCGCCCCGTCCTCGATCGTGCAGTCCCAGGCGCTGGCGTTGACGTCGGCCGGGCGCACCGCGACTCCGTGCTCGCGCGCGTCGCGGACGATCTGCGCCGGCGCGTAGAACCCCATCGGCTGGCTGTTCAGCAGGGCGCAGGCAAAGATCGCCGGATAGCGGCACTTGATCCAGGCCGAGACATAGACGAGGAGGGCAAAGCTGGCGGCGTGGCTTTCGGGGAAGCCGTAGGTGCCGAACCCCTCGATCTGGCCGAAGCAGCGCGCCGCGAACTCGGCGCTGTAGCCGTTCGCCACCATGCCGCGGACGAACCGGTCGCGGAACCGGTGGATCTCGCCGTTGCGCTTGAACGTCGCCATCGCCCGGCGCAGCCGGTCGGCCTCTTCGGGCGGAAACCCGGCGCCGACGATGGCGATCTTCATCGCCTGCTCCTGGAACAGGGGCACCCCCAGGGTCTTGCCGAGCACCTGGCGCAGCGCCTCCGAGGGGTATTCGACCGGCTCCTTGCCGCTGCGCCGGCGCAGATAGGGGTGCACCATGTCGCCCTGGATCGGCCCCGGCCGCACGATCGCCACCTCGATGACGAGGTCGTAGAACTCTCTGGGCTTGAGGCGCGGCAGCATCGTCATCTGGGCGCGGCTCTCGACCTGGAACACGCCCAGCGAATCGGCCCGGCTCAGCATGTCGTAGACCGGCTTCTCCTCGGCCGGCACGGTGGCAAGCTCGTAGTCGCGGCCGTGGTGCGCGATCAGGGCGAAGGCCTTGCGGATGCAGGTCAGCATGCCGAGCGCGAGGATGTCGATCTTGAGGATGCCGAGCGCGTCGAGATCGTCCTTGTCCCATTCGATGACGGTGCGGTCCGCCATCGCCGCGTTCTCGATCGGCACCAGTTCGCTGAGCGGGCCGCGGGTGATGACAAAGCCGCCGACATGCTGCGACAGGTGGCGGGGGAACCCGACCAGCTCGCCGGCGAGATCGAGCGCCAGGCGCAGGTTGCGGTCGCCGGGGTCGAGCCCGGCCTCGCGCACCCGCTTGTCGGGGATCGGCTCGTTCGACCAGCCCCACACCGCGCCGGCGAGCGCGGCGACGGCATCGCCCGACAGGCCCATCGCCTTGCCGACCTCGCGGATCGCGCTGCGCGAGCGGTAGCAGATCACCGTCGCGGCCAGCCCGGCGCGGTCGCGGCCGTATTTCTCGTAGAGGTACTGGATCACCTCCTCGCGCCGCTCGTGCTCGAAATCGATGTCGATGTCGGGCGGCTCGCCGCGCGCCGCGCTGATGAAGCGCTCGAACAAGACGTCGATGCGCGCCGGGTCGACCGCGGTGATGCCGAGGCAGTAGCACACCGCCGAATTGGCCGCCGAGCCGCGCCCCTGGCACAGGATGCCGCGGCTGCGGGCAAAGGCGACGATGTCGTGCACGGTGAGGAAATAGCGGGCGTAGTCGAGCCGCTCGATCAGGGCCAATTCGTGCTCGATCAGGGCGCGGACCTTCGCCGGCACCGCGCCGCCGAAGCGCGCCGCCGCGCCGTCCCACGTCAGCTGCGCCAGGCGCTGCTGCGGCGTCATCCCGTCGGGCACCGGCTCCTCGGGGTATTCGTAGCGCAATTCGTCGAGGCTGAAGCGGCAGCGCCCGGCGATCTCGACCGTCGCCGCCAGCGCGTCCTCGTGGCCGCGGAACAGCCGCGCCATCTCCGACGCCGGCTTCAGGTGGCGCTCGGCATTGGCGGCGAGGCGCCAGCCGGCCTCGCCGATCGTGCAGTGGGCGCGGATGCAGGTCAGCACATCCTGCAGCCGGCGCCGCTCCGGCACGTGGTAGATCACGTCGTTGGTCGCGACCAGCCTCACCCCGGCATCCGCCGCCAGCCCGGCGAGGCGGGCGAGGCGCTGCGCGTCGTCGCCGCGATAGAGGTGGTGCGCGGCGAGATAGGCGCGGCCGGCGAAATCGCCGGCGAGGCGGCGGACGAAATCCGCATCCGCGGACAGGGCGACGGCGACGAGCCCCGCGCCGTGCGCGACGAGGTCGCCGTAGGACAGGTCGCATTCGCCCTTGGCGGCGCGGCGCTTGCCCAGGGTCAGCAGCCGGGTCAGCCGGCCATAGGCGGCGCGGTCCTCGGGAAAGGCGAGAAGGCTGGCGCCGTCGGCAAGGTCGAGGCGGCAGCCGACGACGAGGCGGATGCCGGCCCCTGCCGCCGCCCGGTAGGCGCGGACGATGCCGGCCAGGCTGTTGCGGTCGGTGATCGCGATCGCGCGGTGGCCGAGCAGGGCCGCCGTCGCCACCAGCTCGTCCGGGTGCGAGGCGCCGCGCAGGAACGAGAAATTGCTGGTGACTTGGAGCTCGGCGTAATCCGCCGTCGGCGCCGTCATGTCAGGCAAAGACGCCGTGCAGGTACCAGCGCGGCGCCGGCGCGGCGCCGGGCAGCCCGGCGCGGAACAGCCAGAAGCGGCGGCCTTCCTCGTCCTCGACCCGGTAGTAGTCGCGGATCGCCGCAGCGCTCCCGGCGGCGCCCGGCCGCCACCATTCCTCGGCGATGCGCTCGGGTCCGTCGGCGGCGGCGACGCGGTGCTGGCGGCGGCGCCAGGCAAAGCGGAACGGCGGCTCGTCGGGCAGCAGCCAGAACGCCTCGATCGGCTGCGGCGGGCGGAACAGCCGCACCGGCCGCGGCGGCTTGTCCGGCTGTGCGACCGGGGCGGGGCGCCGGCCGGGCGGCGCCGGCGCCGAGGCCCGCTCGGGGATGTGGCTGGCCTGCGCGGCAAAGCGCCCGACGGTCACTTCCCCGGCGAGCCGGTCGATCAGCGGCGCCAGCGCGCAGTCCTCTCCCGGCGCGGCGGGATCGAGCGCAATCTGCTCGGGGTCCAGCTTCTCGACGGCAAAGGCGGCGAGGATGGCGTCCTCGACGCCGTCGCCGGGATCGACCGTGTCGAGCCGCGCCGCCAGCAATTCCGCCAGATGGGCGGGGTCGCGGCTCGCCCGGGCGAGGCCGAGGCGGATGGTCTCGACCCGGCCGTCGACGCGGTGAAAGCCGAGCTCGACGCGGCGCGCCCCGGCCCCGTCGCGCGCCAGCCCGCGGGCCAATTCGCCGGCCAGCCGCGCGGCGGCGCGGGCGAGGTCGGCCGGGTCGGCGAGCGGCTCGGCAAAGCTCAGCCGCACCCGCCGCGCCGGCGTCTCGCCGAGCGGCGATAGCGGCTCCGGCGCGGCGCCCTCGGCCTGGTCGAGGCGGCGGGCGACGGCGGCGCCGAAGCGGCGGGCGAGCGTGTCGCGCGGCATCGCGGCGACCTCGCCGATCCGCGCCAGGCCGACCCGGCGCAGCCCGGCGGCGGTGGCGGGGTCGAGCCGCAACGCCTCGACCGGCAGCGGCGCCAGCGCAGCGCGTTCGGTTCCCGGCGCGGCCAGGGCCGACGTCCGGTCGGCGAAGCGCGCCAGGGCCCAGGCGGCGCCGAGCGTGCCGGCGATGGCGAGGCGGTGGCCGAGGCCGCGGCGCCCGAGCCGGGCGGCAAGGTCGGCGGCGAGCGCCGCCTCGCCGCCCCACAGATGGGCGCAGCCGGTGATCTCGAGCTTGATCCCGTCGATGCCGTCGGGCGCGGTCCACGGGCTGTAGCGCCGGCACCATTCCGCCAGCCGCCGCAGCGCCGCGGCATCCTCCGCCGGCGCGGCCGGCGCGGTGGCGAGGCCGGGCACGAACGACAGCGCGTCGGCGAGCGGCATGCCCGGGGCGAGGCCGGCGGCCGCCGCCGCGGGGTTAACCGCCGCCAGCGCCAGCCGTCCGCCGCTCGCCGCGATCCGGGCGAACGGCGCCGGGCCGGAACCGCGGTTCCGGTCGATCGGCCAGTTCGGCAGAAACACGTACAAGACCCGTCGCATCCGCACCCTCCACCCGCCACGCCGCCGGCCGGCCGCCGCGGCAGCGCAGCAGCTCGACCTGCCAGCGCGGCATCCCGATCCCCGGCCGACCCGCCGCCGCCCGCGCCGGCAGCGCCGCCACCCGCCAGCGCGTCGTCGCCGCGCTCGGCCGGCCGCGCTCGGCCGCCGCCTCGCCGCCGCTGCGCCAGCGCCGCAGCAGCAAGACGGTGACGCCGGAACGCTCGGCGGCGAGCTGCAGCCGGCGCCCCGCCACCATCGGCAGCCGGCCGATCTCGCCGACCACCGCGGCGAGCCCGGCGCGTTTGCCGGCCAGCAGCCCCTGTTCGGCCGCCCACAAGACCGCTTCGTCGCGCGGCGCCGCGGCAAAGACGATGCGGCCCGGGTCGAGCCCGAAGGCGGCGAGGCCCGGGCCGTAAAGGTCGGGCCGCTTCAGGCACCACAGCACCGGGCCGGCGCCGAGCCGGGCGAGGATGCCGGCGGCAAACCCGGCGGCGACGGCGCCGTCCTCCTCGTCGCCGCCGGCGCCGAAAATCTCGTGCACCGCACCCAGCGCCAGCCCGCCGCCGGGCAGCGCCCGGTCGATCGCGGCGAGGCCGAACGGCAGGACCCCGTGCCGCGCCGCCGCCGGGCGCTCGATCCGCCCGATCCGGCTGCGCAAACCCGCCACTGCCGACATGCCGCTGCCCGCCATATCAAGTTCTTGTTTTGTTCCTATTTTCTCCGGTTGTCAACCCGGTTCTTTTTGCCCTTAAGATAGGCCATGCCCGTCGTTCGCACCGCCAGCGAAGAGGATGCCGCGGAGACCACCGCCCGCATCCTCCTGGAAACCGAAGCGGTGCTGTTCCGGCCCGACGATCCGTTCACCTTCACCTCGGGGCGGCTGTCGCCGGTCTATATCGACTGCCGGCGGCTGATCTCGTTTCCGCGGGCGCGGCGCCGGCTGATGGACCTCGGCGCCGAACTGATCGAGCGCAAGATCGGCTACGAGGCGCTCGATGCGATCGCCGGCGGCGAGACCGCCGGGATACCGTTCGCCGCCTGGATCGCCGACCGGCTGTCGCTGCCGATGCTCTACGTCAGAAAGCAGCCCAAGGGGTTCGGCCGCAACGCCCAGATCGAGGGCCGGCTCGCCGAGGGTGCGCGCATCCTCCTGGTCGAGGACCTCGCCAGCGAGGGCACCTCCAAGCTCAATTTCGTCCGCGCCATCCGCCAGGCCGGCGGCGAGATCGAGCATTCCTTCGTCATCTTCAATTACGGCATCTTCCCGCATACCGAGACGAGCCTCGCCGCCGAGGGCATCACCCTGCATGCGCTCGCCACCTGGTGGGACGTCGCCGCCGCCGCCGAGCGGCTCGGCCGCTTCGCCCCCGGCCAGTACGAGGCGGTGGCCGATTTCCTGCGGGACCCCGAAGCCTGGTCCGACGCGCGGGCAAAGGCGCGGCGCTGACGCTCACCCCTGCCGCGGCAGCCAGTGCTTGAGCCGGCGCGCCGCCTCGTCGATATCCTCGCTCGACCCGGCAAAGCTGAGGCGCAGCCAGTCGCGGCCGTGGATCGGGTCGAAATCGAGCCCCGGGGTCGCGGCGATGCCGGCCTCGGCGAGCAGCCGCCGGCACACCTCGCCGCTGTCGCCGAGCCGCGCAACCTCGACATAGAGGTAGAAGGCGCCTTCGGCCGGCGCCAGGCGCGTCAGCCCGGCTTGCGCCAGGGTGGCCACGAGCACATCGCGGTTGCGCCGGTAGCGGGCGACGTGGCCGTCGAGCTCGGCGCGGCAGTCGAGCGCCGCCGCCGCCGCGAGCTGCGACAGCGCCGGCGGCGAGATGTAGAAATTCTGCGCCAGGCATTCGACCGAGCGGGCAAGGTCGGGCGGCACCAGCATCCAGCCGAGCCGCCAGCCGGTCATGCTGTAATATTTCGAGAACGAGTTGACGACGATCGCGTCGCGGCCGCAGGCGCGCGCGGTTTCGGCCGGCACCTCGTAGGTGATGCCGTGGTAGATCTCGTCGGAGACGAGGCGGATGCCGCGCCCGGCGCAATAGTCGTAAAGCCGGCGCAGTTCGGCCGGGGCGATCATCGTGCCGGTCGGGTTGGCCGGGCTGGCGACGACGAGGCCCTTGAGGTCGGGATAGGCGGAAAGCAGTTCCGGGTTGGGCTGGTAGTGCGCGTTCTCGCCGACTTCGATCAATACCGGTTCGAGCCCGAGCGCGGCGAGGATGTTGCGGTAGGCGGGATAGCCCGGCGCCGCCAGCGCGACCCGGTCGCCGGCCTCGAATGCGGCGAGAAAGGCGAGCTGGAAGGCCGCCGACGATCCGGTGGTGACGGCCACCTCGCCGGGCTCGACGGCGACGCCGTACTGCGCCCGGTAATGCCGGGCGATCGCCGCGCGCAGCGGGGCGATGCCCTCGGCATCGGTATAGCCGATGCGGTCGCCGGCGAGCGCCCGCCGCGCCGCCGCCAGCACCGCCGCCGGCGCCGGCGTGCCGGGCTGGCCGACCTCGAGATGGATGATGCGCTCGCCCGCCGCCTCGCGCGCATTGGCGGCGCGCAGGACGTCCATCGCGATGAAGGGCGGCACCTGGCCGCGGCGGGACGGGCGAAAGGCCATGGCGGCAATGTGCGGGAGATGGTTGCCATTGGCGAGGGGGTTTCGCTATGACCTTTGCCGCACCTTGAGGGGGTTGGTTCGACGATGTCGCCATTTCGCCTGATCGGCATGAGCGGAAGCCTGCGCACCGGCTCGTTCTCCAACGCGATCCTGCAGACGATGCGCGAGCGGTTCGCCGGCCGCGCCGATCTGGCGATCTACGACCTCGCGCCGATTCCCCCTTACAACCAGGATTTCGAGGGCGACAAGCGGCCGCCGGTGGTCAAGCAGATGCTCGCCGATATCGAGGCGGCGGACGGGCTGGTGCTGTGCGCGCCGGAGTTCAACCACTCGATTCCCGGGGTGCTGAAAAATGCGATCGACTGGGCTTCGCGCCCGGCCTTCGCCTCGGTCCTCGCCTACAAGCCGGTGGCGATCATGGCCACCTCGCGCGGGCCGCTGGGCGGGGCGCGCTGCCTCGAGCATATGAAGGTCGCGCTCGATTCGTGCCTGTGCCGGGTAACCTTGGCGCGCGAGGTCATCGTCACCGGCGCCGAGGCCAAGATCAAGGACGGGCGCCTCGTCGACGAGGTCTCGCTCGGCTTCGCCACCGGCGCGATCGAGGCGCTGTTGCGGGAGATCCCGATGTGGCGCGAAATCGACAGGAAGTGAGCTCGCCGCCGCTCCTCTGCACCATCGACCGGCGCGGGGTGGCCGCGCTGACCCTGAACCGGCCCGAGGTCCACAACGCCTACGACGACCGGCTGATCGACGCGCTGATCGCCGAATGCGACCGGCTCGCCGGCATGCCGGGGCTGCGCTGCGTCGTGATCCGCGGCGCCGGGCCGCATTTCCAGGCCGGCGCCGACCTCAAATTCCTCGCCCGGCTGCGCCGCGCGCCGGACGCGGCCAACCACGAATTCTCCCGCCGCACCGTGGCGGCGATCCGCGGGCTGCAGGAATTTCCGCTGCCGACGCTGGCGCTGGTGCAGGGCGGCTGCTTCGGCGGCGGGGTCGGCATCGTCGCCGCCTGCGACATCGCGCTGGCCGCCGCCGATGCGGTATTCGCGCTCAGCGAGGTGCGCTGGGGGATCACCCCGGCGCCGATCCTGCCGCTGCTCGTCGACCGCATCGGCGCCCGCCACACCGGCCGCTATGCGCTGACCGGCGAGCGCTTCGACGCGATCGAGGCGCGGCGCATCGGCCTCGTCCACAATTTCTACCCGTCGCGCGAGCTGGAGGCGGCCGGCGCCCGCATCGTCGAAGCGATCCTGCTTGCCGGGCCCGAGGCGGTGGCCGTCACCAAGCGGCTGGTCGCCGAGGCGGTCGACACGCCGCTGGAGGGCGCCTTCCGCGACCGCATCGTCGCCGAGGCCGCCGAGCGGCGCCGCAGCGCCGAGGCGCAGGAGGGGCTGCTCAGCTTCGCCGAACGGCGCCGGCCGAAATGGTACCCGCAGGGGTGACTCCGCGGCGTCCCGCAGGCCCTTGATAATCCTCGCTTGCGGTGAAATTTCGGGGTTTCCTGCGGGTTCTTTCGTTACCGCGCCGCCGTCGATCTCCGATCAGAGAGCCTCGGCTTGACGACGGATACGGGAGACGACGGATGAGGATCTGGGCCAACCCCCTCGCCATCGCAGCATTGCCGTTCCTGGCGGCCGGACTGCTGTGGGGCCAAGCGCCGGCATCGGCGCAAACCGCGGCCAAGTTTCACATCGAAAAGATCGCGGAAAAGCGGCTGCCGCGGCTGCCGGCAGGACCGCTGTACTGGCGGATCGAGACTTTCCCGAGCCTGGCGAAAGCGCAGGCCGCCGCCGGGCCGACCTCGCTGGCCGCGGCAGCCGCGGGCAAGGCGTGGCTGTTCACGCTCGGCGCGCAGGGCGGCATGACGCCCGGCGGCAGCAGAATCGCCGAGATCGGTCCGGTGCCGCCGCCGCCCGCGGCTCCCGAATATCTGCTGCGCATCAATGCCGCCGGCGGGCCGCCCGGCGCCACGACACCGGTCCATACCCATCCCGGTTCGGAGACCTTTTACGTGCTGACCGGCGAACTTCGCCAGCGCACGCCGCAGGGCGTTATGCAGGTCGGCGCCGGCCAGTCGGTGGCGGGACGGGTCCCCGGAACGGCAATGCAAGTCTCCAGCAGCGGCGCCGGCGATCTCAGCGCGCTGGTCATGTTCGTGGTCGATGCGACCAAGCCGTTTTCGACTCCCTCGGCGTTCTAGCGGCTGACCGCGCGGACCCCGAACGGCTCACCGACCGGCAATGGCGGTTGCGGGGATCGGCGCGAAGGGGGTGGAACGGCGGGCCGTCGCGGTCAAATTTCGCCGTTCCCTCCGCCTTCCTTCGTTACGCGGCCGGGCAATCCGGTTACTCATCCTTTGCCGCCGGCCCGCGCGCCGGCGCAAAACCTGAGGAGCAGTCCGATGGAATCCGGCATAATCGAGATCCGTTCCCCGGCCGGCAGCCGAGATGGGAGGTTCGCCATGAGTCCCTGTTCGCGGCGCGGCGCCCTCCGCGCGCTCGGCCTGCTCGCGACGACGGCCGCCGTGGCGACGGCTTTCCGGTCGTTCGGCGCCGAGGCGGCGCCGCTGGCGATCAAAGGCTATGATCCGGTCGCCTATTTCACCGACGGCAAGCCGACGCCCGGCCGGCCCGAGTTCGAATACGAGTGGGACGAGCACCGCTGGCGCTTTTCCAGCGCCCGGCATCTGGAGCTGTTCAAGGCCGACCCGGTGCGCTATGCGCCGCAATTCGGCAACTTCTGTGCGATGGCGCTCAGCCTGGGCCAGGTCGTCGAAGCGGACCCGGAAAACTGGCTGGTCAACGACGGCAAGCTCTACGTCTTCGGCAAGCCTGCGCCCGCCGGCCCGGCGCTGTTTCAGCAGCACCTGGCGGAAAACATCGCCAAGGCGAACCGGAACCGGCCGCTCCTTCCCAAGCAATAGCGGTCAACGGGGCGCGGGGCCGGCCGCTTCGGGCAGCAGGCCGGCCTTGCGCAGCCCTGCGCGCAAATTCTCCAGATCGGTGGGATTCAAGAATTTCGTGCCGAAGTCCTCCGGGTCGAAGAGCGGGTCCAGGCGATGGATTTCCGCCGCCACCCGGGCGGCTTCGGCGCCGCGATCCGCCTGGGCATAGGCGGCGGCCAGCACGACCCGGCTGAAATTTGCCCCCGCGGTTTCGCGCAAATTGAGTTCCGCCGCGTCGATCGCCGCGCCGTAGCGCCCCTTCAGATAGTAGGCCAGGCTGAGGGCAAAGCGGTCCATCGGGTTCTGCTCGGGATCGATGCGCTGCGCCTGTTCCAGGGCGTCGATGGCGGCGTCCGTCTGGCCCAGCCACATCAAGGCGTTGCCGCGGCCGGCGAGCGCGTGGGCATCGTTCGGGTTGACGGCAATCGCGCGGTCCATCTCCGCCCGCGCCTGGCGGTAGCGGCGGTGGAAGATGTCGATGCGGCCGAGCACGACGCGGGCACGCACGTCGTTGTCGTCGAGGCTCAATGCCTTGTCGGCCATTTCCTCGGCGCGGCGAACAAACTCGCTCGGCGATTCCGCCCAGCCCATCGATACCGACGTGAAGAAGGTCTCGGCGAGCGCGGCATAGGCGGCGGCGTAACCGGGGTCGAGGGCGATCGCGCGTCGCAGCGCCGTGCGCGCCTCGACGATGTTTTCCCGGGTGGGATGCTGCACGGCCGGCCGCGCCCGCAGCACATAATCGTACGCTTCGAGATTGGTCGTCGGCTTGGCAAGCGAGCGGCGCCGTTCGATCTGGGTCACCCGCACCGCCAGCGCCTGGGCAATCTCGCCGGTAAGCCGGTCGCGGAGCGAGAACACGTCGGCCAGGGCCGCGTCGAAGCGGGCCGACCACAGCACGCGCCCGTCGGTATCGACGAGCTGCGCGGTCACGCGCACGCGGTCGGCGGTCCGCTGAACCCCGCCTTCCACCTGGTAGCGCACGGCAAGCCGGCGCGCGATCTCGCCCGGGCCGAGCGATGTGCCCCGATAGGGCAGGACGGCGTTCCAGGACATCACGGTGAGGCCGGAAAACCGGCCGAGCGCGTCGATCACGTCTTGCGTCAAGCCGTCCGCGAAATATGCCCGCGCTGCATCGCCGCTTTCGTTCCGCAGCGGAAGAACGGCAATGGCGGGGCTGGCCCTGACTGCGGCGCCTGTGCCCGATCGGAGGCTGCCGCCAAGCCGCTCCGGGCCGACCCCGACCCAAAGCCCCGCCGCGGCCGCAAGGCCGGTCACGGCCAAAGCGGCAAGCCATCGCCGCGGCCCGGCGGACAGCGCCCGGGTCAGCCGGTTCGCGGTGCGAAGCCCGCCGGATTCCGGCGCGCCGGCATCGCCGGAGGGGGCGGCGGGCGGCGTTGCGCCGGGCGGAACCGGATCGGCCGATACCGGAGAGTCGAAGCGGTAGCCGCGGCGCGGCATCGTCTTGATGAGGCGAGCGCCGTCCTCCCCGAGCGCCCGGCGCAGTTCCCCGATGCTTTGCACCAGGGTGTCGTCGGTAACCGCGATGCCCGGCCAGACCGCGGCAAACAGCTCGTCCTTGGCGACCAGCCGGCCGGGGTTTTCGACGAGAAAGCGAAGGACGGCAAAGGTCTTCGGGCGCAAGGCAATCTCGCGCCCGTCGAGGAGCAGGCTGCCGCGCTTGACGTCGAGCACAAAGCGGGCGAAGCGCAGCCGGTCCGGCGTTGACGGTTCGCCACGCGGGAGGATGGTCGTCCTGTCACCCATACGACATCAGACCGAGACGGGCCGCGGTGTCCGCGCCGCTTTCCGTGGCGAAGGCGGCGACCGCCTTCCCCCGGCGCACGCCATTGTGCGGCAGCGGCGGCGCCGTGTTAACCGCCGCGTCGCGCCGCCGCTAATCCAGCGTCGAGGCCGGCTTCTCGTTGACGCAGCGCAACAGCCGCCAATAGCCGAACAGGTTGCTCGGGCGGATTTCGCGCACCGTCAATTTGCTGTCGGCGAGGAAGGTGTCGTAGTCGAAATCGGGGTGGAAGCCGATATGGCGGGCGAGCCGCGCCAGGCGCTTTTCCATGAAGCGCAGCGCCCAGTTCTCGCTCATGAAGTGGTTGACCAGCACGATCGTCCCGCCCGGGATGCAGACGCGGCGCATCTCGGCGGCAAAGCGCGCCGGGCTCGCCACCACCGGCGCGACGTAAAGCGCCAGCACCGCGTCGAACGAATTGTCCGGAAAGTCGAGCCGCTCGGCATCCATCACGTGCAGCGCCTCGACGTGCTTCAGGTTCTTCTCGGCGACGCGGCGCTGCGCCTTGGCCAGCATTTCGGCCGAGATGTCGATGCCGGTGACGCGCGAGTCCGGCCGGAAATAGGGCAGCGACAGCCCGGTGCCGACGCCCACTTCGAGAATGCGCTGGCCCGGCCGGTCGTTGGCGATGCGCACGGCATCCTTGCGCCCGGGATGGAACACCGGGCCGAAGACCACGTCGTAGGAGCCGGAAAACAGCCGATACGTGCGGATGGTATCGCGCAAGTCCATCGGATCGTGCTCGTCGTGATCGCGGCGGCCGCCCCCCGCAGATGCGGCACGTGCGGAGGGTGCCCCGCACCGCCGCGTTTGTAAACCTTCGCCTTGCCGCTACCGTCAGATCAGTTCGATGCCGTCCGCCTCCAGCCCCTTTCTGCCGTCGACCACGGCGACCCGCACGCGCTGCCCCGGGGCAAGCATTTCCAGCCCGCTGCGGCGCAGGGCGGTGATGTGGACGAACACGTCGCGGCCGCCGCCGTCGGGCGAGATGAAGCCGTAGCCGCGCTCCGGCTCGAACCATTTGACCGCGCCTTCGACCGGCGTCGTCGGGCGCGGCTCGCGGCGCTCGGACCCGGCGCGCGGCGGCGCCGCGGTGCTGGTGTCGATGTCGATGACGGCGAGCACCAGCGGTCCCTTGGCGCCGGCGCCGATATCGCAGGTGACGAGCGCCCCTTCGCGCACATCGTCATAGCCGGCGCGGCGCAATACCGCCATCGGCAGGAACGCGTCGGGCGAGCCGTCGCCCAGCACGACAAAGCCGAAGCCCTTGCTGGCGTTGAACCATTTGACCCGGGCGGCGACCCGGCGGCCGGCCGGGCCATCCCCGGGCGAGTCGGTTGGGGGGAAGGCGTCGGCGCGGCGGTCGTACATGGGTCACCAGAACGCGAAGCTGCATCGGGGGAGGGATGCCACACCGATTAATAGCGTAAAAGTGTCGCACCGCGCTAGTTGAGTTTCCGTCCCCGCGCAAACCTCTGTGTCGCACCTATCCCGGCCAGGCAACCAGCCGCTGGGTCTGCTCGCCAAGGCCTTCGACGCCGAGCCGCATCACGTCGCCGGGCTTGAGGAATTTCGGCGGCTTGAAGCCCATCGCGACCCCCGAGGGCGTGCCGGTCGGGATCACGTCGCCCGGGTTGAGGGTCATGAACTGGCTGCAATAGCTGACGATTTCCTCGATGCCGAAGATCAGGTCGGCGGTGTTGCTGTTCTGCCGCCGCTCGCCGTTGACCTCGGTCCACACCTGCAGCTTGCCGGCGTCGCCGACCTCGTCGGCGGTGACCAGCCACGGCCCCAGCGGGCAGAAGGTGTCGCAGCTCTTGCCCTTGGTCCACTGCCCGCCGCGCTCCATCTGGTAGGCGCGCTCGGAGACGTCGTTGACGACGCAGTAGCCGGCGATGTGCTGTCTGGCGTCCTTGACGTCGACATAGCGCGCCCGGGTGCCGATGACGATGCCGAGCTCGACCTCGTAATCGGTCTTCTCGGCGCCTTTCGGGATGATCACGTCGTCGTTCGGGCCGCAGATGCTGCTCGTCGCCTTCAGGAAGAAGATCGGCTCGGTCGGGATCGGCATGCCCGCCTCCTGCGCATGCAGCCGGTAGTTGAGGCCGATTGCCAGCACCTTCGACACGTTGCCGACGCAGGGTCCGAGCCGCGGCGAGCCGGCGACCGGCGGCAGCGAGGCGGGGTCGAGCCGGCGCAACCGGTCGAGCGAGGCCGGGCTCAGCGCCTCGCCGTCGATGTCGCGGACGACGCCGGACAGGTCGCGGATCTGGCCGTTCTTGTCCAACATCCCGGGCTTTTCCTGGCCGGCGGGGCCGTAGCGCAGCAGTTTCATCGAATCCTCCCAGGGTCGGTGGCTGGGTTCAAAGTGCCATGCCCGTCGCATCGCTGTAAATCGCGCCGGCGCCGAGCATCGTCCCGTCCGCCGCCTGCACCAGCACCGCCGCGCCTTCGCCCGGCCCGGGCGGCGCCAGCGGGAAACTCGCCGCGGCCCCGTTCCAGTCGCCGAGCCGGACGACGGCGGTGACCCCGTCGGCATCGTCGAGCACCCGGCCGCGGTTCTCGCCGCCGCCGACCCGCGTCGTCCGCCGCCGCGCGAAGCGCACCAGCCACACCGCGCCGCGGCCCGTGCCGGCGCCGATCCGCACCGAGCCGGCGGCAAACGCGACCGGCGCCGCGCTCTCGGGGCGTGCCGCGCGCAAGGCGTCGGCGATCGCCGCGCGGTCCGAGCCGACGAACTCGTCGCGCCCGTCGATTACCGTCTGCGGCGTGTAGACCCGGCCCGGGTGGCCGAACAGCCGGGCATAGGCGCGCTGCCGCGCCGTCGCTTCCGGCAGCGACAAGGGGTCCGTCCACCCCGGCCCGTCCCAGTAGTCGATGTGGTAGCCGAGCGCCAGCAGCCCGGGCCGCGCGGCGAGTTCGCGCAGAAGCGCGTCGGCCGGCGGGCAGGACGAGCAGCCCTGCGAGGTGAACAGCTCGACGACGATCGGCCGTTGCGCCGCCGCCGGCGCGGCGATTTCCGCAACCGTCACCGCCGCCAACAGCACTGCCGCAACCCTGCGCATCGCGCTATCCTCGCGCGGCAACAGCGCGAAGGGGAGTGCGATGCGCCGGTTTTCCGCCCGAAATGCCGCGATTGTGATCGCCGGTGCAATCGCCGCCACGCTTGCCGGCGCGCTCGCCCCGCCGGCCGGCGCCGCCGAGCCGCCGATCCGCATCGGCCTCGGCATGGCCCAGACCGGCCCGCTCGCCGCCAACGGCAAGTCGGCGCTGCTGGCGATGCAGATCTGGAAGGACACGATCAACGCCAAGGGCGGGCTGCTGGGCCGCCCGGTCGAGCTCGTCGTCTACGACGATCAGAGCCAGCCTTCGACGGTGCCGGGCATCTATACCAAGCTGCTCGACGTCGACAAGGTCGACCTCGTCGTCTCCGGCTACGGCACCAACGTGATCGCCCCGGCGATGCCGGTGATCATCCAGCACAAGCGCACCTTCCTGTCGCTGTTCGGGCTGGCGGTGAACCACCAGTTCCACTACCCGAACTACTTCACGATCACGCCGACCGGCCCCGACGCGGCGATCTCCTCGACCGTCGGGTTTTTCGAGGTCGGCGCGATGCAGAACCCCAAGCCCGAGACCCTGGCGATCGTCGCCGCCGACGCCGAGTATCCGCGCACCTCGGCCGAAGGGGTGCGCACCAACGCCAAGAAGTTCGGCTGGAAGGTGGTCTACGACAAGACCTATCCGCCGGCGACGACCGATTACAGCCCGGTCATCCGCGCGGTGCAGGCGGCCAATCCGGATGCGGTCTACGTCGCCTCCTACCCGCTCGACACCGTCGGCATCGTGCGCGCCGCCAACGAGGTGGGGCTCAAGACCAAATTGTTCGGCGGCGGCATGGTCGGGCTGCAGACCACCTCGGTCAAGCAGGAGCTGGGCCCGCTGATGAACGGCATCGTCAACTACGACTTCTGGATCCCGGCCAAGACGATGCAGTTTCCCGGCGTGCTCGACTTCTTGAAGCTCTACCAGTCGAAGGCGCCGGCCGCCGGGGTCGATCCGCTCGGCTACTACCTGGCGCCGTGGGCCTATGCCTACATGACCGTGCTCGCCGACGCGGTCGAGGGCGCCCACGGGCTCGACCAGCAGAAGATCGCCGACTATCTGCGCAGCCACACCTTCAAGACCATCATGGGCGACATCGCCTTCGGCCCGGACGGCGAATTGAGCGAGCCGCACACCCTGATGGTCCAGTACCAGCACTTGAAGGGCAACGGGCTCGACCAGTTCAACACCGGCGACAACCCGGTCATCCTGTGGCCCGCCAAATACGCCGACGGCAAGGCGCTCTACCCTTACACCGAGGCGCGCCAGTAGCCCTTTTTGCGGCAGGCCGGGCATGTCCCGTCGCGAGCCTCGGTCGATAAATGTTGACATCTCTCGCATTCTGCGGTAAAAGCAAGCGTGCGCTCGGGGTTGAACGCGGGCGTTTCTCCTGGTATATTCGCGTTAATGTCAAAGAGCGAGGCCTCTCGGCCCCGCTCTCACTCGATAGCTCGTGATGGTTGAGCGGCAACCCACGGCCTATTCGGGCGTTGGGGACCGCTTCGTCTGTAGCAATCGAAGCATACTCCCGGCGGGCAGAAACGCAACCGTGCCGCAGGAGTAAATCAAGTGAAGACCAAAGGACTACCTCCCGGAACGCCGACACCGCGCTCTGGGATATACGAGCAGGTTGGCCCGCGAGGCGGGAGAACCGGCGAGCAGGCTGATTCGACGCGCGGTAATCCACTGCCGCCAACGGAGAAGCCGGGTTTGCGATGGGATTTGGTCAAGCCAGCCCATCACAAGCACGACAACTAAGACAGGAAGCCGGCCCCCCTTGTGCGGGGCCGGCTTTTCTTTGAGACGTTTACGTCAGGAAGTCGCCGGTGGATGCCCATGCGGCTCAAACCGAAGGCCGTGACAGGATGACTGCCGACGAAGAATTGGCGAGCCTGCCGGACGATCCTCTCCTTGCTTTCGGTGTCCTTAGGTTTTGGGAAATTTCAGGCCACCATAGCAGTTTTCTGATCCAAAGCTTCGGCAGGTCCTTGGGCTAGTCGTGCAGCGCCTTGGAGCATGGTGCTCAAAGCGCGGCTGTCCAATGCTACCGGCTCGACGGGGCGGATCGCTGATTTTCCAGATTCACTGATCACGCCCCGCCCAATCGGCGTTACCCCGCGAGCAGCGCCTGCTGGGCGGCGAGGTCGTCCTCGATGAAGAAGCGCACCGCCTCGTCGATCCCGGCATCCGCCTCGAAGCCGAGCGCGGCGGCGCGCGGCGCGGAGAGCGCCCGCGGCCAGCTTCCGACGATCGCCTGCACCGCCGGGTCGGGGCGCCATTCGAGCCGGGCATAGGCGGCCTCGCCGCCGGCGCGGCGCAGCGCCTCGGCCATCTCGCCGACCGAGACCGAGTAGCCCGGGAGCTGCACGGTGCGCCGCCCGCCCAGCGCCGCCGCCGGCAGCTCCAGCGCATGCGCCAGCGCGGCGACGACCCGGCGCGGCGAGGCCAATGCCATCACCGTGTCGGGCGAGACCGGGCACACCGCCGCCTGGCCGCACAGCGGCTCGCGGAACATCGACGAGGCGAAGGTCGAGGCGGCGCGGTTCGGCCGCCCCGGCCGGATCACCACGGTCGGCAGCCTGAGCGCCACGCCGTCGATATAGCCCTTGCGGCTGTAGTCGTTGACCAGCAATTCGCCGATCGCCTTCTGCGCGCCGTAGGAGCTTTGCGGGGCAAGTGCGGTGTCCTCGCCGACCGCGGGCGGCAGTTCGCCGCCATAGACCGCAAGCGAGCTGGCGAACACGACGCGCGGCGCGGTGCCGAGGGCGCGGCAGGCGTCGAGCACCGCGCGGGTGCCGTCGAGGTTGACGCGGTAGCCGAGATCGAGGTCGGCCTCGGCCTGGCCGCTGACCACCGCGGCGAGGTGGACGACCGCGTCGGTGCCGGGGGCGATCAGCGCGGCAACCGCGGCACGGTCGGCGATGTCGCCGGCGACCGCCGCGATCCGCCGGTCCTCGGGCAGCGGCAGGGCCGGCGGCGCATTGTCGAACAAGATCAGCTCGTCGGCCGCCCGCCGCTCCAGCAGCCGCATCGCCAGGCGCCGGCCGAGAAAGCCGTTGCCGCCCGTGATGACGACCCGCATCTCAGCCGATCCCGTATTGTTTGGCCCAGCCGAGCCCGGCCAGGGTGTCGCCGCGCGGCCGGTATTCGCAGCCGATCCAGCCGTCGTAGCCGAGCTCGTCGAACAGGTCGAACAGGTAGGGGTAATGGATTTCGCCGACATCCGGCTCGTGCCGGCCGGGGTTGCCGGCGATCTGGACATGCGGGTACCGCCCGGCCAGCGCGCGGATCTTGGCGGCGAGGTCGCCCTCCATGATCTGCACGTGGTAGAGGTCGAGCTGGAGCCGCAAATTGGGCCGCCCGACCGCCTCGATGATGCGCATCGCCTGGCCGGTGTAGTTGAGGAAATAGCCGGGAATGTCGCGGGTGTTGATCGGCTCGATGATCGCGGTCAGCCCCTCCGGCGCGAGCCGGTCGGCGGCCCAGCGCAAATTCTCGATATAGACCGCCTCGCCCGCCGCCTTGTCCCGGCCCTCGGGCCACAGCCCGGCCATCGTATGCAACGTCTTGCAGCCGCTCGCCCTGGCGTAGCGCACCGCCTCCTCGACCCCGGCGCGGAACTCGGCCTCGCGCCCGGGCTGCGCCGCAAGGCCGCGCTCGCCGCCGGCCCAGTCGCCCGGCACGGTGTTGAACAGCGCCAGGGTCAGCCCGTTGGCGCGCAGCCGCTCGGCGATCGCCTGCGGCGGAAATTCGTAGGGGAACAGGAACTCGACCCCCTTGAACCCGGCCTTGGCCGCCGCGTCGAAGCGGTCGAGAAACGGCATCTCCTGAAACATCATGCTCAGATTGGCGGCGAATTTCGGCATCGGCGGCTCCCTTCGGTCCGCTAGGTTCTGGTGGAAAGCCATTCGCGCATGCACACGATCAGCTCTCCGATAGGTTGAGCCTCGACGTCTGCCGGCGAATAGCCTCTGGCCGTCAGCGCATCATAATTGTCGGCCATGAAATCGTTGAAGTGGTTCCACACCGCCGCCGGCCCGGGTGTCGTGTTGCCGAGTTCTTGGGCCAGCCAGTTTCGGACTTCGTTGCTCGCGGATACCGGGTCGTTCTTATGCACCGCGATATCCGATCCCGATAGATCGGATATCGCCGCTTGGAAACGATATCGTTCTGCCTCGAGGATCAGGATTTTTTTGGAACTCCACGGCTGTCCCATCAGTCTTCGGCAGCCATAGTCGATACCAAGCTCAAAGGGCATGTTCAGACGATAATATTCTCCTCTTTTTGCCGCTCGTATTCGAGAAATATCGTGGATGCCGAAGCGAGACTCCCTGATCAGCTCGATGATTTTGTCGATACGGGTTTCGGCTGAGTCGGCGCGTTCCAGCGCGATCCGCGGCTCAAACCCGAGGCGCAACACGCAGAATAGAATCGGCCGCAGAATATCAATGTATTCCGCATCGAGTGGACAATTTATGAATACATTGGTTTCGAAGGGCAAATCTAGCGCTTATAGGACGTATGCGTTCTGATCGCGCCGTTTTTTGCATGGACGTACACGTCGCTTTTATCTTTCTTCGCCAGTGTACGGGCATAATCGACCGCGTCGGCTTGGCGATCGAAATTCTTGGATGCGCGACTGGCTCCGGTCTTCCGCACACTCCAGCCGCCTGTGGTGCTCGGCACGACATGTCTGGAATTTTTCGCCATCTCGCGACCCGGCGCGTAAGCAGCCACACCAGCTTGTTCTTGCGACCGAGGCAGTTTGAGGTTTGGCTCGCGGCTCTACAAGCGGTTTTCAAGTACGTGGGCGGCGACCCCTCGGCTCGGCGAGCGCACCAAGCGGCGGCGCCGGCGGCGGGAGGTGGGGTCCCGCCGCCCGCGCGCCGGCGGGTGCCGCCTACTTCGCGGCGTCGAGCAGAACCGGGGCCTTGGCCGCCTGCAGCACCGCGGCGGCTTCCTTGGCGACGACGGTGCCTTCGAAGAAGCGCGGGTTCTGCGTGCCCCACAGCCTGACCGCGTTGGCGAAGGTGAAGTCGCGGAAATTGTCCTCGGTGATGTGGCCGTCCTCGACCAGCTCGTAGGCCTCGGGCAGCGGGTCGCGCATGTCGATGACATCGAAATGGCCGATATCGGAGCTGTAGATCGCGTTCAATTGCGCCCCGAACGGGTTGCCCTTGCCGAAGGCCACCGCGTTCATGCGGTCGTCGGCCTCGCAGCCGAAGTAGTACGGCGTCGCGTAAAGGTCGATCCAGTCCTGCTTCCGGGTGATCTTGCAGGCGGCGAAATCGTCGAGATCGGCGATGCCGCCGGTCAGGTGCAGTTCCGGGTCGGGCCAGCCGTCGCGCGCCTTCAGCGCGGCGGCGTGCTCGCTGTAGCCGTACTTCTCCACCAGCTCGAGCAGCAATTTGCGGTCGAGCTTGTCCGGCCGCATGTTCTCCAGCGCCTTGGCGTTGCGCCGCTCCCAGTGCTCGATCAGGTCGCCGAACAATTGCGCGCCCCAGCCCACCCCGCCTTCGAGGAAGGCGAAGCGCAGCTCGGGAAAGCGCCTCGTCACCCCGCCGAGGAAGATGCCCTTGGCCGCGGCATGGCCGGCATCGGCGAAATGGCCGATATGGTTGTAGGTGAAGTTGGTCGGGCTGTTGCGCAGCGCCTGATTGCTGCCGCTCGAATGGAAGGTGGGCGCGATGCCGAGCTCGCGGCATTTCGCCCAGACCGGGTCGTAGTCGTAGAGGCTGTCGATGCCGAACACCTCGTACCATACCGCCAGCCGGTTGGTGTCGGGGTCGTTGCCCGGCACCGACGGCACCTTGCGCGGCATCGCGCTGCCGAACATGCCGACCTTCGAGCCGAGCTGCTTGGTGACGAATTCCAGCTCCTCGATCGCCTCGTCGGGGGTGTGCATCGGGATGATCGCGGCCGGCGTCATGCGGTCGGTCAGGTCCTTGAAATAGCCGGCCGAGACGATGTTGTAGGCGCGGATCACCGCGCGCCGGGTGGCGTCGTCGACGATGCGCGGCAGGCGCAGCCCGGCGGTCGGGTAGATCACCGCGAAATCCGAGCCGATCTCGTCGAGCCGCTCGTACAACAGGTGCGGCAGCATCGCGGTGGCGCGGTCGAGGGTGTTGCCGGTCTGCCGCGTCCAGAACCCGGGCATCGCCAGCCGCCGCCGCCGCCGCTCCTCGACGCTGAGCAGCAGCGCTTCGCGGGTCGTGTTCATCGCCGCGAGGAAGCCGTCGGCCGCAAGGTCGCCCCCGACCTTGCGCATCTGCTCGGCGAACACCGGGTCGTATTCGACCCAATGGCCGTCGCCGTCGATCACCGGATGATTCAGCTTGGCGCGAATTTCCGCCGGGCTGTGGTGGGCATGGCCGCTCATGGTTCCTCCGCGGGTTGGGTCAACAAGGAACGCGGACTCCCGGCACGGGCCCGCGCCGGGAACCATGAGTATCAGCTTGCGCCGCCCTCAGGTGCGCCGCAATCGAATTGCGCGGTCGCGGCGCCCCCGGCTCAGCCGCCCATCGGCCGGTACGACCCGGCGATCTTGCCGGCCCGCTCCAGCACGCTCTTCGCCTCGGCGGTGGTAAAGGCCTGCGTTGTCACCGAATTTTCGATGCCGCCACCGCCGGTGGCGACGAGGGCCAGCATCGAGGCGGCATGCGCGTCGGGCATATCGGAAATGATCAGGAAGTCGTGCTGACCGAGGGTGAAATAGAGGTCCAGCAGCTTGCCGCCCGCCTGCTGGCACAGCCGCGAGATCGCCTCGCGGCGGTCTTCCGGCTTGGCCAGGCCGCCCTTGATGTAGTCGCGGGTGAAACGCCCCTGGGTGATGAAGATCGCCATGTCCGACCTCCCCGTGAAGCGCGGGATGCGCGACCGGGGCAGGCTGCGCGCCGCCCCGGCCTCGCGCAAGCGCCCGAAGGTGGTAGGTCGCGACGCGAGCGCCGGCGGCGCAAACCGGCGCCCGTGAGAGACCGGCCGCCGGAGGGATCGGCTTGCGGGTTGCCGGCGCCGCCGCGATGCGGCCTTATCTCCGCCGGCGACCCGGTTCCTGACGAGGTGGTAGCATGACCGTCCTGCTCGGCGCGATCGCCGACGATTTCACCGGCGCGACCGATCTGTGCAACACGCTGGTACGGCGCGGCATGGCGACCGTGCAATTGATCGGCGTGCCCGCGGCGCAGACGCCGGTTCCCGCGGCCGAGGCGGTGGTCGTCGCCCTCAAGAGCCGCACCATCGCGCCCGCAGAGGCGGTGGCGCAGAGCCTGGCCGCGCTGGCCTGGCTGCAGGAGGCCGGGGCGCGGCAGTTCCTGTTCAAATACTGCTCGACCTTCGATTCGACGCCGCGCGGCAATATCGGCCCGGTCGCCGAGGCGCTGCTCGATGCGCTCGGCGCCGATTTCACCATCTTCTGCCCGGCCTTTCCCGAGGCCGGCCGGACGATCTTCAACGGCTATCTCTTCGTCGGCGACGTGCTGCTGTCGGAATCGGGGATGAAGGATCACCCGCTGACGCCGATGCGCGACCCGTCGCTGGTGCGGGTGTTGCAGGCGCAAAGCCGCGGCAGGGTGGGGCTGGTGCCGCATGCCGCGGTCGCCGAGGGCGCCGCCGCGGTCGCCGCCGCCTTTGCCGAGCTGCGCCGCAACGGCGTCCGCCACGCCGTCGTCGACGCCATCGCCGACCGCGATCTGGAGACGATCGGCGCCGCCGCCGCCGAGCTGAAACTGGTCACCGGCGGGTCCGGCATCGCGCTCGGCCTGCCGGCCAATTTCCGCCGCCAGGGGTTGCTCGGCGACGCCGCAGCGGCGGCCGCGCTGCCGGCGGTCGGCGGCGCCGCGGCGGTGATTTCCGGTTCGTGCTCGCCCGCGACCCAGGGCCAGGTCGCCTATCTGCGGGAACGCGCGCCGTGCTTCGCGGTCGATCCGATCGCCGTCGCCGAGGGGCGCGACGTCGCCGGCGAGGCGGTGGCCTGGGCACGGCCGCTGCTCGGCGAGCGCCCGGTGCTGGTTTCCGCCACCTCCCCGCCGGAGGCGGTCGCCGCGGTTCAGGCGCGGCTCGGCCGCGAGCGCGCCGGCGCGCTGGTCGAAGAGACAATGGCGGCAGTCGCCAAAGGCCTCGTCGCCGCCGGGGTGCGCCGCCTCGTCGTCGCCGGCGGGGAGACCGCGGGGGCGGTGGTGCAGGCGCTCGGCGTCACCGGGCTCAAAATCGGCGCCCAGATCGACCCCGGCGTGCCGTGGACCGTCAGCCTCGGCGAGCCGGCCCTCGCCCTGGCGCTCAAATCCGGCAATTTCGGGCGGCGCGATTTCTTTGTCCGCGCCTTCCAGATGCTCGCCTACCGGTCGAGCCAGGCATCCTCCATGCGCCAGCCGTTGTAGTTGCCGTTGACCATCATCGTGTGGCCCTTGAAATAGGGCTGCCAGCAGGCCGCCGAGACCGGGTAGAAGATCGCCGGGCGGGCCGCGTCCTCCGCCAGCTTGCGCTCGATCTCCCAGACGATGGCGCGGCGCTTTGCCGGGTCCGTCTCGGCCGATTGCCGGTCGATCAGCGCATCGACCTCCCGGCTGCAATAGCCGGTGTAGTTGCGCTCGGCGCCGCAGGCGAAATTCTCGTAGAACTGCTGGTCCGGGTCGTCGAGCCCGTTCTCGCTGACCGTCAGCCCGACCATGTAATCCTTGCGCATGACGGTCGGGTACCACTGCGTCGTGTCGATCGCGTTGAGCGTGCCGTCGATGTAGATCTCCTTGAGCTGGTCGATCAGGATCACCGCCGGGTCGCGATAGGCGGGGGCGTTGCGCGTCGTCACGACGACCGGCAGCCGCTTGTCCGGCCCGTAGCCGAGCCGGGTCATGATCGCCCGCGCCGACTCGCGGTTTTTCGCGGTGTCCGGGCCGTAGCCGGGCAGCGCCGCCAGCTCTTCGAACGGCATGCCCCAGCTTCCCGCCGGCGGCGGCATCATCGCCCCGCCGACCGAGCCCTGGCCGTCGCCGAGAATGTCGATGAACGCCTTGCGGTCGAGGGTCAGCGCCATGGCGCGGCGCAATTCGGCATTGTCGAACGGCGGCCTGGCGCGGTTGACCAGCAACTGCCGCGGGATGTTCCACGGCACCGTCACGCACACCGCGTTCGGCTCCTGCTGCTTGATCTGCTTCATCAGCGGGATCGACAGGATGCCCTGGGTAAAGCGGTCGAACTTGCCGGCGGTAAAGGCGAGGATCGCGGTCGAGGGATTGGACACGATGGTGTATTCGATACCGTCGAGATAAGGCCGCCCCTTCTTCCAGTAGTCCGGGTTGCGCGCCACCTTGATCGATTCGTTGGGCTTGAACTCGACGAACTTGAACGGGCCGGTGCCGACTGGGCGCAGCCGCATCTGCGCCGGCGGGACATGGCAGGGATAGACCGGCGACCAGCCCGAGGCGAGCAATGCGAGAAACGACGGCTGCTGCCGCCTGAGGTGGAAGGTGACGGTGTCGTCGGCGTCGACGCTGACGCGGTCGAGGTTGCGGTACCAGGATTTGCGCGGGTTGACGCGCAATTTCTCCGCCGCGGTGCCGGCGATCAGCTCCCAGGTGCATTTGACGTCGGCGGCGGTGAACGGCTTGCCGTCGTGCCACTTGACGCCGCGGCGCAGTTTGAAGGTCAGCGCGGTGCCGTCCTCGCTTGCCGTCCAGCTCTCGGCGAGGTCGGGCACGATCGAGTCGAGGCTGTTCTGGGCGACGTGCTGGTCGAACATGACCAGGTTGTTGAACACGCCCATCATCGGCCCCAGCGTGGCGATCGTCGATTCCTCGTGGATCGACATGCTCGCCGGGCTGGTGATCCCGGGCATCCGCAGGATGCCGCCGGGCTTTTGCGCCGCGGCGGGCAGGGCGGCGAGGCAGGCCGCCAGCGCCGCGGCGCCGGCGGTCGAAAGGCTCGGCTTCCAGCCCATGGCCGGTTCTCCTGTCGCTGCGGCTCAGCGGTCGAGCCAGACATCCTCCATGCGCCAGCCGTTGAAACGGCTGTTGCTCATGATCGTCA
>Ga0209581_1000638_pt1 | contig 61334 bp, 46 predicted proteins | sample Coa_R2_FD_187160 | JGI IMG/M metagenome (GOLD analysis project Ga0209581, IMG submission 187160) | Surface soil microbial communities from Centralia Pennsylvania, which are recovering from an underground coalmine fire - Coalmine... | ecosystem: Environmental > Terrestrial > Soil > Unclassified ...
CAACCACCACCGAGAGCGCAGTCACGACCAGGCCGGTCGCAAAGCCCCAGAGAATCGAGACGCGCGTGCCTACGACAAGCTGGCTAAAGACATCCTGCCCGGTCTGCGTGGTGCCCAGCCAATGGGACGCCGAAGGTGGAAGCAGCACATCATCCGTGAGCGCGGCGGGATCGGTATGAATAAACAGCGGCCCAAAAAGCGCGACCAGGACAAAAAAGAGCACAATGCAGAGTCCAACCGTCGCCTTACGGTTCAGCCGGAAGATGCGCCCCAGGGTGAGCAGGCTGAGCATAAACGGCGACGGGCCGCGCAGGCGCGTAGGAGGATTCTCCTGCCCTGAGCGCGCATCTGGTGAAGGAAGCACGCTCTCTACCAGCGAGGGAGAGGTTGCAGACTCTGGATCGCGCGCGCGCGATTGTGAAAACAGATTCATCTCAATAGCTCCTCTCTAGCGCACTCGCGGATCAAGCAGAACATAGACCAGGTCGGCGATAAAATTGGCGCCCAGCACGGCAATAGCAACCAGGAGGAAAATGCCCTGTAGTAGCGGATAGTCAGAATTCTGTGCCGCTTGCAGGAGCGCAAAGCCGATGCCGGGATACGAAAAGACCACCTCGGTCAGCAGCGCGCCGCCAACCACAAAGCCCAGGGAGAGCGCGAAGCCGGTCACGTTGGGCAGGATCGCATTGCGGGCCGCGTAGGCCAGCATAATGCGGCGCTGGCTCAGTCCCTTCGCCTCAGCCAACAGGACATAGTCCTCGGTCAGAGTGGTAATCATCGCATTGCGCATCCCCAGCATCCAACCTGCGATCGAGGCCAGAACGATCGTAAAGCCCGGCAGCAGGGCGTGATTGAGCGCGCTGAGCAGAAAGTCTGGATTCAAGCCAACCGTTATGGAAGTATCGTAGCCGCCGTTGAGCGGGAACCAGTTCAGCGTATAGGCCAGGATATAGAGCGCGACCAGGGCCAGCCAGAAATACGGAATCGCCGAGAAAAACGTCAGGAGAGGCGGGAGAAAGCTATCCAGGAACGAGCCGCGTTTCCAGGCGATCAGGACGCCGATCAGCGAACCGAGGGCAAAACTAATCAGGACAGAGGTGCCGACCAGGGCCAGCGTCCAGGGAAGCTCCTGGAGGAGCACCGTCGAGACGGGCGTTGGAAAATAGGTAAACGACGTGCCCATATTGCCGTGGAACAGATTATTGAGATACTGGAGATACTGCGTCCAGAGCGGATCATGAGTAATGCCGAACTGCAACTGGAGCGCGTGGACCGCCTGGGGAGTCATGCGACCCTGGAAGCGCGCCATCAGAGCGCCTGCGGGATCGCCTGGGGCCAGGCGGGGAATAATAAAGTTAATCGTAATCGAGGCCCAGAGAGCCACCAGGTAGAAGCTCATACGGCGGAGTAAGTGCTTCACTGGTTCCTCCTTCCACTTGAGCGCCGGGTCGGCAAAAGCAAGCGCCGGCCATGCCTCAGTTCATTTTTTCGCCAGGCAATGTGCCTGCCCGGTCTTCGCATTGGCCAGAGAGAGAGGAAAAGTGGGAGCGCCAGAGAGAGGACGCTCCCACTCCTCAAGGAGGCATCAAACCGGTTTAAGGTTGAGTGCCACGATCTCCGCATCCGGGAAATCGAAAGGCGCTGGCGAGGCATAGGCGTTATTGGCGTCGGGCCAGCCTGTAAAGTTGCGCGTGCTGTACTCGTACCAGGTCGCGCCATAGACCAGTGGGATGCTAGGCAGTTGCTCTACCATGATCTGCTGCAGACCGTTGAGGGCCTGCTGCTGCAGCGCAGAGTCGGTGGTGGTGGCATACTGAGCCAGCAGCTTATCGGTCGTGGGGTCCATCCAGCGCTCCCAGTTTGAGGCGGCCTGCTTGCCCAGAGGCGCGCTGTTGGCGCTGTTCAGCAGCGAATTGTACAGGTAGAAAGGCGTTGGGCCGGGATTGGTCCAGGAGATAGCCATATCGAAGGTGCCCATCTGCAAGGCGCTAAAGTAAGAGTTAAAGGAGATGGCGTTCACCCTTGCATCGATGCCGATCGCCTTCAGGTTGGACGAAATGATCTGGTCGGCAGTCACCCAGTCGGTCCAGCCGGTCACGACATTGATCTGGAACGAGAGCTTCTTGCCGCTCTTATCCACGTACATGCCATCGGAGCCTTTGGTAAAGCCCGCGCTCTGCAGCAACTGGGTAGACTTCGTGGTGTCAAGCGAGAACGAGGTATTCGCGTAGGCCGAATCCAGGTTGCTCTGGTTGGCGGGCAGGACCAGGCCGGTCGGGCTGGAAACCGGCTCGTAGCCGCTCTCGGCAATCTTATAGATCTTGTCGCGGTCGATCGCGCTGCTAATTGCCTGGCGCACGGCGAGCTGATTGAAAGGTGCTTTGGCCGTGTTCAGGTAGAGCATCACGATGTTGCGGTTGGGGAACCAGTAGTGGTTATGGGCGGGATCTTTGGAGACATAGGTTTGCTGGATGTTGGGCGTAAACAGGCCCGTCCAATCGACATTGCCACGCTGGAGCAGCAGTTCGGCGCTCGTATTCGAATCGAACGAGGGATAGTGAATCTCGTCGATCGCGGGTTTGCCAGGCTGCCAGTAGAGAGGATTTTTCTTCAGAGAGATCAACTGCGGAGTGAAGGACTTCAGTACAAAAGGACCGGTGCCAACGGGACTATCATCGGCGAACTTGGTGGGGTCGCCCGCGCTCGCATATTCATGCTTCGAGACGATCCACGTCTGGCCGGCCAGGTACCACAGGACGGGCGTGTAGGCGGTCTTTAACGTCACAACCACTGTGCTGCTGTCACTCGCCTGCACATTCAGCAGATATTGCCAGAGGCCGTTGGTATCGGCAGTGGGATACTGCTTGAGCATCTGCAGAGTGAAAACAACGTCATCGGCAGTAAAGGGCTGTCCGTCGGACCATTTGACATCCGTGCGCAGATGGAAGGTCAGGGTTTTCGCATCGGCAGAGAACGCGTAGCTCTGAGCCAGCCAGGGCTTGACCTCGCTGTTCATGCGGTTAAAGAACATCAGCGTCTCGTAGATCAGGCCCTGAGAGCCATAGTTGGCGTTGGAAGAATAAGGGCTAAAGCCATTGGTGAAGTCGCCCTTCGGACTGGGAACGACCGTCAGCACGCTGTTCTTGTGGGTTGAACCGGAACTCGAGTTGCTCTGTCCACAAGCGGCCAACAGGATGAGGAAGAGCGCCAGCAGGGAGAAGAGAACAGCTTTCCGGGTTTTCGTCTTCCCAGACGAATGAGCAAGGTTTGGAGCCATCAGGAAACCTCCTCGCAAAAAATACATCGCTCTTAAAACTGGGGTCGCCATCGAAATGAAAATTGTGTCGCTTGACGCGTTAATCCTTCTGAGTACGCCTCCTATCTCTCTGGACAAGGGAACCAGAGGTTGACCTTTGAGCTACAATACTTTCCAGGGAGCCTGTGAAAGATAAGCTCAACACCGCGATTATCGATATTTTACGAAATCGATTTATGTGTTATGATTGTAAATATACTGATTTTAGGAGAGGTTGTCAAGGCTGGGAAGCAAATTTCCCGAAATTTTGCGCAGATATCCCTGAAAGAGCCGGAGAGGAGCGGCTTTTTCGCGGTTTGATGTGCTATAATAAGTCGAAAACTTTCTGAAAAGAGCATTGGAAGGACGGACCAATGGCGAAGCGGCATAAAATCGACGGGCGCCCAACGATTGCCCAGATTGCGAAAATAGCAGGAGTCTCGGTACCAACCGTCTCAAAAGTTCTGAACAGTCGCGCGGACGTGGCCCTGCCGACGCGCGAAAGGGTTGAGCGTGTTATCGAGGAGTACGGTTTTGTGCGCAATCGAGCGGCGCGGGCGTTGCGCAAAGGCAGGACCGGGTTGGTGGACCTGCTCCTCCCGCGCCTGGACGACGAGTATTACCTGCCAATTTTAGAGGGGGTAGCCCAGGTGCTACGCGAGGCGGGGACACGCCTGGTGCTAACCTCAACCGACTATGAACCGGAGCAGGAGGTGCGCTGGATCGATACCGTCACCGATCACTCCACAGACGGTATCCTGGTAGTTCTGCCATCTGACATGGCCATTGAGCATCTCGAGCGTTCGGGTCTGCCTTTTGTGCTCATCCATAACCAGGGGGGTCTGCTGGCGACCGCGCCCTCCGTGCGTATTACCAGTTGGGAGGGGGGCTTTGTCGCTACAATGCATCTGATTCAGCTTGGGCATCGACGCATCGCTTATATCGGCAAAACCGCGCCTGCCAGAGATGCGATCGAACGCATTGCCGGCTACCGCGCGGCCCTGGACGCGGCAAATTTGCCGGTCGATCCCCAGTTGCAGTGCGATGGGGATTTCACTGAGGCTGATGGGTATGTCGCAACTATGGCTCTGCTGGACCTGCCGGAACCGCCCACGGCAATCTTTGCCGGCAACGACCGCCAGGCCGCCGGGGTCTACCGCGCGCTCCACGAACGGGGCTTGAGCGTGCCGGAACATATGAGCGTGATCGGTTTCGATAACCTCCCCTACACCGAAATCATGAATCCTCCCCTGACAACCGTACACGCTCCTCGCCTGGAACTGGGACGCACCGCAGCAACTATGCTCCTGCGCCTGATCAATGGTGAGCAACTGGAGATGCCCCGCGTGGTCCTGCCTACCCACCTGGTCGAGCGCCAGTCCTGCCGCCCACTCACACCGGAGAAAGAGAACTGAAGCGCATATTCCCATCTTTTTGTTGTCTTCCCACCACTTGACAAGCGAGGCGAAATTCACTATATTCATAGCAAACGTTTCGATATTGATTTCGTAAAATATCGAAAAGATCAGATCAGCTATTTCTAGCACACCTGCCGGATTTATTTCGCTCTGGGACTTTGGCATATACACCTCCAGTTAGTGGTCGCCAGGAATCGGGCAGCGTCAGGCATCAGGCCCGGCGCTGCCCCGATCTCCTGCTGGCGTTCCAGGCCGGTTCCGTCACCGGCAATCCAGCATTTGCCGCCATTTCTTACCAGAGGTAGAGGCGAGGCAGGCCGTCGTCGTCAGAGGCGCAGCGAGCAGGGATGCCGACTCTCGTTGTGAGAGCGCACCGGGCAGGGATGGACGGCGATGGCCTGCCTCGCCTCTACTCCCGTCGAATTTGCCATCTTCAGTTTAACCTCCCGTTCGGTAACATTTTACTTGAGGGAATGCGCCTCCTTGCATTTTTCTTTCCTCTGCTCTATAATATAGCTTGAATATCAATATATTTGAATATTAAAGGAGAGATTATGGTATCGGAGCGATTGATCGAGGACCTGCTCTCCTTCTCGCGGCTGCTGCGGCCTCTGCGAGGCTCCGGGATGACGCCGCAGCAGTACTGGTTACTGCGCCAGTTGCGGGACGCCGGGCCACTGAGTATAAGCGAACTGGCTCTGGCGCTGGGGGTGACGCCTGGCTCAGCGACGGTGGCATGCAAGCGTCTGGCGAAGGCCAGGCTGGTGACGCGCACACGCGGGGAGGAGGACGAGCGCGTGGTGCGGATTGCGCTGACGGAGCTGGGACGTGCTCAGATCGACGCGCTGCGCCGGCAGAGGCGCGAGGCCCTGAGCGCCTGGTTAAGCGTGTTGAGTCAGCATGAGCAGGAGGAATTGCAATGTTTGATAAAACGGCTCCTGGAGGAAGCCCGGGGCATAGAAGAAGCGAGGAAGTATGACGGCGATCATTGAAGTACATCACCTGGTCAAGCAATTCGGCGAGCATCGGGCCGTCGATGATATCAGTTTCGAGGTCGAGCGGGGCGAGGTCTTTGGTCTGCTGGGACCCAACGGCGCGGGCAAAAGCACAACCATCAAAATGCTCGCCACGCTCCTGTCGCCAACGGCGGGGAGCGCGCGGGTGAACGGTTTCGACATCGTGCGGCAGACGACGGCGGTGCGGCACAGCCTCGGCTATGTGCCCCAGGCGCTCTCCGCCGATGGCAACCTCACTGGCTATGAGAATCTGCTGATCTTCGCCAAGCTGTACGACCTGCCGCGCAGCACGCGGAAAGCGCGGGTGCAAGAGGTGCTGCGCTATGTGGGTCTGGAGGATGCCGGCGGGCAACTGGTTCGCACCTACTCCGGCGGGATGATTCGCCGCCTGGAGGTCGCCCAGTCGCTCCTGCATCAGCCCCGGGTGCTTTTCCTCGATGAGCCTACGGTGGGACTCGATCCGGTGGCCCGCCAGGCCATCTGGGAGCATCTCCTGCAACTGAAGGCCAGTAGCGAGATGACCATTTTTCTGACCACTCACTCGATGGAAGAGGCCGACAGCCTCTGTGCCAGGATCGGCATCATGCATCGAGGCAAAATCGCTGCTATCGGCACGCCGGCGGAGCTCAAGGCCGTTGTGGGGGGCGAAAATCCTACCCTCAACGATGTTTTTGTCTATTACGCAGGCGATGCCCTGGAATCTGGAGGAAGCTATCGTGAAACTTCAAGAGCGCGACGAGCCGCGCGCCGGCTTGGCTAGCCAGGCGAGCGCGGTCCTGCCCGTCTCGTACCGCACTACGCCCTTTGATTTTGTCCGCAAAGCCTGGACGATCGCCGAATGGGAGGCGCGCAAGATCCGGCATGATTTCACCGATCTCATCACGCGCGCCGTTCAGCCTCTGCTCTGGCTGCTCGTTTTTGGCGAAACCTTCACGCGTATTCGCGCCATCCCCACCGGCAACGTCAGCTATCTGGACTTCCTGGCGCCCGGCATTCTGGCGCAAAGCGTGCTGTTCATCTCCATCTTCGCGGGCATCGCCATCATCTGGGAGCGCGACCTCGGCGTGATCCATAAATTTCTCGCCAGTCCCACGCCGCGCGTCTCGCTGGTTGTGGGCAAGGGACTGGCCTCAGGCATCCGCGCGCTGCCGCAGGCGATCGTGATCTACCTCATCGCGCTCTTGCTGGGCGCAAAAATGCAAACGAATCCGCTGTGTATCCTGGGAGTCCTCGTCATGGCTGTTCTCGGTGCGGCCTGCTTCTCCACCTTCTCGCTAATCATCGCCTGCCTGCTCAAGACGCGCGACCGGGTGATGGGGATTGGCCAGGTGCTGACCATGCCCCTCTTCTTCGCCAGCAACGCGATCTATCCCATTACAATCATGCCGGGCTGGTTGCAGGTGATTGCGCACATTAACCCGTTGACCTATGTTGTGGGTGCGCTGCGCACGCTCATGCTAACCAGCACTACGGATTACAGCAGCCTGTTCTCCGACTTTGGCATCCTGCTCGCCATCACCGTCGTGCTGGTTGCCATCGGCGCGTCGCTCTATCCGAGAATCGTGCAGTGATGGGCAATCGGCTCAAAACAACTTTATGCATGCAGGCCCTTGCGCCTGCTGCCTGGCTCGCGCATCATGTGATGTGCGTTCAGCAGCGGGCGCAAGGGCCTGCATGCATGGAACCACCCATCACTCTTCCACGTTCTCCTCAGCGTAGACCTTGTTGCTGCGCGCCAGCGCTTGCGGCGCCAGCAGGCTGAGCAGGATAACGATAACCAGTCCCAGCACGAACCAGCCGAGGATGATCGGCACAGAGAGATTGTATGGAGCGGTCAGAGAGGTAAACTGGAAGTAGAGCACAAAGCACAGAACGACGATCGGCACCAGCGGAACGATCACATGGCGGAACGCGTTAAACTCGTCCCGGTGCTCGCGCAGGTAGAAGAAGAACACGGAGACACAGGTTGCCACATAGACAATCAGGATTGGGAAGGTCAGGATGGCACCGATAAGGGTAAAGCCGCCGGGGAAGGGACCAAGCGCCAACCCGGCCCATAGCGCCGCGCCGAGAGCGATCAACATAGCAAGGAAAAGCGCCACGTCGGGTACTTTGAAGCGATTGAGATGCGAGAGCAGCGGCGGCAGCGTGCGTGTGCGTCCCATCGCGTAAAGGGTGCGAGTAATCGCGTTAATACCGGCGTTAGAGTTGGCCAGGGCGCTATTGAGGATGGTCAGGATCACGATGAACGAGAGGCCGCCCCACACGCGTCCGGCCATAGTGGCCCAGGGATCGGGATCGCTGAGGTAGGTCGTGCCCAGCTTGCTGATGCCCCAACCGGCCACGCCGGCGTAGGAGCAGAGGATATAGAAAAGGCCGATCAGGATGGTGGCCAGCAGAATTGCGCGCGGCACCGTGCGGCGCGGATTCTGCGTCTCCTCGGCCAGGGGAGCCGACGATTCAAAGCCGGCAAAGGCGGTAAAGACAAAGAGCATGCCCACCAGCACGCCTTTCCAGCCGCCCCAATCGGTAAGCAGACTGGAGGAGGGGTTAAAAGCCGCTGCGGTATTCTGGCTGCCCGGCGAGAAGATCAGCCAGAGCGAGAGCAGCACGAAGACGCCGATCTCGATGCAGCCAAGAATCACCCCCGCGTCAGCCGAGATACGAATGCCGAAGTATGTCAGCAGGAAGATAATGACCGCGAAGACCGCCGACCAGACGATCCAGCCATGAGTGCCGAACGAGAGATGGAAGTACTGCGTCACAAACTGGTCCGCCACAGGTCCCAGGACCAACAACTGGAAAGGCACGATCAACAAGTAAGCCAGGCTAAAGAGCCAGCCGGTCATCCAGCCCGCCTGGGCGCCCAGACCGCGACTCACATAAGTGAAATAGCCGCCAGCGGAGGGCAGGTGTTTCGCCATCGCCCCAATATTGAGCGCCACTAGCAGGCAGACGATCAGAGCGATAACTGTTGCCAGTGGCAGCGCGCCGCCGGTGAAAGGGATCGCGGCCACCAGGCTGAAAGCAACTGCCGAGGCAGGGGCCATCGTCGTCATCGACTGGAACAACACGCCGGGCAGGCCGATGGTGTTCGCGCGCAAGCTCTCTGGTTCAGTAGGTTGGGTACGTGCTTCAACCGTCATAAGTGACTCCTCCTTCGATGAATAGAAAATGACAGATATATTGCGATGCCGGGCCTCCAGAGATTCGTGCTCTCTACGGCCTGGCCAGAGAAATTGCGCGACGGTGGGAACTATGGTGATTATAACACGACCATACCTTGCTTTTCTTCCCGGACGAGAGGCAAATAAAAATCTTGCTGGGCAGGCGTCACCTGCCCAGCAAGATTTTTGAGACTACAGCTGTTCTTAACGGTGCGCGAGCTGCTCGGGTCGCACGCGCAGTTCTTTGCACGAACCAGCCACGCGAGTTCGGATCAGCACGCTTCCGGATTCCTGCCGCACCACCACCCCAGGGATGGGCACGCACTTATTTCCCTGATATTCGTGCCACGTGACCAGCTCATCTTGATGAAACTCAGGCTGAGAAGAGATTTGTTGCTTCATCTCGAACACGTCTACACTACTTCCTACTCTAGGTTAATGCCATGAATAATATGCTTCAGCTTGGACAAAAAATCCTCTGAAAATGATCCTTCTGCCACATTGCAGAGTTGAAGCATTGTTCTTTGCTTATCTATACCGTTGCCGGTTACGCTTCCACCTCCCCCATTGGTAAGGGGCCTGTGTAAAGAAGCCCCCGACAACTGGAGAGGAGAAAGATCTGACCTTTCCCCACTTCAAGCGTCCAGGACTTCTACACCTTCATGATAGCACAACTTGCAAGGCCGGAGAGATCTGCGAGGACCCTCTACAGGCCGCGTGATGACAAAGTTTTGTCTGGGGAGGATATGACTAAATGGTGGGTCCCTGTGGCTATCCGCAGATAGAGTCTGTCAATATTGCTCAGGTTTTGACTTTTGCATGCCATGAGATACAATGGAGCAATCAGAGTTTTTGTTTTTCAGCAGACACAAAGGAGTGCCACTTTCCCATGGCAAAAATGATGGAGAGCGCAACTACGCATGCGCAGATCCCGTTTAAGAACGAACCCCTCACCGATTTTTCCAAAGCCGAAAACCGCCAGGCGCAGCAGGAGGCTCTGGGGCTGGTCCGGCAGGAGATGGGGCAGACACATCCGCTGCTGATCGGTGGTCAGCGGATGAATAGCGAGGAAACCTTTGCCTCGGTGAATCCTGCAAATCCCTCGGAGGTGATCGGCTATTTCGCCAGCGCCACGCTTGAGCAGGTGAACGAGGCCGTCAGAGCGGCAGAAGAAGCGTTCAAGAGTTGGAAACGAGTGCCAGCGGAGGAACGCGCGGGCTATCTTTTCGCTGCCGCCGAAGCTATGCGCCGCAAACGTTTTTATTTTAACGCCTGGATGATCTACGAGGTTGGGAAGAGCTGGGTAGAGGCCGATGCTGATACCGCCGAGGCGATCGACTTCCTGGAGTTCTACGGTCGCGAAATGCTGCGGCTGGCCGAAGACAAGCCACTGCCCCAGATCGAGGGGGAGGAAGACAGGCTGGTCTATATTCCACTGGGAGCAGGCGCGGTCATCCCGCCCTGGAACTTTCCCGCCGCCATCATGGTCGGCATGACCAGCGCCGCGGTAGTTACCGGCAACACGGTGATCCTGAAGCCGGCCAGCACCTCGCCGATGATCGCCTGGCAGTTTATGCGCGTATTGGAAGAGGTGGGTCTGCCGGCGGGTGTGGTCAATTTTGTGACCGGCTCCGGCGGCAAGATCGGCGACGCGCTGATCGAGCATCCCCGCATTCGTTTTATCGCCTTCACCGGCTCGCGCGAGGTTGGCCTGCGCATCCACGAACTGGCCGCCAAACCGCAGAAGGGCCAGATCTGGCTCAAGCGAACCATTCTGGAGATGGGCGGCAAGGACGCTGTGGTGGTCGACGAGACTGCCGACCTGGATGCCGCCGCCGATGGAATTGTGGCCTCAGCCTTTGGCTTCCAGGGCCAGAAGTGCTCCGCCGGTTCGCGCGCAATTATCGTGGAGCAGGTCTACGATCAGGTCCTGCAGAAGGTCGTCGAAAAGACAAAGAAGCTGAGCGTGGGCGATGTGACAAAGCCGGAGACATATATGGGGCCGGTCGTCGATCAGAACGCCTTCAACAAGATCAACGCATACATCGAAATCGGCAAGGGCGAAGGCCGCCTGCTTACCGGCGGCGGCCATCATGGTCCCGGCTACTTCATCGAGCCGACGATCATCGCGGATGTCGCACCGCAGGCGCGGATCGCGCAGGAGGAGATCTTTGGTCCCGTGCTGACGGTCATCAAGGCGAAGGACTTTGACGAGGCCCTTGACATCGCCAATAGCACCGAGTACGGCCTGACCGGTTCTCTCTACTCGCGCGACAGCGCACGCATCGAGCGGGCGAAGGAGGAGTTCCACGTGGGCAACCTCTACTTCAATCGCAAATGCACCGGCGCAATGGTCGGCGCTCATCCCTTCGGCGGCTTCAATATGTCTGGCACCGACTCCAAAACCGGCGGCCCCGATTACCTGTTGCTCTTTACGCAGGCCAAGTCGATCGCAGTCAAAAAGTAGGCAACCACTAAAAGAACAGATGACCCGGAACGTCATAATGTTCCGGGTCATCTGTTCTTTTGGTGGCTATTTCACATAGCAGCCCAGGGCATATTGATACTTGTCAAATCGCAAACGATGCCCTATAATCGTGATGCAAATGTACATACCATTCGCGAGAAGAGAGGTTTTATTATGGCAGAGGCACGACAGGAGTTTCCGCTAGAGCAGCAGTTGCGTAAAGACATTCAGGAGGCGCAGCGCGCCAAAGACCAGCAGCGTCTGGACACCCTGCGTATGGCGCTGGGGGCGATCCACAATCTTGAAGTAGCCCGCACGGACCGCAAGCATCCCGACTTTGGCAAAGAGTTGACCGAGGCCGATTGTTATAAGACGCTGGAGCAGGAGATCAAAAAACGCACGCAGGCCATTGAGATGTACCGTAAGGCGAAGCGCGACGACCTGGCCGACCGGGAGCAGCGCGAGGTGGATATTCTCCAGCCCTATCTCGCCAGCGCCTACATGAGCGAGGCGGAACTGCGCGCGCTGATCGCCGATCTGATTGCGCAGAATGGCAAAGAGTTCAAAGCCGTCATGCCCCTGGCCTCCAAAGCCACGCGCGGCAAGGCCGACGGCAAACTGGTGAGCCAGCTTGTGCGCGAGATGACGCAGTGATGGCTCACTCTTTCCTTATATCCAGCACCACGACCTTATTCCGGCCCGCGCCCATACCAACCGCCAGCAGGACCAGTGTGATGCCGCAGAGGGCCAGCAAGGAAACGGTCCAGTCGTGGGAGAGATCGTGCAGCCAGCCGAAGAGCAGGGGACCGGTGGCGGCGAGCAGATAGCCGATGGACTGCGCCATGCCGGAGAGTTCCGAGGCGGCGCGGGTATCGGGCGTGCGCAGGATAAAGAAGAGCAGCGCCAGGCTCAGATAGGCTCCCAGCGCCAGGCCGAGCAGAACGCACCACAGGAGGATCAGGCTGTTCGCGCTGCTCAGAATACCCACGTAGGCGGCCAGGCTGAGCAGCACGACCGCCGCTATCAGCACACGCTGGCTTCTCATGCGCGCGGCGAGCAGGGGCGTCAGAAACGAGCCCAGGACGCCAACGAACTGAACCAGCGAGAGCATCCAGCCTGCCGTACTTGGACTCAATCCCTTGCTCTGAAAAATCACCGGGAACCAGGCGACGACGATATAAAAGGCCAGGGATTGCAGACCCATAAAAAACGTCACTTGCCAGGCCAGGGGCGAGCGCCAGAGGCGGCGTCCCGGCATTCCACTTGCCTGAGCAGCTTCCGGCCTGGTCTGAGCGCGCAGCAGAGGCAGCCAGATCAGCGCGGTCAGGGCGGCAGGCAGAGCCCAGAAGCCCAGCGAGCCGGCCCAGCCCAGACGCGCCCCCTGTGCCAGCGGAATGCTCACTCCATCGGCCAGCGCACCGCTTACACCCAGCAACGTCGAATAGATCCCGGTCATCAGGCCGATGCGGCGGGGGAAATCGCGTTTGATCAGGGCCGGCAAAAGGACGTTGCTGATGGCGATGGCCGCACCCAGCAACGCAGTACCCAGGAAAAGCAGGCCAGGCGACGGCAGTGAGCGCAGCAGAATGCCGGCTGAGAGGCCGACGAGGCTCGCCAGGAGCATCGCCTCCATGCCCCATCTGCGCGCCAAGCGGGGAGCGAGGGGCGAAATAGCTCCGAAAGCCAGCAGCGGCAACGCGGTCAGCAGACCGGCCAGAACGTTAGAAAGCCCGGTCGTGGCGCGAATGGCCGGTACCAGCGGTCCCACAGCAGTAATGCAGGCGCGCAAATTAAGTGCCAGCAGGACAATACCCGCAACCAGCAGAAGTGTTCTCACATGTAATTTGTCCTGTCGCTCGTCTTTATTTAGCTCAACATGTTCATGTGCGCTGGTGCTCATGCAGTACCGCCCTGTGCTATAAGTGAAGAGTAATTCTGGCTTCGAATCGATGATTGTTATTGTAGCATAGAAAGAGTAGCGGTGCTTCAAGGCACCGCCGATGAGGGAAGAAGCAAAGAGATAAAACGCTATGAAAACGCCACTGCTTGAAGATGAAACCGTCATTCCCGAGGTCATTTTGAGATACTGGAATCTGCCCGTAACTCATCTCTCTTTTATTCCTGTGGGCGACTCTGCCTATTCGTATCGCATAGAGACACAGCTCGCACCTTATTATCTCAAAATCGTCGATCAGCGGACTTCTGTTGGGCGCAGGACAGGAACTCAGATGGAATTTTCGCTGCCATTTCAGCATTTTATTGCTCAGCAGCGTTTGCCGGGATTCACCGCGCCGCTTCCCCAGCATACCACCAGCAAGACGCTATATGCCGTTCACGGTCCCTTGCTTTTTGCCCTCTACACATTTATCGCTGGGGAAACCCTGGCCGATGCTTATCCTCTGCCGGACGATTTAATTGTGCGCATTGGTCAAGCGATTGGCGCGCTGCATGGCGTGCAGATTCCGCATACGCTCCGGCAGCGTTCTCCTCAGGATAGCCTTACAGTCGCATTCGATGATGCTCTGCTGGCCGATCTGGCGTCGCTGGAGCTTGTTTCTAGCACAGAAAATGTTTATCTCCAGCGACTGCGCGAGCTTGTCTGGCCGCGCCGGGAACAGATTCGTGCGTTCCTGGCTCATGCTCATGAATACGCCCAAAAGGCACAACGGGTGGAAAGTTCGTCGGTTGCCTGTCATGGCGATCCCTGGGGCGGCAATATCATTCTGACCCCTAACGGACGGTTGGTCTTGCTGGACTGGGAATCGTCGGTGATTGCCCCTCCAGAACGAGATGCCTTTATCTATGCTGGCTATGCAGGAGGAGATTTCGCCGCGTTCGATGCTGGCTATCGTGCGTTTCATAACGAGCCGGTGCGCTGGAATCCTGCACTCCTGGCATATTACGCCTACCGTCTCCAACTGCGCAACCTCGCGCACTGGCTGCATAATCTATTGCATGAAACGCTGGATAGTGCGCAGTGCGAAAACGACCTGGAAATGCTTGGGTTTCACTGTCTGGATCGATTTGAGGGTGTAGAGCGTACTGCTGTAGAACTCAGCCGCATATTGCCCCCTGTGTGAGATAGTTGCCATCCCTGGCGTATATATAGCAAACAAGAACTATTTCCCAATTGACATATGCCAGGTCTCGCTCAGTGGCAAAGTCAGGATAAGAAAGGACCATCTATGAAGCGCCTGCTGTTCCTCATCACTCTATTTCTCATCCTTGTCGGGTGCGGTTCGGGGGCAAATTCGCAGACGACGGCGACTGTTACACCTGGAGCGACGGCCACGCCAGCGCCCACGGTTGCGCCAACGCCGCCGATACCCGATGTGCCGGCTCGCATCGTGCATTTTGTCACCTCCGATCACTTTCATCTCACCGGCTCGCTCTATGGACGCGGCAAAACCATCGTCATCTGCTCGCATATGTTGCGCACCACCAGGGAGATCTGGAGCGAGAGCGGCATTCCCCAGCGCCTGGCGGTTCAGGGCTATGCGGTCCTGACCTACGATTTTCGCGGAAGCGGCGATTCAGAGGGGCCGCCGGACATCTGGAGCCTGGACGTGGATCTGCGCGCAGCGGTAGCCTTTGCGCGTCAGCAGGGGGCGACAAAGATTGTGCTGATGGGTGCGAGCATGGGGGGAACCGCCTCGCTCAAAGTGGCAGCCGAGGAGCAGGTCAGCGCCGTGCTTTCGCTCTCAGGCCCGCAATCATTCTCCGTGAGCGTGAGCGACCAGGAAATCCAGGGAATGAAATTTCCCAAGCTATTCATGGCCAGCCAGACCGACGAACCGTTCGTCACCGACGCAAAGCATATGTACGCACTCGCCCCTGCGCCCAAAGAGATCTACATCTATCCCGGCAACAATCATGGCACAGCTATCTTTGGGGGTGACAACGGCGACGACCCGGCTCAACGCATCTTCCACTTCCTCGCGCAGTATGTGCCGGCTGATTAGCCCGCACGGAGTGACGCCACAGCCATCCGAGCGCAACGACTTTGGCGGAGAAGAACTCGACGTTATGCCCTCGCGTCCGCGGAGGAGAGAGGGCATAACACATTAGCCTCCACCGAATTACTCCAGCGCCTCTGGCTTGCCTTCTTCATCCTCAGGGAGAGCAAACAGGGCATCCTGAGCCTCTTCGGCGTCGCGGGCCAGCGAGAGGCGGAGAATCAGGCGTTGAAAAGCCTCCGGCTCGACGAGGGAGCGCACCAGAACCTTCGCAGGGCGCGTCAGTTCTGGAAATCGCCGCGCAACCAGTTCTGTGACCGTCTGGCGGAACGCCACCACTGCCTTTTGACGCTCTTCTTCTGCCTTTTGACGCTCTTCTTCTGCCTTTTGACGCTCTTCGCGGCGAACCTGCTCAGTTACCTGTGCAGTCACCTGCTCAGTTACCTGTGCAGTCACCTGCTCAGTTACCTGTGCAGTCACCTGCTCAGTGATACGCTCAGTCACGCGTTTGGTGACATCTTCCTCCATCCATTTGAGGGCGGGAGAATCTTGAAACAAATCAACCATCTTTTCATACTCCTGATGAAGCCACTCGCGATCCTCGCCACGTAAGAGCCAGGCCGCGATGGTATGACAGATCGGCAGCGTCCGATACAACTTCTGTTCAAGCAATTCCGCGAACATTTCTTTTATTAGTATACGATCAACCGGGCCATCTGTCAGCAAGACCAGCGGCCACAACTCCGGCTCATGCAGCCCCAGCAGTTCCTCGCGGGGAAGCATTTTGAGGGAGATCGGTAGATAGAAGAAGACCAGCGTGGTCTGCCCGTCCGGGGCCAGCCAGCGCAGAGGTGGCTGTGGGATGTTGTCCTCATCGAATAGATAGAGCATCACTGCCAGGATTGGCAAATCGCCATACTCTTTCCAGTGCTTAATCTTGGCGCGCACGCAGTACTCCAGCGAGCGCAGGGGCATAAACGGATGCCGCCGGCTTTGCACTTCCAGTTCGAGCAGGCAGAGCGGGCCGTCTGGCCCCTCCAGCAGCAGGACGGCATCGGCCTCTCGTTCCTCACTCTGAAACTCGACGCTCAACTGCGTGACCGAGGTGATCTGGATGTTCGGCACCGCCCCTGGCTCCTGTTTCTGCCAGGCGTAGAGCACCAGGCGAGCGATAGCTGCGGGATTAGTATCGATCAACAACTTCAGCGTGCGATCATAGTGTCCCATGCCCTGAGCAACCCTCCTATTAATTTTATTTGTATGGATATCAGCACCTTTTAGTATAAGTGATTTGTAAAAAATGTCAACAAGCAAGCAGTGATTATTGGTGAGTTCCGCTAAAGGCTATTCCTTTCTGAAGGTATTAACAGGTGGATAGCCTGCAGCTACGGAGCGAGGAGCAACCATGCAGGCAGGCGGCGCACTGCCTGCCTGCGTTGAGGGATGGGATAACACCGAAAGCGAGCATGGAGAAGCGCCGGCGGGTAGTAGCTACCGGTCAGGCTTATACCAATTCCAACAATTCTCGGACCGCAGAGAGTGTCACCTGCCAGGCAGCGGTCCCATGCGGGGCGGCGCACAGGAGGCGCGCACGACCAGCGAGGTTGAGAGCTCGACGTGATTTGATTCAAGCTGCTGCCCCTCGATGAGACGCAGCAGCATATTCACCGCCATCTTGCCGATCTCGATCAGCGGCTGGCGAATGGTGGTCAGCGGCGGCGACATCTGGGCAGTATACATCACGTCGTCGAAGCCGATCACGCTCATCTGTTCGGGAATGCGAATATTGCGCTCATAGAGCACCTGGTAAACGCCGGTGGCCTGCGCGTCGTTGAAGGCAAAGATTGCGGTAGGCGGATCGGGCTGGTCGAGCAGGTAGCGCGTTTGCTGTACGCCATCGCCCAGCAAGTAGGTGCCTTCGCAGATCAGTGCGGGATCGACCGGGATATCGGCGCGTTCCAGCGCCTCCCGGTAGCCGGCCAGGCGCGCGCGCGAAGTCATGAGGTGCAGCGGCCCGGTAATGATGCCAATGCGCCGATGGCCCAGCGAGATCAAATACTCGACGGCGGTATATCCTCCCAGCCAGATCGTCGAGCCGATAGTGGGAAAAGGCGCTGTCTTTGTCTCATTACGATCCCCAATGGCGACAAATGGAATATGCTGCTTCATCAAGGCATTGGCGATGCCGATCTGCTCGTAGGGCAGCAGGAGCAGCACGCCGTCGGTCGATTGGTCGAGCAGGCGCCGCAGCCAGAGACGCTCCCTGGCCTCGTCCTCGTTGGTCGCGAAGACGACCAGGCGCTGCCCGCTCTCGGCGAGCGCGTCCTGGATGCCATGCATGATGCCCAGGTCGTAGCCGCCCTCCAGGCGCATGATCACCAGGTCGATCAGCCCGCTCTGCCCCTTGCGAAGCTGGCGCGCCGCGTGATTCTGTACGTAGTCGTGCTGCTCGATCAATTGCCAGATGCGCGTGCGCGTCTCCGCTCCCACCCCGGGAAGTTGATTGAGTACTTTGGAGACAGTTGTCGTCGAGACTCCTGCCTCCTTCGCGATCTGGGCCATGGTTGAACGTTTAATCTGCCGCTGCTCCACGGGTGTATTCCCCCTCATTTAGGTAAACGATAACCTTATTTCTTTGCGCTAATCTTACCCATTTTTTTTCCACTTGTCAACCATAGAGGCGCTGATACGCCGGTAAAGCGCCCCCGCCTCGCCTGATCTCCCGCCCCTGAGAAACGGAAAGTGGGTTTTCTGGGCAAAAATTCCGCCCTCTTGACAAGCAAACTTTTCTATGCTACCTTTTCTCTCAAGCAAGAAAAGAGTAAACGTTACCCTTGATTTACCCTTTCGCTTATCCTTTTTCGTCACTGTACGACGAAACCATCTATCTTTGAGGAGGTATGAAGCTACGGGGCTGCTCCCCGCGCGACTTTCCTTGCCACGCGGAGATGGCGTAGACCACCTGGCCCCATCCTATCTACGCGTTGTGTGCAGATGATTCTTTCTGCCGGCGCCGCCCGTCGTTGCTCCCCCTGGTTCTTATAACGCAGGGAAGTCGGTGTTTTTCTTATCAACCGCAATATGTTCATGTTTCAGATGTCTTTCACTGACATCCTCACAACATGACGTAGGGAAGACATGTACTTTTTCAAGGAGGTCTCTCATGGGTACGAAACCGAACGTTGGGTCTTCTTTCAATCGCAGGCGTTTTCTGCAGGGTTCGGCGGCGCTCGGGGCGGGCGCGCTCGGCCTGGACCTGCTGGCCGCCTGCGGTGGGTCCGCGAGCACTACGTCATCGGTGGTCACGGCGACGGTCAATACGCTGCCTCCACCCAGCAATCCCGGCGCTATCTATGTGTTTAACCAGGTGGTCAAGCAGTTTGAGCAGGCGTACCCCAACGAAAGGATCGTGGGCAAGAACGATCCCTATGATCCCACCACCTATTTCGCGAAACTGGCTGCCGGCCAGGCCGAGGATGCGACGCAGAGCTATTTTACCGAACCCCCGGTGCTGATCCAGAAGCACGCGGTGGCGGATATCACCAGCCTGGCAAAGAGCTGGCAGTACTGGAGCAGCTATAATCCCGGTATTGCCGCTATCGCTACCGATCCTGCGACCGGTAAGATCTATGGCATCCCGCAGAATGGCTATGCGCTGGGCATCTACTATAACCGCAAGATGTTCAAGGCGGTCGGCCTCGATCCCGATAAGCCGCCGACGACCTGGGACGAGTTCCGCAGCTACGCAAAGGAACTCACGACCTCTTCGGTGGCCGGCTATGCTGAGACCAGCACGTCAAACCAGGGCGGCTGGCATTTCACGAACTGGATGTATACCGCCGGCGGCGATATGCAGTCCGCCGATGGCACGAAGGCGACCTTCAATAGCGAGAAGGGGGTGAGTGTGCTTGAGTTGCTCAAGGCGATGCGCTTCACCGATAACTCTATGACGAAGCAGCAGCTTTTCACCCAGGCCGATACGCTGCAATTGCTGGCGACCAATAAGGTGGCGATGGTGGTGATGGCGCCGGATCAGTTGAATACGCTGAAGGCGCAGTTCCAGGCGGACCTGACGAATTTTGGCATCGGACCAATGCCGCAAAATGGGGGCAACGCGGCGCTGACCGGGGGGAATATCTTTATCTTCAATCCCAAGTCGTCCCCGGCGGCGATTAAGGCTGCGTTCGATTATGTGATCTACTCCAACTTCAATCTGGATGTGATGGAGAACAGCCTGGCGATCCAGGCATCGGCGGGCCAGGTGGTGGGCGCTCCGACGAACGTGCTCTTTACCGGCTCGTTCCAGCAGAAGATTCAGGCGCTTAACGCGAAGTACGCTAATGTGCCGTTGGAGAACTATGCCCCGTTCATTAATTCAACGGTCGCCCTGCGCCCTGAGCCACGCAATCAGACGCAGAAGATGTATGCCGCCCTCGATCCGGTTATGCAGGCGATCCTGACGAATCCCAATGCTGATCCGCAGGCGCTGCTCAACCAGGCCGCGCAGCAGTTCCAGCAGATTCTCGACTCGTCGGCCTCTTAGCAGAAGGCAGGGATGCGAGGGAACAGCTTTCTCGCTCCTGAGAGGGCTGTTCCCGCTCACTCACTAGATATGGACCACCCTGGCAAGGAGTTCTCTATGGCACTTTCATCGTCCTCGCCTTCCTCGCTGCCTCGCTCGCATCCGGCGCTTCGCTCCCCAGGCGAACGGCGTGCGCTGCATGCACCACAGCAGGAGCGCCGAGTTGGCCAGAAGAGATGGCCGGTCCTGCGGCGCAATCTCACCGGCTATCTCTTCCTCCTGCCCGCGCTGTTGATTTTTGCGCTCTTTGTCTGGTATCCGATCGTGCTGGGTTTTGTGATGAGCTTTCAGAATGTCGATATGATTAATCCGGCGAGCTGGGTGGGCCTGCTCAACTATCGCCGCGTGTTCTCTGATCCGCTCTTTGGCGTGGCCTGGCGCAATACGCTGGAGTATACGATCTACGCGCTGATCTTTGGCTTTGTGGTTCCGATTGTTCTCGCGCTCCTCGTCAATGAGATGCGCCACGGCAAAGGCTATTTCCGCCTGGCTTTCTATCTGCCGGTCATGCTCTCACCCATCGTCTCGGTCTTTCTCTGGCGCTGGATCTATAATCCCGATTCCGGCTTGCTCAATGCTCTGCTGAATCTGGTACACTTGCCGGGCGGCCTCTGGCTCGAAAATCCCAATAGCGCCCTGCCGGCCCTGATGGTCGTCTCCACCTGGTATAACGCGGGCGCGACGATGCTGATCTACCTGGCCGCTCTCCAGGGTGTACCGTCCTCGCTCTACGAGGCAGCGGAGATGGATGGCTCAAATCTCTGGCAGCGCCTCTGGCATATTACGCTGCCGACGATTCGCCCGATTATGCTCCTGATGCTGATTTTGCAGATCGTCGCGACGATGCAGGTGTTTACCGAGCCGTTCACGATCACGGGCGGCGGCCCCCAGAACGCGACGATGAGCGTGGTTTTGCTGATTTACAATTACGCGTTCCAGGACGCCGATTTCGGCGGGGCCAGCGCGCTCGGCGTGATTCTCTTCCTGGTCCTGGCCGTGTTCGCGCTGATCTATATGCGCATGACCCGGCGCGCGATGGAGGGAAGCTAAAGCGATGGCTCGTTTACTCGATGATTCTCCAGATCAGATAAGCGAGAGCAGAGTGCGCACACGCGGAACATCTTCGACGGAGACTGCCGAGCGCACACTGGTCTCTCCCCTGGCTCTGAAGCGGCCCGGTGGACGTTTCCTCTACTGGCTGGTCTTCGCGCTGCTACTGGTGAGCACGCTGACGACGATCGGTCCGCTGTACTGGATGTTTAGCGGCGGTCTCAAGTCGAGCATTGAGATTTTTCAGACGCCTCCGACTTTCTGGCCGCTGCATCCAATCTGGGACAATTATGTGCAAGCCTGGAATATCCTGCAACTGCCGGTCTATTTTGTGAATACGCTGATCCTGGCCGCCGGGGCGGTGATTCTGCAACTGCTGGTTTCCGCTACTGCTGCCTATGCGCTCGCGAAACTGCGCGTGGTGGGCAAGAATATCATTCAGTTTGCGTTCTTTGCGACGCTGATGGTGCCGCCCATTGTCTATCTGATTCCGCAGTTTGTGAATATTAACGATCTGCCCCTGATTCATGTTTCTCTGTTCAATAACTGGGCCGGCGTCTGGCTGCCTGAAGCGGCGAGCGCTTTTAATATTTTGCTGCTTAAGAGCTTTTTCGATGGCATTCCGGCTGAGCTGACGGACGCGGCTCGTTTGGATGGGGCGAACGCCTGGCAGATGTTTACCCGCGTGATTCTGCCGCTCTCGCGCCCGGTACTGGCGGTGGTGACGATCTTCACGATTATCGCTTCGTGGAAGGATTTTCTCTGGCCGTTGCTGGTCCTGGCCGACAGCAATTTGCAGCCGTTGACGGTCGGTCTCTACCACCTGAATGGGGTGAACTCGAACCTGCCGTTTAACTACCTGATCGCCGGCCTGGCGCTGGCCAGTATTCCCCCTATCCTTGTCTTCTTGATTCTCCAGCGCCAGATCATTCGCGGCATCAATCTGACCGGCCTGAAAGGGTAACGCCAGCGCCTACCAGGTCTTTGTATGAAAGGAGGAACGACGCTCAAGGAGAAGCCATCCGAGGCCGCCTGGGGCAAGGCCGGCTCCGGAACCCGCTTACACTGTTGTAATGCACCATGCCGCTCGTCAGGCTGGCGGTATGGTAGAGAGTAGAAGCCTGGAAAGGGGTTTTGCACAATGCAGGATGCAATGAGCAAAAGGCGAAATAAAATACTGGGAGCGTGCGTGATGCTCGTCCTGGTGGTCAGCACGATCGGGGTGTTTACCACGCTGCCCCATATAGCGGGCGCTGCGAGCTTGAATCACAGCGCGACGACTAACGCTGCGCTTGGTGGCACGGGCGCTACGCTTCCCTATGTGGAGATGGAGGCGCACAGCGCGACGACCAACGGAACCATTCTCGGCCCTTCCTTTGCCCTGGGCAACCTGGCCTCCGATGCTGTGGACCGCCAGGCTGTGCAATTGACGCAGGGGCAGTATGTGCAGTTTACGCTGCCTCAGCAGGCAAATTCAATTAATCTGCGCTATAGTCTGCCCGATTCGGCCAGCGGGGGCGGCATCAACGCCTCGCTCAGTATCTATATCAATGGGGTCAAGCAGGCAAAGGATCTGCAACTCACCTCGCAGTATAGCTGGGTGTATGGCCCGCCAAATTTCTCGAATTGTAACGGCACCGACTGGTCCAATACGCCGGGCGGCACGCCCTCTCACCAGTTCGACGAGATGCATACGCTGCTGCCACAGATGGCGGCGGGCACGACGGTGAAATTACAGGTCGATGCGGAGAATACCGCACCCTGGTATGTCATCGATGTCGCCGATTTCCAGGAGGTGCCCGGGCCGCTCTCCGAGCCGTCGGGCTATATATCCGTGACCGACGCACCCTACAATGCCGATCCGACCGGCGCGACGGATTCGACGCAGGCCATCCAGAACGCGGTCAACGCCGGCATGTCCCAGGGCAAGGGGGTCTGGATTCCCCAGGGTACGTACCTGGTGACAAGTCACATTCTGGTCAATAACGTCACCCTGACGGGCGCGGGTCCCTGGTATTCGGTCCTCACCGGCGCGCCTCCCGGAGGCGGCAATGGCAACAATACGAGCAACGGCACCGGCGTGGGCGTCTACGGCAATGACGCCTACGATGGCAGCACCAGCTCGAACGTGACGCTCTCGAATTTCGCCATCGAGGGCGAGATTACCAATCGCGTCGATTGCTTGCAGGATAACGGCATCGGCGGCTCACTGAATAACTCGACAATCTCTAACATCTGGATCGAGCATACGAAGGTCGGCATGTGGTTCGACGGCCCGTTTAGCGGCCTGACGATCACCGGTGTGCGCATCGATAGCACGCTGGCCGATGGCATTAACTTCCATCGCAACATCACTAACTCCAGCGTATCGCAGAGCATCATACGCGGCACCGGCGACGATGGCCTGGCGATGTGGTCGGCCACCGATAACGTGCCGGCCACCGGCGATAGTAGCGATAGCTTCGATCACGATACGGTGCAGTCGCCCTACCTGGCCAACGGCATCGCGATCTACGGCGGCAACGGCAACAGCGTGACGAACGATGTCGTCACCGGTTCGCAGTACCGGGGCGGCGGCATTATGCTGGACTATGAGAACTTCGGCAACAATACCGCGCCTTTCGCCGGGACGACCACGATCTCGAACGATACGATCAAATCGACCGCCGGCTTTGGGGATCAGGGCATTCAGCAGTTCGGCGCGCTGATGTTCTGGGCGGATAGCGGCTCGATTAACGCGCCTTTCACTGTTTCGGGGGACGAGATCGACAACAGCCAGTATGCCGCGATCTCCTTCGACGGCGGCAACCCGATCAGCACGGTCTCTATGAATGGCGTGAACATCAGCGGGGCCGAGTTCGCGTTCTCCAATAAGGTAAGCACGATCACCGGTTCGGCCAGCAATGTGACAGCCAGCGGCCTGACGGTCGGTGGGATGGAGAGCTGCGAGGGGGCCGGTTCGTGGAATGTGACGATGGGGTCCGGCAATTCCGGCTGGAGTCCGACGCCACAGACCTGTGGCTTCCCGACCGGCACACCCACACCCAATCCGTCGCCGACCTCGCCTCTGCCCACGCCTACGCCCACGCAGGGTACGACGCCAACGCCTACCCCTACGCCCGTCCCTGCTCCCACGGGAACGCTGGTGACGGCGATCAACGCGGGCGGCGGCGCGGCTGGTAATTTTGTGGCCGATACGGACTTCGATCAGGGCAATCAGTTCTCGGATACCTCGACCTCGATCAATACCGGCAGGGTTGGGGAGTCGATCCCTCAGTCCGTCTGGCAGACCTGCCGCTGGAACAGTTCGTTTACCTATACCATTCCCGGTCTGACGCCCGGTGCGACCTATACCGTCGCGCTGGACTGGGCGGAGCTGACCTGGACGGCGGTGGGACAGCGCATCTTTAATGTGGCGATCAATGGCACGACGGTGCTGAGCCACTTCGATGTCTTCGCTACGGTGGGATATAAGACGGCCCTGCAGAAGCAGTTCTCGGTCACGGCCAATGGCAGCGGCCAGATCGTGATTGCCTTTACCCAGGGTGGCGTGGATAATCCCTTTATCAGCGCCATTGAGATCTGGAATCCCGGCGGCGGCACACCAACGCCCACGCCCACACCAACCCGGACGCCCACACCCACGCCTACTCCCACGCCGGGTCCTTCAACTCTGATCACGGCGATCAATGCGGGCGGCGGCGCGGCTGGCAGTTTCGTGGCCGATACGGACTTCAATCAGGGCAACGAGTTCTCGGATACTTCGACCTCGATTGATACCAGCGGGGTGAGCAATCCCGCTCCCCAGGCGGTCTACCAGACCTGCCGCTGGAACAGTTCGTTCACCTATACAATTCCCGGCCTGACACCCGGCACGACCTATACGGTCGTACTGGATTGGGCGGAGTTGACCTTCCAGGCCGCCGGACGGCGCGTCTTCAACGTGGCGATTAATGGCAGTCCCGTGCTGATCAATTTCGATGTCTATGCCACTGTTGGCTATAAGAAAGCCCTGGCCCGGCAATTTACGGTCACGGCCAATGGCAGCGGCCAGATCGTGATTGCCTTTACCCAGGGGCCTGCCGATAATCCCTTTGTCAACGGTATTGAGATCTGGAAGCCGGCGAGTGTTCCACCTCCGCCTCCGGGGACGCTGGTGACGGCGATTAACGCGGGTGGCTCTACGACGGGCAACTTCGTGGCCGATAACGGCTATAATCAGGGCAACGAGTACTCCGATACCTCGACCTCGATTAATACCAGCAGGGTGAGCAATCCCGCTCCCCAGGGTGTCTGGCAGACCTGTCGCTGGAACAGTTCGTTCACCTATACCCTGACCGGTCTGACCCCCGGCGCATCGTATACGCTCAAGCTGGATTGGGCGGAACTGACCTGGACAGCGGTGGGCAAACGCGAGTTTAATCTCGCGATCAATGGTACGCAGTTGTTGAATAACTTCGATGTCTACGCGACGGCGGGATATAAAACCGCCGTGCAGCAGCAGTTCTCGGTCGTGGCGAATAGCAGCGGCCAGATCGTGCTCTCCTTCACTCAGGGCGCTGCGGACAATCCTTTCATCAGCGGCATCGAACTCTATACCGCGTAGGTTGTTTGTCCGAGCAACGCTTGTGACGTTCAGGGTGCTTGCGTTGCGCGTCTGGCGAGCGAGGCTCGCCGGACGTGCGGCGCAAGCGCATCGACTATTCAATCTGATCGACAGTTTTTGAAAGGAAACAGAGTATTATGGAGATGGCACGGCCAGCCAGTACAAGCTTCCCCCTCGTCTCTGCGCCCCCCGCCGGGTACCAGGCTTCAGGCGCGGCGACTCTTCTCGCAAAAGCCGCCTCAAGCATCCGCCTGCGTGCTGGTTCGGCAACAGTCGAGGTGACTGCGCTCGCGCCCGATCTGTTTCGCGTCGCTCTCTTCCCGCATGGGCGGCCCGTTCGTTATCGCTCCGAAGCTGTGGTCCCCCAGGACTGGCAGCCGGGTTTGGTGACGATCGAGGAGAGCGAAGGCGAAATTACCCTCGCCACGTCTGTTACAACTGCTCATCTCTCCCTCGATCCTCTGCGCATCGGCTTTCGCGATCCTACGGGACGTGTGTTCGCGAGTGATGATCCTGAGCTTGGCATGGGCTGGTTCACGGCTAGCACGGAGAGCTCGGTTGTGGAGTTGGCCAATCCTTCTGGAACCCTGGGGACGCCTGTGCGCGTCTATAAACAATTCCTCCCCGGCGAGCGTTTTTTTGCCTGCGGCGAACGCACGGGCGAGCTGGAGAAGACGGGGACGCACCAACTCTTCTGGAACATCGATCCCCCGCGCGGCCATACCATCTTGCAAAATAATCTCTACGTCTCGATCCCTTTTACGCTCGTCCTGGCCGACGGGCAGGCGTGGGGCCTCTTCCTCGATAGTACAACGCGCGTGGAGTTTGACCTGGGTCATGAAGATCCACGCCGCGCCTGGTTTGGCGCGAGCAATGGCGACCTGGTCTACTACGTGTTCTGCGGTCCCACCCCCCAAAATGTCCTGGCGCGCTATACCGAACTGACCGGCCACACGCCCCTGCCGCCGTTATGGGCGCTGGGCAACGGCCAGAGTCGCTTTAGCTACGAAAGCGCCGACGAATTGCGCCAGGTTGCCCGCACGTTTCGCGAGCGCGACATTCCCTGCGATACGCTTTATCTCGATATCGACTGCCTGGACGGCTACCGCGTCTTTACCTGGGACCACACGCGCTTCCCCGATCCCGAAGGACTCTGCGCCGAATTGCGCGCGCTAGGCTTTCACGTCGTGAGCATTGTCGATGCCGGCGTGAAGGTTGACGAGCAATACCATGTGTATACCGAGGGTAGGGAGCGCAATCTCTTTTGTAAGACTGCCCAGGGCGAGGACTATCAGAACGTGGTCTGGCCAGGCGCGTGCGTCTTTCCCGACTTTACGAATCCGCAGGCGCGGGTGTGGTGGGGAGAACTGCACCGCCCGCTGCTCAAAGCCGGGATCGCCGGCATCTGGTCCGATATGAACGAGCCGGCCCTCTTCGTCCCCTCGAACTCGACCATGCCGCCTGATGTGATCCATCCCGGCGATGGACAGAGCAGGCTGCACATCCAGGTCCATAACGCCTATGGCTCTCTGATGGTCCAGGCCGCACGCGAGGGCCTGCTCAAGCTGCGGCCAGAGCAGCGACCCTTTATCATCTCGCGCTCCGGCTACGCGGGCATCCAGCGCCACGCCCTGCTCTGGACGGGCGATAACTCCTCAAGCTGGGAACACCTGGCGATGAGCATTCCCCAACTGCTCAATCTCGGCCTCTCCGGCGTGGCCTGGGCAGGCGTGGACATCGGCGGCTTCTATGGAGACGCCGGCGGGGAACTGCTGGCCCGCTGGACCGAACTCGGCCTCTTCTTGCCGCTCTGCCGTAACCATTCGGAGAAGCAGACACGCCGCCAGGAGCCCTGGCTGTTCGGCGAACCGTATGAGACAGTCTGCCGAACCATGCTCAAACTGCGCCAGCGCCTGCTGCCCTACCTGTATACGCTCTTCGAGGAGTGCCATCGCACAGGCGCGCCGATCCTGCGCCCGCTGTTCTGGGCCGCGCCCGACGATCCCACCACCTACCCGCTCGACGACGAGTTTCTCTGCGGCGAGGCTCTGCTAGTCGCGCCGATCACCCGGCCCGGCACCGAGTACCGCCACGTCTACCTGCCGGCAGGAAGCTGGTTCCACTTCTGGACGGGCGAGCATATCGAAGGGCCGGCCCATATCCTGGCCCACGCACCTCTTGGCCAGCCCGCCATCTACGTGCGCGCCAACACTGCCCTGCCGCTCTGGCCGGAAATGAACTACGTCGGAGAGAAGGAGGCCGACCCGCTGACCTTCGCGCTCTATCCCGCCGAAGGCTACGCCAGCGCAGCGATCTACGAGGACGCCGGCGAGGGCTACGAGCATCTGCACGGCGCTTGCGCCCGCCGCACCATCACCTGTGAGGTCGAGGCCGGGCACGTGCGCATCCTGCTGAGCGAGCGCACAGGCAGCTTCGTCCCCCCCCGCAAATGTATACGCCTGGAACTGCGCGCACGGCCCGAAGAGCAAGAAGACGTGCGCGCCAATGGGAAGAGCGTTGACTGGCAGTACGATGCCGACGCGCAGTGCCTGTACGTCGATCTGCCGGAAACAGGCCACGCGCAGGTGATTGAGATGTTCTGACCTGTCAGACCGCCTGCGGCGCGGAGATACAGTGCTTATTTTCACGTGGTGCTGGCATGCTGGCCCTCCGGGCTGTGAATCGGCCCGGAGGGCCAGCATGCCAGCACCATTATATCGGGCATTCGTGAAGGAAGCAAGTTTTGAGGCAAATCCAGGGGTCACAACTCGGGAGGAGAATCATCCGGGGAATGAGAAACGTCCTCCAGCGTGGCGACAAGCAGGGCCGTCGCGTGATCCTCCCCAACGATTTCTCCTAATGCAGAATGAAGCTGGCCGATCCGTTCCATGCGAGCGGTAATAAACTGGTGCTTTGCCGTCCCCGCTGCCAGCCCACAGAGTCCCCGCGTGCCTGACTCGTACTCGGCCTGGATCTGGTTGAGTATGCGTGCGACCTCGCTCGCTGTTCCCGTGTGTTTTTCCATGATATCGCCAATCAGTATGTGCTGATCTCAGCATACACGATAGCAAAAGGAAAATGCAAGACATTTTTCCGCGTCTGCTCATTTTGGCGCATTTGTTAATAAATTGTAAGCGCGCCCACTTCTAGCACAGTTTTCTTAAGAGAGAGCACTCTGTTCAAAGAGCCAGCAAAAAGAGCAACTTGTCCAATATTGCTCAGCTTGTAAAAAGAGAGGAAGACGCCGGGAAGACCTCGCTCAGAGAAGCCATCTTTATCAAGATCGGCTAGAGATTCTCCTCTGGGATCTTCTCAACATGAGAGCGCATGACTCACGCTCGCCCCTCTTCTTTCATCAGAATCGCCTGCTCGACATCGTTGAGGTGTTCCAGCATTTTGAGACGCGCCTGCTGGGGATCACGAACGGCGATAGCGGAGACAATCTGTTCGTGCTGCCGGGCCGAGCGCACGATGCGTTCGGGAATGGCGAGGCTACTGCTGCGCGCCAGCGCGAGTTCGTCCAGCAGCGTGGCCATCAGCAGAACCAGGAGACGATTGGCGGTGCTGGCAGCAATCAGCGCGTGCAGGCGTCCATCCAGTTCGTTGATGAGCGCAATATCTGGCTGAGCAGCCAGGCGCAGTTCTTGATCTCTGAGTAACAGGAGACGCAGTTCCGCAAGTTGTTCATCGCTGGCCCGCTGAGCCGCCCACGCAGCGGCCTCCCCTTCCAGCGTCCGGCGAATCTCGAAAAGCTCGCGGGTGCGCGCGATACGATCGGCTTCAGGGGTGGTGTTCTCGGCGGTCAGCGCCAGGGTGAGACGCTGGGCAGTGGCCTGGATGCTTTTGCCAACGACAAAGACGCCGCGCCCGTGACGGGCCTCAACAAGACCCAGCGCGGCCAGCGTTGCCAGGGACTCGCGCAGGACGGTGCGGCTGACACCGAGTTGCGCCGCGAGTTCGCGCTCAGGCGGCAGGCGGTCCCCAGGCGCGAGCTTCCCGCTTTCGACGAGATCGCGAATAGCATCGACCACGCGCCCCTCCAGGCTGCGTGGTGTCTCCTGCATTGGCCGAAACATGGCTACACCTCTCTCCACGCAAGGGGATCGACGCCCATCTCTGCGCTCAGCGTGTCCAACTCCGCTCGCGTCGCGGCATCAAGCGGAATCCCCTCCTGCATACGGCGGGCACGGACGGCTGCCCTGCGCTCACCGGGGATACGAATGCTCTGACCTGGCGCGGCTGGCGCGGCGTGCAGGGCATCCAATAACCCCCCCAGGCGGCTGGCATATTCGTCTGGTGTCATCAGGGGCGCGAGGTCGATGGCCAGGCACCACAATCCGGCGTTCGTCGGACTGCTCCAATCGTCGTAGGGCGAACGCACCTGAGGTCCCCAGCCAGCGCCTGAGAGGGTTGACGCAAGAATCTCGATCATCAGAGCGAGCGCATAGCCTTTGGCGCCGGCCATAGGCAAAACCGCCCCGGCGAGCGCCGCCTGCGCGTCCGTGGTGGGCCGGCCCTCAGCATCCATCGCCCAGCCAGCGGGAATGGGCTGTTGCTGGCGCGCCGCCATGATTATATTACCACGCGCGACGACGCTGGTCGCCATATCTACGACAACCGGCGGGTCGGAGGCCGCCGGACCGGGCGCGGTAAAGGCCAGGGGATTGGTGCCCAGGAAAGCGGTTTTGCCTCCCCAGGGAGGAACGCCCGGCGGGGTATTGCCCACCATGAGCGCCAGACACCCCTGGCGAGCGGCCCGCTCGGTATAGACCGAGAAAGCTGCGGCGTGGTTGGTATGCGCGACCGCTACCATGCCCACGCCCTGCGTCTTTGCCAGGCGTACCGCTTCGTCTATTGCAGCCACAGCTGCGACCGGACCAAGAGCATTTGCCGCGTCGAGATGAGCTATAGCGGGCGCTGGATGCGTCCAGCGCATAGATGGTCGCGCCGCCGCCAGCCCGGCTTTGACCCGCCGGGCATAGAGCGCCAGCCGCGAGACTCCGTGCGTATCAAGACCCTCTAAATTAGCCTCGACCAGCGCCCAGGCGGTGGTCCGTGCGTCTTCTTCGCTCAGACCCACCGCGCACAAGACCGCCGCGGCGAAGCGCAAGAGATCAGCCGGCGCGACCAGGCTCGTCCCTTGTAGCACCTGTTCTTCACTCATAGAACCCTCCCGATGGCCTGTTCGCCCGCCAGGACACGCAGCACATCGCTCACAACCAGGCGCGAGGTGCGTTCTTGCGCCTGTGCAGTGAGGCCGGCGATGTGGGGCGTCAGGAGAACGGCGGGACAAGCCAGCAGCGGATCACCAGCGGGCGGTGGCTCGATCTCACGCACGTCCAGCACGGCCAGGCGCGGACGCCTGGCATTGAGCGCGCTCAGGAGCGCACCCTCGTCGATAATTCCCCCACGCGAGGTATTGATCAGAATCGCATGCTCCTGCATCCTGCTCAGCGTCTCGGCATTGATCAGATGGCGCGTCGCAGGGAGTAGCGGTACATGCAGGCTCAGCACGTCGGACTGCTCCAGAACTTCATCCAGCGACACAAGTGCGATTCCCTGTTCCTGTGGAGCGAAGTCGTAGGGACCGAGCAGGGGATCATACCCAATGACACGCATGCCGAATGCAGAAGCGCGCGCAGCCACCCGCCGTCCAATCTCACCAACGCCGATCAGGCCAAGCGTCCTCCCCCAGAGCTCTGTGCCGCCGAAACGCACGCGGTCCCAGATCCCGGCGCGTACACTGGCATCAGCCGCCGTCAGCTCGCGCGCGGCGTGGAGCATCGCAGCCAGGACATACTCGGCAACTGCGATGGCGTTGGCATTGCGCCCGGCGGTTACGACGATCCCACGCGCGCGTGCGGCCTCCAGATCGATATTATCCAGACCCACGCCCAACCGGCCAATGACGCGCAGGTTGGGCGCGGCCTCCAGCAACTGCGCTGTCACGCGCGTCTGGTTGCGCACGATGAGTGCCTGGGCTTCGGGCAGCAACGCGCGTAGCCGCTCTGGCTCGTTCCAGAGCAGAGGATCGCTGTGAATGCGCTGGCCCGACCCGGCCAGCAGGGCGGGGCCAGGCGGGGCCAGCATCTCTGTGACAAGGATCATACGCTACTCCTCGAATTCCAGGCTGAGATAGCTGATCTCCTGAAACTCCTCCAGCCCCTGGCGCGCACCCTCGCGGCCCAGGCCGCTCTGCTTCATACCACCCATCGGCGCGTAGGCAACCGAAGGCAGCGCGTTGTTGAGACCCAGGATACCAGCCTCTAATGCTCCGGCCATCCGCCAGGCACGACTCAGACTCTCGGTATAGAGATACGCGGCCAGGCCCATCTCGGTCGCGTTGGCCAGGGCCAGCGCCTCTTGCTCGTTGCTAAATGGGAAGATGCCGGCGATCGGCCCAAAAACTTCCTCGCGCGCCAGGGCAGTGTGCTCCGGCACGTCCACCAGCAGTGCCGGCGCGACAAACGTGCCGGTCGCGGGCAATTCTGCAATGTCGGTCACGCGGCGAGCGCCCGCCGCTTCAGCCTCGGCTACAATGGCCTCAACCTCCTGCTTGCGTTTGCGATCGATCATTGGACCGAGATCGGGCAGCGGCTTCTGGACAGGATTGCCCAGGCGCATCCGCTTCACGCGTTCGGCGAAACGTTGCACGAATTCAGCATACACCGCTTCATGAACCAGGAAGCGGTTGGCCGCGATACAGGATTGGCCGTTGTTGCGAAACTTGGCCAGCATCGCTCCCTCGACCGCACGCTCCAGATTGGCGTCCTCGCAAACGATAAAGGGCGCGTTCCCTCCTAGCTCGAGGAGCGGGCGCACAATATGCTCTGCCGCCGCGCGCATCACCTGGCGTCCAACCTCGGTGGAACCGGTAAAACTGACGACGCGCACCGCAGGATGAGCGAGCATAGCATTGGTGGTTTCGCCGGCAGGACCGGAGATCAGATTTGCCACGCCGGCTGGCAGGCCCGCCTCTTCAAGACAGCGGAACAGTTCAATAACTGCCAGCGGAGCCTTCTCTGAGGCGCGCGCGACAACTGTGCAGCCGGCAGCAAGCGCGGGTGCGAGTTTACGCGCCTGGATCGAGACAGGAAAGTTCCAGGGGGTCAGGCAAAGCGCGACTCCGCAGGGCCGCGCCATGCTGAGGTGCCGTCGCCCCGCCGCCTCATGCGGATAATACTCTCCCGCCGGTCGCCGCGCCTGTTCCGCGAACCAGCGAAAATACTCGGCCCCGAAACGGACCTCGCCCACCGCCTCCGGCAAACGTTTGCCCGTCTCCAGAGCGAGCAGATAGCCAATGCGCTCAGCCTCGCGCTGCAGCAACGCTGAGACACACAGCAGGAGATCGGCGCGCGCGCGAGCTGGGAATCCTGCCCAACTCGCAAAGGCCCCCTGCGCAGCCTCAACCGCTGCCAGCGCCTCTCTCAGCCCGCCGTAGCCGATGGAGCTGATCAGTGAGCCGTCGGCGGGATTGAGCACGTTCAGACGCCCTCCACCCGCAGGCTCAACCCATGCCCCGGCGATGAAAAGCGCGGCAGGGATGATCCTCTCAATGGTCATCTCTCCCCCCCTCTTCTCTACGCGCTACGGTACAGCTTGGTAAGTACAAATTCGCGATGCCCCAGGGCCTCAGCACAGGTCAAGCGCCCGTTGATCGTGCGATCAATCGTCGCCATGAGACGATCCCCGGCCTCGCGCAGGTTGTATTCACGCCAGAGCAACCCCGAGACATCCAGATCAATATGCTCGCTCATCGTGCGCGCCGTCAGGGGATTGGCCGTGATTTTAATCACCGGCACGATAGGATTGCCAATGATATTGCCCTGGCCGGTGGGGAACAGGTGCAGCACCGCTCCCGCCGCGCCCATCAGTGTGATAAATTCTGCGGCTGCCGAGGATGAGTCCATAAAGTTCAGGCCCTTCTGCTCAGGCGCAACCGCCGGCGCTAACGCTCCCACGATCGGCACGGTGCCGGTTTTGGCAATGTTGCCCAGAGCCTTCTCTTCAATGGTGCTTAATCCACCGCGAATGTTGCCCTGCGTCGGCTGCGAACCGAGCAGGTTGGCTCCGCTGGATATAATCTCATCGATATAATCGTTGTACATGGCCTGGAAACGCGCCCGCACATCATCATTCGCGCAGCGCGCAGCGATCAGGTGCTCGCCGCCGGTCAGTTCTGAGGTTTCGCCGAAAATAACCGTGCCGCCGGATTGCACGTGGCGATCCACCGCTTGCGCAACGGTGGGACAGGAGCCTAAACCGGTGGTGGTGTCCGATTCACCACATTTGATGCTGATAATCAGTTCGTTGCGCTCGATCGGCTCACGCTGCAAGGCACTGGCGTCCTGGAGAAATTGCTGCGCCACGCGCGCCGCCGCCGCTAACGTCTTCAGGTCCCCAAAACGCTCGATGGAGAAGCCCGCGACCAGCTTGCCCGTCTGTGCGATCTGCTCAACAATGCGGTTGGTCCAGTTGGGTTCGATGCCGATGACCACCACCGCCGCGACGTTCGGGTTTGCCCCTGTGCCCGCCAGCGTGCGGAACGTCAACTCCAGATCCTCTCCGTATTGCAAACGCCCATACGCGTGCGGCAGCGCCAGCGTCCCCGGGATCGTGCGCGCCACCGCCTCGCAGACGGCGTTCGAGAGATCGTCGACAGGAAGAATGACAACGTAGTTCCGAATGCCTACCTGCCCGTTCGCCCGACGATATCCGCTTAAAGACTTTTCTGCCATCTCGCGCTCCTGATGTTATGGATGTGAACCAGTTCTCCCGCTCTGATCGCCCGCCGCGTCAGCCCAATGGGCACGCCGTATTCGATTACCTGCGCGCCTTCCTCCAGGTCTACCAGCGCAAGCTTATGCCCCAGGGGAATCGCTTCGCTGGCCCGCACACGCAATACGCGGTCGCTGTCCATGTAGACTGCTTGCAGTTCACCAGGCTCGTTATCCTGCACAGCTACAGCTACATGATCCCCCTCGTTGTGAATGAGAAAGCCAGGCGCGGATTCCGGCGCGCGTATCCTCTCGTCCGTTTGGCTCATCGCTCCTCCTTTGTCTCGTCTTTGCTTCAGCTTTTTGCAAGTGGTAGGAGGTATGACCACCTACCGCTTAAGTAAGCGTAAACAGGAGTGATGCACTTTGTCAAGGCGGAGGGACGGGAATCAATTTTGCCCACCCCTTGACAACCAGGAGCATTCTGGTTATCCTTGAATTAATATATCAAGTTAATTAATTTATTTTGTTGATTAGCGAGGAGAACGATGAAGGCAACCAACGGCAGGCCGGGGCAGCGAGAACTCAAACAACGGGCATGTCCTGCGCGCCATTGTGCGCAGAGGGGAGATGACGCGTGTCGAGCTAGCTCACGAAACCGGCTTGACGCCCGCGGCGATTAGCAATATTACGCGCGAGCTCATCGAGCGGGGGCTGTTGGATGAGGTGGGCATCTCGCGGGGGAAGCGCGCGGGGGCGAATGCGTATCTGCTTGATTTCCCCCATGATCGACCTCTTCTCGGCAGTATTCACCAGGGGGTGAGCGCCCTGCGCCTGGCGATCTGCAATCTGCGCGGGCATATTCTCGATCGCCGTGTCATCGCCACTCCCACGCGCTACACGCCAGAGTGGGCGGTGGCATGTATCACGGAGTCGCTTCACGCCTTGCTCAGAGACAACGGATACCAGCCAGATGCGCTGTTGGGCATCGGGGCTGCCCTGGTCGGTCTGATCGATGGAGAGCAGGGAATAGTCAAGCGCGCCCCCAGTCTGGGTTGGGAGAGGGTTGCGATAAGCGCGATGCTGGAGCGCGAGATGCGCTGCCCGGTCGCGCTGGAGAATAACGTGCGCGCGATGGCCTTCGGCGAGGCTTTGTTTGGCAATGGACGGGACTGGCCCGATTTCGCATTTGTCTATGTCGGGACCGGCATTGGCTCCGGCCTGATCCTTCACGGGCGTCCCTATCGTGGGGCCCATAACGGGGCAGGCGAAATTGGTCATCTCACCGTCGCGGCGGACGGCGAGGTCTGTGCGTGCGGCAATACCGGCTGCCTGGAAACAATTGCGGCAGAGCCGGCCCTGATCCGCCACGCTCATCTGCGCGGCATCGAGCTGGCCTCCCTGGCGGACGGTCCCAAAAAAGCTGTGGAGGAGCTGGCCTCTCTGGCGCTGGCCGGGAACGAGCAGGCGCGCGAGATCATCATGAATTGCGGAGAGTCGCTAGGAACCGCTCTGGCTAATCTGGTCGATCTCTTTAATCCAGCACGTATTGTTCTGCACGGAGCTATTACCGCAGCAGGCGAGTTTTTCTTTCGCGCAGTCTCCCAATGCATTGCGCGGCGTGCCTTTCTGGCACGCGACGAGGTTGTAGAACTGGCGTCAGCTACCTTTGGGTCCGATGCTGGCCTGGTAGGCGCGGCGGCCATCGCTCTCGATGCGCTTATCCTTACGGGCAATAGTTGAGCCGAGGCCGCCCGCCATGTCTCTCTTGCTCTTCCATACTATAGAAAAAATCGGTGACGGACCATGAAAAGCAGTGTTGAATACCAGGAGGTGCTTACTCCCACCATCGGCGTGGCCTGCATTGCGCGCCCGACCTTTGTGGTGGACTACGCGCAGGAGATTGCGAATCGTGCGCTGGCCTCCCTACGTGAGTCCGGCATGTCTCTTGTGGGGGATGCCCGGCTCCTTATGGATGCACAGGCCGCGCGCGAGGCCGGTCAGGCTTTCCAGAACAGGCAGTTGGATGCGCTGGTTCTTCTCTGCGCCTCCTTTGGGGACGCCAGCGTGGCGGTAGAGTTGGCCTCATATGTGGATGCTCCGGTTTGTCTCTGGGCAGTGCGCGAACCCGGCCAGGTGGGCGATCGCCTCTGGCTCAATTCTCTGTGCGGAGCAAATATCTCATCACACGCACTGCAACGCCTGGGGCATCAAACCATCTATATTTACGGCGACCCCGAGGAGGAAGGGGTGCTGCGCCCTCTGCTGGCCCTGGCTCGCGCCTCGGCGACCGCCAGGCGCTTGCGCCACAGCCGCGTCGGCCTGGTAGGCCAGGCCCCTACAGGCTTTTATGGCTGCCAGTATGACGAGCTGGAACTGGCAAGGGTCATCGGCACCACTGTCGCGCAGATCGACCTCGCGGACCTGCTGACAAAGGCCGCCAGCGCTCCTCAGGAGCCGGTGGATGCGGTTATCGCCGCCACGACCCGCCGCTCTCCCAGTTTGACGGCCTTGAGTGTAACAGATGTCCAGCGTTTCGGTCAGGCGTATGTTGTGTTGAAAGAAGCGCTGCAAACGCATCACCTGGATGGCCTGGCAGTGCGCTGCTGGCCCGAATTTCCTCAGCACTTTGGCCTGATGCCGTGCGCGACGCTGGGAAAGCTGGCCGACGATGGCTTTGTCTGCGCCTGCGAGACGGATATGCACGGCCTGGTCACAATGCTGGCCCTGCGCTGGCTGACCAATACGCCGCCCTGGCTGGCAGATGTGGTCGCGCTGGACCAGGAGGCCAATACGCTTGCGCTCTGGCATTGTGGGAATGCTTCAACCTGCCTGGCAGCAGCGGATGATCCCCTGATGTTGACTCCTCACTGCAATCGCCGGGTCGGCGTGGCCGGCCATTTCGCCCTGGGAGCTGGCCCTGCTACCGTCACGCGGTTGGGGGTGGGCAGGCAGGGATACCGTTTGTTTTTTATCGAAGGGGAGGTGCTAGAAGCGTCGGCCAGCCGCTTCCAGGGCAACACGGCGATATTTCGCCCGCGCGGCTCGGCGCAGCAGTTGCTCGATACGATCATGCTGGACGGATGGGAACATCATATCGTGCTGACGATGGGCCATGTCGCGCCTGAACTCGCGGCTCTCGCGCGCCTGTGGAACATCGAAACGGTCGCGCTCTGACGATCGGTTTCCCCGTCAGCGCACGATTGGAGCATTCCAGACAGCACGCTGAAAGCTGGAATCGGCGCATTGGAACGAAAAAAAGAGACACGGGAGAGAGACGCGATCAGATGATAAGCCTGCCGCGTCCGCAAACACTTCGTTTATTTTCACCTGTATTGTACAAGAGAGGTGGCACATCATGGATGTCAGAGACGACGCTTTGTACAGATCAACTGACGATTCGGTAACGACCAGAGCAGGATCGGTCGCTCCCGGCGAGTGGGTGGCGCGCCCATTCTCGCGCCGTTCGCTGCTGAGCAAAGGCGTGGCGGCAGGCGTTGGCGTAAGCGCCCTGGGCTCGTTCCTGGCCGCTTGCGGCGGCGGGGGAAATGCGGGATCGAGCGGCCCGGTTACTATCCAGTACGCCGCGTTGCAGGACCAGACCGGCGAGCAGGTCGCCGAGATCAACAGGTTTAATCAACTCCACGCGGGCAAAATCAAGGTTGAGTATCTGCAACTGCCTCCCGTAGCGACGGACCAGTATAGCAAATTCGTGACCGCCTTCCGTGCGCAATCGGCTACCCCGGACGTGGTGCATATCGATGTCACCTGGCCTTCGCAGTTCGCCCTGCCCGGCTGGCTGGCTCCCCTGGATCAGTACATTTCAACCAGCTATCTGCAACAGTTCTGGCCGAGCGCTGCAAACGTGGCGAAAATTAACGGCAAGATTTATGGTATCCAGCGATATATGGATATCGGGATGCTTTACTATCGTACCGACCTTGTGGAAAAATACGGCGGGAACGTGCCGCAGACGCGCGCGGAGATGGAGGCAATGGCAAAGGAGATCATGGCGAAGGAGGCCGCGAATGGCATCAAATATGGCTACCTCTCCCCGGGCAAGAAGATCGAGGCGATCGTCGATACCTGGCTGGAGATGATCTGGGGGGCCGGCGGGAATATCGGCCAGCCGGGGAATCTCTCGGTCAATAGCCCCGTAGCTATCGATGCGCTGCAGTATATGCACGATCTGATCTACACGAAGAATCTCTCGCCCACCGGCACCAACACCTATGCGCCAAACGATCTGCTGGCGCTCTTCCAGAATGGCGAAGCGCCGTTTATGCGCAACTGGACCTTCGCCTATGCGCTGGCGAATGATCCGCAGAAGTCAAAGGTCGCCGGCAAGGTGGGCATTGCACCAACCCTGGCCACGGACGGCAATAGCGGTCATGGCTGCACCGGTGGCTGGGTGCTGGCGATCAATAGCTACTCGCAGCACAAGGACGAGGCGTGGCAATTCATCGATTTCCTGCTGAGCAAGGAGACGCAACTCTCCATGTCAACCAATGCCGGGCTGATCTCCAGCCGACCCGATGTGGTGAACGACGCCCAACTGCAAGCGGCGCATCCCATTTTCAAGCAGCTTCCGGCTATCTTGAATGGCGGCAACAATCGGCCACAATTGAAAAACTATAACCAGTTCACCGTTCCCTTGCAGGCTGCGATCAACGGCGTTCTCAGCAATCAGGGATCGGCGGCCAGCGCCCTGAACAGCGTCCAGGCGCAAGTTGGCTCTCTCACCTGAGAGGGGGAGTCCCGTCAGGGCAGGCGTTTTCCCGTCTATTCTCGCACATAGACGGGAAAACGCCTGCAAGGGAGCGGCTACAGAGCATTTTCTGCTCTACCATTGCGCTTCTGGTTTTGATTATTGAGAGGAGCCGCTTTATGCTTATTCGCGCAGCACGCGCCAGGAAGAATCCCATCAGGGGCAGCGAGGAACGCCTGGCCTGGTTCATGCTGGCCCCCGTGCTCGTCGCGTTGATCGCTCTGGGCATTTACCCGGCGCTCAACACGCTCTGGCTCTCTTTTCAGCAGGGTGGGTTCTTCGGCGTGGGAACAACGTTTGCGGGCCTGGCAGAATATACACGCCTCTTCCACGACTCTCAGTTCTGGGGAGCGCTTGGGTTTTCTCTCCTGTTCAGCTTGATTACTGTGGCAGGGCAGATGCTCTTCGGCACCGCGCTGGCCCTTTTCGCGAACCTCAACTTCGCCGGGCGCTGGCTGGTACGGGCGGCGATTATTTTTCCCTGGGCCATTCCCACCTCGACCAACTCTGTCATCTGGGCCTATATGTTTAACGATCAGTATGGCCTGGTGAACAGTCTGCTTATCCACCTCGGCTTGATGAATCCCGCTCATCCGCTGAACTGGCTGGGATCGGGGCAACTGGCGACGGCGCTCATTTATATCATGGCTATCTGGAAAGCGAATTCGCTCGTCGCTCTCCTGGCGCTGGCCGGGTTGCAGTCGATTCCGGGCGAGGTGTATGAGGCCGCGCGCGTCGATGGCGCTTCTCCCTGGCAGGCGCTCTGGGCGATTACGCTGCCGCTTCTGCGCGCAACCCTTGTCGTCACGCTGATCCTGCGCACGATCGAGTCGCTGCAAGCGTTCGATCTGATTAGCGCGTTTACCAACGGGGCGCCCGGCAATGCCACGCAAAATCTGGGATTGTATATCTATGTGCAGATCCAGCAATTCGGGGATTTTCCCTATGGTTCAAGTATCGCGACTATCCTGATGATCACCACCATGTTCTTCATTGTCCTGTACCTGCGGGCACTCTATCGTCCGGCGTTGAAATAAGGAGGGAGAGAGGGCATATGGCCACAGCGGTACACAAAAAAGAGCCGGTTCTGCTGAATCGCAGGCGTAACGCCGTTCGGGTCGGGAGGCAGCGGGCGACCTGGCTCAGTACACACACGCTGATCTACATTATCTCGGCGCTCATCCTGCTCATCCAGTTTTTCCCCCTGATCTGGGCGCTGCTCACCTCGCTGATGACCTCAGCGGAGACTACAGCGACGCCGGCTGCGCTTTTTCCCGCCCATCCAACGCTGACGAGTTATCTCCAGGTGTTCCAGGGCGAGCTTGGCCATTACTATATCAATAGCATCATCGCCGCAACGACCTCTGCCGCGCTGACGATGATTATGGCCACCTGCGCAGCGTATGCTTTTGCTCGTCTGCGCTTTCGCGGCAAACGCTTTTTGCTGGTCTTCGTGCTCTTTTTCTCGCTTTTCCCTGCGCTGGTCCAGGTCATTCCTATCTATCAGATCCTGCAAAACTTGCATCTGATCGGCACAATCGGGGCGCTGATCCTGCCCTATACGGTCTTCGGCCTCCCCCTGGCAGTGCTGATCTTGATGGCGTTTTTTCAGGAGGTCCCTGGGGAATTGGAAGAGGCGGCGATTGTCGATGGACTCTCTCGCTTTACTGCCTTTATACGCATTGTGCTGCCTATGGTGGTGCCGGGCCTGTTCGCAGCGGCGGTGATTGTGTTTGTCAATAACTGGAATGAGTATCTTTTCGCCCTGAACTACACGACGGGCAATACCTATACGCTGCCGGTGGGAATTGTGACCATCAGTCAGACGGAGTTTACGACGAATTTCTCGCTGCTTTCGGCGGCGACGATTCTCTCTGTCATCCCACTGGTGGTGCTGATTCTCTTGCTTGAACGGCGTATTGTCTCCGGTTTGACCGCCGGGGCGCTCAAAGGTTAAACTGAGGCAAGAGGCAGGTGGTCGGACCTGCCTCTGCTGATGTAGAGGAGGCTTTTCGATGAAACTGTATCTTGATACCGCGCAGCTTGAGGAGGTAAAGGAGGTGGCGTCCTGGGGCGTCCTCAGCGGCATTACCACAAACCCCAGCCACGTAGCAAAGGCGGGCGTGCGCGACCTGCGCGCGCATATCCAGGAGATATGCTGGCAGTCCGATGTGCCAATCAGCGTCGAGGTGGTGTCGCTGGAGGCCGAAGAAATGATCGCCCAGGGTCGGGAGTACGCCGCCTGGTCGCCGAATGTGGTGGTGAAGGTGCCAACGGTGAAAGCGGGGCTGGCGGCAACGAGACAGATTACGACAGAGCCAGTGACGGCAACCTGCGAGGGATGTGCGCACATCGCGAACTGTCCTATTCGCGAGCGTTTCGCTGCACGCAACGGGCTGACGCGTGTGCCAGAGGTGAATGCCACGCTGATCTTTTCGGCAAACCAGGCCATGCTGGCTCTAGCGGCGGGCGCGAGCTATGTCAGCCCGTTTGTGGGTCGCCTGGATGCGGTGGGCGAGGATGGGACAAAGCTGGTGGCCGATATCGCCCAGGTTTTGCAGGCTCAAAAGCAGCCAGGCGAAATTATTGCGGCTGCTATGCGCCATCCCTTGCATGTGCTTGAGGCTGCGAAGGCCGGTGCGCATATTGCTACGATGGGCTATGCGATTATCGCGCAAATGCTCCAGCATCCCTTGACCGATCAGGGACTGGCGGACTTTCTGGCGGATTATGAACGGAGCCGGCAGCAATGAAACAGTTTCAGGCGTTGTTGACAAAGCTGGCCCACCACGATGGTGACTTTATCCGGCGCATTTCACGTATTGAGGCGCTTCCCGGCGGGGTACGGCTGTATTGCGAGCTGATCGGTTTCCGCAATATGGGAGACAACACGCGTCCAATTATCGTCAGCGATGAGCCACTCGCCCAGCAAACTATTTTTACGAACGTCCCTAACCAACCTGCTGACGTTGGGGCCTTTTCTCAGGATCAAACACGGCATTCATTCATTCTGGAGATTCAGGCGCTCAGTTCGCATTGCGCGCGCATTCGCCTGGGTGAACAGTTCGCGGAGTCACGCGCCTCTGCGATGCTTTTGCCGGGCATCCAGGAGACATGGGAGAATCTGCCACCTTCGGAGATCCTTGAGGATGCGAATGGGGCGCAGGTCGCGGCGCATGGCCTGACGATCCGCGTCGGACGCGATCCTTTTACCCTGCGCATCTCTTGCACTGCGGTGCCGGGGGCTGAGTTTGCCACCGCCGGCGATGATCGCAACGTGCATGGACTCCTTTGCACCCCTGCCCCCGGATTATACAGGACCGCAGAGGGACGCCAGGAGGCGTTCTGGAGTTGGGCGCTCGCCCCCGACGAGCAGATATACGGGCTTGGCGAGCGGTTTAGCGCCTTCGATCAGCGTGGCAAAGAGGTGTCGCTCTGGACCCTGGACGCCTGGGGAGTGACGACCGATGCCTCTTATAAATGCGTGCCATTCCTGCTCTCTTCGCGCCACTATGGCCTGTTCTTTCACACATCAACCCCGGTTCAGTTGAACCTGGGCACAGTCACGGCGCGGGCGGCGACCGCCCGGGTGGGCGAAGAGGCACTGGATCTGTTTGTCTTTTTCGGCGCGACGCCCAAAGAGCTGCTGGCGGAGTATACCCGCTATACCGGGCGCGCGACCATGCCGCCACGCTGGGCCTTTGGCGTCTGGCTCTCTCGCTGCCGCTATCAATCGCGGGCCGAGGTTGAGGCGGTGGCGGCCCGTGTGCGGGCGGAGCAGGTGCCCTGCGATGTCCTACATATCGATCCTGCCTGGCTGAGCCACCCCGGCCTCTCCTGCGATTTCGTGGAAAATCAGCAAGCCTTCCCTGACCTGACGGGGATGGTACGCGAACTGGGGGAACAGCACTTCAAGATTTCGCTGTGGGAACTGCCCTATGTTTCGGCGCGCTCCGAGCGTTACGCGGCGGCGGCTGAGGCGGGCTACTTTTTGCGCGATGAAGAGGGAGCGCCGATCTGCGCCGATTTCGGCACTCCTCCCACCGACGGCTATAACCGGGCGATCGTCGATTTTACGAATCCACAGGCGCGCGCCTGGTGGCAGGATCTCCATCGACCCTGGCTGCAAGCCGGCGTGGCCGTCTTCAAAACTGACTTCGGCGAAGGCGTACCCGCCAACGCACGCGCGTTTAACGGCATGAGTGGGTACGAACTGCATAATCTCTTTCCCTTGCTGTATAACGCGGCGGTCCACGAAGTCATCACGCAGGAGACGGGCCGGCCCGGTATGGTCTGGGGCCGCTCGGCCTGGGCAGGGAGCCAGCGATATCCCGCGCAATGGGGCGGCGATCCAAAGACGGATGCCTGGTCGATGCGCGCATCACTGCGTGGCGGCTTGAACCTGGCGCTCAGCGCGCCGGGCCTGTGGGCGCACGACATCGGCGGCTTCTATGGTCCCCCCCCCACACCGGAATTGTATATCCGCTGGGCACAATTCGGCCTGTTATCGCCCCTGGCCCGCGCTCACGGGACGACGCCGCGCGAACCCTGGGAGTTCGGCGAGGAGGCGCTTACTATCTTTCGCCGCTATGCGCTCTTGCGTATGCGCCTGAATCCCTACCTCTATAGTATGGCCTGGGAAACGCACAACGCTGGCCTGCCTATGCTACGCCCTTTACTGCTCGAATTCCCTGAAGATCCGTTGGCCGCACGCGTCGATGATGCCTATATGCTCGGCTCGGCGCTGCTGGTCGCGCCGATCTTCAGCGAGACGCGCCAGCCTGTCGCGCGCTCGATTTATCTGCCAGCCGGCACATGGTTCGATTTCTGGACTGACGGGTCCCTGAGCGGCGGACAGGTCATCACGCGCATGGCAGACCTCGCTACTCTTCCGCTCTACGTCAGGGCAGGCACGATCCTTCCCCTGGCCCCTGAACGCATGTTTATCGGCGATGAACTGCCCAATACGCTGACGCTCGAAGTCTATCCCGGCGTCGAGAATGTCGCGCGCGTGATCTGGAATGACACTGGCGCGGGGACGGACATGAAGTTGAGCAGGCAAGGCAATAGCTGGCGGCTGGAGCTTGCCGGCGAGCGCGAAATCACCTGGCAGGTACGCTGGCATACTCAGACAGGGATACAGGAAGAGACGCCTGTGCGAGGCGCTAGCGCGACATTCGCCTTGCAGGAAACTTCTCAGAAGTGAGCAACCTGTACCTTGCTCTTGCCCGCCGAACAATTTACCATCCGGGGAGTTGTGGACGAGTCTTCATACCAGCCCCTTTCACGTTCAGTCAGGCCGCTGCCTCGCTGATCGGGAACCAGAGCAGAGTCCATCTTCTGTACAAAAGATGGACCCTGCTCTGGTATATTTTATAGTTATGTCAAATCCGTTTGAACTGTTACCGTCTATGGGTCCTGTCCAGACGAATTTGACAGTATGTACGACCTATTTGGCCTGCACGCTCGACGAAACCTCCTCTTGCTCCTCAACCAGCCCTTCATCCTCTCCGGCCTTGTCGGGTGCGCCTTTCATGGGAATATCTTTCAGGAAGAAGCTGCCCACGATCATCGCGACGGAGAAGACCAGCACCGTCAGCAGGCCGTGCTGGATGGCGACGGCCAGCGAGAGCTTGAGCGCGTCGAAGACCTGGTTGAGCGTGTGCGTGACCTGCTGTGCGACCTGCTGCACGATGAAGTCGTGCTGCGGACCCGCCGGGACGTGCTGCGTGGCGAAGTGCTTTGCTGCGTCGATGACGGCATTGCGCGCATCTGGATTGGTCAGCACCTGCGGGTTGGTCGCGGCCTTCAGGCCAGCCGGAGTGAGTTGCCGGGCGACCGAAGCGGGCACACGCGTCGCGACATCGTTAGCAATGGTACTGTTGACGACCGAACCGATGACCGCAATGCCCAGAATCGCACCCACCTGGCCCATGTAGCGCACTGCGGCGGTCCCCACGCCCAGGCGGGTACGCGGCAGCGCATTCTGCGCGGACAGGTTGAGCACCGAGAAGAAGACACCCAGGCCCAGCCCGGTGATCACCATCGAGATGACGATCGTGACGATACTTGTCGAGACATCCATGCGCGTGAGTAGAAAGACACCGATCGTCATGACCAGCGAGCCGATGATGGTGATGAACTGGTAGCGTTTGATAATCGAGATCAGAATGCCGGCCAGGGCCGCGCCGATCACCACCGAGAACGACTGCGAGGTGATGGTCGCGCCAGAGTTGGTAGCCGACAGGCCCAGCACTCCCTGGAAGAAGAAAGGCAGGTACAGAGCCATGCCCAGCAGGACCATCATTTGCAGCAGCGAGAGCAACGCAGAGACGCTGAAGACCTGGTTACGGAAGAGATCCAGCGGCAGAATCGGCTCTGCGGCGAAGCGCTCGGTAATGAAGAAGAGCACGAACAGCACGCCCGAGGCGACCAGCACGCCGACGATTTGCGGCGAACCCCAATCATAGGTCTGGTTGCCACCCCAGGAGAGTCCCAGCAGCAGGCAGATGGTGGCTGCGGCAGCCAGGGCGGCGCCCAGGAAGTCGATGCGGCGCACGGCGGCCCAGCCGGTATAGCTGGTGTCGCGCTCGGAGATGTTAGCGGGCAGGAAGATCAGCAGGGCCGCCAGGGCGATGATTCCGATCGGCAGGTTGATGTAGAAGACCCAGCGCCAGCGCGTGCTATCGACCACCAGGTTGCCCAGCAGGGGACCGTGATCGGTCAGCCAGCCGCCCAGGGTGGGACCGATCAGGTTGGAGACACCGTAGACTATGCCAAAGATGCCCTGCCAGCGCGCGCGCTCAGCCGGCGGGAAGATGTCGCCTACGACCGCCGGCACCAGCGCGATGCCCACACCCGCCCCAAAGCCCTGGATGGCGCGAAAGACGATGAGCTGCGTCATGTTCTGCGAGGCCCCGGAGAGCATCGAGCCAAGCAGGAAACTCAGTGCTCCAATCACCAGAAACCACTTGCGCCCGAATTGATCCGAGAGCTTGCCGGCGATTGGCACCATTGTCGTCGCGACCAGCACATAGACGGTGACGACCCAGGTATAGCGGTCAAACCCTTGCAGCGAGCCCACGATACGCGGCATGGCGGTGCCCACGATCGTCTGGTCCAGCGCCTCCAGTAAAAGCGTGAAGACGAGCGCGATCAAGACGCTTACCAACGCGCCACCGTGCAGGCAGCGCTCCTCCCATACCTGTGGCTGCACAGCCGCCGTTTTTTCTTGTTTTGCCATTGTTTTTTCCTTTTTTTGATCATGTACACAAAAAATTGCTCAGACGCGTTTTGGCTGGGGCGCAAGCAGGAGCAGGACGCGCCCCAGCAGGGTTTTAGTCCAGGGACGATTTTTCAGTTGCTCCACTAGCCATGCCCTCTCTCATCGAGAGGTCCTGTACTATGGGAGAAGTGTAGTGGATGATCGGGTGAGTGAGCATCACCCGGCAGGGGTGATTGGGGGGGTGAATTCACATCGGAATCGGCATAAAGCCAGTCGCTACTACTTACACCAGCCTCAGCTTGCGCGCCGCCTCGCGCGCCTCCTGGCGACTGTTGACGCTCAGTTTGTAGTAGATGCTCTGCACCTGCGTCTTGATGGTGTTGACCGAGACGATCAGTTCATTGGCGATTTCGGGATTGGAGCGCCCGGCGGCGAGCAGACGCAGAACACGCCGTTCCTGCGGGCTGAGTGGCTCGATGAGCAGAGGTTCAGCAGGTTGCGCAGGATTCGTGCCGCTCGCTGCAGCTTGCTCGCGCGCGAAGGCCCGCAACAGTTCGCGGATATAGCCCTCCAGTTGCTCGTCGCGCACCGCAGGCAAGATGGCGCGCATCACCTCGCCCAGCAGGGAGCCTTCATCGAGGAAGAGGCGCTGGTACCCTTCCGGGCGAGCCAGGGTGAGCGCCTGGAGCAGTGCCTGGCGGGCCTGCGATCCCTCTTTACGCATGTGATGCACCAGGGCTTGCAGATCGAGGATCTCCAGCAGGCTGCGCGTGAGTCCGCGCTCCTGGGCCTCGACCTGCCAGGTGAGCAGCAGGTTGAACGCCTCGTCCATCTGGCCCTGAGCAATCAGCAGGCGCGCGTTCAGCAGGGCCAGGTCCTGCTGGTGAAAGAAATGATCTCCAAAGCTGTGCTCTGTCGCGTTCGCAATTTGCTGAGCGGCCACGATCGGATCGCCGGAGAGGAGGGCGAGCCGGGCCTGACAGACATGGATATCGTGCAGCAGGTGCGGCCAACGCTGCACCTGCGCGGCCAGCGCGGTCAGTTCTTGCAACGCCTGCGCAGTTTCGCCGCGCACGCGCTGGATACGCGCCAGAACGAGTGCGGCGTGAACTTGCAGATCGTCATCCGAGTAGTGCCGGAAGGTTTCAAGAGCCTGAACGGCCCGTTCGTGCGCAACCTCCAGTTCGTTTCGCTCGTAGGCCAGGTCGGCCTGCCACACTTTCGCTGCGCCAATGTCGGGAAAATCCTGCACGGCCTCAGCCTCCATGAGTAGTTGCTGGTACATTTGCTCGGCCAGGCGCAGTTCGCCCCGACGCAGGGAGATTTCGCAGAGTATAAATTGCGTGGCTCGCGAGGCATAGCCATTGCCTGCGATCTCGTTCGCCTGGCGAGCCTCCTGCAGCAGTTGACGCGCTTGATCGAGTCTACCGGCGAAAATTTCGGCTATGCTCAGGCCGATCAAGCAACTGCCACGCCACATAAACGAATCGGCGGGTAGCAGTTCCAGCGCGTGGCGAGCCAGGCGGAAGGATTCCGCGAAATTGCCTCGCCACCAGTGGGCCGAGGAGCGCAAAGCCACAATCTCGCCCAGCCCGGCTGTGTTGCCCTCTGCCAGCCAGAGGCGCTCCGCGATGCCAAGAGGCCGTTCAACCAACGCCAGCGTTGTTGGCGCACGCCGGTCGTTTAGATAGAGCAGTCCTGTGGCGTAGACAACGCAGAGCGATGGACGTGTTTGTAACTGATCTTCGGGCAACTGGTCGGCCAGGCGTATTACTGTGTAATACTCATTCTGGAAAATATGCGGGTCGGACAGGTTCTCCATGAGATCGGCGGCGCGCGCGAAATCGCGCCCGGCCAGGGCGGCCTCGATGGCCTCCAGCGGCTGGTCGTGCTCCTGATACCAGCGGCTGGCCTTGTCGTAGAGCTCCTCCCAGCGTGCCTCGCCCAGACGGCGCCGGGCCTCATGCTGCATAGCTTCGGCAAACAGCGCATGATAGCGATACCACTCGCCTGCTCCATCCAGCGGGTAGAGGAAAAGGTTCGCCTGGTCGAGCTGGGCAAGCACCTGCGCGCTATCCTGCCGTCCAGTCAGGGCATCACACAGCGAGCCGGTGAGGCGATTGAGCAGGCTGGTTTGCAGCAGAAAGTTTTGCAAGGGTTGTGGCTGAGCGTTGAGTACATCCGCTACCAGGTATTCGAGAATATGCTGGTGGCCGCCTGAGAAGGTTGCCAGCACCTGCTCTATTTCGCGCGAGTTGCGGTGTCCCTGCAACGCCAGGGCCAGCAGGCGCAGGCCAGCTGCCCAGCCTTCAACACGCTCATCCAGCCGCTGCAGCGTCTCCGGCGCGAGGGGAAATGGGATTGCCTGCTGGAGAAATTGCTGCGTCTCCTCCAGCGAGAAGCGCAGATCGGCGGCCCGCAGTTCGCAGAGGTCGTGATGAGCACGCCAGCGAGCCAGAGGCAGGGGCGGATCGCGGCGCGTAATCAGCACAACGTGCAGGGTTTCGGGCAGGTGGTCGAGCAGAAAGGTCAGCGTCTCATGCACCAGGGGTGAGGTGATGGCGTGGTAATCCTCCAGCACCAGCAGACCATGATCCTGCGCCTGCGCCATCTCATTGAGAAAGAGCGTCAGCACGCCCTCAAATTGTGAGCGGCGCGGGCGCTCCAGCAGGACCAGGGCCTGCCGGCTCGCATCGGGCTGGAAAGCCGCGCAAGCTGTCAGGACGTAGCGCCAGAAACGCATAGGATCGTTCTCGCCCGCGTCTAGCGAAACCCAGCCAACCGGGGGCAGGTTGCCATGTTCGGCGCGGCTGGCCAGCCAGGCCCGCACCAGCGTAGTCTTTCCGGTGCCAGCCGACGCCGAAAGCAGGATCACACGCTGCTGCAAACCTGCGTCCAGGCGCGCAAACAGCGCCTCGCGCTCGACCAGCGGTCCGCGCAGCCCAGGCGGCGTCAGCTTGGTTCTGAGCAACTCGCTGCTCTCTCCCCCAGGCTGCCGCCCAGCCTGGGTTTTGCTCATCTTGCCCATAAAATATGCTCCATACACCGATAGAGATGGCCCTGTGCTGATCCTTGTCTACCATATCATACGTTCGGCTTTCCGCAAAGTTGTAAAAAAATGTTGGCGAATTGGCGATTCTCACCAAACGCTCCCCATATTCTCGCTGATCAGATGAGAACGATGAACCATATGGCAATTTTTGCTATTTTATCAGTAAGAATAGGCAGTAGAATAGTAATTATTGAATTGGGTTTTGCACTGCCTGTGCGCTTATGTCCAGGTTTCATCAAGATGCCGAGCATAGAACGTGATGGGCCGCTTGTAGTACTGGAGCTTTTCGTCGCTGGTGGTTTCCATCAGGTTGATCAGCAGGAGCTCCATTGCCTCTTTGTGCTGCTGCGTATTATACAGGGCCATAGCGAGAAAGACCTGCAAGGCCCGGTTGTGAGGAAACTCTCTCACACCTCGACGTAATGTCTCCTCCGCCTTCTGATAATCTCCCCGCGCGCGATATGTGCTCCCCAGGCCAAGTAAGGCTCTCTCAAGGTCCGGCCCGGCGAGTCCCTGTTCAAGGGCACGCACATAGTAAGAGATAGCTTCCTGCTCAAGTCCCAGGTTGTCGTGAGCTACTGCGATCTGAAAAGTAATTTCCGCGTTATCCGGGCTGGCGGTTGCCAGTTCTAGAAGGAGCGTTCGCGCCTGCTCCAGAATGGCTCGATCCTGCTTTGCCCGTCCCGTCTCACGGAGTCTGATAGCTTCTGCCAGACGATCTTGCATCGTTGTCTCCTCTACTACTCTCTTCTTCTTTGCTCATCGTCCCATTCTAACGCAGATGTACCGCTTCCTCTACGCAGCTAGCTACAGCGCCAGTTGCCCGCGAACAGGACCTTCCCCTTATCAAAGGTGGAGTAGAGGGTGAAGCCGGTCAGGCTGCCCGAGGTGCCATCATTATTGATGATCCCGCTGCCATTGTCGTGTGCCTGAGAGGTGTTCCAGGCGCGGGCGCCGGCGCCGCCGACGCTATTGTTCAGTCCGATGTTCACCTGGTCGCTGGCAGCGGTATTGGTGTACGCGCCCGCCCCATGATAGCTCAGAAACAGGATATTGAGGTTATACTGCTGGCCGTTAAGGGAGACGATGGCAAAGATCGCATAGCCCGCCCCCAGCGTTCCGCACGCGCGAAATGAGACGACGGTCAGGCTGCCCGTCAGCGCCCCCGAAACGGTAAAGATGTTTGTCGGAACCGGCGTGGGAGATGGAGTAGGCGTGAGCGTCGCGCCATCATCGGTTTGTGGAGTGACAAGGCTCGCCGGCTGATTACTGTTGTTCTGCCGCACCAGCACAACCGCGCCTGCACCTCCCGCCACGATTACCATGCCGACCAGAATGCTCAGCAGGATTTTCGCCGTCGCTCCCATGCCGGTCCTGGCGGACGTGGTTGCGCCAGCGTGGACCGCCTTTGGCGTGGATGCGGAGCCGCCGGTCGGCCCGGTTCGCGCTCCCGACTGGTGCTGCGCTCCTGCTCCCGACCTGGGCGGTTGAGCATGGACCGGGCCGCCCGGCCTGGAGCCGGGGCCATATGGTACACGCGAGGCGCTGTGAGCCGGTCCCGGCTGATGAACAGACCGGAAAGATTGTGGAGGTGGTGTCGAAGGCGGCGCGCCATCTGTGGTCGGCGCGGCAGACGGTGCAGGTCCGGGCGTCCCCGACGCGGCAGGCGTGTGAGCCACCGTCGGTGTGTCCGCGATGGTAGGCATGCGACCGGGCCTGGGGGTGCCCTGGATTGCCGGCATATGGCCCGGCGCCGGCCTGCTGCTTACCGAACCGAAAGCCGGTGGAACGGGACGGCCCTTCTCGCTGTGCTTTTGCTCGCCTTTTCCTTCAAGCGGGCCTGCTAAACTGGACGGGCGAGGCCGGGTTCCTGGCCTGAGACTCCTCGCACGTACCGCCCTTATAAGTGCGGTTTGCTCCCCCTCGATCAGCGTTTGTCCGCAAGAGGCACAGTAGCGCGAGTTGTCCGGCATCTCCTTCTGGCAATTGCTACACCTGCGCACGCGCTCCCTCCTTCAAAGAATTTCTCTCGAGTTGTCAGGGACCAGCTTCTATTATAGCAGATGCACGCCGTTCTCTCTGCCCTCAATCCGTCGCGTGCCGGGCGCTCAGTTCAGCCTCCGGTGGCGTCTCTGTCCGCACGGCAGCGCCGGCGGTAGAGACGCGACTGCTGCGGCGCACCACGGAGCAGATCGCAGCCAGGATGCAGATGATGGCCGAGGCGATGAAGGCGTGGCTCATGGCGGCAGTGAAGTCGTTGGCGATGGTGGTGGGCAGATGGCCCACCGTGCCCAGAAAGACCTGGTTTACCAGGGATTGCGGCATCGCAGCGGCTGCGACGGCGAGCGCCAGGGCAAAGCTGCAAACCATGCCGACGTTACGCATGGTGTTGAGCGTCGCGGAGGCCACGCCCAGGCGGTTGCGCGGCGCTGCCCCCATCGTCGAACTGGTGTTGGGCGACCAGAAGATGGCGCTGCCCAGGCCCATTAAACCGAGCGCGCAGGCCAGGATGAGATACGCGGTATCCGGCGTGAGGAAGACCAGCACGATCAGTGAGATTACCTGCAAGATCAACCCCACCGTGGCCGGCGTGGCCCCGTGGAAACGGTCCCGGTCGGCCCATTGTCCACCCAGCGGGCCAATCGCCGAGGTCAGCACCGGCAGGGGCAAAATCAAGAAGGCAGCGGTCAGGGGATCATAGCCGCGCACACCCTGTAGATAGAAGATAATCAGGAAGTTGACCGCGAAGACCGCCAGCGTCTGAAACGTTGCCGCCAGAACGGAGAGCGTGTAGTGCTGGCTGGCGAACAGGCGCAGGTCCAGCATTGGATGAGAGAAACGCCGCTCCCAGAGGACAAAGAGGGCGAAGGAGACGATCGCTACCGTCAGCAGTCCCAGCACAACCGGCGAGAGCCAGCCCGCGCCAATGCTGCTCATCAGGCCAAGCAGCAGCGTCACCAGGCCCACGCAGAAGAGCAGCGCGCCCAGCAGATCGAAACGCTCGTTGCGCGGCCTCGGCTCGATATCGTGCAGAAGCAAATAGGCAGCCAGCGTGCCGAGAATCCCGATGGGCAGGTTGATGAAGAAGATCCAGCGCCAGCTCGCTACAGCCAGGATAAAGCCGCCGAGCACGGGACCAAGCACGCTGCCCGCGCCCCAGGTGACAGAGTTGAAGCCCATCGCCTTCCCGCGCTCATCACCTGGAAAGACCTCGGTGATGATCGCCATTGAGTTGGCTGTGAGCATGGCGCCACCAATTCCCTGCACGACGCGCGCGCCTATCAAAAAGGCGGCATTGGGCGCGATTCCGCACAGAACCGAGCCAAGCGTAAAGACCACAAAGCCCAGGTTATACATACGCACCCGCCCAAACATGTCAGCCATGCGCCCGAAGGTAAGTTGCAGAACCGTGCTGACCATGATATAGCCCATAATTACCCAGGTCATCACCACCAGATCAGAGTGCAGATTCTGCAGCATGTTGGGCAGGGCCAGAATGACGATGGTTGAGTCGATAGCGGCCATCAGCGAGCCTACGGTTGTGACGGAGAGTGCGATCCACTTGTACGCCGGTTTTTTCATCGAAGGAGCCTTTCCAGAAGACGGACCAGAAACCTTGACATTCCACATATCTCCCCCATTATAGAATCTCGCTCCTCCAAAAAGCAGACTTCCCCCGGTCTCTTCTCAAGCAGAACGACCAAAACTGTCCCTTTGGACAGGTGTCCCTCCAATCACAGCTTATTTCGCCGACTCCAGGTGATTGAGCGCGGCGCGGGCCGCGAAGTAGCCGCACATGCCATGCACGCCTCCGCCCGGAGGCGTGGAGGAGGAGCAAATATACAGGCCCTTGTCAGGCGTGGAGTAGGGCGTGGGCGAGATGGTTGGACGCGTGAAGAGCTGCATGAGATCCTGCACGCCGCCGTTGATGTCGCCCCCGACGTAATTAGCGTTATAGCGCTCCATCTCGCTCGCGGTGAAGGTGTGCCGCGCCAGGATGCGCTCGCGAAAGCCGGGAGCAAAGCGTTCAATCTGCGCCTCGATGCGTTCGCTCATGTCCACGCTGGAACCGCCGGGCACGTGGCAGTAGGCCCAGACGGTCTGCTTCCCCTCGGGTGCGCGACTGCAATCGAAGAGGCTCTGCTGCGCGAGCAGAACATATGGCTGCTCAGGATGCTCGCCCCTCCAGACCGCACGCTCGGACCTGGCAATCTCGGCGAGCGTGCCGCCAACGTGGACGGTGCCCGCGCGTGCGCAGACTTCGGCGCTCCAGGGGATGGGACCGTCGAGCGCGAGGTCGAGCTTGAAGACGCCCGGCCCGTAGCGATAACGCTGCAACTGGCTCTTGTAGAGGCCGGAGAGACGCTTGCCCGCGATACGCAGGAGCTGGCGCGGCGTGATATCGCAGAGGACGACCTGCGCCGGAGGCAGCGCGTCGAGCGCTTTGACCTCCACGCCCGTGATAATCTCGCCGCCCAGGTCGCGCAGATAGGCCGCGAGCGCGTCCGCGATCTTCTGCGAACCGCCGCGCGGCAACGGCCAGCCGACCGCGTGCGCTAGAATGCCCAGGACGAGTCCCGCCGCTGCGCTGGTCGGAGCCTCCAGCGGAAGCATTGAATGACCGCTCATGCCCGCGAAGATTGCACGCGCGCCGGTCCCTCTGAAGTGTGAACGCGCCAGACCACTCGCCGAGCGCAGCGCGGGCAGACCAAACCGCGCCAGCTTGAACGGATGCGGCAGGATAGCTCGCGGACGCAGCGGACCATAGAACGCCTCGATGATCGTCTCCCAGTTCTCAACCAGCGGTTGCATCAGCTTTTTGTACGCAGCCGCATCCTGCCCCATACTCTCCGCCGTAACCTCCAGCGAGCGATCAATGATCGCGGCAGTGCCGTTGTCGAGTGGATGTGCCAGGGGAATGTCCGGGTGAATCCATTCGATGCCATAGCGTTCCAGGGGCAGGCTGCGCATGAACGGCGAGGCCAGCCCCAGCGGATGAATGGCCGAACAGATATCATGAGTGAAACCCGGCAGGGTAAGTTCGCCCGAACGGCTGCCGCCCCCGATCGTCTCCCTGGCCTCGAAGACCAGCACGGAACGCCCGGCGCGCGCGATGGTGATCGCCGCCGCCAGGCCATTCGGTCCTGAACCTATAACTACTGCATCATAACGAGCTTGTGTTGCCATATCATGTTCTTCTATCTTTTTTCTTCTCTTTGTGCGCGTCTGCGAAACCAGTGCGAGGGCCTCGCAACAATATGCAGGACCGTGCGGACCGTCGAGTTATGCCAGATATTTTTGGCCTGCGACCACTGTGTCCTTTTATCGACGCAGATGGTCTCTATCTTTACAGACGCTTCGCAGTTGAAGTATTTTGCCACCTGAGTCAGCGTGTGCTGCCAGAATCTATCCTCCTGCTTATGCCCTCCGAAGAAGCGCAGGCCAAGCTCGTAGATCGGATCGCTGGCCCGCATCAGAACCTGCGCCTGCACAATTGTCTCGTCCCCCTCGGCATACGCGCTGAAAGTAATCCAGCCGGCGAAGACGTGGCCTTGCGGCGTCATCAGCGTGAAGCTCTCGTCGTCAGCGTAGAGAACCAGCACGCCGGTCGAGAGTGGCATACCGCTGACCTGGATGTTGAGCAGCGCAACCTCGCCGGGCGCGATGCCGGTGAGCGGCCCGAAGAAGCGGTTGTTGGCAGGCCAGAACTCGGCGAAGTGCTCTTTCCAGGCCGCGATCACGACGGTCGGCGTGATATCGGGACCCTTGAGCGCGATGCGGTAGGTCTTCTGCCACATCTGGCCAAAGCCCTGCAAGGGACTGGTGATCTGCCGACCATCGACGTTGAGGTTGAGCGCCCCGCTGGGGGCGTGCTCGATATGTAGCGTGTGCGTGTTCTGACGCGCCCAGCTTGCCGCATTGCGTGGCTGCTTCTCGTCGGCTGGGGTTGGTGAAGTGCTCATATGTTATCTCCTTCCATGAGAGTGTACCCTGCCTTCTGCGAGGCCCGGCAGAGTGCGCAGGGCCATGATCGCTTCGCGCTCGCTGGCGTGAATCTCGATGGCATCGGTCAGGCGGGTGAGGCGAAAAATGTGCTGGTAATGCTCGCTCAAACCATAGGCCAGCAGCTTCTGCTTCTGGCGATTGACGCGAATCAGCAGCGTGACGATCAGACCAATCCCACTACTATTCATGTATTCCAGGCCATTAAAGTTGAGTAAAATCGCACGCGTCCCCGGTGTGCTGGCGGCAGTATACGCGTCCATGAGCTGTTGCTCGGCGAACGCGGTCAGTTCGCCCTCGATCTCGATAATGCTGGCGATGCCGTTGACCGGGCACACACGCATGTTCACATTGGCTTCAGGCATATCTCCCTGCCTCCTGTCCCGCTCCACAAGCGTTTCGTCGGATTTCAACAAAGGCTCTCAGATGTTTTTTAGTGCGTATTGCGTACCAGGCTGTCCACTCCCTGCACCTCATCTGCCGCATCCTGCGTCAATGCGCTGGTTTCGTCTGGGAAGATGTGCAGGAAGTCCGAGAGGCGCGTGACCTGGAAAATCTCTTCATAATGCTTGCTCAAACCGCAGGCCAGCAGACGGCGGTGCTGCTTACGAGCGCGGGCAAGCAGGCTGACGATCAGAGCGATGCCGGTGCTGTTGATATACTGCACGTCGTGAAAATTGAGCAGGATCACATCTAACTCGCGTTTCTCAGCCTCGGCATATGCGGCGTCCAGGACATCCTCAGCGAAGGCGTTGATCTCGCCGTGCAGGTCAACCACCGAGACACTGGGCTGATGACGGACGCTAGCTTTAAGCATTCGGGTGGACATGGGTATCTCCTTCCAGGCGTAGAATGAGTTCGATGGTGTGCGTCTTCTCATCGCTGAAGATGTGCATTTCGTCAACCATGTTCTGGATCAAAAACAGGCCCCAGCCGCGCGGCGATTGCTGCTCGGACAGCTTGGCCTCGATATCGGGCGCTTCATACTCCTCCCGCACGGGCAGTTGGCCGTTGCCGCCCTGGTCGCTGATGCGCACGGCGATGGCGCTGCCCGACGAGAGGACCTGGAGCGTGACCGGCAGTTCAGGGTTGTAGTGGTTGCCATGCTCCATTGCGTTCATGGTGGCCTCCGCAACTGCCGTTCCAAGCTGGTCCAGGCGCCGCGCCGGCAGGTTGAAGGATTTGAGGACTCCGGCGACATACGACATGGCCAGCCGCTCGTTGCCTATCTCACTGGGAATCTGCCGCGTGCCCAGCACTTTCCACGTGCCCGTCTTGTCGGTAATCGTGTGCTCACTGGCCGGGGATGTATCCGCCGGACCCCTTTCGCCGCCTGGCACGGGCATGCGCCGCAGGGTGACGAGCGTGATGTCGTCCTCCTGCTCCCAGCCCTCGCCGGTGAATGACGCCAGATCGTTGCGCAGGTAATTGATCGCGCTCTCTTCGCCTTGATAGGCGCTGAGCAGGGCGATCAAGCGCGGGAAGCCGAACATCGCGCGCGAGGAATTGTGCGCCTCGACCAGTCCATCGCTGTAGAGCAGCACGCTTTCTCCGTGCGCCAGAGTGACCTCTTTCTCCTCGTACTGCATGCCCGGCATCAGGCCCAGCGGCATACCCGTAGCGCGCAGTTCGGCCACTTCGCCTGCGTGCCAGCGATAGGGCAGGTCGTGGCCCGCGTTGGCGTAGTGCAAATGCCCGCTGCGCGGGTCCAGAACGGCGTAGAAGCAGGTGACGAACATTCTAGGCGGGATATCGGGAAAGAGCAGATCGTTGGCACGCTCCAGCACCTTGCCCGGCGAAAGCTCCTCTTGAGCCGCCGAGCGCAGGATGCTGCGCGTGGTCGCCATGACCAGAGCCGCCGGCACCCCCTTGTCGGTCACGTCACCAACGACCAGGCCCAGGCGACCATCTTCGTACTGAATAAAGTCGTAGAAGTCGCCCCCGACCGCGCGGGCCGGCTGGTAGAAGGTCGTCAGGTGCCAGTCGGGCAAATTTGGCAGATCTTTAGGCAGCAGCGTCTGCTGGATGAGCCGTGCCACCGCAAGCTCCTGCTCGATGCGCTCGCGCTCGCGCGCCTGCGCCTGCTGCTCCAGCACCATCTGGGCAACCCGCAGGGCCGGCGCGGCCTGCGTCGCCAGCGAGCTGAGCAGGCCCTTGTCATAACTGGAGTAGTCCTGCTCGCTTAAACGCCCCCCCAGATTGATCAGCCCGACCAGCTCCCCCTGGCTGACCAGGGGAATGGTCAGCTTGATTCCCGCCGCCTTGAGCTCCTTGAGCGTGGGCGACTCTAGCTGCAATTTCTCGATCTCAACCGCGCCCGGCGAACTAAGAAAGTAGGCGACGATGGGATCGTTGGGAGCGATATCTACGGCCTGCGCGACGCCCGGCTGCGCTAACCGCTTGCCGACCAGAGCCTGCCGGGTCTGCTCTTTCTCGGCAGCCCGTTTCGCCCGCCTCTTCTGTCTCATGCGCTGGAGAAATGTTGCCATCTCGAACTCCACTCTGCTTATGGTTTTCTGCTTCTGCCAGTAAGTATAGATCCCGCTCGTCCCCTAAACGTTACGAGAAACGTTACGAGAGAAAATCACGCGGCACGGCCTATGAGTTGTGGCCGACTATGTTCAATCTGCCCGATAACCGCATCATTACCCTGCCCACAGGTGATATTATATCAGCAGCAGAACATAGATATGCGCGATCCACAACGTGAAATTCGTTTCCGTGAATGGAGCGCGTTACGCGATGCATGTTCGGCAGACGCAAGGGCCGGCACCCCACTCACGGAAGAGATAGGGCTCAACCGGGTTTCGATAGAAGGACGCTTTTCCCGTAACGTTTCTGTTACGCAGGATGGATACCATAGGAAAGAGGGGAAAGCGCAAACGCGCGGGAACCGGCACTCAGGAGAGAGGAAGCATTATCTATGGCGACAACTACGTTCGAGGCCCACGTTCGGCATCAGCCCTCCGTGGCGATCATTGATTTGCAGGGCGAGATTGATACGTTCGCCGAGGCAGCTCTCAATGCGGCATATGCCGAAGCGGCCGGTCAACAGCCTGAGATGATTCTACTCAATTTTCGCGAGGTAGAGTATATCAATAGCACCGGCATCGCGCTGGTGGTCGGCCTGCTGAAACGCGCCCGCCAGGCGAATTGCTCGCTCGCCGCCTGCAATCTGAGCGAGCATTATCAGGAGATTTTTCAGATTACCCGCCTGACCGACTATATGCGCCTCTTCCCCGACGAAGCGAGCGCCCTGGCAGGGGCAGGTGCAGAGAACTAAGGAGAAAAACTATGCCACAGGCAAAGGTCGCAATGAATGTCCGCCAGATCAACGCAACTACCAGCATCATCGATATACAGGGCGAGGTCACGGCGTTCGCGGAACAGGTGTTGATGCAGGCGTATAACGAAGCCTCGCTCCCCACAACGCGCACGATTATCCTGAATTTCTCCGGTCTGGAGTATATGAATAGTAGCGGCATCGGTCTGCTGGTCACGCTGCTCATTCGCGTGAACCGCCAGAAGCAGCGATTGCTCTCATACGGGTTGAATGAGCATTATCGCCATATCTTTAACCTGACGCGCATCAGCGACGCGATCCACATCTATGATGACGAGGCGGCGGCGCTGGCGGCGGCGGGCTAGCTCACCACTCGACCAGCTTCCAGATCTCCGGGCGCATGGTGCCGGCCTCGACATCGATCTCGGCGTAGATGCGCGCGGCGAGTTCGAGCTGGTTCATGGCTTCGTCCATGCGGCCCGCTTCGTGAAAGAGGTCGGCCAGATTGCTGTGCAACGCGGCCTCGCGGTGGCGGTCGCCCCGGGAGCTACAGAGCGCGAGGGCCGTTTCGGTGAGGGTGATGGCCTGCTCGATCTCTCCGCCCGCTTTGTAGGCAAGAGCCAGGTTGTTGAGCGCGGCGGCGCGAATCCCGCTGTCCTGCAATTCTTCGGCCAGGGCCAAGCTGCGCTGCAGGTGGAAGCGCGCGGCCTCTATCTCTTCACGGCTGTTGGCGAGAATGCCAAGCATATTGTGCGCCTGGGCCAGCGCGCGCGTATCGCCGGCTCGCTCGGCCAGATCTAAGGCCAGCCGGGCGAACATGCGCGCCCGCTCGATCTCTCCCTGCCGGTGCGCGGCCAGGCTCCAGTCGGCATAGACTCTGGCCTGCTCCTTCGCTGTTTCTTCGCCCGCTTCTTGCAGCGTTTGCAGGGCGGAGGAAAAATGTTTCTCCGCCTGCTCCCACTCGCCGCGCCGCTCGTAGATGGTACCCTGCTTTTGCTCCAAGAGAGCGCGGGCGCGCGGCTCGACGTTGAGCGATTCCGCCTCCTGGTAGGCTTTGAGCGCGGCCTCGTACTCGCCCAGGAAGGTGTGCAGATCGCCAATCGCTTCTTGCAGGGCAGCCGCAGCGGGATGCTCCAGGGCGAGCGCGGCGCGAAAATGGGCCAGCGCCTCCGTGTGCGCGTAGAGCGAACGCGCGTACTCTCCCGCCTGGCGAAAATATTCGGCGGCGAGCTCGCTTTCCCCGGCGGCTGCGTAGTGATGGGCGATCTGCCCGGCCTGCGCGCCCGTCTCGCGCTGTCCACGCAGGCGCGCGACCAGGGCTTCGGCTGTGCGCCGGTGCAGCAGGTGCCGCCGCGCCAGAGTAATTTCGTTGTAGACCAGCCCGCGCACCTTCTCATGGCAGAAGTCATAAACTGGGGAGCGCTCGCTCGCGAGACTATAGCGGCGATACGCGAGACGACCGCCCGCCTCGCCTCCGGCCCCCGCGCGTATCTCCTCGACCAACCCCTGCGCGATTAGCTCCTCCAGCCCGCTGACCGTCTCCTCCTCGCTACGCCCGCTGACCTCGCGCAGGGTGTCGAAGTCGAAGGAGCGCCCGATGGTGGCCGCTGTGCCCAGCAGTTGGTGACTGGTCTCGCTAACGGCCGCCAGGCGCGAGATAAGCAGGTCGCGCACTCCCCCCGGCAGGCTCCATTCCCGCTCCTCCGCCTTGAGAACGCCCCTGCTCAACGCCGTGAGATATTCGGTCAGGAAGAACGGCACGCCCTCGGTTTCACGATACAGATGCCGGGTCAGGCCGGCAGGCAATTGCAGGCCGGCGGCGGCCATCCGCGTCAGCAATTGCTCTACCGTGGCCTGGTTCAGGCGCGTGAGCGTGAAAAGGCTCGCCTTGCCGCTTCTCTGCGCTTCGGCCAGCAGGCGTTGCAGGCGCGAGCCGCTTGCTCGTCCGGTGGTGCGCCAGGTGAGCAGCAGGCAGAGCGGTTTCTCCTCCAGCCTGCGCGCAAAATAGCCCAAAAATTCCAGCGAGGCTTCGTCCGCCCAGTGGATGTCGTCGAAGAAGAGCAGGGAGGGCTGCGAGGCGCGCGCACAGAGAACGAGCCAGAGCTGGCGCAGCCCCTCGAAGAAGCGGCTCTGCGCGCCCGGACTGTCCAGCGCAGGCGGCGCGGGCAGGTCGGGACGCAATTCGCTCAATTCAGGCAGCAGCCGCGTGGATTCGCTCAACCAGTGGGACGCGAGATGGCGGTGCCAGTCAGCCTCTTGCTGAGCGATGGCCGCACGCAGGCCCGCCGCGATCGGTCCATAGGCGAGATCGACCTCGCCCTCGTAGCAACGCACGGTGACGACACTGGAGCCTCTGGCCCTGGCGAAAGCGGCGAATTCTTCGGCCAGGCGCGTCTTGCCAATGCCGGCCTCGCCCTCCAGCCCGATGACATAACCGGTGAGCGCTTTCTGCGCGTAGATGGCGCAGAGCTCGGCCCATTCTTCCTGGCGCCCGACCAGCGGATATCCTCCGGCGGGCACGACCGGCGCGGGCGGCTCGCCCACCTTCATTGCAGGGCGCGCATCAATGGGCGTGGAAGCTTCCGTCTCGCGCTCTTGTGGCTGAAGCAGCGGCGCGGGCGGCAAGCGGTCTTCCTTGATAAGTGTATAAAGCTGCGTGGTCGCCTCCAGCGGCTTGACACCTAACTCCTCGTTGAGCAGCTTGACGCATTCTCGATACTGTTGAAGAG
>Ga0209581_1000639_pt1 | contig 61324 bp, 50 predicted proteins | sample Coa_R2_FD_187160 | JGI IMG/M metagenome (GOLD analysis project Ga0209581, IMG submission 187160) | Surface soil microbial communities from Centralia Pennsylvania, which are recovering from an underground coalmine fire - Coalmine... | ecosystem: Environmental > Terrestrial > Soil > Unclassified ...
CAGCAAGCCCGAATTCGAGCGCGCCTACGACGCGCTGTCGGCCGCCTGTACCGGCTGCCATCGCGCCGCCGGCAACGATTTCCTCGTCATCCAGCGGCCGACCGCGCCGTTGCTCGACAATCTGCGCGTGGCGCCGCCGGCGGGCGGCGGGCGCAAGTAGCGCGGCGTTGCTCAGAATTCCCGGGTCACCCCGAGGTAGACCCCGCGCCGCGGTCCGAACTGCGGCGCGCCGACGCCGATGCCGGAACCGTCGCGGATCGGATACACGCGATCGGCGAGATTGATCAGCGCCAGGCGCGTGTGCAGGCGGCCGAGTCCCGGCAGATCGAGTTCGCGCGTGGCCGCGGCGTTGATCTGGCAATAGCCCGGCTCGTGGTCGGTATTGGCGAAGCCGCGGCGCAGGCCCGAGCCGCACAGGAAGTCGGCGCCGAGCGTGACGCCGCGCCAGTCCCAGGCCACACCGCCGCTACCGGTCAGGCGCTGGTCGTGATCGAGATGCACCCAGTGGCTGGCGAGGTAGGCGAGTTCGTCCGGGGCGAAGTGGTACTGGCCGGTGACGATCGCGCGGCCGAGCGCGCGGCTGACGGCGCTGTTGAAATACGCGCTGAAATTTCCATTTGTATAATTTGCCGAGAATTCCACTCCGCGCGCCTGGCCGCGCGCGTAGTTGAACGGCGCGAAGATCAGCGCGGCACCGAACTGGCCCTCGTCGAGCAGGTCGCGCACCTTGCGGTAGTAGGCGTCGAGCCCGAGCGTGAGGCCGTCGCCGAGCTTCTGCGTCACGCCGACGTCGAAATAGTGCGTGCGCTCGGAGCGGACCGCGGCGTTGCCGTCGCTCGGCAATTGGTTGGTGGTGCCCTGGAACCGGGCAATGTCGGCGGGCGCGATCCGTTCGCTCGGCGGCGGCGTGAAGTAGCGCGCGTAGCCGGCGTGCAGCGCGGTGCGCTCGCTGGCCTGATAGACCAGGGCGAGGCGCGGGCTCCACTGGCCCTCGTCGAGGTAGGCGTGCACCCGGTCCGCGCGCAGTCCGTAGTCGAGCGTGAGCCGGTCGCTCAGGTCCCATTCGTCCTGCAGATAGGCGCCGCGCGTGCGCACCGTGATGCGCGGTGTCTCGTCGACGACGACGATCGGTACGTTGCTCGTCTGCTGGCCGGCGGCATCCGCCGGGAACACGCGCGCGAGGTCGTCGCTGACCGGGCGCTCGTCGCTCGCGTACAGGCCGTAGCGCAGGGTGTGGGCGTTGCCGAGTTCGGTGGCGAAGTCCGTCTGCAGGGTGCCGGCGCGATTGCTGCGGTCGATCGTGCCGGCGACACCGTCGAACACGAGATCGCCGACCGGGTCGGGCCGGTAACGGACGCTGGCATAGCGCTGGCCGAGCGAGACTTGGTACTGCGTCGCGCCGATCCGGCCCTGCGCGGCGAGCACGCCGAAGGCGGTGCGCTCGCGTTGGCGTTCGTCGAGCGTGGCCGAGTCGAAGCCGGCGACATCGGCCAGGGTGTAGCGCGGCGGCAGTCCCGGTGTGTCGGGGATCTCAAAGCGGTTGTCGGCACTGCCGAACAGGAACGAAAGGCGCGTGTCCTCGTTCGGCGCGAAGGTGAGGTAACCGAAACCCTTGGTCTGGTCGGTGTGATCGTGGAGCGGCGTGCGCGACCGCGTGGGGTTCTCGATGCCGACGTCGTTTTCGAGGAAGTTGCCGGTGAAGAAGAAACTCCAGCGGTCGCGGCGGCCGAACAGCGTCACCTCGGGGTTGAACGTGCCGAACGAACCGGCGGTCAGCCCGGCGCTGCCGCCGCCTTCGGCCGGCACCGGCCTGGTGGTGAGTTCGACCACGCCGGCGGTGTGATAGCCGTATTGCGCCGGCAGCGCGCCGGTCAGCAGTTGCATGCGCTCGACCAGACGCAAGTCGAGGGTCTCGCCGAAACCGGAAATGCTTTGCGGGATGACGATGCCGTCGATGCGGTATTGCAGGTCGCCGTGATCGCCGCGCACGTGCAACTGGCCGAACGAATCCTGGGCGACGCCCGGCGCCTGCAGCAGCGCCTGATTGAGCGGCGTGGCCTCGCCGAGCGGCAGTTGCGTGAGCGACTGGCGGTCGAGCACGTATTGGCTGACGCCGAGGTCCGGCGCGAGCTGGTCGCGCGAACGGTCGAGCACGGCGGTCACCTGCACGGTGTTGAGCGTGGTCGAGCCCTGGCCGCCGTCGCCGTCCGCGGCGGCGGCCACGGTTGCGGCGAGCGCGGCGGCGATGGCGCCGGCGAGTGCGGCGCGGGACGGTGCGACTCTCATGCGGCGGGACTTCTCGCGACGGATGGAATGATATAATATATCAATCCACGAACCGCGGCCCTGCCGTTCGTCATGTCCGGATCATCGTGGCAGCGGGCGGACGGCGGGACGTTCCACCCGCTGCTATGTTATAACTTACGCATGCCGAACCTCGCCGCCCTGACCGAATCGCCGCCCGCGCCGCGTCACGCGCTGGCGCATGCCGCCGATCGCCTCGGCGCGACCGCCTCGTTCCTGTGCGCGCTGCACTGCGCGGCGCTGCCGTTCGTGCTCGGCGCGCTGCCGGCGCTGGGCCTGGGTTTTCTCGCCGATCACGGATTCGAGCGCGCGTTCATCGTCTGCGCCAGCGCACTCGCTGCGGCGACGCTCGGTGCGGGGGTCGCGCGCCACGGCAGTCGACGCGCGCTGTCGCTGTTGGTGCCGGGTCTGCTGCTGCTGTGGTGCGGCGGCTTTCTCATCGACGGCCACGATACCCTCGGCCTGCACGCCGCGCTGGTCGCGCTCGGCGGCAGCGGCGTGGCGCTCGCGCACCGCGCGAATCTGCGGCTGCTGGAAGCGCACGAGCGGGGCGGTTGCTGTGTCCGCGGCGAAGCCGCGATCGTGTAGAACCCGTCGCAACATCTTCAGCGCTCGACGTCTCGCGCGCCGGCGGCGATCGGGCCGGGTCGGTGCGGGAAAGTACCGCCGCGCCGCCCGAGGAATCCTCACTTGCTCGCGGTAAACTCCGGTTCCAGCGCCCCGGCGAGGCACGATCCGTCTTCGCTCGCGGCGATTTGAGACGGGTTCCGGCCCGGCGCGCGGTGGCTGGCATGCCAGCGGCGCGGCGCCGCAGACGCGGTGGTTCATGTCCGCATCGGATTCGCACACCGATCATCCGCACGAGGGCGAAGCGCGCCTCGCGCTCGCCTTCGCCCTCACCGGCACGGCGCTCGCCGCCGAGGCGGTTGGCGGCTGGCTGGCCGGATCGCTGGCCCTGCTCGCCGATGCCGGCCATCTGCTGGTGGACGCCTTCGCGTTGGCGGCCGCCTGGGCCGGCGCGCGTTTCGCGCGGCGTCCGGCGGACGCGCGGCGCAGCTTCGGCTACGCGCGGCTCGAGGTGCTGGTCGGCTACACCAACGCCCTGGCGCAACTGCTGTTGGTGGCGTGGATCGTGATCGAGGCGCTGCTGCGTCTGCACGCGCCGGAACCGATCCGCACGACGCTGATGTTCGCCATCGCCGCCGCGGGCGCCGCGATCAACCTCGCCGTGCTGGGCGCGCTCGGCCGGCACGCGCACGACGACGTCAATCGCGCCGGCGCACGGCTGCACGTGATCGGCGATCTGCTCGGCTCGCTCGGCGCCGCGCTCGGTGCGCTGCTGATCGCCGGACTCGGCTGGCTGTGGATCGACGCCGCCATTTCGCTCGCGGTCGCGCTGCTGATGTCGCGCAGCGCCTGGACGCTGCTGCGACGCTCGGCGCACATCCTGCTGGAAGGCACGCCGGAGGGACTGGAGACGGCAGCGGTGGCGGCGACGCTGCGCGCCGAGGCCGGCGTAGGCGACGTGCACCACGTGCACGTCTGGCAACTGGCCGGCGGTCGGCGTCTGGCCACGCTGCACGTGCGCCTGGGCGCGCACGCCGAGGCCGCGACGGCGCTGGCCACGATCCAGCGTGTGTTGCGCGAGCGGTTCCTGATCCCGCATGCCACGATCCAGATCGACCACGACGACTGCGCCGGCGCCGGCTGCCACGAGCCCGCGGCGCGCGATCAGACCGGCTGATCGCGTCCGCCCGTCGTGTGGCGATGGAGCCACGCCGCCGCGCAGTCACGGCCGAGGTCGCGCAGGTTGCGCAGGAAACCGAGCCGGGTGTTGAGCCGGGTCTTCGCGCTGTAGGCGTCCAGCGATTCGCCCGGCTCGATCAGGGAAAGTCGCAGGCGCTTGAGCCGGCGGCCGATCCACGACAGCGGCCAGCGGCCCCGCACCGCATCCTGGGCGCGGCGCACGCTGGTCAGTTCGCGCAGGAACGTGGTGGAAAAGCCGAGCTCGCTGATGCGCTCGCGGATCTCGCGCGCGTTGCGCGGCAGCTGCGCGCGCGCCAGCGGCTGCACCAGCACGGCGATGAGGTCGGCGCTGCGGCAGTCGTAGATCAGCGGTTCGAGCGCGGGATTGCCGGCATAGCCGCCGTCCCAGTAGTGCTCGCCGTCGATCACCACCGGCGGGAAGAACTGCGGCAGGCAGGCGCTGGCGAGCAGCGCCTCGCGCCCGAGCCGGTCGTTGCCGAACAGGACCAGGCTGCCGTCGCGCACGCGTGTGGCGGCGAGAAACAGCCGGAACGGCGCCGCCGCGCGCAGCCGCTCGAAATCGAACAGCGCCGCGGTGATGCCCTCGAGCGGATTGATGCCGAGCGGGTTGATCTCCTGCGGCGTGAGGAACTGGCTGAGGCCGAGCAGCAGACTCTCGGCGGTGCCGCCGACCGGACCGGCGAACATCCAGCGCAGCGCGCTCGTCTCCTGCGCCACCCGTTCCCACAGCGCGGCGAGCGCCGCGCGCGCGCCGTCGCGGCCGCCGTCCAGCCAGCCCTGCGCGAGCGCCAGCGCGTTCATCGCGCCGCTGCTGGTGGCGCTGATCCCCTCGAACGCGAGCCAGGCTTCCTCGAGCAGGCGATCGAGCACGCCCCAGGTGAAGGCGCCATGGGCGCCGCCGCCTTGCAGGGCGAGACTCGCGGTCAGCGGCGCGGGCATGCGGGTCATGCGCGAAACAATACCGAAGCCACCGGCAACGCTGGTAAGCTACGCGCCCTTCCATCCACGCACAACGGAGCAACGTTCCATGGGCAAGGGCGACCGCAAGACCCGCAAGGGCAAGATCGCGATCCGCAGCTACGGCAATGTCCGTCCGCACAAGGTGAAGGCGAAAACCGCCGCACCGGCGGCGAAGAAGCCGGCGGCGCCGAAACCCGCGGTGAAGAAGGCCGCGCCGGCGGCCCGCAAGGCCGCGCCGAAGAAGACCGGCTGAACCGGGCCGCCGTCACGCCGCGCGCCGGCCGGCGACGAACACCGCGCGCGCCAGCGTCCCGCCGATCCAGTAGCCGAGCTCGGCCGGATGGGCGACGTTCCAGACCACGCAATCCGCGCGCCGGCCGACCGCGAGCACGCCGCGGTCGGCGAGGCCGAGCGCGCGCGCGGCGTGCACGGTGGCGCCGCGCAGCGCCTCCTCCGGGGTCAGGCCGAACAGGGTGCAGGCCAGGTTCAGCGCCTGGCGCAGCGACAGGATCGGCGCGCTGCCGGGGTTGAGGTCGCTGGCCACGGCGAGCGGCACGCCGTGGGCGCGCAGCGCGTCCAGCGGCGGTAGTTTGCTTTCGCGCAAAGTATAAAATGCCGCAGGCAGCAGCACCGCGACCGTGCCGGCCGCGGCCAGCGCGCGCACGCCGGCCTCGTCGGTGTATTCGAGATGATCGGCCGAGAGTGCGCCGAACTCGGCGGCCAGCGCCGCGCCGCCGCCGTCGGACAGTTGATCGGCGTGCAGCTTCACCGGCAATCCCAGCGCGCGCGCCGATTCGAACACGCGCCGCACCTCCGAGGCGGTGAAGGCGATGCGCTCGCAGAACGCATCGACCGCGTCGGCGAGCCCTTCGCGCGCGATCGCCGGCAGCATGCGCACGCAGACCTCGTCGACGTACTCGGCCTGGCGGTCGGCGAATTCCGGCGGCAGCGCGTGCGCGCCGAGAAACGCGGTGCGCACGGTGAGCTCGAGCTCCGCGCCGATGCGGCGCGCCACGCGCAGCATCTTCGCCTCGGCGTCGAGGGTGAGGCCGTAGCCGGACTTGATCTCGAGCGTGGTCACGCCATCGGCCAGCAGCGCGCGTGCGCGCGGCAGGGATTGCGCGAGCAGTTCCTCCTCGCTGGCCGCGCGCGTCGCCGCGACCGTGGCGAGGATGCCGCCGCCGGCGCGGGCGATGTCGGCGTAGCTTGCGCCGGCGAGGCGCTGCTCGAACTCGTGCGCGCGCTGTCCGGCGAAGACGAGATGGGTGTGGCAATCGATCAGGCCGGGCGTGATCCAGGCGCCGTCGACCGATTCGACGCGGGTGGCGAGCGATTCGGCGCGGCCGGGCAACGCCGCGCGCGGGCCGGCATACGTGATCGCGCCGTTGTGCCAGGCGAGCGCGGCGTCCTCGATCGCGCCGTACGGCCGACCGTCGTCGGCGAGCGTGGCGAGACGGCAGTCGATGAGCAGATGATCCCAGTGCGGCATGTCTCGAGGGTGCGGTGGAGGTTCGGCACACCTTAGCACGCGCCGAGGATCCGCAACGACGTCCGGCGACTCGCGCGCCGCGCGCCGCACGGGCATACTGCGCTCCCTTGCCGCCGCGAGCACGCGCATGGCCAATCATTTCGCCGATTTCGCCTGGACGCCGCAGGGCTGGGCGCGCGACGTGCGCATCGCGCTCGACGCCGGCGCGGTGCGCGCGGCGACGCCGAACGCCGGGCGCGACGGCGCCGAGCCGCTCGGCCGCTTCGTGCTGCCCGGCATGCCGAATCTGCACTCGCACGCGTTCCAGCGCGCGATGGCCGGACTCGCCGAGCGTCGCGGCGGTGCGGGCGAGGATTCGTTCTGGACCTGGCGCGAGACCATGTACGCCTTCGCCGGCCGCATCGGTCCGGAGGAACTGCGCGCGATCGCGGCCCAGCTCTACGTCGAGATGCTGAAGGCCGGCTACACCCAGGTGTGCGAATTCCACTATCTGCATCATCAGCCCGACGGCCGGCCGTATGCCGACGCGGCGGCGATGTCGCTGGCGCTGATCGAGGCCGCGCAGGAGGCCGGCATCGGCCTCACCCTGCTGCCGACGCTGTACCAGACCGGCGGTTTCGACGGCCGGCCGCTCGGCGAGCGACAGCGGCGCTTCGGTCTCGAGCTGGCGGCGTACCTGCGGCTCGTCGAAAATTTGCGCAAATTGGAAAATTCCACATTGCGCATCGGCATCGCATTGCACAGTCTGCGCGCCGTGCCGGAAGCCGTGCTGCGCGAGGTGCTGGCCGCCGACGTCGCGCGCCGCGGGCCGATCCACATCCATATCGCCGAGCAGATCGGCGAGGTGCAGGATTGCCTGGCGCTGCGCGGCGCGCGGCCGGTCGAATGGCTGCTCGATCACGCGCCGGTCGATCGGCGCTGGTGCCTGGTGCACGCCACCCACATGACCGCCGCGGAGACCGGCGCGCTGGCGCGCAGCGGTGCGGTCGCCGGCCTGTGTCCGACCACCGAGGCCAATCTCGGCGACGGCCTGTTTCCGCTGCGCGACCATCTCGAAGCCGGCGGCGCGTTCGGCATCGGCTCGGATTCGCACATCTCGGTGTCGCCGGTCGAGGAGCTGCGCTGGCTCGAATACGGCCAGCGCCTGAAGACGCAGCACCGCAACGTCGCCGCGCTCGCCCCGGGCGCGAGCGTTGGCGAGACGCTGTGGCAGGCGGCCCTGCAGGGTGGCGCGCGCGCCGCGGATGCGCCGCTCGGTCGCCTCGATGCGGGCGCCCGCGCCGATCTCGTGGTGCTCGACGAGGCCTCGCCGCTGCTCGCCGCGCGCGACGAGCGCAGCCTCATCGACACCTTCCTGTTCGCCGGCAACGCGCCGCTGGTGCGTCACGTGATGTGCGGCGGCGCGTGGGTGGTGCGCGATTTCCGCCACCGCGACGAGTCGCGCATCGCCGCGCGCTATTCCGAGACGGTGGCGCGTCTGCGCTCGGCCTGAGCGGCAGGGACGGTTGAACCGTCGCGCCGCGGACCCCATGTTCCGGCGCGGCGTCTTGCCGAACCCTTCCCGACACGCAGGAGCAGCGCAGCATGCAACGACGTACCTTGGGGCCGCACGGCCCGAGCGTTTCCGCCCTCGGCCTGGGCTGCATGGGCATGAGCGAGTTCTACGGCGCGCACGACGACGCCGAATCGATCGCGACGATCCACTACGCGCTCGACCGCGGCGTCGACTTCCTCGACACCGCCGACATGTACGGCGCCGGCGCCAACGAGACCCTGGTCGGCCGCGCCATCCGCGATCGCCGCGACCGGGTGTTCCTGGCCACCAAGTTCGGCTTCGTGCGCGATCCGGCCAATCCCGCCGCGCGCAACGTCGATGGCCGCCCCGAGTACGTGCGCCGGGCGTGCGATGCCAGCCTGCGACGTCTCGGCATCGAGCACATCGATCTTTACTACCTGCACCGCGTCGATCCGAAGGTGCCGATCGAGGACACGGTCGGCGCCATGGCCGAGCTGGTGCGCGCGGGCAAGGTGCGGTATCTCGGCCTGTCGGAGGTTTCGCCGCAGACGCTGGAGCGCGCCCACGCGGTGCATCCGATCACCGCGCTGCAGAGCGAGTACTCGCTGTGGACGCGCGATCCCGAGCAGGGTGTGCTGGATGCCTGCGCGCGGCTCGGTGTCGGCTTCGTGCCGTACAGCCCGCTCGGCCGCGGTTTCCTGACCGGCGCGATCCGCAGCCCGGACGATTTCGACGCCGACGATTACCGCCGCAGCCATCCGCGCTTCATGGGCGAGAACTTCGCCCGGAACCTCGCGCTGGTGGACAAGGTGCGCGAGCTCGCGGCGGCCAAGGGCTGCACGCCGGCGCAGCTCGCGCTGGCCTGGGTGCTGCGGCGGGGCGAGCACATCGTGCCGATTCCGGGCACGCGCCGCCGGCGCAATCTGGACGACAATCTCGGCGCGCTGGCGGTCGAGTTCCGCGCCGAGGAGCTGGCCGCGATCGAGGCGGTGTTCCCGGCGGGCAGCGCCGCGGGCGCGCGCTACCCCGAGCGGATGATGGCGTTGACCAACGCCTGAGCCGCGCCGGCCGCTCAGCGGCGCGGCGCGCCGGCCGGCGTCGCCAGCGCTCCGCGCAGCGGCGCGAGGTCGCCGTCGTTCGGCTGCGGCGCGATGCCGAGCAGGGTGGTCAACAAAGGATAAATGTCCACATTGTCGAATTCCGGCACGACCACGCCGCGCCGGAACGCCGGACCGTGCGCGACGAACAGCGCGCGCATCGTCGGATCGTCGTTGTCGTAGCCGTGCTCGCCGCGGGCGACGTGGTGTTCGGGCCGGTCGAGCCAGGCGCGCGTCTCGATCTGCCAGCCGCTGTCGGCCAGGCACACGATCGGCGGAATGCGCGGGTTGGTGCCGTAGTGCAGGCGCGGCGGCAGATCCTGCTTGCGCCAGCAGCGCATGTGCGCGTGCGGCCGCAGCAGCGCGCGCGCCACCGCGTCGGCGAAGCCGGGCTTCGGCGCGAGGCCGGCGAGCACGCCGGCGTTGATCACCTCGAGCGCGGCCGGATCGACCAGCGCATCGAGCACGATGATCCGCTCCGGACTGGTCGCGGCCATGCCGTGATCGGAGACGATGACGAGATTCGCCGAGTTTTCCAGCCCGCGCGCGGCGAGTCCGTCGCGCAGCTCGCCGAGCGCGGCGTCGACCGCGGCGATCGCAGCATCGACTTCGGGCGAATCGGGGCCGTGGTCGTGACCGGCGTGATCGACCCGATCGAAGTACAGGGTAAGAAAGTCCGGCCGCTGCGCGGCGGGCAGATCGAGCCAGGCGAGCGCCTGGGCGACGCGCTCGTGCGGCGTCCACCTGCCGTCGAACGGCAGCCAGTGCTCCGGCCGCACGCCGGCGATGGCGACGTCGGAGCCCGGCCAGAACACGGTCGCCGTGTGCCGGCCCTGTTTCTGCGCCGTCACCCAGATCGGCTCGCCGCCCCACCAGGCCGGATCGGCATGGGATTTTTCGTCTTTGTATAAAAATATCTTCCCCGTGCGCGGATCGACGAAGCGGTTGTTGACGATGCCGTGGTGATCGGGATAGAGGCCGGTGACCAGCGTGTAGTGGTTCGGGAAGGTGAGCGTCGGGAAGGCGGGCTTGAGCGCCTCGGCGCGCACGCCGTCGGCGGCCAGCGCGGCGAGCACCGGCGAACGGCCGCGCCCGAGATAATCGGCGCGGAAGCCGTCGATCGAGATGAGGATCAGCGGGCCGCGACCGGCGGGCGACGGACGCGGCGCCGGGCCGAGGCAGCCGACCAGCGCGAGCAGCAGCGCGGTCGCGAGGCGAACGTACTTCGTCATCGCTGCGCGCCCGGGCGTCACAGGGTCGGCGCGGCGAAGGTGTCGCAGGCCTTGAGGTCGCCCGAGCGGAAGCCGATGTTGAACCAGCGCGCGCGCTGCGCGGCGGTGCCGTGGGTGAAGGAATCCGGCACGACATAGCCCCGCGTCTGCCGCTGCAAGGTGTCGTCGCCGACTTGGCTCGCGGCGTTGAGCGCCGCTTCGACGTCGCCGGCCTGCAGCCAGCGCAATTGCTGCTGCGAGCGGTTGCCCCACACGCCGGCGAAGCAGTCGGCTTGCAACTCCTGGCGCACCGACAGGCCGGCGGCACCTTCCATCGGCTGGCCGCGGCCGCGCGCCTGCTCGATCTGCGGAATGATGCCGAGCAGGTTCTGCACGTGGTGGCCGACCTCGTGCGCGATCACGTAGGCGCGCGCGAAATCGCCGCGGGCGTGAAAGCGCGTGTCCATCTCGCGGAAGAAATCGAGATCGAGATAGACGCGCCGATCGATCGGGCAATAGAACGGGCCCATCGCCTCGGACGCGGCGCCGCAACCCGAGCGCGTGCGGCCGTGGAACAGCAGCAGCTTCGGCGCTTCGTAGCGCGAGCCGCCCGCGGCGAAGTACGCGCCCCACACGTCCTCGGTGCTGCCGAGGATGCGCGCCACGAACTGGTGCTGCGGATCGGACAGGTCCGCCGGCGGCGCCGGCGCCGGTGCGGTCTGGCTGGTGTCGGCGCCGTCGTTGAGGAACAGATTGAGGATCAGCGGCCGGGTCTGCGGAAAGATCAGCGCGATCAGAATGACGATGATCGTGCCGCCGAGGCCGAGATGGAATCCGCCGAAGCGCAGACCGCCGCCCGCGCCGCTGCCATCGTCCTCGACGACGTTGTCGCTCTGCCGTCCCTTCTGCCAGTCCATGTCCGCTCTCCCGCCGCGCGTGGAGAGCGAACACTACTGCGGCCGGTCCACCCGCCGCAAGCGCGGGATCGTCGATTCGCGAACCGGTGTCACGGATAGCGCGTCACGCTGCCGCGGCGAACGATCTCCTTGCCGTCGGCGCCAAGCTGGGCGATTTCCAGATCGAGCTGCCGCGGCGCCTTGCCCTGGCGCAACACGAACGTTCCCTGGGCAAGTCGCGCGCAGGCCGCGCCGCCGCTCGCCTCGGTGAACGTCAGCCGCCACGCGCCGCCGTCGGCGACGTAGCGGCCGTGGCGCAGCGTGCAGGTGTGGCGGCCTTCGATGCGCAGTGTCGCATTCGCCTCGTCGGCGTGGCCGAGCAGGAGCGACGTCGGCGCCGGCGCGGCATCGCCATCGATGTGCAGCGAGCCGAGCCAGCGGCCGTCGAGATCGCCGCCGGCGGATGCGTGCACGCGCATGGCGAGCAGCGGTGTAACCAGCATCGCCGCGAACACGCTGGCCAGGCCGCGCTTGAGCTGTGCTTCGAGCATATCGCCTCCGGTTGCCGATTCGGTTGTGATGGTCATCGTCGCTCCTCGGATACCCCGAGCATGCCGTGTCGCAAAGTTCACAACTACGATGCGCGGACGGCGGCGAGGGTTGCGCCGATGCGGCGTGACTTTCGTCATGGTGTCGCGGCGACGGCGTGCGTGTTGATCCGTCGATCGCTTGCCGGGTTGGCTACCGTGGAGGATGATCGAACTGTTCGATCCGGGCTTGACACCGAACCCGCCCCTGCAACCCGGCCTGACTGCGGTCGGCGTGCTGCCCGGCGGGCGGCTGACGGCCAGCTTCAGCGGCCACGCCTACGCCGCGGGCGCGGTGACCGCCACCGACGGAGACTTCGCGACGCAGGCGTGACCGCCCGTGGACTGCGGGATGGTGCCGGTGGAGGGAATCGAACCCACACTCTGTTGCCAGAAACGGATTTTGAGTCCGTCGCGTCTACCAATTCCGCCACACCGGCGCGTGTGAGGTGCGGCGCAGGGATGCGCCGAGGCAGGGCGTGCAGTATACGGCAAGTCGCGGCGGCGGCGAAGCCGGTCGCGAACGCGGCTAGCGCCCGAGCACGATCAGCGCGCCGGCGACGATGGCGAGGAGCTGCATGACGATGCCGAGCTCGCCCAGGCCCAGGTGCAGCAGCGGCAGCACTCCGGTCAGGATCAGCCAGATGCCGAGCAGCAGCATGCCGAGATTTCGGGTGGGCTGGAAGCGCATGGGTTTCTCCTTGCGGTTCGTCAGTGGGTGGCGTCGAGCGACAACTGGCGCTGGTCGCGGCGGTACCAGCGTTGGTCCAGCGGACGGAACACCGAGCACTGTGTCATCGCGCCGCGATAGACGTGCAGGGTGACGGCGATGGCGTCCTCGCTCGGGTTGCGGATGGTGTGGTATTCGTGCGGCGGGATCAGGCTGCCGGCCGAGCCGGGACCGACGTTCATCGTGCCACGCGATTCGAAGCGGTAGCGGCCGTCGATCTGTTCGACGAGTTCGTAGGGCGTGATCTCGAGCATGCCGTGCCAGACGCCCTCGACGCACCACATGCCGCAGTGATCGTGGATCGGCGTGCCCTGGCCGGGGCCCCAGGTCATGGCGATCACGCTGTAGCCGTGGCGATCGCTGCGATAGAGCTCGCGCCGGGCGTAGTGATCGGCGACCGCTTCGTAGCAGCACGACGGCAGTTTCACGTCCGGATCGCGGATCAGCTTGCACAGGGTCGTGCGCAGATCGTCGGTGATCTCGTTCGGACAATCGTGGCAGACCGCACGATCGAGCGCTTCGATCAGGCGCCGGGAACCGGGGAACTCGAGCGCGAGCATGGATGCGCCGGATACGGGGACTCGGCCGATTCTACAACGTGCCGAGGAACCGCGCGATGGCCGCGCCGAAGCGCGGAATGTCGACCAGGAAGCTGTCGTGGCCCTGCGGGCTGTCGAGCGGCACGAAGTCCACCTCGGCGCCGGCGGCGCGCAGGCCGTCGGCGATCTCCTGCTGCTGCGACAGCGGGAACAGGATGTCGGTGGTCACGCCGATGACCAGCGCGCGCTCGATGCGGATGCGGCGCAGCCCGGTGCCGACGTCGCCGCCGCCGTATTCGGCGATGTCGAACCAGTCGCTGGCGCGCGACAGGTACAGATAGCAGTTCGGATCGAAGTTGCGCACGAAGCGCCGCGCGTGGCCGCTCAGATACGATTCCACCGCGAATTCGGCGCCGAACGGATCGCGCTCGCGCTGGTCGTGGTCGAGGCGGATGCGGGCGAAGCGACCGACCCACTCCATCGCCGAGCGGTAGGTGATGACGCCGAGCTTGCGCGCGATCGACATGCCGGCCTCGGGATAGTGTTCGTCGTCGTAGTTGCCCTGGTTCCAGTTCGGATCGAGCCGGATCGCCTCGCGTTGCAGCGAGCGGATGGCGATCGCGAACGGCTGCGCCTGCGGCGCGGTGGAGATGCTGATGTGTGCGCGCACGCTGCCCGGATGCTGCACCAGATAGCCGAGCGCGCTCATGCCGCCCATCGAATTGCCGATCAGACAGGCGAGCCGCTCGATGCCGAGATGGCGCACCAGTTCGTGCGAGGCGTTGGCGACGTCCTCGAGGGTGAGATCGGGGAAGGACAGCCGGTATACTTTTCCCGTCGCCGGATCGATCGAGGCCGGCCCGGTGGAGCCCTTGCAACTGCCGAGCGTGTTCGCGCAGATCACGAACCAGCGGTCGGTATCGATGTACTTGCCCGGGCCGAGCATGTCCTCCCACCAGCCGGGCGTCGGATCGGCCGGGCTCGAGGCCGCGTGCGCGCCGGGCGAGAGGCCGGTGAGGATGAACACGGCGTTGTCGCGCGCGGCGTTGAGCGTGCCCCAGGTCTCGTAGGCGAGACGTGCGCCGATCAACGCGCCGCCGCGCTTCATCGCAAACGGCGAGGGCAGGTCGAAGTATCGGGTGGCGTCGGGCATTGCGGTCGCGGGCGGCGGCGGAGGCGCGAGCTTATACTGCGGATCACCAAGCGCCAAGACGGGAACACCTCTCCCGGCCGCGGGAGAAGGGAAAGGCGATGTTCGCCAATTCGCGTCCGATCCGAAGTCCGCAAGCCGCGCCGCATCCGCGCCTGCGCGAGGTCGTGCTGCGCCACCTCGCCGCACCGTACCGGCGACCGCCGAGCGCGGCCGGCGAGCGGGCCTTCGCCGCGGTCGCCGCGCGACTCGCCGCCGCGCCGTTCGTGCTCGACGCCGGCTGCGGCACCGGCGCGGGCACGCTCGCGCTGGCGCGCGCGTCGCCGGATCGTCTGGTGCTGGGTGTGGACAAGTCGACGGCGCGGCTTGCCAAGGCGCGGCGCGCGCTGGCGGCGGTCGCTGTGGACAATGTCGTTTTGCTGCATTGTGAACTTGTGGATTTCTGGCAGCTCGCCGCGGCCGCCGGGCTGCGCTGCGTGCGTCAGTATCTGCTCTATCCGAATCCGTGGCCGAAATCCGAGCACCTGCGGCGTCGCTGGCACGCGCATCCGGTGCTGCCGGCGATCCTCGCGCTCGGCGGCGAGATCGAACTGCGCACCAACTGGCGCATCTACGCCGAGGAGTTCGCCGCGGCGCTGTGTCTCGCCGGCTGGCACGCGACCGCGACCGCGTTCGCCCCGGCGACGCCGCTGACACCGTTCGAGCACAAATACGCCGCCTCGGGGCATGCGCTGTGGCGGTGTGTGGCGCAAAGGGGCGGGGGAGTGGGGAGTAGGGAGTAGGGAGTGGAAAAAGCCCAGGTTTCCAGCCCTCAGCCCTCAGCCCTCGGCCCTCGCCCCTCGGCCCTCGGCCCTCAGCCCTCGCCCCACCTCACGGCACCACCTGATCGATCACCAGCTTGATCGGCACGGTGGTGGCGACGTCGATCGGCGGCGACAGCGTCTGCAAGTCGCCGCTCTGGGCGATGGCGTTGCCGGACTTCGACACGCGCGCGCCGACGATCACTTGTGGAAATTGCGACAATTTCAGCGTCGGCAGCATGCCCATGCCGTCGCTGAGCGTCACCGTGGCCGGCAGGTCGGCGGCCTTGAGCCGCTGGATCGCCAGCGGCATCGGCGGCCCGTTCGCCGCCTTGGCGAACACGAACAGCGTGGCGTCCGGCGCGACGCGGTCCTTGAGCTTGGGATCGAGCGAGACTGCGACGGTGAGCTTCGGCTCGGCCGTCGGCGCGCGCTCGGCGGCCTCCGGTTCCGCCGGCGCGGCACGGCCGTCGCGCTCGGCCTCGGCCTGGGCGATCTCGTGACGCACCGCCTCGGCGACGTTGGCATCCTTCGGCAGCACCGCCAGCAGGTGCTGCCAGATCGCGATCGCGCCGTCGTAGTTCTTGCGCTGATACTCGGCGATGCCGAGCAGCCACAGCCCGCGCTGGTTGTCCGGCGCCGCCTTGAGCGCGGTCTCGAGCAGCGCGCGCGGCTCGCCTTCGATGCGCCGGCTCGGGCTCGCCAGCGCCAGCGCCTCGGCGTAGGCGACGGTGACGTCGGCATCCTCGGGCGCCAGCGTGTGGGCGCGCTGCAAGGCGTCGCGCGCCTCGGCGAAGCGCTCGGTCGCCTCGTAGGCGCGGCCGAGTAGGGTCCAACCCTCGACGTCGTCGGGATGCTGCGTGAGCTTCTGCGCCAGGTTGGCGATCGCCTGTTCCATGTTCTGGCCGTGATCGGCCGGCGTCTCTGCCGCGGTGCCGCCGGCCGCGAGCGCCGCCGGTTCGCCGACCAGGCGATAGAGCGCGATGGCGGCCGCGGGCAGCGCCAGGGCGACCAGCACGGCGGCGGCGAACGCGCGCGGCGAGCGCGCCGCGGGCGCCGCGTCGAGCGCGGCCAGCAGTTGTTCGCCGAGTTGCGCGCGCTTGGCCGCATACTCCGGCGCATCCAGCACACCTTCGGCGTGGGCTGCCTCGAGCGCCTTCAGTTGCCGGCGCACCGCCGCGGCGGCGTCGCCGCCGCGTGGACGCAGCAGCACCGGCACGACGCAGGCGAGGGCCGCGGCCAGCATCAGCGCGGCGAGCGACACGAACGCGAGCATCACCAGTCGTCCTCGGGCGTGAGGTCGGCGACGGCCGCGCGCGCGCGCCGGCGCAGCACGTGGACCAGCACGCCGGCGCCGGCGACCAGCAGCGCGCCCGGCGCGAACCAGAGCAGCCAGGTCGCCGGTTTCAGCGGCGGATCGTACAGCACGAAGTCGTTGTAGCGCGCGGCGAGGTAGCGCTTGATCTCCTCGTCGCTCTTGCCGTTGCGCATCAACTCGTACACCTGCTGGCGCAGCTCGTGCGCCAGCTCGGCGTCGGAGTCGGCGAGGTTCTGGTTCTGGCAGACCAGGCAGCGCAATTGCCGCGTCAGGTTCTGGAAGCGCACTTCCTCGGCACGATCCTTGAATTCGAGCGGATCGATGGCGAACGCCGGCGTCGCGCACAGGTGCAGCGCGAGCAGCCACGGCGCAGCGCGGCGCAGCGTCATGGCGCGGCCGCGCGGGCGGGCCGCGCGAGTTCGGCGAGCTTCGGCTTGAGCTCGCGCTCGATCAGCTCCGGCGTGAACATGCCGATGCGCTTGTAGCGGATCACGCCCTGCGCATCGACCAGGAACGACTCCGGCGCCATGTACACGCCGAAGTCGATGCCGGTGCGGCCGTCGCGGTCGGTGATCACGGCGTCGTAGGGATTGCCGAAGCGGCCGAGCCAGCGCTTGGCGTCGTCCGGATCGTCGCGCCAGTCGAGACCGATCAGGGCGATGCCGAGCGGCTTGACGTTCGCGCTGAGGATCGGATGTTCGTACTGGCAGGTCGGGCACCAGCTGCCGAACACGTTGAGCAGGTACGGCTTGCCGAGCAGCTCCGCGCGCGAGAGTTTGCGCTCGGGCTCGTATAAAAGTGGAAGTGTGAACTCGGGCGCCGGCTTGCCGATCAGCGGGCTCGGCACCTCGGTCATCTCGTGATGCGCGTTCCAGTGGATGCCGAACAGCAGCAGGCCGACCAGGGCCAGGAACACGGCGAGCGGCAGCAGGCGTGCCATCAGGCGCGCGCCTCCGCGGGTCGCGCCGGTGCGGCCGGCGCCGGCGCCGCGGCGGGTTCGGGCAGGGCACGGAAGCGGCGGTCGGCGGCGGCGATGAAACCGCCGCACATCATCAGCAGTCCGCCGAGCCAGATCCAGCGCACGAACGGCTTGACGTACACGCGCACCGCCCATGCGCCGTTGCCCTGCTTCGCCTCGTCGAGCGGTTCGCCGAGCGCGACGTACAGATCGCGGAGCACGCCCGGCGCGATCGCCGCCTTGGTCTGGATCTGGCCGCCGCCCACGTACTGGCGCTTCTGCGGGTGCAGCGTGGCGATCAGGCGCTCGCCGTCGCGTACCTCGATCGTGCCCTCGTCGGCGAGATAGTTCGGCCCTTCGGCGCGGGTGACGCCGCGGAAGCGGAAGTCGAGGCCGCCGACCTCATGCGTCGCGTCCGGCGCGAAACGCAGGTCGCTCTCCACGCTGGTCGCTTCGGTGATCAGCACACCGGCGAGGAACAGCGCGACGCCGAAGTGGGCGAGGATCATGCCGAGCATCTCCGCCGTGTAGCGCCGGCCCGGCGGCGCCTCGCGCCAGCGCTTGAGGGCGTACAACGCGATGCCGAGCCCGACCCACAGGCTCGCCGCCACGCCGACCAGGCCGCGCAGCGGCAGCGCCGGCGCGACGATCCGGGCGAGCACGGCGGCGCCGATCGCCGCGAGCAGTACCGGGCGCAACACGCGCAGCGCGGCGCGGGCGTCCGCGGCGGCCCAGCGGAACAGCGGCCCGAACGGCAGCAGCACGACCACCGGCAGCATCAGCAGGGTGAACAGGAAACCGAAGTAGGGCGGCCCGACCGAGATGCGTCCGGCGCCGATCGCCTCGCCGATCAGCGGATACAGCGTGCCGAGCAGCACCGTCGCCGCGGCGCAGGCGAACAGCAGGTTGTTGATGAGCAGCAGAGTCTCGCGCGAGAGCAATCGGAACGGCTTGCCGCCGGCCACGCGCGGCGCGCGCAGCGCGTACAGCGCGAGCGAACCGCCGACCACGCCGCCGAGAAAGGCGAGGATGAACAGCCCGCGCTTGGGATCGCTGGCGAACGCGTGCACGCTGGTGAGCACGCCGGAACGCACCAGGAAGGTGCCGAGCAGGGAAAGGGAAAATGCGAAAATGGATAAAAGTATAGTCCAGGCGCGGAAGCCGCCGCGCTTTTCCGTCACCGCCTGGGAGTGGATCAGCGCGGTGCCGATGAGCCAGGGCATGAACGAGGCGTTCTCGACCGGATCCCAGAACCACCAGCCGCCCCAGCCGAGCGTGTAGTAGGCCCACCAGCTGCCGAGCGTGATGCCGAGGGTGAGGAAGGCCCAGGCGACGTTGGTCCACGGCCGCGCCCAGCGCACCCAATTCGCCAGGTCGCGCGCGGTGCCGGCGGGGTCGGCGGCGCGCGGATCCGGGCCGCTTTCGGCGCCGCCGAGCAGCGCCGCGATCGCGAACGCGAACGCCACCGAGAAGCCGACATAGCCGGTATACAGCATCGGCGGGTGCAGGATCAGCCCCGGATCCTGCAGGATCGGATTGAGATCGTTGCCGTCGGCGAGCGCCGGCAGATGGCGCAGGAACGGATTCGAGGTGAGCAGGGTGAAACTCAGGAAGCCCGCAGCGATGATGCCGAGCACGCCGAGCACGCGCGCCATCAGCACCGCCGGCAGCCGCCGGCTGAATGCCGCCACCGCGACGCTCCAGACGTTGAGGATGAGGATCCACAGCAGCAGCGAACCCTCGTGCGCGCCCCACACCGCGGAGAACCGGTAGTACCACGGCAACGCGCGGTTCGAGTTCTGCGCGACGTAGGCGACGGAGAAATCCTGGCTGACGAAGGCGTAGGTGAGCACGCCGAAGGCGAGCGCGACGAACACCGCCTGGCCGGCGACCGCCGGGCGCGCCACCGCGATCAACGCCGGATCATTGCGCCAGGCGCCGTACAGCGGCAGCGCGCACTGCACCAGCGCGAGCAGCAGGGCGAGGACGAGGGCGAATTGACCGAGTTCGGGAAGCATGCGGATCACGCCGGCGGCGCGTGCGCGGACGAGCCCGCGCCGCCGATCGCGTGCGCGCAGCGCCGGCTGCGCGAGTGCGCGCGGAGATTACGCCTTCTTGGCGTAGCCGCTGCACCAACCCTTGGCGTTCACCGCCTTGCCGGGGAACAGGTCGCACGGTCCGTAGCCGCTGGCGCCGCCATGGAAGAAATTGCAGTTGGCGCAGTTCTGCCCGTCCTGATGCGGCGCCGGTGCCTTGCTCGCGTCTTCGGTGTAGTTGAGCGCCTTGGCGGTCGGGTCGTCGAGGGTGAGATGCGGCAGCTCGTCGGCACGGGCGCCGCGCGGCAGCGCGCCGAGCAGCGCCGCGGCGCCGACGACACCGCCGGCGAGGCCGCAGAAGTGACGACGGGCGGGATTGAGCGGACGCGAATCGTTGCGATCGGACATGGTCGGGATTCCTCATTGCGAGTGCGCCGCGGCGCGGCGAAGGTGCGGCGATTATATGCCAGGGATCGCGCCGGATGCAGCGCGGCGAGGCGCGGTGTTCAGCGTGCGCCGCAGTCGTGCAGGAACGCGAGCACGTCCTCGCCCCATGCCGCCGGATCGGCGAAGAAGCCGGCGTGGCCCTGCGCCGGCTCGCCGGCGGCACCGTGCGCGGGAAACAGTCGGTGGCGATTCGGCGCGCCCTTGGCATCGAGGCGCGGGCCGAGCACTTCGCTCGGGCCGGTGCTGTAGTCGTTCGCGGCTTGCAGCAGGAAGATCGGCGCGTGGGCGGCGTCGATCGCGCGGCCGAGGCGCTCGGCCCAGTGCGGATTGCTCCACGCCTCGGCCGCGGGCGCCATGGCGACCACGCAGTGGACGCCGAGATGCTCGCGCGCGTCGCGCTCGGCCGTGAGCAGCGCCTGGACCGCGCCGGCCGAGCCGCCGGCGACGACGATGCGCGTGCGATCCACGTAGGGCTGGCGCGCGATCCAGCGAACGGCGGCGATCACGTCGTCGTTGGCGCGCTCGTGCAGGGCGATGAGTTCGCGGAAACCGGCCGCCGATTGCGGCTCGACGATGCGCTGCTGTTCGTCGCCGATCCACGGCCCCGGATTCGGGCCGTGTCCGGACCGCAGCGGCGCGAACAGGACGAAGCCGTGCGGCACCCAGAACTGCGCCAGCCGCGCGCCCGGCGGCGGATCGTGCTCGCTGCCGTGATTCCACAAGTATACCGGGAACGGCCCGTCGCCCGGCGGCTTGTAGAGGAGGCCGATCAGCTCGCGGCCCTGACTCGGGTATTGCACGATGTCGCCCTTCATGCCGCCGCCGCGCTCGGCTTCGGCGCCGAACCGCAGGCTGCGGAAGAAGTCGATCGTGAGCTCCGCCGCCTGCGGCGGATAGACGTGGCCGCCGGGATGCACCACGACCTTGACCTCGGCCTCGCCGCCGCGGTACAGCCGGCAGCCCTCGCCGCAGGCTTCGCCCGTCGCGCTCGCGCCGGCGGCGCGGCGTTCCTCGGCGATGGTCGCCTCGACTTCGGCCAGTGGAAAGCGTGCGTCCTGCGCGCCGGCGACGTGCACCACCGGCTTGGCCAGCGGCAGTCGCGCCGGCGGTTCGAGCGCGCCGGCGACGATGCCGAAACCGGCGAAGGTCTCGCCGCGTTCGCGCCACAGCCGCAGCGCAAACGCCGCGCCATTGGAAAAGCCGGTGGCGAAGATGCGCCGCTCGTCGATGCGGTAGTCGCGGCGCAGTGTGCGCAGCAGCGCATCGACGAACTTGAGATCGCGGTCGTCCGCGCCGTGCACCTGCCAGCCCGGCTTCCGCCCGGCCGGATCGCCCTTGCTCGGCGTCGGCAGGCCCTGCGGATAGACGACGATCGCCTGCGGCCAGCGGCTGTGCAGTTCGCTGAGCTTGGCGAAGGCGCGCATGTTCGCGCCGTGACCGTGGAAGGCGAGCACGAGCGGGCGCGGTTCCGCGGTCGCCGCGGCCGGTTCGAACACCAGCGCCTCGCGCGTCATGCCATCGACCGGGATGGCAAGCACCCGCGGCGCCGCGCTCGCGGCGGCGGCGAACGCGAACAGCAGACACGACAACACGGCGTGGATCGCGCGCATACGGCGGTCTTCGGTTGTGTCGGCTGCGCGACGATACACCAGCCGCGGCGGCGGCGACACCGGCGCCGCGTCTCAGCGGGCCGAGTGCGCCTGCGCCGCCTTGGCTTTGGCGATCGCGTCGGCGACTTCCTTCGGCATGTAGGTCTCGTCGTGCTTGGCGAGTACCTCACGCGCGACGAAGCGGCCGTGGTCGAGCCGTCCGGTGGCGACGATGCTCTGGCCCTCGCGGAACAGGTCGGGCAGGATGCCGGTGTATTCGACCGGCAGCTCGTGGAACCGATCGGTGACGACGAACGCGACCTTGAGCGAATCCGGCGCGCGCTGCAGCGAATGCTCGAGCACCACGCCGCCGAGACGGAAGCTCGCCCCGGCCGGCGCCTTGCCGGCGAGCACCTCGCTCGGCGAATACAGATAGGTCTGGTACTTGCCGAGCGCGAACACGGTCAGCGTCGCGGCCGCGGCAACGGCGAGCAGGACCAGGCCCACGGCGATCAGGCGGCGTTTGCGGGTCGGGGTCATGACGGATTCCCGGTTCGCGCGCCGCGCGCCGCCTCGCGGCGCAGGCGGCCACGCAGCGCGGCCAGCGTCTGCCGGCGCGCGAGCAGCGGCGCCAGCGCGTCGGCGAGCAGCACGACGACGAACACCGCATAGGCCGACCAGACGTAGCCGGCGTAGCCGTGCATCCGCAGGAACTCAGCCATGCGCCGGCTCCGTCGCGGGCGCCACGAGCGCGCGCACCCAGGCCTTGCCGGATTCGAGCGCGAGCAGCGCCGCGCGGGTGCGCGCCAGGACGCTGGCGAAAAAGTATACGTGGGTGGCGAACGCGAGCACGAGCAGCGGCCAGAGCATGCGGGCGTCGATCTTCGATTCGCCGAGCAGATTCACCGTCTGCGCCTGGTGCAGCGTGTTCCACCACACCACCGAATAATGGATGATCGGCAGGTTGACCACGCCGACCAGGGCGAGGAACGCGGCGGCGCGCGCCGCCTGGCGCAGGTCCTCGATCGCCTGGTGGAGGCCGATCACGCCGAAGTACAGGAACAGCAGCACGAGTTCGGAGGTCAAGCGCGCATCCCAGGTCCACCACGTGCCCCAGGTCGGCTTGCCCCAGATCGAACCGGTGACCAGGGTGACGAAGGTGAACGCGGCGCCGATCGGCGCGCTCGCCATCGCCAGCAGTTCCGCCAGCTTGATCCGCCACACCAGCGCGACGAAGCCGTTGCCGGCCATGAACGCATAGGCGAACAGACTCATCCACGCGCACGGCACGTGCACGTACAGGATGCGGAACGAATCGCCCTGCTGATAGTCCGCCGGCGCGATCACCAGGCCGCCGTAGAAGCCGATCGCGCCGGTGAGCAGCGCGAGCGCGTAGAGCCACGGCAGCCAGCGCCCGGCGAAGCGATAGAAGTACGGCGGCGAGCCGAGCCGGTGGAACCAGAGGACCAGACGGTTCATCGCACTACGGACCGGCAGGGGCGACGTCGCCAAGCGGGCGACGGGGATGGCGAATCATCGGATTGCGAGCAACGGCGTGCACGGACTTAAGTCAACGAAATCTTGAGTGCTGCCGCCGCGGCGAGCGGCGCCAGCACCAGGGTCAGCGCCAGCCACGCGCCGAGCAGAAGCAACGGCGCGGCGTAGGGCAGGCCCGCCTGCGCCGCGTTGCAGGCGCCGGCGCCGAAGATCAGCACCGGCACGATGAGCGGCAGCACCAGCAGGGTGAGCAGCATACCAGAGCGGCGCATGCCCATCGTCAGCGCGACGCACACCGCGCCGATCAGACTGAGCAGCGGCGTGGCGAGCGCGAGCGCGCCGAGCAGCACCGGCAGCACCGGCGCCGGCAGGTGCAGCAACTGCGCGGCGAGCGGCGCGATCAGCAGCAGCGGCAGCGCGGTGGTGAGCCAGTGCGCGGCGACCTTGCAGGCGAGCAGCAGCGACAGCGGATGCGGCGACAACACCAGTTGCTCGAGCGAACCGTCCTCGAGATCGCTGCGGAACAGCGCATCCAGCGACAACAGCATGGCGAGCAGCAGGGCGACGAAGATCGCCCCGGCGGCGATGCGTTCGAGCGTGGCCTGCTCCGGGCCGATCGCGAACGGAAACAGGGCGACGACGATGATCGCGAACAGCAGCGGATTGAGCGCGTCGCCGCGCCGGCGCCAGACGAGCGCCAGGTCGCGGCCGAGCACCGCGACGCACGCGGCCGTGGTGGTGCCGGGTTTCATGGCGAGGGCGGAGGGCCGAGGGCCGAGGGCTGGGACAACGCGATCCGCCGCGGCGTGCCGGCGGTGTAGGCATACGCGCCGTGCGAGGTCACCAGCGCCGCGCCGCCGCGCCGCGCGTGATCCTCGAGCAGGCGATTGACGAGCTCGATGCCGCCGCGATCGAGATTCGCATAGGGTTCGTCGAGCAGCCACAGCGCCGCCGGCACGAGCAGCAGACGCGCCAGCGCCACGCGCTTTTTCTGTCCCGCCGACAAGGTCCGCAGCGGCAGATCCTCGTAGCCTCCGAGGCCGACGCTGGCGAGCGCCAGCATCGGCGTGATGCCGGGACGGATGCCGCCGAGGCCCACGGCGAAGCGCAGATTGGCGAGCGCGGTGAGTTCGAGCTTCAGGCCGAGCGCGTGCCCGAGCAGGGCGACCTGATGCGACAGTCGCGCGAGCGTGAGCGGCGCGCCGCAAAGCCGCACCTCGCCTGCGCTCGGCGCGAGCAGTCCGCACAGCACCTTGAGCAGGGTGGTCTTGCCGGAGCCGTTGTCGCCCTCGATCAGCACCGTTTCGCCGGCGCGCAGCGTGAACGACAGCGGCCCGAACACGGGCTCGGCGTTGCGCGCATAGGCGAGATCGCGGGCTTCGAGCAGCGGCGGCGGGGTGAATTCCATGCGGGCGCGAATGCTACTCGTCCGGCGCGCGCCGCGCCATGCGTGTGCATGCCGGGTGCGTGTGCCGGTAAGATATTCCGAGAAGGTTTGATCCGATCCCGATGTTTCCATCTTCGGCGGCGGTGCCGCACCTCCACAACCCCCATCGGACCCTTGACTCGAGGGCGCCGAAAGAGTGGCGGCGCGACGCTGCGCCTCGTTCAACCGTTCCCCATTTCGCCCGGATGCCGCAGGGAGTGCCCATGTCGTTTCGAGCCACGTCGTTCCTCGTTTTCGTCATCGCCTGCGCGATCGGTCTGTCGTCCGCGGCCGTCGCGGCCGATGACGCCGCCGCGGCGCGGGAGGTCTATCTCGTGCGGCTCGCCCGCGCGCCGCTGATCGAGCACGTGCGCGAGCGTCTGGCGGCCGGCGGTGCCGGGGCGATGAACCCGCGACAGGCGCTGCGGCGCGAGCTCGTCTCCGGCGACAGCCAGGACTATCTGGCCATGCTCGACGCCGATCGCCGCCAGGTGCTCGATGCCGCGGCCGCGACGTTCGGTCGCGCGCTCGTTCCGCACCACGTGTTCCGTCACACCGTCAACGGCATGGCCTTGACCCTGAGCGCGGACGAGGCGACGCGGCTGGCGGCGCTGCCCGGCGTGGCGCGCGTGCGCCGGGCGCGTGTCGAGCACGTGCTGACCGATGCCGGCCCGCAATGGATCGGCGCCGATGCATTGTGGAACGGCGGCGTCGCCGGCGTGGCCGCGACCAAGGGCGAGGGCGTGGTCATCGGCGTGATCGACACCGGCATCAATCCGACGCATCCCTCGTTCGCCGCGACCGGCGGCGACGGCTACACCCACACCAATCCGCGCGGGCATTTCTACGGCCTGTGCGCGAGCGGCCAGGCCACCTGCAACGCCAAGCTGATCGGCATCTACGACATGACCAGCGAAGGCACGCAGGGCATCGACAGCGTCGGCCACGGCAGCCACGTCTCCGGCATCGCCGCCGGCAACGCCATCAACGACGCCCTGCAGGGCCACACCGTGGCGCTGCCGCGCAACGTCTCCGGCGTGGCGCCGCACGCCAATCTGATCATGTACAAGGCGTGCACCAACGACACCAGCGGCACCTCCGGCGGCAATTGCAGCGAGGCCGATCTCGTCGCCGCGATCGACCAGGCGGCGGCCGATCAGGTCGATGTGATCAACTACTCGATCGGCGGCGACGCGGCCGATGCCTATGCGCTGCTCGACGACGGCGGCAGCGACGCCGCGGCGATGTTCCAGGCGCGCGCCGCCGGCGTGGTCGTCGTCGCCGCCGCCGGCAACGAGGGTCCGGGTCCGCATTCGCTGGACGAACCGGGCAACGCGCCGTGGGTGATCGGCGTGGCGAACGCCAGCCACAACCGCCGGTTCGTCAATTCCGTCGGCGCGTTCAACGGCGCGCCGAACCCGCCGCCGACCCTGACCGGCCAGGGCTACACGACCGGCTACGGCCCGGCCGCGATCGTCTATGCCGGCGACTACGGCAACGCGCTCTGCGGCGTCGGCCAGAGTCAGGGCACCGCGCCGACGGGCGCGAGCAATCCGTTCGCGCCGAACACGTTCCACGGCGAGATCGTGATCTGCGATCGCGGCACCTACGCGCGCGTGGAGAAGGGCTACAACGTGCGCGCCGCCGGTGCCGGAGGCTACATCCTCGCCAACACCGCGGCCGACGGCGAATCGACCGTCAGCGACGATCATTATCTGCCGGCCGTGCATCTCGGTTACGCCGAGGGGCAGGCGCTCAAGCAATGGCTCGCCGCACCGGGCGCGCACAATGGCACGATCGCCGGCGTCAGCGCGGCGCTCGATGCGAAATTCGGCGACATCCTGAGCGCCAGCAGTTCGCGCGGGCCGTACGGTTTCGGTGGCGGCATCCTCAAGCCCGACCTCACCGCGCCCGGCACGAACATCCTGTCGGCGGCGAAATCGGGCAGCGGGTTGGCGCTGCTCACCGGCACCTCGATGGCCTCGCCGCACGTGGCCGGCGCCGCCGCACTGGTCATCGCCGCGCATCCCAGCTGGTCGCCGGATCAGGTCGAATCGGCGCTGCTCGGCACCGCGCTCGGCGGCAGCGTGCGCAAGGAGGACGCGACCACGCCGGCGACCCCGCTCGACGCCGGCGCCGGGCGCGTGCAGCCGGCCGCGGCGGCGCGCGCCGGCTTGTACCTGCCGCTCGGCAATGCCGACATCCGCGCCCAGGATCCGGCGCGCGGCGGCGATCCGAGCCGGCTCAACCGGGTCGGCATCGAGAGCGAGCATTGTCTCGCAACCTGCAGCTTCACCCGCACCGTGGCGGATCTGTCCGGCGGCGGCATCTGGCAGGCGAGCACGAGCGCGAGCGCCGGCGCGGTGGTGACGGTGACGCCCACGCAGTTCAGCCTCGCGCCCGGCGCATCGCAGACGCTGACGATCGGCGTGGACGTGAGCGACCCGCACCTCGCCGGCAGCTGGGTGTACGGAAGTATCGTTTTACACAAATCCACAGGTGGACAAGGCGCCAGCGACACCGTGCTGCCGCTCGCGGTGTACGCCGCGCCCGGCGCCGCGCCGGCGTTCCGCGAGCTCGCCGCGAGCGGTCCCGGCGGCAGCGCCACGCTCGACGTCGGCGGCCTGATCGCGCTGCCGCAGCCGAAGTTCACCGCCACCGCGCTGGTGCCGGCCACGCTCACGCCGCTCAGCCTCGGCGTGGATCCCAAGCCGAATCAGCTCTACGACAGCTTCCCCGGCACCGGCAAGCAGTTCGTGCTGTTCGACAACCCGACCGCGCAGGGCGCGGATTTCGCGACCCAGGCCTACAGCTTCATCGTCGAGGTGTCGTCGTCGACCGCGCCGTTCACCGATCTGTACGCCGGCATCGACAGCAACGGCGACGGCCAGCCCGAATTCGCCGAGCAGGCCTGCCACGCCTCGACCACGTCCGCTTCCGGCACGACCGCACGCTGTGTGATCGACCTCGCCGGCGCCGGCACGGCGCGGGTCTGGGCGCTGGTCGACATTCCGCAGGGCGTGGCCGGCAGCAATTACGCGGTGACCTTGAGCAGCGGCATTCCCGCCATCACCCGGGTACTGCCGGGCAGCGGCACGCCGGGCTTCGGCGTGATCGGCCCCGGCCACGCCGCGGCCATGCAGAGTTTTCCGCTGCGCCTGTTCTGGGGAACGGCGAACGGACTGCCGGCGCTCGCGCCGAACACGCGCTACTACGGCAACGTGCTGATCGATGCCGTGGCCGATAGCGCGAACCTCGGCCAGGTGGCGAAGCTGCCGTTCGCGCTGACACGCAACGCCGGCGGCGACGACGTGCTCGACGCGCTCGCGCCGACTGCCTCGCGCGTGCTCGCGTTGGAACCGGGCGAATCGCTTGCGCACCAGTTCGTCGATGTGGCCGGCAACGGCAAGCTGACCGTGACGACGGCTCTGGTCGGCAGCACCGGCAGCGTCGCGTTCTATGCCGTGCGCGCGGATTTTCCGGCGCCCTCGGCGGCGCCGCAGGTGGCCGCCGCGCCGCCGGCCGACGGTGGTTCGCCGCAATGGACGCTGGATGCCTCCGGGCCGCGCCGCAGCGTGACCCTTCCGGTGAGCGCCGGCCGCTGGTATCTGGTCGCCAGCAACGGCGGCGCGAGCGAGGCCCAGTTCACCGAGGCGCTCGACTTCGCGCCGAGCGATGCCGTGGCGCCGCCGGCGCCGGGGGCGTACTACAACCCGCAGCGCTCCGGCCACGGCGTGTTCCTGAGCCAGGCGAACGGCCAGCAGGCGGTATACTGGTATACGTATCTCGAGGACGGCACGCCGGTGTGGTACGGCGCGCAGGGACCGGCGCCGACCGCCGGTGCCTGGACCGCGCCGCTGTTCCGGGTGAGCTGGAACGGGTCGGCGATCAACACCTACGGCGTGGTCGGCGATGTCGTCGTCACGCCGATCGACGCCAACGATTTCCTCTTCTCCTGGCATCTCGCCGGCAGCGGCGGCAGCGAGCGATTCGTCCTGCTCGCGCCGAACGCCTGCGTCAGCCTCGGCGGCGGCGCGGCCGACGTCACCGGCCAGTGGTATGCGCCGGCGCAATCCGGCTACGGCATGGATGTGGTCGCCGAGCCCGCGCGCGGCAGCGGCGACAGCCTGCAGTTCGATGCGTTCTACTTCTACGACAGCCTCGGCCAGCCGCGCTGGGCGGCCGGCAGCGTCTCGCCGTTCGCCGCCGCCAGCACCCTGACGATGAATCAGTTGCAGGGCTTCTGTCCTAGCTGTGCCTACGCGCCGACGACGCCGACGCCGATCGGCACCCTGACCGTGGACTTCGCCAGCCCGGTGTCGGGCAGCTACCGCACCAATCTCACTCTGGCCGCGCCGTTGTCCGGAAGCTGGGTCATCGATCAGCCGATCACGCGCCTGACCGGCACGCCAAGCTGTCCGTGAGGATCGCGCTCACGCCGCCGGCAGCGGCGGCAGCCGTTCGGCGATGAGTGCGTCGGCGCGGGCGAGATCGATGGCATCGAGGTCGCTCGCGCCGCGCGCGAGTTCGCGCAGGATGCCGTGTTGGATCTCGCCGCGCGCGTAGGCGGTCGCATAGGGCAGGCGCGAGAACGTCACCATCCAGTAGCGCGGCACGAAGCGGCCGGGGTGGCGCTCGGCGAGACGGCGTTCGAGCGCGCGCAGCAGCAGGAAGTGCGCGTCGGCGACGCGGTCGCGCATCTCGACGTAGTTCTCCAGCGCCATCGCCGCGATGGCGTCGGCGTTCGGTTTGCGCCGGCGGGCGAATTCGGCAAAAGTGGATTTTGTGTCGTTTGCGTCGTTTTCCATCAATTCCGCCAGTTCCACCGCGTCCTCGAAACCGCAGTTCATGCCCTGGCCGTGGAACGGCACGATCGCATGCGCGGCGTCGCCGATCAGCAGCGCGCGGCCGTCGAGGTGCCAGCGCGCGAGGTAGAGCGTGCCGAGCAGCCCGGTCGGATGCGCGGCCCAGTCGCGTTCCAGGCCCGGCATCAGCGGCAGGGCATCGGCGAAGTCGCGCGCGAACAGCGCGCGCGCCTCGGCCGGCGTGCGCACCGTGGCGAAGCTCGGCGCGCCCGCGTTCGGCAGGAACAGGGTGACGGTGAAACTGCCCTCGGCGTTGGGCAGGGCGATGCACATGTAGTTGCCGCGCGGCCAGATGTGCAGCGCGTTCGCTTCGATGGCAAAGCCGGGCCGGGAGCCGGGGGCCGCGGGCTCACACGCGGGGATCTCGAGTTCCTTGTAGCCGTGATCGAGCGGCTCGAAGCGTTCGCCGAGATCGATCCGCGTCGCCATCGCCGCGCGTAGCGCCGAGCCGGCGCCGTCCGCACCGATGACGACCGCCGCTTGGTGCGTGCGCTCGGCGCCGGCGCCGTCGGCCAGATGCAGGATGCCGCGATCCCAGTCCACCGCGCGCAGGCGCTGATCGAAGTGGATGCGCGCCCCGGCGGCTTCGGCGGCGTCGAGCAGGGTCATGTTGAGACTGGCGCGGCTCACCGACCAGATCACCTCGTTGTCGTCGCGACCGTAGCGCAGCAGTTCGGTGCGGCCGTCGCGGTGATGCACCATGCGTCCGCGCATCATCACCGCGATCGGCTCGATGCGCGACCGCAGGCCGGCGACGCGCAGGCCGTGCCAGCCGCGCTCGGCGAGCGCGAGATTGATCGAGCGGCCGCCAATGAAACCGAACTTGCGCGGATCGGGGCGGCGCTCGAACACCTCGACGGCGAAGCCGCGTTGGGCGAGCAGGGTGGCGGTAAGGGCGCCGACCAGGCCGGCGCCGATCAGAGTGACGACTGGACGAGGCATCCGCCAAGTATGCCCGATCCGCGGTCGCCGCCGGGCCGGTGCCGTGACTTCCGGCGCATGGGCCGCACGCCGCCTTGCCGGATACTGCGCACCCGTCCGCATTCCGGAGCAGCAAGATGAAGGTCCCGTCCCGCCTCGCGTTCGCCGTCGCCTGCGCGCTGTGCGCGCCGGTCTTCGCGGCCGAGACTCCCGCCGGCAGCGAGGAGAAGAAGCCCGCGCCGGCGGAAGAGGTCGACACCAAGCCGCGCCAGGTGACGACCGAAGGCAGCGTCACGGTCGAGGGCCGCAAGCTCGACTACAAGGCGGTGGCCGGCACGATCCTCTTGACCGGCAAGGACGAGGACAAGAACGATCCGACCGCGAGCGTGTTCTATGTCGCCTACTTCAGGCGCGACGCCGACGGCGCCAAGCGCCCGCTGACGTTCCTCTACAACGGCGGCCCCGGTTCCTCGACCGTGTGGCTGCACATGGGCGCGTTCGGGCCGAAGCGCGTGGTGACGCTCGACGATGCGCACACGCCGGCGGCGCCGTACCGCATCGTCAACAACGACTTCAGCCTGCTCGACGCCAGCGATCTCGTGTTCATCGACGCCCCCGGCACCGGCTTCAGCCGGCTGCTCGCGGTGGAGAAGGACAAGGAGAAGCAGGCGGCCAAGCTCAAGGAGCGCGCCAAGGAGTTCTACGGCGTCGATCAGGACGCGCACGCCTTCGCCCAGTTCATCAGCAAGTTCCTCACCCAGTACGGGCGCTGGAACTCGCCGAAGTACCTGTTCGGCGAAAGCTACGGCACCACGCGCTCGGCGGTGCTCGCCAATCTGCTCGAGACCGAGCAGAGCGTGGACTTGAACGGCGTGATCCTGCTGTCGCAGATCCTGAGCTTCACCAACGACATCGACTCGCCGCAATTCAACCCCGGTGTGGACCAGGCCTACGCGCTCGCACTGCCCACCTACGCGGCGACCGCGTGGTACCACCACAAGCTGCCGAATCCGACGAAGGACCTCAAGACGTTTCTCGCCGAAGTCGAGCAGTTCGCGATGACCGACTACCTCACCGCGCTCGCCGCCGGCGCCACGCTCGATCCGGCGCGCAAGAAGGCGATCGAGGAGAAGCTGCACGAATACACCGGCCTGCCCGTCGCCTACATCGACAAGGCCAATCTGCGCGTCTACGGCGGCGAGTTCGAGAAAACCCTGCAGGACGACAGCGAGCTCACCACCGGGCGTCTCGACACCCGCTTTTCCGGGCCGACGGTCGATCCGCTGGACAAGGAGGCGCAGTACGACCCGCAATCCGCGGCGATCAGTTCGGCCTACGTGTCGGCGCTGAACGACTACGTGCGCCGCGAGCTCAAGTGGGGTGACGGCCAGACCTTCCACCCGTTCGGCAACGTGCAACCGTGGGACTGGAAACACCAGCCGCCCGGCGCGCAGCCGTTCTTCCCGGTGTCGACCAACGTGATGCCGGATCTGGCGCGGGCGATGATCTACAACCCGCAACTGCACGTGCTGCTGACCGGCGGCTACTACGATCTCGCCACGCCGTACTTCGCCGCGGTCTTCGAGATGCGCCACCTGCCGATCCCGGTGCGGCTGCAGGGCAACATCGAATACGCCTTCTACGAATCCGGCCACATGGTCTACGCGCACGAGGCGTCGCTGAAGAAGATCCACGACGACGTGGCCTCGTTCATCTCCCGCACCGACAATCTCGGGCGCTGAGCGCCGCGGGGCCGCGCCGGAGGCGGCCATCCTCGGTCAGTGCAGGATCTTCTTCAGTCGCGCATCGAGTTCGCCGGGCTCGAAGCCGAGGCCGAGCGTGACTCTCTCGAGGAAGCGCCGCTCGCCGGGGCGGATCATGGCGTCGGCGGCGGCGAGCCGGATCAGGCTTTCGTAGACGCGATCGACTTCGCCGGAGCCGCGCGGATAGGTCTGCAGCAGGCGCAGCATCTGCGCTTCGAGGTCGAAGTCGCGCTTGCAACCGGCGGCGAAGGCTTCGGTCGCGACCTGGCGCGCGCGGGTGCTGAGGTTGAGTTCGTCCATCAAGGCATTGGTGTAGTTCGCCTCCTCGGTGGACACCACGCCGTCGGCCCGCGCCATGCCGCCGAGCATGCCGAACAGCGCCTGCACCAGCACTTCGTGTCTGGCGTCGAGCTTGCCGCCGAACAGACCGCCGAGCGTCTGCCGCACTTCGCGCAACACGTGCTGCATCGCCGACGCCGGAGCCGCCTTGTCGTTGCCCGCCATTGCCTTTCCTCCACGGGACCCATCCCCCGTTCATGCTGCGCCAGAATCGCGCGTCTGAAAAGAGGGCCGGCCGCGCGGGCGGGCGGCCGGCCGGCGGTTCAGCGGTTCTGGGTCTGGTTCCAGCGCTCGTACTGGGCCTTGGAGATGCGCGCGGCGTGATGGGCGATGTAGTCGAAATCGTTCGCCAGCGGCGGATAGGCTTCGGCTTCCTCGCGGCTGATGTAGCCGTCGCGGTTGACGTCCAGTTTGGCGAAGTCCGGCGCCGGGCCGTAGTGGTCCGGCGGCGGCTGGCCGACGCGCAGGGTGACGTGCGTGCCGTCCGGCGCGGTGAAGTGGGTGACCTGATCCTGGGCCCACGCGCCGGCGGCGAGACCGAGGCCGGCGAGACAGGCGAACAGACGAGTGCGCATGAGGCTATCCTCCACGATTGCTGACGATGCGCGCGGCGCGAGGCCGGCTTGGACAACGCTGCCCGCGCGACGCGAGAATACCGCGCTTCGCATGGGACCATGAGCGAAGCGCATGTCTAGACCCGCCGCCGCGCGCGAAGTTCGCGTCGACCCGCCGCTCTCCGCGCGGCAGGCGCGCCATCTGCACCTGGCCGTTCAGGGTTTGCTCACGCCGCCGCGTGCGCGGGCGACGCCGGCGCGTCTGCTGGCGGCGATCGCGCGCATGCGGCTGCTGCAGATCGACACCATTCACGTCGTCGCACGCAGTCCGTACCTGGTGCTGTTCTCGCGCCTCGGCGACTACGATCCGCGCTGGCTGGACCAGGCGCTGGCCGACGGTCGCCTGTTCGAGTGCTGGGCGCACGAGGCCTGTTTCGCGTCGATCGAGGATCTGGCCTTGCACCACGTCGCGTCGGCGGTGCGCGCGAACCATTGGGCGTACCAGCACGCCCGGCGCATGCACCGCGAGCATCGCGCCGGCATGGATCGGCTGCTCGCGCACATCCGCGAGCGCGGCGCGGTCAAGGCGGCGGACTTCGCCCGCCGACGGAAGGGGGCGGCGGGGTGGTGGGCCTGGAAGGACGAGAAGCGCTGGCTGGAGGCACTGTTCGCGCTCGGCGAGTTGATGATCGCGCGGCGCGAGAACTTCCAGCGCGTGTACGATCTGCGCGAGCGCGTGCTGGCGCGCGCCGGGATCGGCCCGGTCGTCGCGCCCGCGGATCCGGCGCGCGAGTTGCTGCTCGGCGCGGTGCACGCGCTCGGTGTGACCCAGGCGCGCTGGATCGCGGACTATTTCCGCACCGGTCGCAAGCATACGGACGCGGACCTGCAAGGCTTCGTCGAGCGCGGCGAGTTGATCCGCGTCGCGGTGCGCGGCTGGAACGTGCCGGGCTACGTGCACGTCGCGCACCGGCCGCTGCTCGAACGCGCGCGTCGCGGCGGCCTGCGCGCCACGTACACGACGCTGCTTTCGCCGTTCGATCCGGTGGTGTGGGACCGCGAGCGGGCGCGCACGCTATTCGGTTTCGACTACACCCTCGAGTGCTATACGCCGGCACATCGGCGCCGCTACGGCTATTTCGTGCTGCCGATCCTGCGCCGCGGCGCCCTGGTCGGGCGGCTCGACGCCAAGGCTCATCGCGCCGATGGCGTGTTCGAGATCAAGGCGCTCCATCTCGAAGCCGGCGTGGCGGCGGATGCGGCGCTGTGCGCCGACGTCGCCGCGGCGATCGTCGCCTGCGCGCGCTGGCACGGCACGCCGCGGGTCGTGCTGCGGCGGAGCGATCCGCCGGCGGCGGCCCGGGCACTGCGGGCGGCGCTGGCCGATCGCGCGCGCGCCGCCGCGCGCGGCTGAGCGCACCGGCGGGCCGCGGGTCCGCGCGCCGCGGACCGGGCCGGATGGCGGCGTCGGGCTTTGTTGCAGTGCTTTTGCAATCGGCAATGAAAACGTTTACATTGCCGCGACCGAGCGCGTCCGTGCCGGCTGCTCGCGCCATCCGGCACGTGGGGAGGGCAGGAGCGCATGACCGTGACGATCAAAGACGTCGCCCGCGAAGCCAAGGTCTCGGTGGCGTCGGTGTCGCGCGCGCTCAACGGCAGCGCCAGCGTCACCGAACCCACCCGGCAACGCATCCTGCGGGTCGCCGCGCGCCTGCGCTACGTGCCGCACGGCGCCGCGCGCAGCCTGATCACGCGCCGCACCAACACGATCGGCGCATTGCTGCCGGATCTGTACGGCGAGTTCTTCTCCGAGCTGATCCGCGGCATCTCGCTCGCCGCGCGCGTGCGCGGCCTCAACCTGCTGGTGTCGAGTTCGCACGGCAACCTGCCGGAGGCGGCCGCGGCGCTGCGCGCGATGCGCGGGCGCGTCGACGGTCTGCTGATCATGTCGCCGCACGTCGATGCCGAATTCCTGGGCCATCAGTTGCCGGAAGGGCTGCCGGCGGTGCTGTTGAATTCGCCGGTCGCCGACCGCCGCTATCCGGCGTTCAACATCGACAACTACGGCGGCGCGCTGACGATGACCCGGCATCTGCTCGGGCTCGGCTACCGCAGTCTCGCCTTCCTGACCGGACCGGCGGGAAACTTCGATGCCGAGGAGCGCCTGCGCGGTTTCCGCGCGGCGCTGCGCATGAGCCGGCGCCGGCTCCGGCATTGGCTGCTGCCGGGCGACTTCAGCGACGGCGCGGGCTATCTCGCCGGCCGCCGGCTGCTGACCATGCGGCCGCGACCGCGCGCCGTGTTCGCGGCCAACGACATGATGGCGATCGGTTGCCTGGTGGCGCTGGCGGAGGCCGGCCTGCGCGTGCCGGAAGACGTCGCCGTGGTCGGTTTCGACGACATTCCGATCGCGCGGTTCGTCCAGCCGCCGCTGACCACGGTGCGTGTGCAGATCGCCGAGCTCGGACGCCGCGCGTTCGAGCAACTGGCGCGGCGCATGGATCTGCCGCAGATCCCCGATGCGGACGTCGACGTACAACCGCCGTGCACGATCGTGGTGCGCGGCTCGTGCGGGGCGGCCGCGGCGTCGGTGCCGAGACGCCACGAATCACCCAATCCGCGGAACAAGACGGGAGGAAAGCCATGAGAGCGCGTATGCCGATCCGCAAGAGGCTGCTGGTAGCGATGATCTCCGCGACGCTGGCGAGCACCGCCGTGGCTCCGGCGATCAGTTGGGCGCAGACCGCCGACGCCACGCTGCGCGGCAAGGCGCCGGCCGGCAGCGAAGTGACGGCGAAGAACCTCGCCACCGGCATCGTCCGCCACACCAAGGCCGGCGACGACGGCGGCTACGCCCTGGTCGGACTGCCACCCGGCACGTATCAGGTCGATGCCGGACCGGGCACCGAGCGCACCGTGACGCTCAGCGTGGCCTCGACGGTGACGCTGGATCTCGCCGCCGCGCCGACCACCACGACCTTGGCGGGCATCACCGTCACCGGCACGGCGCTCGCCGAGGTCAAGACCGCCGAGGTCGGCGCGACCATCTCGCAGCGCCAGATCGCGACCATCCCGCAGATCACGCGCAACTTCCTCGAGTTCGCCGATACCGTGCCGGGCATGATCTTCAGCGTCGATGCCAGCGGCCACACCAAGCTCACCGGCGGCGCGCAGAGCGCGAACAACGTCAACGTCTACATCGACGGCGTCGGCCAGAAGAACTACGTCAAGGAGGGCGGCGTCGCCGGCCAGTTCTTCACCCAGGGCAATCCGTTCCCGCAGCTCGCCATCGGCGAGTACAAGGTGATCACCTCGAACTACAAGGCCGAGTACGACCAGATCTCGAGCGCCGCGGTGACCGCGGAAACCAAGTCCGGCACCAACGAGTTCCACGGCGAGGCCTACGGCCAGTACACCGATCAGGACTGGCGCGCGCACACGCCGGCGGAGAAGGCTTCCGGCAAGCAGACGCCGTCGCACGAGAAGGAATACGGCGTCGCCATCGGCGGGCCGATCCTCCAGGACCAGATGCACTTCTTCTTCACCTACGAGGCCAAGCGCTACGATACGCCGGTCGTGGTCGTGCCCGGCGTCCAGGGCATCAACGATCTGCTGCCGCCGAGCGTGGTCGCGCAATTCGGTCCGTCCGGGCTGCCGTTCACCGAGGATCTGTACTTCGGCAAGATCGACTGGGAGTTCTCCGACCGCGATCGCATCGAGTTGAGCTCCAAGGTGCGCAAGGAGGATCAGGCCGACAACATCGGCGTGGCCCAGGCGCAGTCGGCCAGCATCGACGTGCGCAACAACGACACCCGCATCGACGCGCGCTGGCAGCACAGCGCGGACGCCTGGTTCAACGAGCTCCTGCTCAACTACGAGAAGACCTTCAACGCGCCGTCCTCGATCGGCTTCGGCAACGGCGCGATCTATACGACGAGCCTCCTCGGGCAGAACGACCAGACCGTGGTCGACACCGGCCCGGCCTCGCCGCTGGCGACGCAGAACAAGGGCCAGCGCGGTCACGCCATCGCCGACAATCTCACCTTCAACAGCTTCAACTGGTACGGCGACCACGTCATCAAGACCGGCTTCAAGTTCAAGGACATCAAGCTGACGGCGCAGGACGCCGAGGACGTCAATCCGCAGTTCTACTACGACGTCAGCGCCGCCGGCACGGCGACCACGCCGTACAAGGCGTTCTTCACCGCGCCGGTGCCGGGCCTGAGTCCGGTGGCGACGTCGAAGGACAAGCAGTACGGTCTGTACGTGCAGGACGACTGGGCGGTCAACGACAAGCTCACCCTCAACCTCGGCGTGCGCTGGGACTACGAACGCAATCCCTCGTATCTCAACTACGTCACGCCGGCGAACGTGGTCGCCGCGCTGAACGGTCCGAATCCGGACCCGAACGCGCCGCCCGGCCAGACCTACGCGCAGGCGCTGGCGCTCGGCGGCATCAACATCAACGACTACATCAGCACCGGCCACAACCGCAAGGCGCAGAAGGGCGAATGGCAGCCGCGCCTCGGCTTCTCCTACGACATCAACGGCGACGAGGCGCACGTCGTGCACGGCGGCGCGGGGCGCGCCTACGACCGCAACCTGTACGACTATCTGCAGCTCGAGCAGACCAAGGCGGCGCTGCCGGCGTTCACCGTGTTCTTCCGCGATCCGGTCACCGGCCAGTGCCACAACAACGGCCAGCCGTGCGTCGATTTCGATCCGAAATATCTGAACGGCCTGCAGAACCTGCAGGCGCTGGTGTCGGCGAGCAACACCGGCAAGGAAGTGGACCTCATCAACAATCACCTCCGGGCGCCGCGCTCCGACCAGTTCAGCCTCGGCATTCGCAACAAGCTCGGCGACTGGAACACCGACGTCACCGTCGCCCACATCCGCTACAAGGACGGTTTCGCCTTCACCCTCGGCAACCGCTATCCGGACGGCGCCTTCTTCCACAGCGGCGGCCAGCCGTGGGGCGACGGCGTGCCGGGGTTCGGTCCGCTGATCCTCGGCGGCAACGGCATCGAGAATCGCACCACCCAGGTGCTGCTGTCGGCGGAGAAGCCCTACACCAAGGATTCGCACTGGGGCGCGACGCTGGCCTACACCTACAACCACGCCACGCAGAACCGCGACATCAACGAGCACTACTCGTTCGACGAGGCGACGCTCAAGCAGTATCCGTTCATCACCTCGAACGCCGTGCCGAAGCATCGTTTCGTCGCGGCCGGTTCGGTCGACGGGCCGTGGGACACGATCTTCTCCGGCAAGCTGACCCTGGCCACGCCGACGCCGATCAACACCTTCGCCTGCTACGTCGCCGGCGGCACCTACTTCCCGACCGGCAGCCCGTGCACGCCGTACGCGGTGACGCCGGGCGGGCAGCGCTTCTGGTTCGGCGGCAAGGCGTTCGGCTATCGCTCGGTCGATTTGCAGATCACCAAGAATTTCGATCTGACCGCCGGCACCTCGCTGTGGGTGCGCGTCGATTTCCTGAACGTGTTCAACTTCAAGAACTACACCGACGTGAACCTGTCCGGCAACGGCGTGCTGTACAACGTCATGGGCGTGTACAACACCACCGGCAACATCACCGGCACGCCGCGCGAGTTCAAGGTGAGCGCGGGCTTCCGCTTCTAGCGGCGCGCGCAAGGCAAACGAGTGGCGGCGACGAGGCCCGCGTTGCGGGCCTCGTCCTGTGGGCGGACGGAAAGCGGACATGAGCGATTCACGGGTGCGCGACATCGTCATCGTCGGCGGCGGCAGCGCCGGCTGGATGGCCGCGGCCGCCTGCGCCAAGGTGCTCGGCGATGCCTGCTCGGTGCGCCTGATCGAATCGGACGAGATCGGCATCGTCGGCGTCGGTGAGGCGACGGTGCCGCATCTGAAGCTGTTCAATCAGGTGCTGGAGATCGACGAGATCGAGTTCGTCAAGCAGACCCGCGGCACGTTCAAACTCGGCATCCAGTTCGTCGATTGGGGCCGCATCGGCGACCGCTACATCCACGGCTTCGGCACGCTCGGCCACGATCTCGGCTTCCTGCCGTTCCACCAGTACTGGATCAAGGCGTACAACGCCGGCAAGGCCGCCGAACTCGGCGCCTATTCGCTCAACACCGCCGCCGGTCCGCGCGGCAAGTTCATGGCCTCGGCGAGCGACGTGCCGCCGACCTCGCCGCTGGCCAACGTCGCCTACGCCTACCATTTCGATGCCGGCCTGTACGCGCAATTCCTGCGGCGCTACGCCGAGGCGCGCGGCGTGCGCCGCACCGAGGGCAAGATCGTCGCGGTCGCGCAGCGTGACGACGGCTTCGTCGATGCGGTGGTGCTGGAAAGCGGCGAGCGCGTGGCCGGCGAGCTGTTCATCGACTGCTCCGGTTTCCGCGGCCTGTTGATCGAGCAGACCCTGCACGTGGGCTACGAGGACTGGACGCACTGGCTGCCGTGCGATCGCGCCGTGGCGGTGCCGTGCGCCAGGGTCGCGCCGCCGACGCCGTTCACGCGCTCCACCGCGCGCGCCGCCGGCTGGCAGTGGCGCATTCCGCTGCAGCATCGCACCGGCAACGGCTACGTCTATTCCAGCCGGTATGTCAGCGACGACGAGGCGGCGGCGACCCTGCTCGCGAATCTCGATGGCACCGCGCTCGCCGAACCGCGCCTGCTCCGCTTTACCACCGGCATGCGCCGCAAGCTGTGGGACAAGAACGTCGTCGCCGTCGGTCTGGCCAGCGGCTTTCTCGAACCGCTCGAATCGACCAGCATCTTCCTGATCCAGTCCGGCATCACGCGCCTGCTCAACCTGTTCCCCGATCGCGCGTTCAGCTCGGTGCTGATCGACCGCTACAACGCCCAGGCGCGCTTCGAGTTCGAGCGCATCCGCGATTTCCTGATCCTGCACTATCACGCCACCGAGCGCGGCGACACGCCGTTCTGGAACTACTGCCGCACCATGAGCATTCCGCCCGAGCTCGCCGAGGTGATCCGCCTGTTCCGCGACAGCGGCCGCTTCTTCCGCAACGCCGAGGAGCTGTTCGCGCTGACCAGCTGGGTGCAGGTGATGATCGGCCAGCGCATCCAGCCGCGCGGCTATCATCCGGTGGTGGACCTGCTGCCTGAGGATCGCCTGCTCGAGTTTCTCGATGGCGTGCGGCGCGTCATCGACGCCTGCGTCGAGGCGATGCCGACGCACCAGGCCTTCATCGACCGCCATTGCAAGGCGGAGGTCGCGTGAGCGTGCCGCGTCGCTTCGCCGCGCTCGTGCTGTGCGCGCTCGGCGCGTGCCTTGTGCCCCCGCGCGCGCAGGCGCTCGCCTTCGCCGAGCTGCCGCCCGAGCAGCAGACGATGCTGGACGAGCTCGAACATCGCAGCTTCGATTTCTTCCGCGACAGCGCCAATCCGGCGAACGGCCAGGTGCCGGATCACTGGCCGCGTGATCGCGGCGATTACTTCTCGTCGATCGCCGCGGTCGGCTTCGGTCTGACCGCCTACGCCATCGGCGTGGAACGCGGCTGGATGACGCGCGACGAGGCGGTGCGGCGCACGCTCGCGACGTTGCGCTTCTTCCACGATGCACCGCAGGGCGGCGCGCGCGACGCCACGGGCCATCGCGGCTTCTTCTATCACTTCCTCGACATCGACAGCGGCCGGCGCTACGGCGGCAAGTCCTGGGTCGAGCTGTCGACCATCGACACGACGCTGCTGCTCGGCGGCGTGCTGTTCGCCGGCAGCTACTATGATCGCGACGATGCGGCGGAGGCGGAGATCCGCCGTCTCGCCGAGGCGATCTACCGGCGCGTCGACTGGCGCTGGGCCTCGCCGCGCGCGCCGCTGGTGGCGATGGGCTGGACGCCGGAGGCGGGCTTCATCCGGGTCGACTGGCGCGGCTACAACGAGGCGATGCTGCTCTACGTGCTCGCGCTCGGCTCGCCGACGCACGCGATCGACGCCTCCGCCTGGCGTGCCTGGTCGCAGAGCTACGACGCGACCTGGGGCACGTTCGAAGGTCAGGAGCACCTCGGCTTCGCGCCGCTGTTCGGGCATCAGTACAGCCACGTCTGGATCGACTTCCGCGGCATCCGCGACGACTACATGCGTCGGCACGATCTCGACTACTTCGAGAACAGCCGGCGCGCGACGCTGGCGCAGCGCGCCTATGCGATCCGCAATCCGCTGCACTGGCGGGGCTACGGCGCGGAGCTGTGGGGACTGACTGCGTGCAACGGCCCGCGCCCGCCGATTCGGCGGGGGCAGCCCAATCCGTATGCGGCCGACGCCCCGCCGTTCTACGGCTATGTCGCGCGCGGCGCCGGCCTGCGTGGCACGCTCGACGACGGCACCATCGCGCCGACCGCGGCGGCGTCCTCGATCGCGTTCGCGCCGGAGATCGCGATTCCGGCGATCGCCGCGATGCGTCGCTACGGCGAGCCGCTGTACACGCGCTACGGTTTCGTCGATGCGTTCAATCCGAGCTTCACCTTCGCCGACCGGCCGCTGCGCACCGGCCGGGTGGTGCCGGGCCTGGGTTGGGTGGACAATCTCTACCTCGGCATCGATCAGGGTCCGATCGTGGCGATGATCGAGAACTACCGCAGCGATCTGGTGTGGAAGGTGATGCGCCGCAATCCGCACATCCGCGCCGGCCTCGAGCGCGCCGGCTTCCGCGGCGGCTGGCTGGACGAAGCGGGGCACTGATGCGCCGCGCGGCGCGCCGCGGACGCTGGCTCGGCGTGCTTGCCGCGGCCGCCGTCGCGTGCGGCTGCGGCGATTCGTCCGAGCGCATCACGCTGCGGTTCTGGACCATCGGCCGCGAGGGCGAGGTGGTCGGCCGCCTGTTGCCGGAATTCGAGCGCACGCATCCGGGCGTGCGGGTCGAGCTGCAGCAGATTCCGCTCACCGCCGCGCACGAGAAGCTGCTCACCGCCTTCGCCGGCGATGCGTTGCCGGATCTCGCCCAGCTCGGCAACACCTGGGTGCCGGAATTCGCCGCGCTCGGCGCGCTGCTGCCGCTCGGGGACGCGGTGGACGCCTCGCCGATCGTGCAGCGGGACGACTACTTCGCCGGCATCTGGGACACCAACGTCATCGATGGCGTGCTCTACGGCGTGCCGTGGTACGTGGACACGCGACTGCTGTTCTACCGCACCGATCTGCTCGCCGCCGCGGGCTTCGATCACGCGCCGCGCGACTGGGACGAATGGCGGCGCGCGATGGCGGCGATCAAGGCCGCGGTGGGTGCCGATCGCTACGCGGTGTATCTGCCGCTCAACGAGTTCGAGCCGCTGCTCAATCTCGCGCTCGAACAGCCCGAGCCGCTGTTGCGCGACCACGACACGCGCGGCAATTTCGAGAGCGCCGGTTTCCGCCGCGCGCTCGGTTTCTACCTCGAGATGTTCCGCAACGGCTGGGCGCCGGAGTTGAGCAACATCCAGTTGCCGAACATCTGGGACGAATTCGCGCGCGGCTTCGTGTCGTTCTACATCAGCGGGCCGTGGAACATCGGCGAGTTCCGGCGTCGCGAGCCGCAGCTCGACGGGCGCTGGATGACCGCGCCGTTGCCGGGCCCGGACGGCCAGGGCACCGGCGCGGCGGGCGGATCGAGCCTGGTGATCTGGCGCAGTTCCAAACATTCGCGGCTCGCCTGGCAGTTGGTGGAATTCCTCTCCGCCGTGCCGCAGCAGCAAACCTTCTACGCGCTGACCGGGGATCTGCCGCCGCGGCGCAGCGCGTGGCGGGACGCCGCGCTCGCCGGCGACGCCGCGGCGCGCGCGTTCCGCGAGCAGCTCGAGCGCGCGCGGCCGACGCCGAAGGTGCCGGAGTGGGAGCGCATCGTCAACGAGATGCAGCTCGCCGCCGAGCGCGTGGTGCGCGGTCGCGAGCCGCCGGATCAGGCGCTGCGCGAACTCGATGCGCGCACCGACGCGATCCTGGAGAAGCGCCGCTGGATGCTGGCGAGGCGCGCGCCATGAGCCGCGCCGCGTGGAGCTTCGTCGCGCCGGCGCTCGCCGTGATCGGCGCGTTCTTCGTGCTGCCGACCGCGGCGGCACTGCTGCTCAGCTTCACCGACTTCGACCTGTACGCGCTCGCCGATCCCGCCAACCTGCGCTTCGTCGGCCTGCGCAACTATCTCGACGTCCTCGCCGCGCCGCTGTTCTGGAAGGCGCTGGTCAACACGCTGTACTTCGTCGGCGTCGGCGTGCCGCTGTCGATCGGCGCCTCGCTCGGCGCCGCGCTGCTGCTGCACTCGCCGCTGGCGCGGGCGCAGGGCGCGTTCCGCACCGCGCTGTTCGCGCCGGTCGTCACCACCGTCGCCGCGGTCGCGCTGATCTTCCGCTACCTGTTCCACACCCGTTACGGGCTGATCAATTACGCGCTCGCGCACCTGGGCTTCGCACCGATCGACTGGCTCGGCGATCCGCACTGGTCGATGCCGGCGATCATCCTGTTCGCGGTGTGGAAGAACTTCGGCTACAACATGGTGATCCTGCTGGCGGGATTGCAGGGCATCGCCCCGGATCTGTACGAGGCGGCGCGCATCGACGGCGCCTCGCGCTGGCAGCAGTTCCGCCATATCACGCTGCCGTCGCTGCGGCCGGTGCTGCTGCTGGTGGCGATCATCACCATCGCCGGCTATTTCCAGTTGTTCGCCGAGCCCTACGTGATGACGCGCGGCGAGCCGCTGCAATCGACCGTGAGCGTGCTCTACTACATGTACGAGGAAGGCTTCAAATGGTGGAGCCTCGGCCGCGCCTCGGCGATCGCGTTCCTGCTGTTCGTGCTGACCTTCGCGGTGACGCGCGCGCTCCTGTGGCTGAACGGACGCGGTGAGCGCGCATGAGCCCGCGCGCCGCCGCCATCCTGGTCAACGCCGCGCTGGCCGTCGTCGCGGCCCTCGCCCTGGCGCCGCTCGCCTGGATGCTGTCGGTGTCGTTCATGCAGCCGGGCGAGGCGAGCGCCTATCCGCCGCCGCTGCTGCCGGCGCACGCCACGCTCGCCAACTATCGCGAACTGTTCGCCCACGCCGGCATGGGTCGGTATCTGTGGAACAGCCTGCTGATCGCCGGCGCGATCACGCTGCTGTCGCTGGCGTTCAACCTGAGCGCGGGCTATGCCTTCGCCAAATTGCGCTTCCGCGGCCGCGAGCGGCTGTTCCGGATCCTGCTCGGCGCGCTGTTGATCCCCGCGCAGGTGGCGATGATTCCGCTGTTCCTGATGATGAAGTGGCTGCACCTGGTCAACAGCTACGGCGGCGTGATCGTGCCGGCGCTCGCCTCGGTGTTCGGGATTTTCCTGGTGCGCCAGTACGCGCGCTCGATCCCGGACGAGCTGCTCGAGGCCGCGCGTCTCGACGGCGCCGGCGAGTGGCGCATTTTCCTGCGCATCGTGCTGCCGCTGCTGCGGCCGATCGTGGTCACGCTGGCGATCTTCAGTTTCCTCGCCAGTTGGAACGATTTCATGTGGCCGCTGATCGTGCTGAGCGACCAGCAGTGGCAGACCGCGCCGGTCGCCATCGCCAGCCTGTCGCGCGAGCACGTGCAGGACAACGAGTTGATGATGGCCGGCGCGGTGGTCACCGTGGTGCCGGTGCTGGCGTTGTTCCTGGTCCTGCAGCGCCACTACCTGCACGGGCTGCTGCTCGGCAGCGTGAAAGAGTGAGCCGCTGGCCGTGCGCACTGCTGTTCGCCTGCGCCGCGCTGGCGGCGGCGCCGGCCGAGCGCGTGCTCGACGATTTCCGCGATCTCGCGCCGTGGCAGGTGAGCCACACCGACGACGTCGCGGCCGCGATCGCCGGCGCGAGCGACGCGACCGGCGCGGCGCTGCGGCTGGATTTCGATTTCCGCGACGCGCGCGGCCGCCCGGTCAACGGCTACGCCACGGCGCGCCGCGCGCTCGCCCTCGACGTGCCGGAGAATTTCGAGCTCGCGTTCCGCGTGCGCGGCGAGGCGCCGGTCAACGATTTGCAGCTCAAGCTCATCGACCCGAGCGGCGACAACGTCTGGTGGCTGCGCCGGCCCGATTTCGAATTCAGCCGCGACTGGCGCGAACTGCGCGTGCCGAAGCGTCGCATCGAATTCGCCTGGGGACCGACCGCCGACCACACGCTGCGACGGATCGCCGCGATCGAGTTCGTGGTGAGCAGCGGCCGCGACGGCGGACGGGGCTCGGTATACTTTTCCCATCTCGTCCTGCGCGAGCTGCCGCCGCCGGACGCCGCGCCGGCGCGACCGCGCCTGACGGCGAGTTCCGCGCTTCCGGGTCATCCCGCGGCCGCGGCGATGGACGGCGATCCGGCGACGGCCTGGCGCAGCGATCCCGGCCGCGACCGGCGACCGCGCCTCGACATCGATCTCGGCGGCGTGCGCGAGTTGAGCGGTCTGGTGCTGCACTGGCGGCACGGCGAGCGTGCGGCGCAGAGCGCAGTCCGCCGCTCGCGCGACGGACGCCACTGGCAGACGGACACGATCGCGGTTGCGCGCAGCGGCGACGACGAATTCATCGCCCTCGGCGACACCGCGGCGCGTCATCTGCGCCTCGACTTCGCTGCCGACGCGGCGCCGATCGGGCTCGCCGAAATCGAGCTCAAGGATCCGGATTGGGCGGCGACCCGCAACGCGTTTTACCGCCACGTCGCCGCCGCATCGCCGCGCGGCAGGTATCCGCGTGGCTTCGTCGAGCAAGCCTACTGGACGATCGTCGGCGTCGACGGCGGCGAGGCACCGGCGCTGCTGTCGGAAGACGGCGCGATCGAACCGCGCCGCGGCGGCTATTCGATCGAGCCGTTCCTCGTCGTCGACGGCCGGCCGTTGCGTTGGGCGGACGTCGCCGCGACGCAGGCGCTGGCCGACGGGTATCTGCCCATGCCGAGCGTCACCTGGCAATCCGACGGGATCGAGCTCGACATCGAGGCGTTCGCGCGCGGCACGCGCGAGACGGCGATGCTGATCGCGCGCTATCGCGTGCGCAACCGCACGGACGCGCCGCTCGCGCTGACGCTGGAGCTCGCGATCCGGCCGTTCCAGGTCAATCCGCCGGCGCAGTTTCTTGGCGTGCCGGGTGGTGTGAGCGAGCTGCGCGCGTTGCGCTGGGATGGCGAACGCTTGCGGATCGATGGCGACGTGCTCCTCCCGCTCGATCCGCCCGACGACTTCGAACCGCGCGCGGTCGACGGCACGCCGCTCGCGAGCGTGTCCGGCGCTGCGCGACGCGGCGTGCGCGAGGTGCGCGATCCTTCCGGGCAGGCATCCGGCGCGTTGCGCTATGACTGGCGGCTTCCGGCGCACGGCGAACGCGAGGTGGCGCTCGTCGTGCCGCTCGCCGGCGCGGTTGCGCGCGTTGAGCTCGGCAGGCTGGCGCCGGCGGCGTGGGTCGAACGCGAACGTGCCGCCGTGGCGGCGGCGTGGCGCGCGCGACTCGAGCGCGTGAGGCTGGTGCTGCCGCCCGCGCAGCGGCACCTCGCCGATGCGCTGCGCACGGCGCAGGCGCAGATGCTGATCTCGCGCGACGGTGCCGCGCTGCGTCCGGGCACGCGCGCCTACGCGCGCTCGTGGATCCGCGACGGCGCGATGATCGCCGAGGCCCTGCTCCGGCTCGGCGAGGTCGATGCCGTGCGCGACTACGTGGATTGGTACGCGCCGTATCAGTTCGCCAGCGGCAAGGTGCCGTGCTGCGTCGATCATCGCGGCGCCGATCCGGTGCCGGAGAACGACAGTCACGGCGAGCTGATTCACGCCATCGCCGAGCTCTACCGCCACGACGGCGATCGCGCCGCGCTGGCGCGGCGCTGGCCGCACGTCGCCGCCGCGATCGGCTACCTGGACCAGCTCCGCGCGAGCGAGACCGGCGCGGCGAATCCCGCGTTCCGCGGCCTGCTGCCGGCGTCGATCAGCCACGAGGGCTACTCGGCCAAGCCGATGCACTCGTACTGGGACGATTTCTGGGCGCTCGCCGGTTACCGCGACGCCGTGGAACTCGCCGAGGTGCTCGGCCATGGCGAGGAGGCGCGGCGCATCGCGCGCTCGCGCGACGACTTCCATCGGGATCTCGCGGCTTCGCTCGCGCTCGCGGTGAAGACGCACGGCATCGACTTCCTGCCGGGCTGCGCCGAGCTTGGCGATTTCGATCCCACCTCGACCACCGTGGCGCTCGTGCCGGCGGCCGCGGAGGGCATGCTGCCGCCGGCGCCGTTGCGCAACACCTTCGAACGCTATTGGCGCGAGTTCGCCGCACGCGCGGCCGGCACGCGCGCGTGGGATGACTACACGCCCTACGAATGGCGCAACGTCGGCGCCTTCGCACGGCTCGGCTGGCGCCAGCGCGCGCAGCAGGCGATCGCGTTCTTCTTCGCCACCGGCGCGCGGCCGCGCGCCTGGCACCAGTGGGCCGAGGTGGTCGGCCGCGATCCGCGCGCGATCCGCTTCATCGGCGACATGCCGCACGCCTGGATCGCCTCGGATTTCGTGCGCGCCGTGCTCGATCTCCTCGCCTACGAACGCGACGCCGATCGGGCGCTGGTGCTCGCCGCCGGCGTGCCGGTCGACTGGCTGGACGGCGACGGCGTCGGCATCGACGGCCTGCGCACGCAGTACGGCACGCTTTCGTATACATTGAAACAAAATGGAAAAAGCATGATCCTGCGCATCGCGGCCGGCGCGCACCCGCCGGGCGGCTTTGTCGTGCCATGGCCGTACTCGACGCCACCCGGTGCGATGCACGGCGCGCGCTGGCAGGACGGCGAGGTACACGTGCCGGCGGCGCCGGCGGAGGTCACGATCGAGCGACACGCGGGTGCGGATGGAGGCGACGATGCACGCTGAACGGTGGCGGGTGGGACTGCTCGGTTGGGCGCTGCTCGGCGCGAGCATCGGTGGCCGCGCCGATACCGCGGCGAGCGTGGAGGTCGGCACGCGCGACGGCGCCGCGTATCGCATCGACGTGCCGGCGAACTGGAATCGCGAGCTCGTCGTCTACTACCACGGCTATTCGATCACACCGGTGACGTTCGCCGCGGGCGAGCCGCCGTCGCCGATGTTCGCGCCGCTGTTGCGCGCGGGCTACGCGGTGGTGCAGTCGGGCTATTCCGCCACCGGCTGGGCGGTGGCGGAGGCCGATGCCGATACCGAGAAACTGCGTCGCGATTTCGTCGCCTGGCACGGCGCGCCGCGGCGCAGCTACGCGATGGGCATGTCGATGGGCGGCACGCTGACCGTGCTGACCATCGAGCGCCGGCCAAATGTATACAATGGCGCATTGGCTTTGTGCGGCGCGATCGAACCCTCCGACCACGCCCTGCAGCGCCTGTTCGCGCTGCGCGCGGCGTTCGATCACTACGTTCCCGATCTGCTCGGGCCGCTGGTGCCGGTGCCGGCGGACTATCGCGCCGACGCGGCGACGGAGCGCCGGATCGCTGCGGCGCTGGCGGCACGGCCGGACGCACGGCAGGCGCTGCTGCGCTGGTACGGCGCGGCGGACGCCGACAATCTCGCCCCGGTGATCGCCTTCGGCAGCTACGTGATCGGCGAGCTGCAACGGCGCGCGCACGGCAATCCGTTCGCGAACGCCGATCTCGTCTACCTCGGCTCCGGCGACGACGCCGCGCTCGACGCCGGTGTGCGCCGCTATCGCGCCGATCCGGCGGCCGCCGCCTACCTCGCGCGCTGGTACACGCCGAGCGGCCGGTTGACCCGCCCGTTGCTGGCGCTGCACGACAGCGGCGATCCGCTGGTGCCGGCGAGCGGCGCCGCCGAGTACGCGCTGCTCGCGCAACGCGCCGGCCACGCCGACAACTTCGTGTTGCAGTACATCGACCGCGAAGGCCACTGCGTCTTCACGCCGGAGGAGATCGGCCGCGCCTTCGACGCGCTGGTCGCCTGGGTGGCGTCGGGCCGGCGGCCGGCGGACGGGAAGGTGCCGTAGTCCGCCTCCCTCCGTCGCGGTGCTACGCCCGATTCAGCGAATCGCCGTTGCTCGCGATCACCTGCGCGTAGTGGCGGCCGCTCGCCTTGATCGTGCGCTGCTGGGTGGCGAAGTCGACGTGCACGATGCCGAAGCGCTTGGAATAGCCGAGCGACCATTCCAGATTGTCGAGCAGCGACCAGGCCATGTAGCCGCGCACGTCGCAGCCGCGCGCGATCGCGTCGGCGACCGCGGCGAGGTGCTTCTTCTGGTATTGCACGCGCAGCGGATCCTCGATCGCGCCGTTCTCGGCCACCGGCGGATCGTAGAACGCCGCGCCGTTCTCGGTGATGTACACCGGCGGATTGCCGTAGCGCTCGCGCACCCAGAGCAGCGTATCGGTGAGTCCCTGCGGATACACTTCCCAGCCGGTTTCGGTGTAGGTCGCGTGCTGCTTCACCGCGGCCGCGCGCAGCGGCCAGGCATCGGCATCGTGGCGCACGACGCTGCGCGTGTAATAGTTCACGCCGAGGAAATCGATCGGCTGGCGGATCAGATCGAAATCCGCCGCCGGCCATGCGGGCCAGGCTTCGCCGAAGATCTCGGCGAGTTCCTCGGGATAGCGGCCGAAGTAGATCGGATCGAGATACTGCCGATTCATGTAGGCATCGGCGCGGCGCGTGGCGGCGAGATCGTCCGCGCTCGACGAGGCCGGATATTTCGGTTCGAGATTGACGACGATGCCGATGGCGTGCCGGCCGTTGCCGCGGTAGGCGTGCACCGCCGCGCCGTGCGCGCGCAGCAGGTGATGGCTCGCGATCGGCGCCTCGAAGCGGTTGCGGTGGCCGGGCGCGAGCGCGCCGTGCAGATAGCCGCCGTCGGTCACCACCCACGGTTCGTTCAGCGTCGCCCACTTCTTCACCCGGCCGTCGAGGCGGCGGAACAGCAGCGTGGCGTATTCGGCGAACCAGTAGGCGATGTCGGGATTGAGCCAGCCGCCGCGGTCGTCGAGCGCGGCCGGCAGATCCCAGTGGAACAGCGTGACCAGCGGCTCGATGCCGTTTTCCAGCAGCGCATCGACCAGGCGCTCGTAGAAATCCAGTCCTGCCGCGTTCGGCCGGCCGCGTCCTTCCGGCAGCACGCGGCTCCAGGAAACGCTGAAGCGATACGCCTGCAAGCCGAGTTCGCGCATCAGCGCGACGTCCTCGCGCCAGCGCCGATAGTGATCGCAGGCGACGTCGCCGGTGTCGCCGTTGCGCATCATGCCCGGCGTGTGGGCGAAGCGCTGCCAGATGCTCGGGCCGGCGCCGTCGGCCAGCGGCGAACCTTCGATCTGGTAGGCGGACGTCGCCGCACCCCAGAGAAATCCGGCCGGGAACTGCACCCCGTGCGCCATGCGCGAACTCCTGACGGATGCGGGTTGTAAACGATTACATGGCAGAATAGCCGAACTGTCCGCGCCTGGGTAGCGCCGCTTGCGCCGGGCGGCGCGACGGCGAACACTGCGCGACGGGAGGGCACGGTGACGGGCGTGACGCTGGACAAGGTACGCAAGGTCTACGACAACGGCCACGTCGCCGTCGTCGGCGCCAGTTTCGAGGCGCGCCCGGGCGAACTGCTGGTGCTGGTGGGGCCGTCCGGCTGCGGCAAGACCACCACGCTGCGCATGATCGCCGGTCTCGAGACCATCACCTCGGGCACGCTGCGGATCGGCGATCGCGTGGTCAACGACGTCGCGCCGAAGGATCGCGACATCGCCATGGTGTTCCAGAACTACGCGCTGTATCCGCACATGACGGTGGCGGAGAATCTCGCCTTCGGCCTGAAGCTGCGCGGCGAGGCGGCGGCGACCATCGCCGCGCGCGTGCGCGAGGCCGCGGCGATGCTCGGCCTCGCCGAGGTGCTCGAGCGCCGGCCGCGCGCGCTCAGTGGCGGCCAGCGCCAGCGCGTCGCGCTCGGTCGCGCGCTGGTGCGGCGGCCGCGCGTGTTCCTGCTCGACGAGCCGCTGTCGAATCTCGACGCGAAGCTGCGCCTGTCGATGCGCGTGGAGATCGCGCGGCTGCACCGGCAGCTCGGCGCGACCACGATCTACGTCACCCACGACCAGGTCGAGGCGATGACGCTGGGTCAGCGCATCGTCGTGTTCGACCGCGGCGAGATCCAGCAGATCGACACGCCGATGAATTTGTATACCCGGCCGGCGAACTTGTTCGTCGCCGGCTTCCTCGGCAGTCCGGCGATGAATTTCTTCCGCGGCCGGTTGCGCGGCGAGGGCGGCCTCGCGCTCGACTGCGGCGCCGTGGTGCTGCCGCTCGACGGCGCCGGCGAGGCGCTCGCGCGCCACGTCGGCCGCGAGCTCGTCGTCGGCCTGCGTCCCGAGGATCTGCGGCTCGCCGGCGCGGGCGAGCCGGTGGCCTTGTGTGCCGAGCTCGAGGTGATCGAGCCGATCGGCAACGAGGTGTTTCTCAACTTCCGTTGCGGCGACATCGCGCTGGTCGCGCGCACGGCGCCGCGCGCGCTGCCGGAGCGCGGCAGCTCGGTCGCGCTCGGCTATGCCGCCGCCGCGCTGCACTTCTTCGATGCCGGCAGCGGGCGGCGGATCGAAGCCCGCGCCGCCGCCTGATTCGCCAGGCGCGCTCGCGCCCGGGTACACTGCGGCTCCGCGCCGCGACGAGGAACGATCCGTGCAACCCGAAACCCGCAATCTCGCCCTGTTCTGCGACTTCGAGAACATCGCCCTCGGCGTGCGCGAGGCGAAATATGCGCAGTTCGACATCAACAAGGTGCTCGAACGCCTGCTGCTCAAGGGCAGCATCGTGGTGAAGAAGGCGTATTGCGACTGGGAGCGCTACAAGGATTTCCGCCCGGCCATGCACTACGCCTCGTTCGAGCTGATCGAGGTGCCGCACGTCAGCCAGTCCGGCAAGAATTCGGCCGACATCCGCATGGTCGTCGATGCGCTCGACCTGTGCTACACCAAGGCGCATGTCGACACCTTCGTCATCATCAGTGGCGATTCGGATTTCTCGCCGCTGGTCGCCAAGCTGCGCGAGAACAACAAGACCGTGATCGGCGTCGGCGTGAAGAGTTCGACCTCGCAACTGCTGATCGCCAACTGCGACGAGTTCATCTACTACGACGACCTGGTGCGCGCCGAGCGCCGGCCGGCGACGAGGAAGAAGACCGAAGGCCGCGCCGCGCCGGCGGCGCCGCAGGCGAAGTCGGACGACGCGAAGAAGCAGGAAGCGCTCGACCTGGTGCTCGAGACGGTGGAGGCGCTCGTCAGCGAACGCGGCGAGGAGGAAAAACTCTGGGGTTCGATGGTCAAGCAGGCGTTGAAGCGGCGCAAGCCGGGCTTCAACGAAAGCTACTACGGCTTCAAGTCGTTCAACGCCCTGCTCGAGGAAGCGCGCGCGCGGCAGGCGCTGGAGCTCGAGCGCGACGAGAAATCCGGCGGCTACCTGGTGAAGCTCAAGGGCGGACCTGATTAGCGTTGAAATTCAGTCTGCCGCCTCTCCCGCCAGCGGGAGAGGCCGACGCGCGCAGCGCGGCGGGTGAGGGTGGCACGGAAGTAATCTTGTTCTTTGTTCCAAGCGCATCCTGCGGTTTTCCGCTCGCGTCCGGCGAGCGGGTGACTTTCTTTGCTCGTGCAAAGAAAGTCACCAAAGAAAGCACGTTCAAGCAGAGCATCCCTCGGAGGACCTGCACAAGGGCTTTGCGAACGGATGAAAATTCCACGCAAAACTCGGTCGTTCCGGGCGGACCGGTTTTTCGCTTCGCTTGCAACCACAGACTTCCATGCGAAGCGAGTGGCGCTTCGGGCTGGAATGACCGAGTCGTACTGGAATACCCATCCGCTTGCAGAATCTTGTGCAGGTCCTCCGAGGGAGGCTCTGCTTTCGAGGTGTTTCTTGGTTACTTCTTTGCACCAGCAAAGAAGTGACCCGCTCGGCCTGCGGCCGAGCGGAAGCCCTTGTTTTGAAAGTTATCAAGACCCGGCGTGGCTGAGCGGAAGCTCTGCTCTTGTGGTGGGAGAAGGGAATCGCCTGCTGAGGTTCGACGCTAATCAGGAGGTCGGATGAGCCGCGCCGGGCTCGGCGGCGGCGATTGCGGCGTCATGCGACGGAAAACCGCATCAGAGCGCGGTTTCTTGGGTGTCCGGTGATCTTGCGGGAAGTGGAAATGGTGGAGCGGAGGAGGATCGAACTCCCGACCTTCGCATTGCGAACGCGACGCTCTCCCAGCTGAGCTACCGCCCCACACGATCGGATCCGCCCGGGCTGCGCCGGGCAGGGCGCGAATGATACCGCGGCGGCGATGGCGCGCCAAGCCCGGCGAACGTCCGGCTCAGTCCGCCGCCAGCGCGTCGCGCAGCGCGGCGTAGTCCGCCGGCAGGGACTGTGCCGCGCTGGGCCGCGCCAACAGCTCGGCCAGTGCCGGCGGCACGGGCACGGCGGCGCCGATCAGCGGCTCGACGATACGATCGAACTTGGCCGGATGCGCCGTCGCCGCCACGGCCCAGGCGCCGTCGACGCCGTCGCGGCGCAAGCGTTCGAGCAGGCACACGGCGGCGGCGGTGTGCGGGCAGAAGACTTCGCCGTGACGTGCATGGCGCGCGCGGAGGGTCGCCGCGATCGCCGCATCGTCGATGCTGGCGACAATGAATTCGCGCCGCAGCGCCGCCGCGTCCGGATGGAGCCAGCGCAGGCGCTCGAAGTTGCTCGGGTCGCCGACGTCCATGGCGTTGGCCAGCGTGGCCACGCTCGCGCGCGGGGCGAAGTCCCCGCCGGCGAAGAAATCGGCGAGCGTGCGATTGGCGTTGGTGGCGAGCGCGATGCGGCCGATCGGCAATCCGCAGGCGCGGGCGAGAACACAGGCGAGCGCGTTGCCGAGATTGCCGGTCGGCACGACGAAGTGCAAAAGTGTACTTTGCGCACGCCAGTGCGCGAGCGCAGCCTCAGCATAGTAGGCCATCTGCGGCAGCAGGCGGCCGAGGCTGATGCTGTTGGCGGCGGCGAGCGGCACGCGCGCGGCGAGCGCACGGTCGGCCAGCGCCTGCTTGACCAGACGCTGGCAGTCGTCGAACGATCCGGCCACGCGCAGCGCGCGCACGTTGTCGCCGAAGCAGCCGAGCTGATGCGCCTGGCGCGGCGCGACGCGACCGTCGGGATACAGGATCACGACGCGCACGCCGGGCCGGCGGTGGAACGCCGCGGCGACCGCGGCGCCGGTGTCGCCCGAGGTCGCGACGAGGATGGTGAGCGTCGCCGCCGCGCGCGGCAGCCGCGCGAGCGTGGCGGCGAGGAAGCGCGCGCCGAAGTCCTTGAACGCCGCGGTCGGGCCGTGGAACAGCTCGAGCACGAAATCGTCCGGCGTGGCGAGTGCGCGCAGCGGCGCGGCGAAGGTGAACGCTTCGGCGCAGATCGCCGGCAGGTGCGCGGCGAGTGCGTCGTCGGCGAAGAACGGCGCGAGCAGGCGCCCGGCCACGTCGGCGAGCGTCGCGCAGTCGTCGAACTCGTGCGGCGCGAACCGTGGCAGCCTCGCCGGCACGTACAGGCCGCCGTCCGGCGCGAGTCCGGCGGCGATCGCCGCGCTGAGCGAAACCGGCGGCGCGCCGCCGCGGGTGCTGAGGAAGTTCATGCGACCAGACTCGCGGCGGGGCCGTTGACCGGCGAGACGAAACTCTCGCTGGCGAGACCCGCTTCGGCGAAGCCCGCGCGCATCGCCGGCGCCGCGGCGATCGCGGCAGCGAGCGAGTCGAACCAGGCGAACACGCTCGGACCGGCGCCGGAAATGCTGGCGCCGAGCGCGCCGTGATCGAGCGCCGCCTGCTTGACCCGCGCGAAGCCGGGGATCAGCGGCGCGCGGCGCGGCTCGATCAGCACGTCCGCGAGGCCGGCGCGCACCAGGCTCGCATCGCCGAGATGGCAGCCGCAGAGCAGCAGTGCGAGATGCGCGCTCTGGGCGACGAACTCGGTCAGCGCGTAGGCACCCTTCAGCGCCTCGCGCGCACGGCGCGTCTCGAGCGCGGCATCCGGGTGTACAAGTACACAATGCCACGTAGCGGGCGCCGGCACGCGCAGCACGCGCTCCGGCGTCGCCAGGGCGATGCCGCCGAGCAGCATCGCGCCGACGTTGTCGCCGTGGTAGCCGCCGCTCGCGACCGCCTCGCCGGCGAGGGCGAACGGATACAGCGCCGCGTGCGGCAAGGGCGATTCGAGCAGCGCGTTCGCGGCCACCAGCGCGGCCACCGCGGAGGCCGCCGAGCCGCCCATGCCGGAGCCGTAGGGAATGCCCTTGTCCAGCTCGACCTCGAAGCCGAACGGCAGTGCCAGCGCCTCGCGCAGCGCGATCAGCGCCGCGCCGGCGGTGTTCCGCTCGGCCTCGGTCGGCAACGCGACCGTCTGATTGCGGATCTCGGCGATGCGCACCTTCGGCGCATCGATCCGACGCACGCGGGCGCGGTCGCCGGGGCCGTCGATCGTGTGGCCGAGGATGTCGAAGCCGACGCCGATGTTGCCGACGGAGGCGGGGGCGAATGCGGTGGCGCTGTGCACGGAGTTCCTGGTCACGGTCGGGTCGGGAGGTGGTGGTCGGCGAGCGCGGTTCGGGCGGCTATCCTACACGCGCGCGCCGAGCGACGCCGCCACGCGCAGCAGATCGGCGAACACGCCGGCCGCGGTGACGTCCGGTCCGGCGCCCGGCCCCTGCACGATCAGCGGATTGTCGCGATAGCGCTTTGTGGAAAATTGCACAATGTTGTCGGTCAGGCGCAGTTGGGCGAAGGCGTGCGTGCGCGGCAGCTCGACCAGGCCGACGCCGGCGCGGCCGTCGCGGTCCAGGCGGGCGACGTAGCGCAGCACCCGGCCGCTGGCGTGGGCGCGGGCGCGCCGCGCTTCCATCTCGGCATCGAGCAGCGTCGACTCCGCGAGGAAGCGTTCCGTCGGACCGGCGCGCAACGGCGACGGCACGAGATTCTCGACCGCGACATCGGCGAGCGACAGCTCCCGGCCGGCCTCGCGCGCGAGGATGACGAGCTTGCGCGCCACGTCCGCGCCGGACAGATCCTCGCGCGGATCGGGCTCGGTGTAGCCGAGCCGATGCGCCTCGCGCACCAGCGCCGAGAACGGCACCGTGCCGTCGTACCGGTTGAACAGCCACGCCAGCGTGCCGGACAAGATGCCCTCGATCGCGAGCAGTTCGTCGCCGGTGTCGATGAGATCGCGCAGGGTCGAGATCACCGGCAGTCCGGCGCCGACGGTCGCCTCGTAGCGGAAGCGCGCCGCGCCGGCGGCGGCGCGGATGGCGCGGTGGCGCGCGATCGGCCCGGCGCCGGCATGCTTGTTCGGCGTGATCACGTGGATGCCGGCGGAGAGCCACTCGGGGTAGCGTTCGGCGACGGCGTCGCTCGCGCTGCAGTCGATGATCGCGGCGTGCGGCAGGTGGTCGGCGCGCACGTGCGCGGCGAAGCGGTCGAGGTCGGCGGTCTCCGTCGCCGCGGCGAAGCGGTCGCGCCAGGCGCGGTCGATCTCGCCGCGCTCGTCGCGCCACAGGGCCCGGCGCGAGACCAAGGCGCGCAGCCTGAGGTCGAGATTCGCCGCGCGCTTGAGCCGTGGCGCGGCGGCGGCGAGCTGATCGAGCAGCGCGGCGCCGACCTTGCCGGGACCGATCACGCCGAGCGCGATGGTTTGTGGAGAAAGATAAAATGCCGCATGGCCCGCGCGCAGCGCCTTGGCGGCGTCGTCGCCGGCGATCGCCACCGAGATGTTGCGCTCGGAGGCGCCCTGGGCGATGGCGCGGATGTTCACCCGCGAACGCGCCAGCGCGTCGAACAGGCGGGCGGCCACGCCCGGCGTGCCGGCCATGCGGTCGCCGACCGCGGCGAGCACGGCGACGCCGTCGGTGCGCTGCACGCCGCTGATCTGCCCGGCGGCGAGTTCGCGCGCGAAGGCGCCCTCGATCGCCGCATGCGCGTCCGCGGCCTGCGCGGCGCGCACCACGCAGCAGATCGAATGTTCCGACGATCCCTGCGAGATCATCACCACCGACACGCGCGCCGCGCGCAGCGCGGCGAACAGGCGCTCGGCGGTGCCGGGCACGCCGATCATGCCGGTGCCTTCGAGGTTGATCAGCGCAAGTTCGCGCGCCAGGGTGAGGCCCTTGACCGGACCGGCATCGTCGCCGCGCGCGTCGATGCGCGTGCCGGGGTGGTCCGGCCGGAACGTGTTGCGGATGAAGATCGGCAGCCCGGCGGCGATCGCCGGCGCCATGGTCTGTGGGTGGATGACCTTGGCGCCGAAGTAGGCGAGCTCGCAGGCTTCCTCGTAGCTCATCGCCGCGAGCGTCACCGCCTCCGGTTCCAGCCGCGGATCGGCGCTGAGCACGCCGTCGACGTCGGTCCAGATGTGCAATTCTTGCGCTTTCCACAATGCCGCAAAAATCGCGCCGGAATAGTCGCTGCCGTTGCGGCCGAGCACGGTGGCGCGACCGGCGGCGTCCCGCGCGAGGTAGCCGGTGACGATCACGCGCGACTGCGGATGATCCGCGCGCCACGCGGCGAGACGCGCGGCCGTGGCCGGCCAGTCGACCGCCGCGCCGAGTTCCTCGTGATGCACGATGAGCACCTCGCGCGCGTCGAGCAGGGCGTAGTCGGCGCCCTGCGCAGCGAGATGCGCATGCAGCAGGTACGCCGACCACAGCTCGCCGAGGCCGCTCAGCGCCTCGTGGACTTCGCGTCCCGCGCCGCCGAGCACGGCGATCGCGCGCAGGGTGTCGGCGAGTTCGTCGAAGCGCCCGGCGAGCCAGGTCTCGGCCGGCGCGGCGTGCGCGCCGAGCAGTTCGGAGGCGACCGCGTAATGACGATCGCGCAGTTTCCGCCAGCCCGTCTGCCAGTCGCTGCGGCTCGCGGCCGCGGCGACCAGCGCGAGCAGCGCGTCGGTCACGCCCTGCAGCGCCGAGACGACGACGATCTGTACGTCCTCGTCGCGCGCGCGGAGCAGCGCGGCGACGTGACGGATGCGCGCGGCGTCGGCGAGCGAGGAGCCGCCGAACTTGTGCGCGACGACGCGCGCGGCGGCTGGAGCGGACGAAGCAGGGTCGAGCGATTGCATGGCGCCTCCTGTGAGGCACCGCACTCGCCGGATGGGGATTCGCGCCCGCATCCTCGTCGAGGTGCGGGGCCTGGGGTTTGTGATCGCGTTATGCGCGCACGGCCGACCGCACCACGGGGGTGGCGGTAGTCGTCGTGGTCGTGGTGACGCAGCGAGCGCGCATGCGGCTAGTGGAGCCGATGAGGGTGGGGGATGTCAAGGGTGGGGAGTGGGCTGAGGGCTGAGGGCGGAGGGCGGAGGGCTGTGGAGCTTTTTCCACTCCCTACTTCCTACTCCCCACTCCCGATTCCCGATTCCCGGGACTCAGCCCTCCGCCCCCATCAATACCTCATACAACAGCTCCTTCCGCCACCCCTCCAGCGCCGCGGGCCAGCGGCCTTCGGCGACGAGCGTCTCCAGATGGCGCCGCGGACAGAGCAGACTCTCGGGCAGGGCGAGCCGCGCGGCGATCGCGGCGACTTCGTTGCGCAGCGCGGCGAGCTTCGTCAGTTGCGCGCCGGTGAGCGGAGCGGGAATCGGCATGACGTCGCGCTCGTCGGCCGCGAGCGGTGCGTGCAGTACGGCGAACAGTTCCTGGCGCAACGCGCCGCGCAGGGCGCGCAATCCGCGGCAGCGCTCGGCGAGTTCGTCCTCGTCCTGCGGCGGGTCGGCGACCAGGTTCAGGGCGCGGGCGTCGTCCAGGATCCACGGTCGCGGTTTGTCGAGCACGCGCGCCTTGGTGTCGCGCCACCGCAGCACGCGCCGCAACCGTGCCTGCTGCTCGGGCGCGAAGCGCGCGGCGGCGCGCAACGCGCGCTGCGGTTGCGGATCGGGCTGCGCCTCGCACACACGCGCGACCAGACGCCGGCAGTCCTCGGCGAGCCACGCGCTGCGTCCGAGTTCGGCGAGGCGCTGGGCGAGGCGGGCGTGCAGTTCCGGCAGATGCGCGACGTCCTGGGCCGCGTAGTCGAGCTGCGCGGCGCTGAGCGGGCGTGCGAGCCAGTCCGAGCGCGTCTCGCTCTTCGGCAATTCGATGCCGAGCACGGCGGCGACCAGGCGTTGGTAGCTCAGGCCGAAGCCGACGCCGGCGAACGCCGCGGCAAGCTGCGTGTCGAACAGCGTGGCCGGTCCTCGCGGCAGCACGCCGGCGAGCGCCTCGAGGTCCTCGCCGGCGCCGTGCATCACGCACACGCAGGCGGCATCGGCGAGGCGCGCGGCGAGCGCCGGCATCGCCCCGAGTCGCGGCGCGTCGAGCAGGGCGACGTCGCCGCCGATGTCGAGTTGCACCAGCGCCAGCCGCGGACGGAAGGTATTCGTGCGCAGGAATTCGGTGTCGAGACCGATCACCGTGGCGTCGGCGCGCGCGGCGAGCCAGGCGTCGAGGGCGTCGGGGCGGTCGATCCAGTGGTGCATGCGGGCGGGCTCGTGGAGACGACGGATGCGCCGCGACGACTCGGCGCGCAGACCGAGCGCAGTTGCAGCGCGGGCGGCCGATGACCTAAGGTGCGAATACCGAAGCGAACCCGCCATCATCGACGATGCCCGGCAGCGAAGTCGTGCGCAAGCAGTCCGTGCTCGGAGGCGCGGCCGGCATCGCCTTGCTCGCCTTCGCCCTGGTCTACCGATTCTATCCGACCGGCGGCGGCCGCGTGGCGCCGGAACCGGCGCCCGCGCCGAGTGCGCCGCCGCCCGCGCTCGCCATCACGCCGGCGCCGCCGACGCCCGCCGTGCCGGAGGCGGCGAAATCGAACCCGGCGCCGGCACCGCCGCCGGCCGCGCCGTCGGCGCCCGCGCTGCCGCCGACGAAGGCAGTCGCCGCGCTGTTGAAGAAGGCCGACAAGGCGCTGGCCGAAGGACACCTGCTCGAACCCGCCGACAACAATGCGCTCGCGCTGTACCGGCAGGCGCTCGAGGCGGACAAGGAGAACGCCCAGGCGCTCGCCGGACTGGAAAAAATCCACAAATCCATTTCGCAGCAGATCGGCACCGCGCTCGATCGCGGCGACGAACGCGAGGTCGCGCGGCTGCTCGAGGCGCTGGCCGGCCTGCCGCACACCGGTGAGGAAGTCGCCGCGCTGGAAGCGCGGCTCAAGGTGTTGAAGCAGGTGTTGCCGCTGCTGACGCGGGCCGCGGCGCTGCTCAAGCAGCGGCATGCGACGCAGCCGGCCGGCGACAACGCGCTCGAGGTCTACCGCCAGGTGCTGAAGCTCGATCCCGGCAACAAGCTCGCCGATCAGGGATTGGCCCAGATCGAGCGCGATTATCTCGATCGCGCGCTGGCTGCCGCGGCGCAGGACGACTTCGCCGGCGCCGACCGGATCCTCGACGAAGCCGCGGCGATCCGGCCCGGCTCGCGCGAGATGCAGGACACGCGCGCGCGCATCGAGGGCATTCGCCACCAGCGCGCGGTCAACACGCTGGCGCAGGCCAACTCGGCGCTCGACGCCGGCGACACCGCGCTCGCCGAGTCGCTGGCGCAGAAGGCGCTGGCGCTCAGCCCCGATCTCGGCGGCATCGACGATTTCAACCGCCGTCTGCGCAACGCGCGGCTGTACGCGAGCTTCAGTCCGGGTCAGGTGATCACCGATCAATTCCTCGATCGTCACGGCAGCGCGCCGCCGCTGGTGGTGATTCCGGTCGGCACGTTCCTGATGGGTTCGGCGCCGGGCGAGGCCGGCCACCGCGTCAACGAGGAACCGCCGCACGAAGTGCGCATCGACAGCGGTTTCGCGCTCGGCGCCGACGCGGTCACGGTGGAGCAGTTCGGCGCGTTCGTCGCGGACGCGAACTACGTCACCGACGCGGAGAAGGCCGGCGGCTCGGGCGTGTACGACGAGGAGAGCGGGCGCATCATCGAACGACGCGGCGTGAGCTGGCGCGACGATTATCTCGGCGCCAGGGCGGCGGAAAACCTGCCGGTGGTGCACGTGTCCTGGAACGACGCCGCCGCCTACGCGAAGTGGCTCGCCGAGCGCACCGGCAAGCGCTATCGCCTGCCGAGCGAGGCGGAATTCGAATATGCGCTGCGCGCCGGCTCGACCACGCGCTATCCGTGGGGCGACGGCAATCCGGACAAGGTGTACGAGAACGTCACCGGCGACGGCGACCGCTCGCCGCGCCTGCGGCGCAGTTGGGCCAAGGCGTTTCCGCGCTACGACGACCGCTATTGGGGACCGGCGCCGATCGGCGTGATGCCGGCCAACCGCTTCGGCCTGCGCGACATGAACGGCAACGTCTCGGAATGGGTGGCCGACTGCTGGCACGACAACTACACGCGCGCGCCGGCCGACGGCCGCGCCTGGCTCAATCCCGGCTGTGTCGCGCACGTGATCCGCGGCGGCTCGTGGGGCAGCGCCCCGGACGAGGTGCGTTCGGCCTATCGCCTCGGCGCACCCGCCGATACCCGCAGCCCGCGCGTCGGATTCCGCGTGGCGCGGGATTTGTGAGGAGCAGTCAGCAGTGAGCGGTGAGCGGTGAGCGGTGAGCGGTGAGCGGTGAGCGGTGAGCGGTGAGCGGTGAGCGGTGAGCGGTGAGCGGTGAGCGGAAAGAGCTGCACGGCCCTCAGCCCTCAGCCCTCAGCCCTCG
>Ga0209581_1000648_pt1 | contig 60586 bp, 49 predicted proteins | sample Coa_R2_FD_187160 | JGI IMG/M metagenome (GOLD analysis project Ga0209581, IMG submission 187160) | Surface soil microbial communities from Centralia Pennsylvania, which are recovering from an underground coalmine fire - Coalmine... | ecosystem: Environmental > Terrestrial > Soil > Unclassified ...
GTTTCTTGGTTACTTCTTTGCACCAGCAAAGAAGTGACCCGCTGTCCGAAGGACAGCGGAAGCTTTGCTCTGGCCAGCAAAGAAGTGACCCGCTCGGCCTGCGGCCGAGCGGAATCTCTGCTCTTGTGGTGGGAGAAGGGAACCGCCTGCTGAGGTTCGACGCTGATCAGGTCAGACGAAGCCGAGATACTTCGTATTGAAGTTGCCGAGGTTCGGGAAGATCAGGGCGATGTCGGAATCGGACAAGCCGAACCACTTCGCCAGGGTCGCGGCGTATTGATCCACCGAGGTGGTCGGGATCAGCCTCCCGTAGCCGTCGCCCGGGTCGTTCAGGTTCGGCGACGGCGTGCCGTAGTCGGTGGTCGGATTGAACAGGCTCGGCATCACCACGCCGTAATGCGTCGGGTCGTTGGTGGTGAAGCCGCAGCCGTTGCCGTAGAACTTGCCACCCTGCACGGCGCCGCCGACGACGAAGTGGTGCGAACCCCAGCCGTGATCGGTGCCGCCGTTGTTCGGCGTCAGCGTGCGGCCGAAATCGGAACAGGTGAATGCGGTCGCCTTGCTCGCCAAGCCGTAGCTCGCCAGCGCGTTGTAGAAGCCGGCCAGCGACCGCGACATCAGCTCCAGAATGCCGGGGTTCGCGGTGGTGCCGTGCGTGGCCAACTCGTCGCTGTGCGTGTCGTAGCCGCCGGTGCTGACGAAGAACACCTGGCGCCTGAGGCCGGTGTAACCGGAGACGTTGTTGTTCGCCGCCCAGATGAGCTGCGCCACCGTCTTCAACTGCGAGTCGAGATCGTAGCCGCTCTCGTTCGGGAAGAAGGTGGAGAACGTCGGCGCTCCCGTGAGCGCCGCGTTGATGACACCCGCCGTGGCGATCGAATGTGACATGGCAGCGGCATAGGTGCGTTCCAATACGTTGGCCTGCGTGTTCGACGCGATGAGGTTGCAGAACGCCGTCGCGGCATTCGACTCATAGGCGACGTTGGGGTTGGCACAGGTGGCGCCATTGCCCGGCCCATTGAGCAATCCGAGCGTCGATGCGCTACCTGCATTCATGATGTACCCGCTGACGGTTTGCCCGCGCATGAAGGCGTCCTGGCTGTTCACGCCGGTGAGAATCGGCAAACCGGCGGGATTGGCGCTGGCGACGAGATCGGCGATGCGCCCGCCCCAGCCGGTCGCCGGTGCGTTGGTCGGCGGCGAGGATTGCCAGTACGCCTGCTGGTCGGAATGCGAATACAACTGCGGCGGCAGGGCCGGATTGCCGTTGTAGATGTCGTTCTGCGTAACGGGGCCGACCAGGGTGCCGACGTTCGCCACGATCGCGGCATGGCCAGCGTTGAACACGCCGGCGAGTGCGGACATGGTCGGGTGCAGACCGTAGCTGCTGCCATCGCCGGGGCTGCCGGGTCCGGACAAAGGATGGCTGAGCGACTGTAGCGTGCCCGCCGCGAGGCCGATGGTGCCGCTCGGTCGCGTCCCGTCGTAGGCGGTGCGCGCCGGACCGGAGATCGGCACGATGGTGTTGAAGCTGTCGTTGCCGCCGTACAGGAACACGCACACCAGCGCCTTGTAGTCGTTGAACGAATAATTCGCGTGAATGGCCGCGGCCTGCAGCAGCTTCATGTGGCCGAGCGCGGAGTAGACGCTGGCGCCGCCGAGCGCGCAGCAGAGCGTGTCCTTGATGAACTTGCGGCGATCGTAGTAACGCTGGGCCATGGCCGTCCCCTTATTTCTGGATCATGTATTCGGGCGAGGTGAAGATGAGATACAGCGCGCGGTAGATGCGCTGCAGCCGCCAGTCGCCGCCGTTGGCCCAACTCTGATCGATGACGTTGAGTGCCGTCAGCAGCTGGTTGCGCATGTACGGCGACATCTGTCCCGACATGAAGCGCTTGTTGTACTCATCGACCAGACGGTCGGCAGGATCGCCGAGGCCTCCCTGCCCGCTGCCGGCGAGGGCGAGGTCCTTCGCGTGGTTGACCCGAACGTTACCGATGATGTCGCCCGCATCGCAGGTGTCCGAGAGGTCGTAGTTGAATGAGTAGTTCGCGTAGGTGTTGCTGCTGCTGGCAATGACGCTATCGGTCTGTTGCTGGAACTCAGGCCCGTACAGGTTCCGCGTCGTCATCTCGCCGGCCGGGATGAATCCGGGCTTGAAGAAATTGAATACCGTCGGCGCATCGAGCGATGCCTGATCCACGCCGACACCGTAGGAAGTCACGTCCCCGGTGGACCAAGCCGTGTCATAACCCGCATAGCGATACGGTTGGTTGGCATAGTTGATCGCCGCGTTGTTGCCGCTGGCGGGGTTGGTCTGTCCACACTTGTGCTGCGCATCCATCGCCCGCCAAAAATGCGTCAGGACGATGACCGGCTCGCGCAGCTTGCCGAAGCTGTCCGGGTTGCGCCACTGGCCGTAGCGCGCCTCGGGATCGAGCAGGATCGCCTGCACCACGGCCTTGAGGTTGCCGCGCACGCCGGTGCCGTCGTTGTTGAACACCGCGGCCACGCGCTGGACGTAGGCCGGGCTCGGGTTGCTGGTGACCAAGCGCTGGATCAGTTGCTTGCCGATGAACGGTCCGACGTTGGGGTGGTTGAAGATGTTGTCGAGGGCGAATTGGAGATCGCTCGCCGCGCTGCCGCCGTCGGCGAGCAGGCCGCCATTGACCGCACCGGTGTAGGACAGCAGTTGCTTGTTGTGCAGATCGTCGGTGTGCGTGCCGTTGTCGTGATAGTTGTAGTCGGGCGGATTGCCGGTTTCGTTCGGCGGCCGGGTCTCGTACGGCACCATCGGGTGGAGGAAATTGGCGCCGTTGTTCTGATAGTCCGGGCCGCAGTAGACGAAGTTGTCGTAGCCGCTGGTGTCGCAGTCGTACCAGTTCCAGCCGGTGAAGACGTGGGCGAAAGTGGTGATCGTGTTCTGGTTGTAGGTCGGAATCGGCTGGCCGCCGGCGAGCTGCGGCGTGCCGTCCTGGTTCAGCATGACCAGGCCGATGCTGAAGAGCTGGTTGATCTCGCGCGCGTAGTTCTCGTCCGGGTGCACGTTCTGCGACAGATCGGCGCGGCGATTGCCCATCATGTTGAGGTACACGCCCATCGCCGGACTCAAGGTCACGTCCTCGAGCAGTTGGCGGTAGTTGCCGAACGCGTCGCGAATCAGGATGTCGTAGTAGTAGCCCATGCCGAGCGAGAAGCCGTCGAGCGTGGGGTTCTGGTCCGAGATCACGAAGATCTCGCTCAGCGCGAACGCCACGCGCTGGCGCAACTGATCGCGATGGATGATGGTGTTGTTCTGCGGATCCGGACCGCCGAGCGCGCCGAGGAACCAGGCTTCCTGGCGATTGCCCTGGCTCGGCTGCTCCTGCAGCGTGTTCACCACCCAATTGAGATAATCCATCTCGTAGGTGGGGGTGGCGCTGAATTGTTCGTTCAACCAGGCCTGATAGCCGATCGCGCGCAAGTGGGCGATGTCGGCGTCGGTCGGGCCGAACGTCGCCTGGGCGAGGAAGCGCGCGGCGTCGGAATCGCTGAACGGTCCGGCGGTGAGGCCCTCCATGCCGTCGTGGAACAGCGGATCGGGGCCGTGGCTCAAGGTCTGCGCGGCCACGGCGCCGACGAATCCGCAGGAAGACAACACGAGCAGCGTCCGCCGCACGGCACGCCGGAACAGGAAGCAAGTGAGCATGAAGAATTCCCCTTGGCGACGTGCTGGAGGTTATCCACTACCGCCGCGGCAATTGCTGATGGCGCGCACAAAGCGAATGTGCGCGGCGTCGCAATTGCGAAAGATCGCTGACGCGTCGGCGACGTGCCGGAAGGGGTGGGATTGCGCATCGCGCCGAGCGCGCGCGGCGACGCTGCGCCGACGAAGTGCGCGATTCCGCCGGATGCACGGCGCGGGAGCGCGCGGTTCGTCACAGAACGTGGCGTCGCTGCCCGGCATCATGCCACAGACGCGCAAGCTGCGTCGGAAACGAGGTGCGCATGAAGTTCGATCGGATCAATGCCGCAGAGAAATTCGAGTCGGAGACGACCGCGTTCGTGCATGCGATGGAACGGCGCGCGGAGTTGCTGGCACGCATGACGAAGATGCGCGCGATGCTCAACGAGACGCGCAACAAATCCGCGGAACTGAAGCAAGCGCTCGAGCGATTCAAGCAGCGGCAGACGCGCCTCGGCGCGGATTGACGCCGCCGCGCTGGCGCACGCGCACGCCGGCATCGCTGCGCCGCGTCAAGCCTTCGTCACATTTTCCACTCATACTCGCGGCCGATCTCGGATAGGTCTGGCGCTGGGGAGCCGGTCCGGTTGGTGTCCCCGCCATCGCGCCACGCATCCGCGATCGGTCCCGTTGACGATGGCGGCTTGCATACTCGGGAGGGAGTAATGCGCCGTTCGCACCTGCTTCACAGGCTGGCCTTCTCGGCCTGCCTGCTTTTCAGCGCCCCCGCGGTGTTCGCACTCGAACAATCGTTCCCCATCGAGCCGGACGCCGAACACGAAGAACTCATCGCCACACCCAACGCCAGCACCGGCAGTTGCGGCGTCGAGCGCTGGTCGGTCAAGACCGGCACCGACGCCGACGTCGGGCTGGTCGATCTCAACCACGTCGTACCGCAGACGATCAGCTATCTGCGCGGCCTGACCGCGCCGGCCAACCCGCCGGCCAACAATCGCGTGCAGCCGACCGAGACCACCACCTTCGTGGTCGACGCCACGCTGGTCGAATACAAGCTCGAGAACGATTCGGACTATCACCTCGTCATCGCCGACGCGCAGGGCAACACCATGATCGCGGAGATTCCCGATCCGGCCTGCGTCGGCAGCGGCAGTCCGTTCGCGAGCGCGATCCAGAGCGCCCGCCAGCAGTTCGACGCCACCTACACCGCGACCACCAGCTTCCAGACCGCCAACGTGCCGGTGCAACTGACCGGCGTCGGCTTCTTCGATTTCCAGCACGGCCAGACCGGCGTGGCGCCGAACGCGATCGAGCTGCATCCGGTGCTCGGCATCGTGTTCAATCCCGGCAGCGGCAATCCCGATTTCGCGCTCTCGGCCAATCCCGGCAACGTCAGCGTGACGCAGGGCTCGAGCGCGACGACGACGATCGCAGTCACGCCGCAGAACGGCTTCGCCGGCAGCGTCGCGTTCTCGGTCTCCGGTCTGCCGTCCGGCGTCACCGCCGCGTTCAATCCGGCGAGTTCGACGAGTTCCAGCGTGCTGACCTTCAGCGCCGGCCTCAACGCGCCGGCCGGCACCAGCGTCGTCACCGTCACCGGCACGTCCGGCAGTCTCAGTCACAGCCTCGCGCTCAATCTCACCGTCAGCGTGGCGGGCGGCGGCGCCCAGACCGCGGTATACAATTCCACACTCAAGGCGCCGGCGTGCGCCACGGTCGGCAGCTCGTGCGATTCCGGCCCGACGCTGCTGCTCGGCCGCGGCACGCTGTCCGGCGGCGCCGAGCCGAACCAGCCGAACACGATCAACAACTCCTGTGCCGACGGCAACTCGGGCACGTTCCACAGCGACGAGTCCAACGACCGCATCGTCATCGCCTCGACCGACGGCGGTCCGCTCACCGCCGGCAAGCAGGCACGGCTGACGGCGACGGTGTGGGTCTACAGCACGAGCGCCGACAAGCTCGATCTCTACTCGGCGGCGAACGCGAACAGCCCGAGTTGGACCTTCCTCAACACGATCACGCCGGCGGCGACCGGCGCGCAGACGCTGTCGACCACCTTCACCCTGCCGAGCGGCGGCCTGCAAGCCGTGCGCGCGCACTTCCGCTACCAGGGCAGCGCCACGCCGTGCAGCACCGGCGCCTACGACGAGTCCGACGATCTGGTCTTCGCCGTGAACTCGACCGCGCCGGCACCCGACTTCAGCCTCAGCGCCACGCCGACCGCGCTGACGACGACGCAGGGCGGCAGCGCCGCCAGCACGATCAGCATCGGCAGCCTCAACGGCTTCAGCGCCGCGACCAACCTGAGCGTCGCCGGCCTGCCGAGCGGCGTGTCGGCGGCGTTCTCGAGCAATCCGGTGACGCCGGCCGCCGGCGGCAGCGCGACCACGACCCTCACCTTCACCGCCGCGGCCGGCGCTGCCACCGGCACCGCCACGGTCACCGTCACCGCGAGCTCGGGATCGCTCACCCACACGACCACGCTCAGCCTGACGGTGAATCCGGCCGGCGGCGCGACGCAGTTGCTCGGCAATCCCGGCTTCGAAAGCGGCGCGGCCGCGCCATGGTCGATGAGTACCGGGGTCCTCTGCAGCAACGCCTCGTGCAGCGGCGAAACCGCGCACGCCGGCTCCTGGTTCGTGTGGCTGGACGGCTACGGCGCGACCACCACCGATACGCTCGCGCAAACGGTCGCGATCCCGGCAGGCAAGACCAAGGCAACGCTGTCGTATTACCTGCACATCGACACCGCCGAGACCTCCACCAGCACCGCCTACGACACGCTGACGGTGCAGGTGTTGAACGGCTCCGGCACGGTGCTGAAGACGCTGGCGACGTATTCGAACCTGAATGCCGCCGCCGGCTACGCGCAGCACACGAGCGACGTGAGCGCCTACATCGGCCAGACCGTGACGATCAAATTCACCGGCAAGGAAGATGCGTCGCTGCAGACCTCGTTCGTGCTCGACGACATCACACTGACCGTGCAGTAGCGGGCAACGCACCCGGCGCCGGTTTCGCACTGGCGCCGGGTGTCTCCTGGATCGCCGAAGACGGGTCGCGGCGAGCGTCGATGGGCGACGCCGACGCGCAGGGAATGGTGCCGGCAGAGGGATTTGAACCCCCGACCTACCGCTTACAAGGCGGTTGCTCTACCCCTGAGCTATGCCGGCACGCGCGGCGGGCATTTTCGCACGCGCCGCGGTTCAGCGGAAATCGTTCTCGAGCACGATGCGGTAGCGCGCCTTGCCGGCGCGCAGGTGCGCCAGCGCGTCGTTGACGCGCGACATCGGGAACATTTCCACTTGTGGAGAAATCCCGTGACGTGCGCAGAATTCCAGCATCGTCGCCGCCGTCGCCGGGCTGCCGAGCGGCGAGCCGGACACCGACTTGCGTCCGCCGATCAGCGCGAACGGCGGCACCGGCACCGGCTCGAGCACCGCGCCGACGAAGTGCAGCCGGCCGCGCGGCGCGAGCGCGCCGAGCAGCGCGTTCCAGTCGAGCGGCACGTTCACCGTCACCAGCAGGAAGTCGAGCGAGCCGGCGACCCGTTGCAGCGCGTTCGCGTCGTTGCTCGCCACGACGTGGTGCGCGCCGAAGCCGCGCGCCTCGTCGGCCTTGCCCGCGCTCGAGGTGAACGCGGTCACCTCGCAGCCCCAGGCGCGCAGGAACTTGAGCGCCATGTGGCCGAGCCCGCCGATGCCGACCACGCCGACGCGGTCGGTCGGCCGGATGTCGAACTCGACGATCGGCGCGAACACGGTGAGCCCGCCGCAGAACAGCGGACCGGCGCTGCGCGCATCGAGCGCCTCCGGCAACGGCACCGCCCACAGCCAGTGGCAGCGCACGCGCTCGGCGAAGCCACCGTGGCGGCCGACGATGGTCTGCTCGGCGTCGCCGCACAGATTGTGGTGTCCGGCCAGACACTGCGCGCAGTGCAAGCAACTGCCCGCGTACCAGCCGAGGCCGACGCGCTGGCCGACGCGCAGACCCTTGGCGTGCGGCCCGAGCGCGACGATGCGGCCGGCGACCTCGTGTCCGGCGACGAGCGGATAGCGGCTGTTGCCCCACTCGCCGTCGAGCATCGACAGGTCGGAATGGCAGATGCCGCAGTAGTCCACCGCGATTTCGACCTCCTCGTCGCCGAGCGGGCCGGGCGTATAGTCGAACGGCGCGAGCGCGGCCTTGGGCGCGCTCGCGGCATAGGCACGAATGCGATCGGTCATGGCAGCCTCCGGAATGAATGACAGCGCAAGGAACCCGAAACGGTGACGCAGGCTCGGCAAGTCCCCGCACGTCCTTCGCGGGGGTTGCGGCGGTGCCGCCGGAGACGGCAACATGGGGACCTGACCCTACCTTCCCAAGTCCTGATGAGCGCCGAAATTCAGTCTGCCGCCTCTCCCGCTCGGGGGAGAGGCCGCGCCGAAGGCCGGGTGAGGGCGGCACACCGGGGTTCCCGTTCGCCTTGAGCCATTCGACCGGCCCAGGACGGGCGTAACGCTGTGCAGCTGCGGAGTCGAACGGCCGTCCGGTTTGTCACGCCCGCGAATCCGCTTCGTGATCTTGTTCTTTTCTTCCGGCGCATCCTGCGGTTTTCCGCTCGCGTCCGGCGAGCGGGTCACTTCTCTTTGCTCGTGCACTGCGCCGCAGGAGCGGCGCGAACAGCGGAGCTGGCCGCGGAGCGGCGGAGGGCAGGATGCCCGGAGTCAAGAGAAGTAACCAAGAGAAAGCACGTCAGAGCAAAGCATCCCACGGGAGGAGCCACACGAAGATTCTGCGAAGGGATGAAAACTCCGTATACAACTCGTCCGCCGCGAGCTGATACGTTGTTCGCTTCGCTTGCGATGAAAGACCTGCACGCGAAGCGAACGACGTTTCAGGTCGGCACGAGCGAGTTGTACTGGAACATTCATCCGCTTGCCGAACTTCGTGCAGGTCCTCCGAGGGAGGCTCTGCTTTCGAGGTGTTTCTTGGTTACTTCTTTGCACCAGCAAAGAAGTGACCCGCTCGGCCGCAGGCCGAGCGGAAGCTTTGCTGCTCGAGACAAATCGCGCAAACAACGGCCGAGCGGAAGCTCTGCTCTTGTGGCGGGCGAAGAAAACCGCCTGCTGAGGTTCGACGCTTATCAGGCCCCAAGTTCAGAAACAGGTGACCGGCTGCTGGCGCAGCTCGCTCGCGGCGGCCACGTGCGAGCGCCAGTTCACCGGGTTGCGCGGATCCTCGGCGAAATCGATCCAGTACACCGGCAACTCCTCGGTGCGTGCGATCAGTTCCGGCGCGAAGCCGAGCGCGGCGATCTCGTTGCGACGCTTCTCGGCGTTGCCCTGATCGCGGAACAGGCCGAGCGAGATGGTGTTCTGCTGTTCGCCGGCGGTGACGACGTAGTAGTCGCGCACGCCGCGGCTGGACAGTTGCCGCGCGAGCGCCAGCGCCTGTTCGCGGCTCGGCTGCGCCGGCAGGAACACCCAGTAGCCGCGCGTCTCGGTGGCGTGCGCCTCGCGGTACTGGATGCGCGCCACCCGCGGCGTCAGCGCGTTCAGCGCCGCGCGCACGTCGGCCTGGGTCGGAAACGGGCCGATGCTGAGGCAGCGATCGTTGCGCAGATCCGCGGGCGATTCCGGCGCGCTGGCGAGCTCGGCGGCATTGGCCTCGCCGGCGTGTTCGCGCTCCGACAGCAGCACCAGCTTGGCCACGCCGGGATCGGTGGGCGCGAACGCGGGCGCGGTGCGCTGCGGCGCGAAATACAACCAGCCGGCCACGCCGATGTTCATGGCCAGCAGCAGCAGGAACAGCATCCGCGACAGCATCGGCGATCCGGGGATTCGCAGCGGGACGGGCTTCGTCCGAGGCCGGCATTCTACTCACAAACGCACGCGCTCAGGCGTGCGCGGCCGCCTCGGCGTAGCGCGCCAGGCCGCGCAGCACGAGATCGGCGTCCACCCGATGCGGCAGCTCGAGCAGCGCCGCCAGCCGCGCCGCGCCGCCGCCGCCGACGAGCAGCGCGGGCGCCGTGCCGAGGCGCCGCGCCGCGCGCGCGACGAAGCGCTCGGTCAGCGCCGCGGCGGCGAGCCAGGTGCCGGAGGCGATGGCATCGGCGGTGTTGTCGGCGAACTCGACCACGCGCCCGTCCGCCGGCGCGCCGAGGCGCGCGGCGGCGCCGTGCAGCGCGGCGCGCATCCGCTCCGGACTCGGCGCGATCAGGCCGCCGAGATGCCGGCCGTCGGCGGCGAGCGCATCGAGCGTGAGCGCCGTGCCGCAGCTCGCGACGACCGCGGCGCCGCGCACCTCGGCGTGCGCCGCGACCAGGGCGAGAAAACGGTCCACGCCGAACCGTTCCGGCTGGGCGTAGGCGCAACGCACGCCGCATGCCGCCGCCGGCGTGACGACGAAGTGCGGCGCGCGATCGAAGCGCGCGCGCAGCGCCTGCGCCAGCGCGGCGTCGAGCGCGGGGTCCGCCACCGAGGCGACCCAGATCGCCTCCGGCGTTGGTATATCTTTCCACAATGCCGCAAACCCCTCCGGCCCGCCGGCGTCGTGCGCGTGCGCCGTCACCGGTCCGAGGCCGCCGTCCCACGCCGCCCACTTCAGGCGCGTGTTCCCGAGATCGAGCAGCAGCTTCATGCCCCGCGCACCGTCACTTCCGCACTGTCGTAGACCACCAGCTCGCCGCCGTGGCGCACGCGCAGCGCGCCGCGCCCGTCCACACCCTCGGCGATGCCGCTGCGCGCGCCCGCGGCGGTCTGCACGCGCACCGCGCGGCCGGCGAGCAGGTCGTGGCGCGCGTACTCGTCGCGGAACGCGGCGAACCCGCCGGCGACGAAGCCATTCAGCGCCTCGATCAGGCGCGCGAGCAGACGCCCGATCAGCCGGTTGCGCGACGGCGGACGATCGCCGCACAGGCGCGCGAGGTCGGTGGGCGGCGGGTCGAATGCGAATTCCTGCGGCAGCCGGACGTTGATGCCGATGCCGATCACCGCGAAACAGGGCCCGAGAAACTCGCCGCCGAGCTCGACCAGCACGCCCGCCAGCTTGCGGCCGTCGACCAGCACGTCGTTCGGCCACTTCAGGCCGGCGCCGGCCACGCCGCAATCGGCGAGCGCGCGCCGCAGCGCGATGCCGGCGACCAGACTCAGGCCGGCGAGTGCGCCCATGCCCCGCTCGAAGCGCTTGAGCAGGGAAAAGTACACATTTCCACCCAGCGGCGAGGCCCACCCGCGTCCGCGCCGGCCGCGGCCGGCGCTCTGCGTCTCGGCCACGCACACGGCAAGATCCGGCGCGCCGGCGGCGGCCGCCCGCAGCAACGCGCTGCTGGTGGAATCGATCTGCCAGTGCAGTTCGAGATCGCCGAGCCGGCGCCGCTGCACCGCGTCGAGCTCGGCGCGGATCGCCGCCGCCGCGAGCGGCTCGAACGGAAAGCGCAGCCGATAGCCGCGTCCGGCCGCCGCCTCGATCGGCGCGCCGAGACCGCGCAACGCCTCGATCTGCTTCCACACCGCGGCGCGGGTGACGCCGAGCCGGCGCGCGAGCTCGCTGCCGGACAAGGCGCGTTCCGGCGACAGCGCGGCGAGCAAGACGCGGGGTTCGATGCTCACGACACCGCGCCCGCGTCGATCCGCGCGCCGCCGCGGCGATCGCGTGCCACGGGCGAGACTTCGGCAACGGCGGCCGCAAGCCGGCGTCCGTCGACCGCGGTTCGCCGCTCGCGCCGGGACGTGGTTCGTCGCATTTCGAGATCGGTTCCGGACATGACCGACAAGTGTAGCGGCAGGCGCGCTGCGCGTGTCCGCCGGCAGCGCGGCCGTGTCCGCGGACACGCGGACAGCATGCACAAGCCCGACGGCGCCGCGTGGCGGCGCGCGGCGAGGCGCTGGCACGATTGCTGCTTCCACCGCGCGGTCACTGGCACAGGAGGGCAAGACATGCGAGCATGCGCATCCCGCCACGTCTGCCGAGCCCCGTCCTTCGGGGATCACGCCATGCCGAACCGCCTCGCCGTCGCTACGCTCTGCTGCGTCGGACTGGCTTTCGCCTCCGCCGCCCACGCCGTCACCTCGGTGCCGATGCCCGAGGAAGGCTTCGCCGTCGCCGCCAGCGGCGGCATCGAGGGACCGAACCTGCCGATCGCGAGCGACGCCGACAGCGGCGCCAACCTGCGCACGCCGGGCGGCGCGCGCGGCGACAACTCCGCCGAGAACGGCACGCGCGACGGTGCGAAACCCGAACGCGCCGAACCCGCGCACCCGGCGCTCGGCAGCGACGCCGCGACGCCGCACAAACCGCGCGGCAGCGCCCGCTGGCAATCCCTGCTGCCGGGGGCGATGAAGTAACCGCGGCATTTGCCGCGCACGATCGCGCGGGCTCACGGCATCGATGCCGTTCCGGTTCAAACTGCTTCGTCTCATCGGCTTGACCGTCGCCCTGGTCGGCTGCGCGGCGACGGCCCACCGCGTCGTCGCCGTCGGCACGCCGACGCCGCCGCCGTATGGGTTGACGCGCTTCGGCGAGACGCGACCGGCCGGCTGGATGCTGCGTCAGATGCAGGCCGATCTGAACGACGGCCTCGCCGGCCACTACCCGGAAATCTCCGACACGGTGAACATGCAGCAGTTCGTGCGGCAGCAGGCCGACCAACCCGACGCCGCCGGCGAACCGGGCTGGTGGCCGGGCGAGCATGAGGGTTACTACGCCGACGGGCTGTTTCGGCTGGCCTGGCTCGCCGGCACGCCGGCGCAGCAGCAGGCCGCCATCGCGCGGCTCGAGGCGGTGCTCGCCGCGCAGGACGGCAGCGGTTACATCGGCGTCTATCCCAGCTTCGCGCGCTACACCGACCAGGATCCGAACGACGGCGAGCTGTGGACGCAGAGCCGCATGTTCCAGGCCCTGCTCGCCTGGTACGAGGCGACCGGCGACCTGCGCGTCCTGGCCGCGGTCGAGAGCGCGACGCAGCGCACGCTCGCCGCCTACGCCAACCATCGCAGTTATTTCGAGCGCGCCGCCTGGCCGGTCGGCGGCGGCGGCGTGTCGCACGGCATCGGTTTCGCCGACACGCTCGAATGGCTGTATCGGATCACCGGCGATGACACCTATCGCAACGGCTATCTTTGGTTGTACGCCGACTACGCCGCGAGCAACGTGCGCGACGACGACCTCACCCCGGCGCATCTGCTCGATGCGTCGCGGCCGTGGTACACGCACACGCCGCACATCGCCGAAGGCCTGGCGCTGCCGGCGATCGCCCACGCCTACGGCGGTCCCGATCAATACGCGCAGGCCGCCGACGCCGTGCTGACCAAGCTCGCGCGGCATTCCAATCCCGGCGGCGGCCCGGTCGGCGACGAATCGGTCGGCGGCCGCGCGGGCTCGTTCGAGCTCACCTCCGAATACTGCTCGATGACCGAAACCATCGCCTCGCTCAATCGGCTGGCGCAGTTCCGCGACACGCTGGCGAGCGCCGACCTCGCCGAGCGCATCGCGCTCAACGATGCCCAGGGCGCGCGCCTGCACACCGCCGGTCGCGCGGTGGCGTACCTGAGCTCGGACAATCGCCGGTTCGCGACGCAAACCGCCGCCTACGCCGACCGTCTGGTGTATTCGGCCTCGCATCAGAGCGCGGCGTGCTGCTCGCTCAATTCCACGCGCCTGCTGCCCTATTACGTCGAGGGCATGTGGCTCAAGCGCACCGACGGCAGCGGCCTGCTGGCGCGGCTGTACGGCCCGTCCACGCTCAGCACGACGCTCGGCACGACCGCGCTCGAGATCGTCGAGCAGACGGATTTCCCGTTCTCCGACCGGATCGCCTTCACGCTGCTGCCGGCCGCACCGACGAGCTTCACCCTGACCCTGCGTATTCCGGACTACGCCGCCGGCGCCGGCGTGACCGCGCCGGCCGGCGTGAGCGTGCAGCGTTTCGCCGACCGCTTCGAGCTCGCCGGCACCTGGAACGCCGGCGATGTCGTCGCGCTCGATCTCGCCTTCGCGATACGCACCGTGCGCGACGCCGCGGGCGAAACCGGCATGGCCTGGGGGCCGTTGCTGTACGCGCTGCCGATCGACGCCGTGGCGATTCCCGGCCGCGTCACGCAAGCCGCGGGCGCGAGCTCGACGCCGGTGTTCCGCGACACCGAATTCGTGCCCGCCGCCGATCCGCCGGAGTACCTGCTGCCGCGCGATGTGGCCTTTTCGCCGGTCGCGCGTGCCGACGGCGACGTGCTCGAACCCTGGAGCAAACCGCCGACGGCATTGGTGGGCACGCTGCTCGCCGCCGACGGCTCGCGCCCGCAGCTCACGTTGCTGCCGCTCGGCGCGACCGTGCTGCGCATCGCCGGTTTCCGCAGCGACGAGCTGTTCGCCGATGGATTCGGCGACGGCGCGGGATCGCGGGGCGCGCCGGGATCGCGCCACACCGATGCGCACTAACGCGCTAACGCGCGGGCGAACTCCGCGATCCAGCGCTCGCGGAATGCGGCGTAGGAGAATCGCGCCGCGGTTTCGCGGCCGCGCTCGGCCAGGCGCGCGCTCGCGGCCGGATCGTTCACCGCGGCGATCACGTGATCGGCGATGCGCTCGATCTCGGGATACGGTGCCACGCGGCAGTTCTCGCCGTCGCGGAAATAGTGCCGGCCGCCGAACGCGTCGTAGCCGATCACGCAGGCACCCATCGCCATCGCCTCCAACGGCACCAGGCCGAAGCCTTCGGCCGCGGATAGCGTGAGGAAATGGCGCGTCGCGCCGAGGCGGGCGAGCAGCTCGCGATGCGGCACGCCGCTCGCCGGCAGCGGCTCGGCGAGTTCGATGTGCGGCGCCCGTGTGGCGAGGATCGTGCGCAGGCGCGCGAACGAAAGTTCCCAAACCTCTGGCATGCCTTTGCGGTACGGCAACACCAGGTTGGGCGGACGTTCCGCCCAGGGCGGACATGCCGGCAGGTCGTCGAGCTCGATGAACGGTGGAATCACGTTCACCTCGAGCGCATACACCGTGCGCAGAAACGCGGCGACAAAATCGCTGACCGCGACATAGTGATCGAACTTGCGGTCGAGCAGGGCGAAGGTCTTGAAATCCTGCACGTAGCTCAGCTTGAACCCCGGCAGGCGCCAGCCGAACTGGTACGGCGAAAAACTCGGATTGACGATCAGGATGTCGTCGTCGGCGATCTCGCGCTCCATCGTTTCGCGCGCCACCAGCGGCAGGCGGAGCGCGTAGTGCTGGATGCCGTGATCGGGCGTCTCGTCGGCCATCTGCACGGCGATGGCGGGAATGCCGAAGTCGCGCTCGAGGATGACGCCGAGGTGATAGGCCATGTAGGTGCCGCCGTTCGGCAGATAGGCACCGACGACGTAGGCGCGACGGAAGCGGCGAATCGGCATGAGCGGACCGACGGCGGTGGCGATTCCGGCGCGCGCTACGGCCTGCGCTCGAAATCGTGCGCGCCGAGACGATCGCGCACGTTCGCCGCCGGCCGCGGCGCGGCGATGGGCGCGGCCGTCGGCACGATCGACGCCGCCGCCGGTCGCGCCGTCGCGGGCGGCGCAGGCGGCGGCACGGTCGCGACGGGTTGCGCCGGTTCGCCGAGATCGAAACCGCCCATGGCGCTGCGGCCGTTGCGGCCATCCTGCGCATACACGCTCACCCGCGCGGCGCCGGCGGGCACGGCCAGCGCGAACTGTGCGTCACGCGCCTGGTACCACCGCGAGCTCAACACGCGCCCCTCGGCATCGAGCCAGTCGACTGCGACCTCGCCGCCGAAATCGCCGGCCGGCACGCGCACCAGCACCTGCGGATTCCAGCGGTCGCCGCCGCGGGCGAAGCGCAGTTGCGCCTCGGGCCGCGCCAGCACCAGCGCCGGATCGCCGAGCAGATTATACGTTTCCACAAATACACGATCGTCGATGTGCGCCTTGCTGGCGACGATCGCCTCGCCGATCGGCGTCCCCGGCGTCAGCAGCCGGTCGATCAGCGGCTTGGAATACGCCGGGTTGGGCCAGTTGGTCCACGACGCGGCGAAGACCGCCACCGCGCCCTTGTCCGGTTCGCGCAGGAACCGCTCGCCGATCGAATCCTCGGTCGGATGGTCGAACGGCGCCGAGAAGCAGGTCATCGCCAGCACCATGGGATAGCGCCCGGTGTTGCTGAGCGCGGCGACGTCGTCCAGGCTGAACAGATCGCCGATCGGCCCGACGCGCCAGATGAACTGGCCGCCGTGGCCGAGGAAATGGACGATGAGATTGCCGTCGTCGAGATCGCGCTTCAGTTCGGCGCGCGCCTGCCGGTAGCGCGCCGGATCCTTTTCGTTGAAGTCCGTATACAAGCTCCGGATGGCGAAACCGCGCGCACGCAGCTCCGCGGCCAGGCGATCGGATTCCTGCTTGAACGCGGCGAGTTCACTGGTGCTGACGAAGGTGATGTCGCGCCGCCAGGCGCCGGGTTCGGGGTGCTCGAGGTAGGCGATGGTCTTGTCGACGATCGCCTTGACCTCGTCCGGCTCGACCACCGGCAGGCGCCCGACCGCCAGTTGCGGGTGGAAGTCGCCGGGCTTGAGCGCGACGAAGGGATTGTCGCTCGCCGACTGCCCGCCGGCGGTCGGCACCTGCCAGGTGGGAATCAGATTGCGGTTCGGCAGCTCCGGATCCCATTGCGCATACGGTGTGGTGCCGAGCGCCGAGAGACCGCCCGGCACCAGCATCTCCTCGCGGAACGGTTGCGGGCGAATCGCGTACTGGCGCGCGTGCGGCCGATTCGTGCGCAGGTCATGGTGGATGTCGAAGCTGGCGTCGCCGACCAGCAGCAGATAGCGCGGCTTGATCGTCCAGTGCGCGGCACCCCAGGCGACGAGATCGCGGATCGCGCGCGGATGCACCAGGCCGCCGCTGAAGGCGTCGTACAGTTCCTCGACGTCGTAGACCGCCACGCGCAGGCCGTGCGCGCGATGGTACTGCGCGAGCGGCTCGATCGCCGCGCGCAGGCGCGGATGCGCGACGATCAGGTAATCGAAGCCGGGATCGGCCGCGCGCGGATCGCGCTCGGCCACCGCGCGCACCCGGGTCGGGCGCAAGACGCGGCCGTCGAGCCGGGGATACAAATCCACATTTTCCGGCGCCGGCGCGGCGCGGAAGCGGCCGTTGCCGAGCGCGTGCGCCGCACGCACGCTGCCGTCGCTGCCGTAGAGTTCCGGCAGGTCCGCGCCGGCGTGGCCGAACTCGATCGACCCCGCGCCCGCGGCGGCGAACGCGGACGCGCCGGCATCGAGGTCGCCGCCGAGCGGATAGGCGAGCTCCAGCCAGTTGAACATCACCACATCGACGATGAAGTTGTTGCCGGCATCCGGCAGATCGCGCCGCGGCACGCGCAGCGTCAGCGTGTTGCCCTGGTCCTTGAGCCAGGCGCCCGGCACGACGAAGGTCTCGCGCCGCTCGCTGCGTCCATCCCAGGCGAGCGTGCGCAGCGCGTGGCCGTTGAGCGACACCGCCACCACGTGGTCGATCGCCTTGGCCGCGTTCGGCGCCGGGATGACGTTGGATTCGCCGCGGAAGTCGAGGGTCAGCGTCGCATCCGCCGCGCCGCGGCCGGCGGCGAGATCGGCCAGATCGAAGCGGAACGCGAACGGCGCGGGGTCGATCGGCGTGAGCTTGGCCCACTGCCACACGTCCGGCTCGTCGCCGGGTTTCATTTCCGTGTCGCTCAACCGGATCAGCAGGTTCTCCTGCTCGAAATGGACCTTGCGCACCAGCGGCGCGCGCGCCCCTGCCGTCGCCGGCGCTTCCACCATCCGCATGCGCGCGTGCGTGCCCGGTGCGGCGGCGAGCTGATAGACGTTGGCCGCGGAGTACTGATCGAACCAGCTCTGCGGCCCGTGGCGCATCTCGCCCAACCATTCGATGCGGCTGCCGGGACCGAACCCCGCTGCGTCGCCGACCAGGCGGATCGGCACCTCGCGGCCGTCGTGCCACAGCACCAGATCGTCCGCGCGACAATCGGCGAGGCGCGGTTCGGCGGCGACGATCGCGGCGTAGTCGAGCGCGTAGACGCCGGACTCCGTGAGCTCGATGTGCAGCCGGCCGGCGCACGCGCGCGCCTCGACGCAGGCGAGCGAGCCGATCAGGACGATGAGCGCGGCATGCCGCAGGATCCGAAACATCGCGAGAGCACAGGCGAGACGGCGGGCCGCCGTCGCGGTGGAAACCGGTGGATGCTACGGAAGCCGCCCGGCAAAGGCAACCGCGGCTTCCGGAAGGTCTGACCGAGTCTCCATCCGGGCGTCCGCTCGGCCGCGCCGGGTTTTGATGACTTTCAAAGCAAGAGCTTCCGCTCGACCGCAGGCCGAGCGGATAACTTTTCTTTGCCCATGCACTGCGCCGCAGGAGCGGCGCGTCATTCGCTTCGCATGCAGGTCTTTTGTTGCAAGCGAAGCGAACAACGTCTCGGTCTGCGGCGGACGAGTCGTATACGGAGTCTTCAACCCCTCGCGGATTCCTTGTGCAGGTCCTCCGAGGGATGCTCTGCTTTCGAGGTGTTTCTTGGTTACTTCTTTGCACCAGCAAAGAAGTGACCCGCTCGGCCAGCGGCCGAGCGGAAGTTCTGCTCTGACCAGCAAAGAAGTAACCCGCTGTCCACAGGACAGCGGAAGCTTTGCTCTGGCCAGCAAAGAAGTGACCCGCTCGGCCTGCGGCCGAGCGGAAGCTCTGCTCTGGTGAGCGAAGTGACCCGCTCGCCGGACGCGAGCGGAAAACCGCAGGATGCGCTTGGAACAAAGAACAAGCTCACTTCCATGCCGCCCTCACCCGCGCCTCCGGCGCGGCCTCCCGCCAGCGGGAGAGGCGGCAGATGCACTTTCCGCGCGAATCAGGTCAGCACTCGGCTCAGGACGGGAGGGCGGCATCGGCGGCGAGCGCCGCCGCGTAGCGCGCGGCCGGATCCTCGCCGGCGGCGAAGGCGACGCTGGGAACCGCTGCGCTCGCCGCCGCGCGTTGCCAGTCCGCGTCGGCCGCACCGGCGAAGTGGACGAGCTCGATCGCGCCGCGGATCAGGCACGTCCGCAGCGCCGCGACCGTCGCCGCGAATTCGTCTTCCTCGTCCCAGCGCTCGCCGACAAAGCGCCGCAGTTGCCAACCGCCGCCGTGCGGCGTGGCGAAAAAGGTTTCGTAGTCGGGCGCGACGGCCGCCGCGATCGACCGCGCCGCCTCCGCCGTCTCGCCGATGAGCAGCACGCGCGGCCGCGGCGGCGGGCCGCGTCCGGCCTCGGCGTAGATGCGGCGCACGCGCCAGTCGAGCACACGCCGCTCGAAACTCCACAGCATCGCGCCGACGTTGGCCTCGTAGTCCGGATAGCGCGCGCGCAACACGGCCATGCCCTGCGCGCCGAGCGCGGCGCGGCGCGCGTCGCCGAAGCTCGCACTGCGCGCGTGGTGCACCAGCACGTCGCCGGCGATCACATGCCGGAAGCCGACGCGCGCGGCGCGCTGGCAGAGATCGTTCTCCTCGCCGTAGCCGGCCGGAAACGCGGCGGCATCCAGCACGCCGACGCGGTCGAACAGTTCGCGCTTGACGTACATGCAGAAGCCGTTGCCGGTCGGCAACTCCGGCAGACAACCGCCGGCGTGGTGCAGCAGCGCGCGCTGCGCCTCGGGCAGCGTCCATGCCGCCGGAATCGGACAGTGGTGCTCGAGTTCCGGCACGCTGAACGCGCCGGCATTGTCGGACACCGCGGTCACCGTGCCGATGGTGGCGTCGGCCCGGGCGATCTCGCGCAGGCGTTCGAGCCAGCGCGGGCCGACCTCGGTGTCGCTGTTGAGCAGCACGACGTCATCCCGACCGGCCAGTTCGATGCCGAGATTGCAACTGCGCGTGTAGCCGAGGTTGCGCGGATTGCGCCGCACGCACACGTTCGCGCCCGCGGCGGCGCGCGCGAGCAGCGCCGGCACCGCCGGATCGTCGCTCGCGTCGTCGATCAGGATCAACCGCGCCGGCGCGCCGGTCCAGCGTGCCAGCGCAGCGAGGCAGCGTTGTACACAATGAGCAGAATTATACACCGGCACGACGATCGCCACCGCGCGCGGCGCCGCCGCCACGGCCGCCGCGACGGCCCGCCCGGCGAGCGGTCGCAGCGGTCGCGGCGGACCCTGCCATTGATCGGTGCCGACCGGCGCGGGCCGATCGAAGCGCACGCGCCATTCCGGCGCGAGCGCGCGGCCGGTCGTATCGTGCAGCGCGAACATGAGTTCTTCGTTGCCGCCCGGCGCGCAGTCGAAGCGACGCTCGCACGTCGTCGCGCCGGACGCGATGCGCTCGAACACCGCGCCGTCGAGGCACAGCTCGACCGCGCCGGCGGCCGGCTCGAGGCGAAAGCGCAGGGTGCGGCCGTCCCAGCCGAGCCACGCGGCGCCCTGCGCGGTCGCGGCGGCGGAGCTCATGCGCGTCAACCGGCGGCCGGGTGCGGCGCGGCGTGGTAGGCGCGCAGCACCTCGTCGACGCCACCCTGCATGACGCTGCGGCCGTGTTCGATCCACACCGCCGTATCGCACACCTGGCGGATCTGCGCGTCGCCGTGCGAGACGAACACCACGGTGGTGCCGCCGTGGATGCGCGCGCGCAACGCGGCGCCGGATTTTTCCTGGAAATCGGCGTCGCCCACCGCCAGCACCTCGTCGATCAGCAGGATCTCGGGCTCCACCTGCATGGCGACGGAAAAGCCGAGCCGCATCAGCATGCCGGTGGAATAGCTCGAGATCGGCTGCTCGAAGAAATCGCCGAGCTCGGAGAATTCGCGGATCGCCGGCAGCCGGCGCACGATCTCGCGCCGGCGCAGGCCGAGCATGAGTCCGGACAGCACGGCGTTGTCGCGCCCGGACAGGTGCGGCAGGAAACCGACCGACAGCGACAGCAACTGGCACGCCACCGGCGCGCGCTCGATGCGGCCGCGGTCGGGCGCGAGAATGCCGGCGAGCGTGCGCAAAAGTGTGCTTTTTCCAGCGCCGTTGCGGCCGATCACGCCGAGCCGCTGGCCGCGGCGCAGGGTCAGGCTCACGTCTTCCAGCGCCCAGAAGCGCGGCGCGCCGAGCCGCAACCGCGCGTTGAACGCGACGCCGACGTTGTGCAGCGCGATCAGCGTGTCGCTCATGTCGGCAGCTTGACGTAGCGCGGCGTGAGCCGGGCGATGAGCCAGACGCCGAGCGCGTAGAGCGCGAGCGAGATCGCGCCGGCGCGCAGCAGCGCACTCGCGTCCGGCCAGCGCGCGTGCAGCAGAATGCCGCGGCCGGCGTCGATCAGCACGACGATCGGATTGAGCGCGAACCAGCGGCGCAACGGTTCCGGCACCACGTCGAGCGCGAACACCACGCCGGACAGGAACATCAGCACCTGCAGCACCTGTTCGATGACGAAGCGCAAATCCGGCACGAACGGCACCGTCGCCGCCACCAGGTAGGCCGCGCCGGCGGCGAACACGAGCTCGATCAGCAGCACCACCGGCAGCGCGAGATACGCCGGATTCGGCGCATAGCCCATCAGCCAGAGGATGCCGAACAACACGCCGAGGATGTACAGGAACTTCACCGTGTCGGCGAGCACCTGCACGGCCGGGAACAGCCGCACCGGCAGCTTCACCTGGCGCACCAGGCCGAGCTGGATCCAGATCGCGTGCCCGCCGTGACTGACTGAGGACTTGAACCACTGCCACAGGGTCAGACCGACCAGCAGGAACGCCACGTAGTCGTCGCCGCCGGCGTGCAGGATGCGCGCGAACACGAGGTAGTACACCGCCATGTTCATCGCCGGCTCGATCAGCCACCACAACAGGCCGAGATACGAGCGCGCGCGCTCGGCGCGAAGTTCCGCGTAGGTGGCGAACAGCAGCAGTTCGAGGAAATGCGGCGCCATGCGATCAGGCCGCGGCCGCGCGGTGCGGCGCGCTCACCGCGCCGCCGGTTTGGTCGCGGCCGGCGCCGGATGGCGCTTGGCCGGCGCCTTGAACACCGGCGTGAACTTCTCGCGCGAGCCGTCGGTGGCGATCGATTCGACGTAGTACCAGTAGTCCTTGCACGGATCGATGCTGTCGTCGTCGTAGCGGTACTCGTGGGTTTCGTTGGTGGTGCCGTTGCCGAGGATCGGCTGACGGGTCAGCTTCACGAACGGGCCGTGCTCGCTCTCGCCGCGATAGACGTCGTAACCGAAGTTCTCCTCCTCGCTCGCGGTGGTCCAGTGCGCGGTGTTGACCACGCGCTCGGCCGGCGGCAGCGCGCTCTGGCTGCCGCAGCCGTCGGCGGCGCTGGCGGCATGGTGGACGAGGACGAGCGCGGACAGCACAAGCGGGAAACGCACGGCGAACTCCAGCGGCGAACGGCGCGCAAACGATAGCGGCAGCGGCCGCGCGGCGCAATCGCGCGCGATTGACTTCGCCGTGCGCCTCGGCGCGACAATGTGCGCATGCGCGGCCGTCGTGCCCTGGTCCTGCCGCTGCTCGTCCTCGCCGGTTGGCGCGCGCTCGCGGCCGATCCGGACTGGAGCGTGCAGGTCACGCCCTATGGTCAGGTGTTTCCGGCGCTCGAACTGTCGCAGGCGCGGCGGCAGCCGCCGGCCGAGACCGGCGATCACGTGCTCGGCGGCGGCACCGGTCTGATCGGCGTGCGCGTGCGCGCGCGCCACGACGGCGAGCGCATCGCGCTGCGCATCGACGGCCCCGAGCTCGGCGGCGGCGAGTTCACCGCGACGCTGGCGCACGCCGGCGTGGAGTACCAGTTGCGCCCGCCGCTCGACTGGGACGTGACCCGCCTGCGCAGCATCACCGCGCCGCGCGCCACCCGGCTCGCCTTCGCGCTGACCCGCGACGGCGCCGACGCCGGCGCGCGCGAGGTGGCGATCAGCCTGCGTCCGCTCGACGAGGCGCTGTACTTCGTGCGCGACGGCGGCGACAGCGTGGATCTGTCGTGGATCTTCGCCGCCTACGTCGACGAGCGCGACCCGGTCGTCGATCGCGTGCTCGCCGCGGCGCTGGCGAGCGGCATCGTCGCGCGCTTCGACGCCTATGCCGCCGCCGACACGGATTCGGTCTATCGCCAGGCCTGGGCGGTGTGGCACGCGCTCGCCGCGCGCGACATCCGCTATTCCCGGGCCGACCCGGCGATCGAGCGCGGCCCGCACGTGTTCAGCCAGCGCGTGCGTTTCCTCGCCGACACCTACGCCGACCGCTCGGCCAACTGCATCGACGGCAGCGTGCTGATCGCCTCGGTGCTGCAACGGATCGGCTTGCGCAGCTTCCTCGTGCTGGTGCCCGGCCACGCCTTCGTCGGCTTCTACACCGACGCCGACGGCCACGCCGCGGCGTATCTCGAAACGACCCTGCTCGGCGCGCGCCTGGCGCCGCTGGCGAACCCGCCGCGCTTCGCCGCCGACGTCGCATCGGACGATGCGGCGCGCGCGAGTCTGGCGAGTTTCCTCGCCGCCCTCGGCGCCGGCCGTGCCCGGCACGCGCGCGTCGCAGCCAAGCTCGACGGTCGGCATCGGCCGGACTACGCCGTGATCGACATCGCCGCCGCGCGCGCCTTCGGCATCCGCCCGATCGGGAGCGCGCCGTCCGCCCCGCCGTGAGGCCGGCGCAGCGCGCTGCGACGATGCGCGCTACGCCGCGCCGAAGCGCAGGGTGAAACACGCGCCGCCGAGCGCCGCCGAGCGCGTCACCGCGAGGCTGCCGCGATAGGCCTTGACCAGGCCTTGCACGATGGCGAGGCCGATGCCGTGACCCTGCACGCGCTCGTCGCCGCGCACGCCGCGTTGCAGCAGGTGCTCGACACGATCGGCCGGAATGCCGGGGCCGTCGTCCTCGACGACCAGCTCCAGCCCGGCACGGCGCGCATCGCGCCCGGGCAGCGGCCGCGCGCTCAGCAGCACGCGGCGCTGCGCCCACTTGAACGCGTTCTCCAGCAGATTGCCGAGCAGTTCCAGCAGATCGCCCTGCTCGCCGTAGAAGCGCGCGGCGGGATCGATCTCGAATTCGCAGAGGATGCGGCGCGCCGCGTATACTTTTTCCAGGCTGGCGACGACCTCCTCGGCGCACGGCGCGATCGCGATCGGCGCGGCGAACGTGGTGTGGCCGGAGGTCGCCGCGCGCGACAACTGATAGGCGACGATCTCGTCCATGCGCCCGACCTGCTCGAGCACGGTCCAGCGCAGTTCCTCGGCGCCGGCGCCGGACTCGAGCTGGCTGCGCAACACCGCGAGCGGCGTCTTCAGGCTGTGGGCGAGATCGGCCAGGGTGTTGCGGTAGCGCGCCAGATGCTCGCGCTCGCCGTCGATGAATTCGTTGAGGCTGCCGGCGAGACCGGACAGCTCCCGCGGATAGTCGACGGACAGACGCTCGCGCTCGCCGCGCTCCACCCGCGCCAGATCCTCGGCCACCCGGCGCAGTGGGCGCAGGCTCCAGCGCAGCGTGGCCAGCAGCAGCGCCAGCAGCAGCACGCCGAGCCCGCCGAGATAGACGAACAGGCTGCGACGGAACACGTCGCGCTGCGCGTCGAGCTGGGCGGCATCCTCGGCGATGTGCAGGGTGAGGTCCACGCTGCCGCCGCGGTTCGGCACCTCGGCCTCGACGCCGATGCTATACAAGTATATTTTTCCAGACGGCGTGGCGAGCGGGCCGACGAACCGTTCCTCGCCGCGCCGCAGCGTCGTGTCGAACGGCAGTTCCTTGCCGAGCGCCGACGGCGAGCGCCAGCGGTCCACCCGGGTGCCGTCGATGTCGATCGGCCCGACCGCGCCGGCGTACAGGCCGCTGCCGGGACGATCGAACGGCCCCGGTCCGCTCTCCGGCGGCAGCCAGCGTTTCGAGCGGGCGACCTCGAAATTGGCGAGGTAGGTGTAGGCGTAGCCTTGCAGGCGATCGCGCAGGGCGCGGCGCAGGGTCTCGTAGATCGCCTGATCGAGCGCGACGCCGGTCAGACCGAGGAACGCCGCCAGCGCCAACCCCGCCGCCAGCAGCGAGCGCGCTTGCAGGGACAGCGGCCGGCGCGCCATCAGCGCGGCGCTCAGGCGTTCGACTTGGCGCCCGCGGATTCGCCGTCGTTGCGCGGAATGGCGAAGCGGTAGCCGCGGCCACGCACGGTTTCGATCGGTTTCAACGCGTTGTCCGGATCGAGCTTGCGCCGCAGGCGGCCGATGAACACCTCGAGCACGTTGGAGTCGCGGTCGAAATCCTGCTGGTAGATGTGCTCGGTCAGATCCGCCTTCGACACCAGTTCCCCGGCATGCAGCATCAGGTATTCGAGCACCTTGTATTCGTAGCTCGTCAGATCCACCGCCGCACCGTGCACGCTCACCGTCTGCGCGGTGGTGTCGAGCACGATCGGCCCGCACTCGAGGGTCGGCTTGGTCCAGCCGCTGGCGCGGCGCACCAGCGCGTTCAGGCGCGCCAGCAGCTCCTCGACGTGGAACGGCTTGACCAGATAATCGTCGGCGCCCTGCTTCAGGCCCTGCACCTTGTCCTGCCAGCTTCCGCGCGCGGTGAGAATCAGGATCGGACAGCGCTGCCCGGCGGCGCGCAGTTCCTGGATCAGCTCCATGCCGGATTTCTTCGGCAGGCCGAGATCGATGATGGCGACGTCGAACGGCACCTCGCGGCCGAGGTACAGACCCTCCTCGCCGTCCGCGGCCGTGTCCACCGCATAGCCTTCGCGTTGCAGCCGCGCCGCCAGCGTCTCGCGCAGCGGCGCCTCGTCTTCCACCAGCAGTATGCGCATGAGTCGATTCCTTCTTGTCGTTGCGGACACCACGCGACGGCGAACGTCCGGATCCCATCGCACAACCCCTCTCCCGGTGGGAGAGGGGTCCGTCGCATTTTTTCGACAGGTTCTAGTCTTCCTCCGCCGGCACCTCGATCACCTGCACGCGGCCGTCGCGGGTCAGCACCTTGATGCGATACACCGTGCGATTGCCGCTGCGCTTGGTCTCCGCCGACAGCACCTTGCCGTGCGTCTCGCGCTCCACCTTGGCGATCGCGTCCTGCAGCGTCAGGGTGTGCGCCGACGCGGCGCCGCCCGCAGCGAGCGCGAGACAGGCGGCGATCAGGAACCGGCGGCGTTGCATCGTGGCATCATACCTTGCGCGGCCGCGAATGGCGCGGCCCCTTCGGCCCCATCATCGCCGCGGCCGTTTAATTGCCGCTGAACTGGCGCTTCAATAGATCTCCGCCACACAGCAGCGCAGACTGCCGCCGGCCTTCTCGATCTCGTCGAGCGCGACGCGGCGCACGGCGAAACCCCAGTCGGCGAGCGCGCGCGTCTGCTCCGGCCGCAGGCTGGCGGCGGCGCGTTCGCTCATCCACACGGTATCGGCGGAGAGCGCGATGGCGTTGCCGGCGAACGCGGCCTTCTGCGCGGCATCGAGCCGGAGCACGCGCGGCGCGTAGACTTCGGCGATCGCCGCGGCCGCGACCGGGTCGGCGAAGCCGTCGGCGGCGAGCAGCGCGGCGCGTCCGGCGAGCAGCGCCAGCACCACGTTGGTGTGGTACTCGCCCGGCGCGAGCTCGAAGCAGAACGTGAGCGCGAGCCCGAACGCCTCGTGCATCGCCCGCGCGCCGGCGAGATCGCAGCGCTCGGACAGGCCGCAGAAGCCGATGCCGCGGGCGCGGTCGATGACGAGCGCGCCGGTCAGCTCGGCGACCACCGGCCGGGTGGACAAATCCACAATTTCATAATGCAGCAGATCGCGAAAGAATGCGCGGATGTCGCCGCGCGCGGCCTCGCGCCGGCGCACGCCGTGGCGCATCGCGCCGACGATCAGCCGTCCCGGCGCGGTGGCAAACACGTTGTTCGGGAACACCGCGTCCGGCGTGGCCGGATCGCCGGGGAACACCAGCGTCGGCAGACAGTCGCGCAGGGCCGCGGCGAGCGTGGCGTGTTCGGCGAGCGCGCGCAGCGCGTCGGTCGGTTCCGCGAGGCGCATGTAGCGGTTGTCGGTGGCCGATTCGGCGGCCAGCGCGAAACCGTGCGGCGCGACCAGCAGCGCGGCGCGCGGGGTCGCCGGCGCGCGCGGCGGAAAACGCTCCGCCGACCACGCGGCGAGAAAGTCGGCGGGACGGGTGACGATCACGGCGGCAACGTCGAGGATTATGCCGCGCGCCGCTCGTCCCGTCGCCCGGTCCGCGCGATCGCCTCCGCGATCACCTCGAAGCCCGCACCGGGACGGCGCATCTGTTCGCTCAGGTGACGGCGGAACGCACGCGCGCCGGGCTCGCCGAGATAGAGCCCGAGCACGTGGCGGGCGATGTGCGGCAAGGCGTCGCCGCGGCGCAGCCGTTCGACGAGGTAGGGCTCGAGCCGGCGCAGCACGTCCTCGCGCGTCGGCAGCGGCGTGCCGAACAGCGCCTGTTCGAGGCGGGCGAGCGTGTAGGGATCGTGGTACGCGGCGCGGCCGAGCATCACGCCGTCGACCTGCGCGAGATGGGCTTGCGCCGTGCCCGGATCGACGATACCGCCGTTGAGGACGATGGTGAGCTCCGGAAACTCGCGCTTCAGCCGGTATACACGCGGATAGTCGAGCGGCGGGATCTCGCGGTTCTCCTTGGGCGACAGACCCTGGAGCCAGGCCTTGCGCGCGTGGACGATGAGCACCCGGAGTCCCGCCGCGACCAGCGCGGCGACGAACGCGCTGAGATCGGCCTCGCCGTCCTGCTCGTCCACGCCGATCCGGCACTTGACCGTGACCGGCACCGCCACCGCGTCCTGCATCGCCCGCACGCAGTCGGCGACGAGCGCCGGTTCGCGCATCAGGCAGGCGCCGAAGCGGCCGGACTGCACGCGGTCCGACGGACAGCCGACGTTGAGGTTGATCTCGTCGTAGCCCATCTCGGCGCCGATGCGCGCCGCGGCGGCGAGCTCGGCGGGTTCGGCGCCGCCCAGTTGCAGCGCAACCGGATGTTCGGCCGGATCGAAGCCGAGCAGCCGCGCGCGATCGCCGTGCCGCACCGCCGCGCTCGTCACCATCTCGGTATACAACCGCGCGTGCGGCGCCAGCAGCCGATGGAAGTACCGGCAGTGCCGGTCGGTCCAGTCCATCATCGGGGCGACGCAGAAGCGCCACGGCCGGAGTTTTTCCGCTCCGCCCGCACGTTCAGGCGCTGTTTGCCGCTCGATCATTGCCGAACTTCCCGCCGATTCGCGTCCGTTCCCGCGAACATGGCCGTGCGACCGTATCGATGGCGTGCCGCTCAAGGTCCGAAGCCGTCCGCGAAAATGTAATCGTGCACGATGGTGCCGGTCGCCGGGCTGCCGGTGAAGTTCACCTGGTATTGCGAGTTCAACAGCACCGAGACCGTGCCAGCGTTGTTGTTTGCGACGACGAGATCGGGTTTGCCATCGCCGTTGACGTCGGCGGTAGCGACGGAGACCGGAAACGAGCCGACGGCCGCCGTCTGCTGCAAGAAGAAACTCGGCGTGTTCGACCCGGGTGCCGTGTTGTTGAGCAGCACGGAAACCGTGTTGTCGTTCGCATTCGCCGTGATGACGTCGGGTCGGCCGTCGCCGTTGACGTCGGCGATCGCCACAAAGCGCGGGCCCGTGCCGACGGCGAACGTCTGAGCCGTCGTGAAGCTCGCCGTGCTCGCGCCAGAGGACGTCGTGTTCAACAGCACCAAAACCGCATTGCTGCCCCCGCTCGCGACAACGAGATCAGGCCTTCCGTCGCCGTTGACGTCAACGGCGGCAACCGATTGCGGTGCGCCCGCGGTGAACGTCTGCTGCGCCGCGAAACTTGGCGCGCTGGCGCCGGGCGCTGCCGTGTTGAACAGTACCGAAACTGTTCCACTGGTGCCGTTCGCCACAACAAGGTCAGGCATGCCATCGCCGTTGACGTCGGCCACGGCGACGCCGGTCGGACCGCTGCCCGTAGCGAACGCGACCTGCGCCGCGAAACTCGGCGTCGCGGATCCCGGCGACGTCGTGTTCAGCAGGACGGAAATGGAATTGCTGACGGTGTTCACCGCAATCAGATCGGGCTTGCCGTCGCCGTTTACGTCGGCGACCGCAACGGCCTGCGGACCCGTACCCACGGTGAACGTCTGCGCAGCGGCAAAACTCAAGGTGCCGGCCCCCATTGCCGTGGTGTTGAGGAACACTGACAGCGTACCGCTACCGCGATTGGCGACGATCACGTCGAGTTTGCCGTCGCCGTTGACGTCCCCGACAGCGACGCCATACGGAAGCGTGCCGGTGGCAAATGTCTGCGGCGCGGCGAACGTAGTAGTCGTCGCGCCGAATGCCGTCGTGTCGAGCAGCACCGAGAACGTGTTGTCGCTTGAATTCACCGTGATCACATCGGGCCGGCCATCCGCGTTGAGGTCGGCCGCGATGATCTTCTTCGGCTGGTTGCCCGTCGCGTACGTCTGTTGCGCGGCGAAACTCGATGCACCGGAGCCGCGCACGGCGGTGTTCCGCAGCACCGAAATCGTGTTGTCGTTGCGGTTGTTCGCGACCACGTCGGGTTTGCCGTCGCCGTTGAGATCGGCCACGCCGATGCCGGCGACCTGGTTGCCCACGGCAAAGGGTACCGCCGCCTCGAAACTCACCGGGCTCGCGCCCGGCGTCGTCGTGTTGAACAACACCGCAACCGCGTTGCCGGTTCCGTATCCAACGACGAGGTCGAGCCGGCCGTCGCCGTTCAGGTCGGCCGCGGCGAGCGCGCCGGGTTGCGTACCGATGTCGAACGCCTGCGGCGCCGCAAAGCTCGGCGTGCCGGCACCTGCGCTCGTATTGATGAGCACCGCGACCGTGGTGCCGGGCGGGGGGTTACCGACGTCCGAGACGACGATGTCGGGTTTGCCGTCGCCGTTCATGTCGGCGGCGATGACGCGCTGCGGTCCCGCGCCCGTCGCGAAGGTTTGTGAGGCCGCGAAACTTGCCGTCGCCGCTCCTGACGCCGTCGTGTTCAACAGCACGGCGACGACGTTGTTCACGATGTACGTCACAATGAGGTCCGGCTTGCCGTCGCCGTCGACATCGGCGACCGCGACATCCGGGGAGAATTGACCATCGGTCGCAATCGGCTGTTGCGCGGCGAAACTCGGCGTACTCGCGCCCGACGCCATCGTGTTGAGGAGCACCGAGACATCGGTTTCGTTACTGTTGCCGATGACAAGGTCCGGCTTGCCGTCGCCGTTGATGTCCGCGACGGTCACCGACATCGGCAAATTGCCGCTCGCGAACGTCTGTGGCGCCGCGAACGTCGCGGTGCTTGCGCCTGCGGGCGTCGTGTTCAAGAACACCGAGACATCGTTATCGAGAAAATTCACGACGACGATGTCGGGTTTGCCGTCGCCATTCAGATCCGTCGCAGCAACCCAGGTCGGCTCTCTGCCGACGCTGAACGTCTGCTGCGTGAAAGTCTGCGTCGCGGCGCCGGGAGCCGTGGTGTTCAGCAGTACCGAAATGCTGTTGCTGCCTTCGTTCGGCACGATGACGTCGACCTTGCCGTCGCCGTTCAAGTCGGCGAACGCGACCGCGTTCCATGGACCTGTGCCGACCGCGAAGGTCTGCTGGGCCGCAAAGTTCGGCCCACCCGTCGGTAGCGGCGTGGTGTTCAGCAGTGCCGATACGGTGTTGTCGCCGCTGTTCGCCACGAGCAAATCCAGCTTGCCGTCGCCGTTGATGTCGGCGGCGATGACCGCCCCCGGTTGCATGCCGGCGCCAAACGACGTTCCCGCAGCGAAACTCGGCATCGTGGCACCCGGCGCGGTCGTGTTCAGCAGCACCGACAGCGTGTTCGAATTCTGGTTCGCGACGATCAAGTCCGGTTTGCCGTCGCCGTTCACATCCGCGCTCGTCACGGAACTCGGAGCATTGCCGGCGGCGAAGGTCTGTTGCCCGCTGAAAGTCGCGCTGGACGCTCCCGGCGCGGTCGTGTTGACTAGCACCGAGACACTGCCACTGCTGGCATCGGCGACAATCACGTCCGGCCGGCCGTCGCCATTGAGATCGGCCGCGCTGACCGAGCTCGGTGCGCTGCCCGTGGCGAATGTCTGCTGTGCCGCGAAGCTCGGCGTTGCCGCTCCGGGCGCCGTCGTGTTGAGCAGCACGGACACCGTGTTGTCGAGACGGTTCGCCACGATCAGGTCCGGTTTGCCGTCGCCATTGACGTCGGCAGCGGCGACCGAACGCGGCAGACTGCCCGCGGCAAAATCCTGATGTGCGGCGAAGCTCAGCGTGGCCGAGCCCGGCGTCGTCGTGTTGAGCAATACCGATACACCGTTTCCGTTCGCGTTCGCCGTGACAAGGTCCGCAAGGCCGTCGCCATTGATATCCGCCGTTGCGACGAAAACGGGCCCGGCGCCGGTGGCGAACGTTTGTTGTGCCGCGAAGCTCGGCGTCGTCGCCCCCGGCGCCGTCGTGTTGAGCAGCACGGAGACCGTGTTGTCCGCCTGGTTCGCGACGATCACGTCCGGTTTGCCGTCGCCGTTCAGATCGACGGCGGTCACGTACACGGGACTGCTGCCGGCGGTGAACGTCGTCTGCGCCGAAAAACTCGGCGTCGTCGCGCCGGGGGCCGTCGTGTTGAGCAGCACGGAAATCTTGTTGTCCGAGAGATTCGCGACGATCAGATCGAGCGTGCCGTCGCCGTTGAGGTCGGCCGCAGTCACCGATGTCGGCACAGCGCCCGTGCCGAACGTCGTCTGCGTCCCGAAGCTCGCGTTCGGACCGATGCCAAAAGCGTGGTCGAGCACGACTTGAAAATTCACGCTCCCGCTGCTGCCCGTGTTCGCAGTCAACGTCACCGGAATCGACGCGCCGGTCGTCCCCGGGGGAACGGCAATCCAACTCGCGGCCGCCGCATAGTCGGTGCCGGCCAACGCGGTGCCGTCCACGGTGTGATAGTCGAGCACGGCCTGATAGGAGAGATCGGGCGTCGCGCGCGTCACCGGAAACAACATGGTCACGGGCGATTTGCTCGTACCCTTGGCGGTATTGGCTGCCGTCAGGGTCGCCGTGTCCGCCAGAGCGGACGACGCGACACCGAGAGCAACCGCCGCCAGCCATGCCAAGCGTCGACGCGAGCGTGCAATCTCCACGGCGTTCTCCAAGGTATTCGGGATTCGGCAGGCGCCCTGAGCGGTCGTCGAAGGAGTGCGCTCCGGCACTCGACTCGCACCATCCTCGGCGCTCGCGCTTCGGTCCGTGTCGCCCGTTCGCACCCGCTCTTGCGAGCGCCGTCTCACGTCGCCAGCCGAAGCCGCAGTGTACGCGCTCGCCGCGGCGAAGGCGACCGCGCGAGCCGTCGAGCGCAGCAGATTTTGAGACGGGTTCTACGTAGTGCCACGTATGCGTGCGCGCACGTATTACTTCGCCGGGGTGCGCTTCCTAGACTGCCGCGTCGTGGAAGACACCCAGCCATCGCGCAACACCGCCTCCTCTCCCGACCGGCGCCGGCACCTCTGCCACGGGCTCGTCGCGCTGTTCCTGCTGGCCGCGTTCGTGGTCCTGCCGGAAAGCCGCGCGGCCGGCACCTCGGTGGCGATTTCGCTGTCGCCGGAAACCGTGGCGCTGATCCGCGAATGGCGGGCGGCGCACGGCCTGCCGGTCGATGCCGAAGCGAAGGCGCCGACGATGGTCGCCGACAGCCGCGGCGCGGTCGCCAAGGCGCTGCGTCTGGCCGGCGTGGACGGACTGCCGCCGGACCAGGTACGCGTGGCCGCGACGCACGAGCGTCGCCACTGGCGCGTGAACATCCATGTCGAGGACGCGAATCAACCCGACGATTACGTCGTCGAGGTGGCCGATGCGGTGGCGGCGGCCTATCGCCCGGAGGGTGCTCGATGAGCGGCTGAACGCCGTACTGGCAGCCGCTGGCGTTCGTCTCCGAATTCGATGAGACGCCAAAACCCGACCGGCGCCATCATCCTGTCGATCACCTGAGGGGCGCGAAGCTTGACTGCGTCTCGCGGTCTGGCATCCTTCTTGCTCTGACGATAGCGACGCTCGGAGTTGCAACGAGCGCGATTTCATCGTCAGTCCACGAGAGGGTTCCGTCATGTCTACCAGGTTCACGAAGGGCTGCGGGCGCATCGGCGCCTCGCTGCTGCTCGCCGGCGCGGCGCTGTTCGGCAGCACCACGGCCAGCGCGCAGAATGCGGTGGTCGATCTCAACGTCACGCTCAGCCCGATCACCATCCTGTACTACTTCTCCACCGTCAACGTGAACGTGTCGTCGGCCGCCATGGCCGGCATGCTGTGCGGCACGGGCACGCCGAGCGCCATCTACAACACCTCGGCGGCGAACTGCGATGTCGGCGCGACCGGCTCGCTCGCCGCGACGGGCGGCGCGGGCGGCCTGACCGCCAACGGCAACATCGGCACCTCGCCGGGCGGCTTCAACGTCGCCGCCGTGCCGCTCACCCTGCAGAACGTCTGGGCGGTACGCGCCATCGGCGGCAGTTCGCCCAATACCACCGTGTCGGTGGCCATCGGCGCCAGCAATACGCTGACCCTGAACGGCGCCGGCGGCGCGCAGAAGATCGTGATCAGCAATCCGACCGTGTCCACCAGCCCGAACACCTCGGGCAACGGCACCACGGCGGTCACTTTTGCGGATCCCGGCCTGGTGAACGCGCAGCCGGGCAACGTCGGCCTGACGCTCGATCTCACCAACGCCACCACCTCCGGCGTCTACGAGACCAACGCCAGCGGTACCGGCGCCAGCAACTACACCCTGACGGTGAGCGGCACCTGAGCCGCACACGACCCGTGCCCGGGAGCCGCCGGCCGTGTCGCTGTCCGCGCTATTGCCGCTCGCGGTCGCGATCAGCCTGGCGGGCTCGCCGGGCGGGTCCCGCCTCGCTTCCGGAATCCCACTGACCCGCGCGCCCCTGCCCTGGGGCGCCGCGGTCATGGAGACGCTGCAACGCAGCGTGCAACTCCAGCCGATCCGCGTCGAAGACCTCGCCGGCGCGGCGAGCGTGGCGAGCGGCGCGGCCAGCGCGACCGCGGTCGCGCCCGCGCGCGCCCAGCTCGCGGCGACCTACGCCACCCCGGCACGCGCCACCGTGCCGTACATCCAGCGCGATCTCGGCCGGCTCTGGCGTCTGACCGTGCCGGCGTCCGCGCATGGCCCGACCCCGCGCGTGACTGCCACGGTCGAATCGCTGCGCGGCGAACCCGGTAAACTGTCGCTGGTCGGCCACGAGGAAATCTCGATTCCGGTGCTGCTGCTGGAGAACGCGCCGGTCGTGCGCGCCGACACCAACGGCACGACCGTGCTCGAAGGCGGCTTCGCACTGCAGATTCCGAGCAGCGCGCTCGAACGCGCCGGCAGCTACGGCGGCCGGCTGGTGCTGCGGACGGAGGGCTACTGAATGGGTCGGCGCATCGCGTGGTGGCTCGGCGCCTGGCTGATCGCCGCGAGCGCGCACGCCCAGGTCGGCTTCAGCCCGCAGTACTACGATCTGCCGCTCGACGAGGCGCAGAAGACGCACGCCTTCCGCCTGTTCAACTTCAGCAAGGAAGACAAGGTCGTGCGGGCGAGCGTGGTCAACTGGGACTTCGACGCGCACGGCGAGATCCGCCTGCTGCCGACCACCGACACCTCGCTCGATCAATGGGTGGTGGTCAATCCGGTCGAGTTCACCATCCCGGCCGGACAGACCCAGGCCGTGCGTTTCTCGGTGCGCCCGGCGGTGGACCTTCCGCCCGGCGAGCACCGCGCCATGCTGATCTTCGACGAAGTGCCGCAGCCGCAGCCGGCGGCGGACCCGAACGCCTCCGGCCGGCAGACGGCGCTGCGTGCGCGGTTCCAGTTCCGCAGCGCGATCTATTGCCAGGTGGGCAAGCCGGTGCGCACCGCCGATCTCGCGCGCGCCGAGGCCGACGCCAAGGGCCTGCATCTGCGTCTCGCCGCGACCGGCACCGCCAACACCCGGTTCGACGGCCAGTACCAGGTGTGGCACCGCGAGCGCTTCCCCGGTCTCGACCACGTCACCTTGCTCGGCAACCTGGCCGATCCCAAGCACGTCTTGCCGGACGGCGTGGTTGCGGCCGGCGGCCTGCCCGGACAGCCGGTGCTGCCCGGCGGCAGCCGCGATTACGAGGTGACGTTCGAAAAGCCGCTCGCGCCCGGCGCCTATGTGATCGCGCTGCTCGGCAATCTCGGCGATGAGAAGCTGTCGCGTCAGATCGCGCTCGCCGTGCCGGCGCGCTGAGCGGCCGCGCAGGCATGCCGGCGCCCCTCCTGCCGCGCGCGGTGCGCGCGTGCCGCCGCCGTGAGCCGCCGATGGACCCGGCGCGCGCCTCTCCGAACCGCATCGCGTGGCGTCTCGCGGCGGCCGCGGCGCTCGGACTCGTCGCGCTCTGCGCCGCCGCGCCCGCGAAGAATCTCGACGGACCGGACGTGCCCGCCTACCGCGAGGCGCAGAATGCCACCTCCGCGGGGTCGGCGCGGTTGCTGCTCGCGGCGCTCATCATCGACGGCCGCGAGAGCGAGCGCAGCGTGGCGCTGCGTCGCGGCGCCGGCGATGCCGAGTACGGCGTGTCGCTGGAAACGCTCGGCGCGGCGCTCGACATCATCGTCGCCGCGCGCGCCGACGGCAGCTTCGGCATCGAAACGCCGCTCGGCCACACCGAGTTCGCGCGCAGCGAAGTGACCGCGGATCGCGGCGGCAACTTCGTGCCGCTGTCGGCGGCGGCGAAGAAGCTCGGCTGTCGGATGCGCTTCGACGAGGCCGAATTCGCGCTCGTCGTCGATACGCCGTGGCGCGACCTGCGCGCGCAACCGCTGACCCGGGCGGCGGCGGTGCCGATCGACGTGCCGGCGCCGCGCGTGAGCCTGTCGCGCTGGCGCAGCGAAGTCACCGCGCAACGCGTGGACGGCGGCAATGTCTCGCGCTCGGCGATCACCGATCTCTCCGGCGCGCTCGGCCCGGGCTATTGGCAGGCGCAGATCCTCAACGGCTTCGGCAACCGGCCGATCATCAACGAGCTGGTCTGGGTGCTGGACGCCGGACGCGCGCGCTGGCTGCTCGGCCAGCAGCGCGTGGCGATCAATCCGCTGCTGCCGGGCTTCGATCTGACCGGCGCGCAGATGGCCTACACCAACGCGCCGGAGTATCTCTATGCGCAGGCGCCGTTGAGCGGCCAGCTCGTGCCGTATGCGGCGAGTCCCCTGACCGTGATCCGCGGCGAGGGGCCGCCGGGAGGCGTGGCCGAACTGCGCCTCGCCGGCCAGGTATTGCAGCGTCAGACCATCGGCCTCGACGGCCACTACGAATTCCGCAACGTGCCGGCGGCGCCGGGCGATACCGTGCGCCTGGAGGTGGCGGTCTACGAATTCCGCGACGTCGATGTGCCCACCCGCGTCGATCGGGTCTATTCGCAGGCGAGCAATCTGCAATTGCCGGAGGGCACCTGGCTCAGTTTCGCCGGCGCGGGCGCGAACGGGCGCCGCCTCGACCCGACCGATCACAGCGGCGGCAGCGGCGGCTTCTATCAGTTCCGCTACGGCGTGTCCTCGGCGCTGACCGTGGATCTGGCCGCCGAAGGCATCGCCGGGCACGGCTACGGCAGCGCCGGCGCGGCGGCGAGTCTCGGTCCGCTCGGCACCGTCGCGTTGTACGGCGCGCGCAATTCGAGCGGCGCGGGCGCCTGGGAACTGCTCGGCGACGGCCAGCGCGACGCATGGTTCTGGCACGCCAACGTGCAGCACTTCGACGCCGGCTTCGCGCGCAGCGAAACCGGCCTCACCGAGACCGCGCCGCTGGCGAGCGATTCGAGCTACCTCGAAGCCGGGCGCAGCTTCGGCGCGACCGCGCGGCTGTCGGTGGTGCACGGTTCGCTGACCGATCCGGTCAACGGCAACATCGAATACACCGCGCTCGCGGCGGACTGGCGCCCGCTGCCTTCGCTCAGCCTGAGCGCGCGACCGGACTATCGCGGCGATTACTCCTATTCGGCGAGCTGGTACCCGATGCCGAAGACGCATCTGTCCCTGACCCGCTACATCGACCGCACCGAGGGCGCGGCGGAATACGACGTCAACGACGACTATCGGCTGATGGCCACCGCCCTGCACCAGAGCGGCTTCGGCAGCCGCGGCGGCCTGTTCCTGTCGCGCACCGCGTTCGGCCGCCATCGGTTGAGCTGGACCGTCGGCGCGCTCGGCGCCAACGGCGGCGCCGGCTATTTCCTCGAAGGCGCGCTGGAGCTCCGGCCCGGCCTCACCGCGCGGCTCGACGTGCTCGACGATCCGCTGCTGCGTCACACCGGCGCCGGCGGCACCACGGTCACGCTCGACGTGGTCGCCGATTTCGCCGTGACCGGCGCCGGGCTCGCGCGCGGCGGCTACAGCTTCGCGCTGCGGCCGGTCGGCGGCATTTCCGGCGCGCTGCTCGGCGAGCTGCCGCGCGGCATCGGTCGCGACGCGCTGGCGCACGTCGGCGTCAGCGTGAACGGCCAGGTGCGCACGGAAACCGACGAATCGGGCCATTTCTACATCGACGAGCTCAAGCCGGGGGTGTATCGCGTCAGCCTCGATCCCGACCGCCTGCCGATCGAGCTGTCCGGTTCGGAAGTGAGCCGCAACGTCGAGGTGCGCGCCGGCGCCACCACGCGCGCGGATTTTCATCTGGAACTGCGCCTCGGCTGCGGCGGCCGCGTGTTGGGTTACGGCGATCCGGAGCAGCTCGCGGTCGCGGCCCTCGATGGCGCGGGCAAGGCCATCGCCCAGGTCGGCGTCAGCCGCAACGGCTTTTTCCGCATCGACGGCCTCAAACCCGGCCGCTACCGGCTGGAACTGCGCAAGGCCGCCACTGGTGCGGCAATTGCATCGCAAGACGTGGAAATCGCCGATCGGTTCGTCTTCGGTCGGAATTTCGTTGCCGCTCACCCGGCGGCCGAGGGCGCCGGACATGAACAACCGCGATAATCGCCGCAACGAGGGGTTCCGTCCCATGCGCGCAACACGCTGGCTGAAGGCGGGTGCGTTCGCCGCGCTCGCGGCGAGCGGGCTCGCGCACGCGCAGTTCACCAACGGCAGCTTCGAGAACGGCAATCTCAGCGGCTGGACGCTGGGCGGTCAGAATCACGCTGCGGCCGTGCAATCGTCGAACTTCAATCCGGGTCCGGTCACGGCACCCGACGGTAACTGGTTCGCCGCGCTTTCCACCGGCCCGGGCAGCCTCTCCGGCACGACCTACAACATCGACGGCAACGGCACCAACGACTTCGACATGACCTCGCTGTCGCAGACGGTGAGCTACGCCTCGGCCACGGGCCAGGCGATGCTGCTGTTCGATTGGGTGTTCGCCACCAGCGAACAGGACCAGCCCGACCAGTACGACGACGTATTCGACGTGCAGACCACGGTCGGCGCCACCACGACCAGGGTGCTCACCGGCAGCTCCTGCAAGAACAACGGCAGCAGTTTCTCGCCGTATCCGAACACCCCGTGCCAACCGAGCACCGTGGTCAACTGGACCATCACCGGCGCCGCGCCGATCACCAACACCAGCCTGCGCTACGGCGTCGGCCAGTGGCAGCACGCCTGCGTGGCGATTCCGGGTCTCGTCGCCGGCAACAACACCGTCACCGTCACCTTCCGTGTCGCCGACCAGTCGGACAACCAGTACGACAGCGCGCTGCTGATCGACCACGTGCGCATCGACACCGATTGCAGCTTCGGCGGGCCGACGCTGCAGCAGATCACCAATTCGAGCGGCAGCTATTGCCAGTACAAGAACGGCATCGTCTGCACGCCGATCGACAACGGCCCGGCGCTCAGCACCGACAACACCGGCACCGCGTTCGCCTTCGCCTCGACCGGGAACTACACCGGCGACAATCCGAACGCCTTGCAACAGGTGTTCGTGTTCGACGGCAGCTACACGCGCGTCACCGGCCTCACCATCGGCTTCGGCGGCAGCGTGCAAGGAGTGAGCCTGTCCGGCCCGACCGTCGGTGCGCTGCACGGCCGCTACGTCGCGATCGCGGCGAGCCTGAACGCGAGCGCCTCGCAGCAGATCTACCGCTGGGATCGGCAGACGAGCACGCTGACGCAGGTCACCAACACCACCGGCTGCGCGAACAAGAATCCGACGATCAGCAGCGACGGCAATCGCATCGCCTGGGAGACGACCTGCAGCACGTACACCGGTCAGGGCACGACGCAGAAGATCGTCTACAGCAACTTCACCACCTCCTGGTCGGCGCCGGTGAATTTCATGTCGGCGGGCACGCCGGCCGCGAGTTGCCAGGGTTTCGAGCCGCATCTGAGCCGCGGCGACACCGGCAACTTCATCGCGCTGCGCTCGAACTGCAACCTGACCAGCGCCGCGCCGGTGGCGACCAACGGCGACATCTTCCGCTACAACATCTCCGGCAATTCCTGGACGCGCATCACCACCGCGACCAATGCCGCGACCTTGAACCTCAGCCCGTCGATCGACGCCGCCACGGGCGCGAATGCCGGGCGCTACCTCTATTTCATCTCCGACGGCAACTACTTCAACATCGCCAACGATACCGCGGTCGAGATCTACCGCTACGACGTCAATACCTCCACCCTCAAACAGGTAACGAATGCCGGATCGACCGGCACGTACATCGGCGTGAATCAGGCGGCGGACGGCAGCGGCGCGCTGTTCGCCTACCAGTTCATCAATGGCTCGACCGGCCAAATCGAAATCGGCACCGGCAACTTCAACGGCACCACGGCCCCGCTCAAGCTCGGCGCCAGCATGGGCTTGTCGCTCGGCGCCGACGTCGGCGTGGATGCCAGCGGCGTACCGACCGTGGTGTTCCTGTCGAACGACGACCTCAAGGCGCAGAACGCCGACGGCAACACCGAAATCTACAGCGCGAGGACGCCATGAACCCGGTTGCGCGCCGAGCTTTCATCACGTTCCTGCTCGCCGCACCGTTGTGCGCGACCGCGCAATCGCGCAGCGCGAGCACGTTCGACGTCTACGGCTATCAAGCCTATGACTCGATAGGAAACGGCAGCCGCACACTCGCGCCGGGGATGGCGGTTTGCCTGTTCGACCCGCGCTACCCGCCACAATCGCCGGGCGCGCCGTGCAGCTACAACTATGTCGATGCGACTGGCGGCACGGCACTTGTGCTGGTTCCCGCCTCCGGCACGGCGCCGGCCAACGACGACGGAGGCACCGTGGTAACGCTTGCGGCGTCATTCGAATTTTACGGCGTGAGCGCGAATTCCCTCGTGGCATCGAGCAATGGCTATCTTGCCCTACCTGCCGATGCGAGCAGCGAAGACGGCGGCGATTTCAGCCAGGACTGTCCGTTGCCGGCGATCGCGGACAACCCGATGGCGACGCAAGCACGCATCTACGCCTACCACGCCGATCTCGATGGCGGCCCCAACGGTGGCAACATGTACGAGAATTACTACCCGAGCTGCCCGCGCGCGAGCGAATCCGGATCGAGCGAGGCGTGTACCGTGGTCCAGTGGCAGAACTGGGCACGGCGCGGCAAGCCGGGCACACTGAACATGGAAGCCGTGCTGTATCACACCTCGTTCGAGATCGTGTTGCAGTACCAGACTCTCGACGCCAGCGCAGGTGTCGGCGTGACGGTCGGGACCCAGAGCAACAATGCCACCTCCGGCAATGCCTACCGCTGCGGCATCACCGACCGGCTCTTCGCCAACGGCTTCGAGCCGTGATGCTCGTGCGAGCGGCGCGCGGCCGTGTCGCGCTCCGCCGATCCATCGAACCATTCTGGCACCGACGTTCCGCCTTACGCCCCGCCCCCGCGCCGCGCCGCGAGGACGGCGCCGACCTCGCGCAGCGACAGCCCGCGTGCATGGAGCAGTACGGCGAGGTGGTAGACCAGATCGGCCGCCTCGTCGGCGAGCGCGGTGGCCTCGCCGGTGACCGCGGCGAGCGCGACTTCGACGCCTTCCTCGCCGACTTTCTGGGCGATGCGGGCGAGGCCGCTTTCGAGCAGTTTCGTGGTGTAGCTCTGCGGCGGGCGCTCGGCGCTGCGTCGCGCGACGATGGCGTCGAGCTCGGCGAATTCGCTCGTCGGCGCCGCGTCGAAGCAACTCGGCGTGCCGCGATGGCAGGTCGGGCCGTGCGGCCGCGCGCGCACCAGCAAGGCGTCGCCGTCGCAATCGGCGACGATGGCGACGAGCTCGAGGACGTGACCGGAGCTCTCGCCCTTGGTCCACAGGCGCTGCTTGCTGCGGCTGTAGAACGTCACCCGGCCGCTGGCGAGCGTGGCCGCGAGCGCGGCGCGATCCATGTAGCCCAGCATCAGCACGCGCAGCGTGTCGGCATCTTGCACCACCGCGGGCAACAAGCCGTTTTGCTTGTCCCAGGCGAGCGCCTCGACGGCGAACGCGACGGACGGGATTGACTCAGACATCACGCACCTCGATCCCCTGCGCACGCAACTCGGCCTTCAAGGCCGGGATCGCGACTGCACCGGTGTGGAACACGCTGGCGGCGAGCGCGCCATCGACGTCGGCCTCGCGGAACGCCGCGGCGAAGTGTTCGATCGCGCCGGCGCCGCCGGAGGCGATCAGCGGCACCGCGCACACCGCGCGCACGGCGCGCAATTGCGGGAGATCGTAGCCGGCGCGCACGCCGTCGCGATCCATGCAGTTGAGCACGATTTCGCCCGCACCGAGCATCTGCGCCTCGCGCACCCAGTCGAGCGTGCGGCGCGGCAGCGCGCGCATCGTCGCCGGATCGCCGCTGTGACTCACCACCCGCCACTCGCCGTCGTCGTCGCGCCGGCTGTCGATGCCGACCACCACGCACTGCACGCCGAACGCCTCGGCGAGTTCGCCGATCAGCGCCGGACGCAGCAGCGCCGGGGTGTTCACCGAGATCTTGTCGGCGCCGCTCGCCAGCACGCGGCGTGCGTCCTCGACGCTGGCGATGCCGCCGGCGACGCAGAACGGGATATCGAGCACCGCGGCGACGCGCTCGACCCAGGCGCGCTCGACGGTGCGCCCGGCCGGACTCGCGCCGATGTCGTAGAACACCAGCTCGTCGGCGCCGTCGTCGCGATAGCGCACGGCGAGCTCGAGGATCGCGCCGGCATCGACGTGATCGCGGAAGCGCACACCTTTGACCACGCGGCCGTCGCGCACGTCGAGGCAGGGAATGATGCGCCGGCTCAGCATGCAAGCGCCTCCGCGAGGCTCAGCGCGCCGTCGAGCAGGCTGGTGCCGACGATCGCGCCGGCGCAGCCGAGCGCGCGCACCGCGGCGAGATCGGCCGTGTGGCGCACGCCGCCGGACGCCTGCAACGCCAGCGCCGGATGGCGCGCGCGGAGCGCCGCGTACAGCGCGAGATTCGGCCCGGCCCGCATGCCGTCGCGGGCGATGTCGGTGCACAGCACGTGGCGCGCGCCGGCCTGCGCGTAGCGTGCCAGCAGGTCGAACAGCTCGGCGGCGGCGTCCTCGGTCCAGCCGTGCACCGGCAGCCGCCACACGCCCTGCACCGCGCGCGTGTCGAACGCGAACGTCAGGCGCTCGGCGCCGAAACGGGCGAGCCAGTCCAGCGCGCGGTCCGGCGCACGCACCGCGAGCGAGCCCACCACCACCCGCGCGGCGCCGGCCTCGAGCAGGCGCGCGACATCGTCCGCGTCGCGCACGCCGCCGCCGGTCTGCACCGTAAGCTCGCTCACGGTGACGATCCGTCGCAGCAGCGCCTCGAGCCCGTAGCCGCCGCGGCGCGCGCCGTCCAGATCGACCAGGTGCAACCACCGCGCGCCGGCCTCGGCGTAGCGTTGCGCCAGCGCAAGCGGATCGGCGGCATAGCGCGTCTCGCGCGCGTAGTCGCCCTGGCGCAAGCGCACCGCGCCGCCGCCGCGCACGTCGATCGCGGGATAGACGACGAAGCTCATGTCGGTTGCCAGGCCAGAAAATTGCTGAGCAGCCGCGCGCCGGCCGCGCCCGATCGTTCCGGATGGAATTGCACGCCGGCGACATTGCCGCGCACGACGAGCGCGCAATGGCGCGCGCCGTAGTCGACGCTGGCGACGCAGTCCGCGCGCTCCGCCGCGGCGGCGTAGCCGTGCACGAAGTACATGCGCGTGCCGTCGCCGAGGCCGTCGAGCAAGGGCGAATCGCGCTCGCGCCGCAATCGGTTCCAGCCCATGTGCGGCAGCCGCAGACCCGGCGCCGCGACCATCCGCCGCACCGCGCCGGGCAGCAGGCCGAGGCCGGCGACGTCGCCTTCCTCGGAGCGCTCGAACAGCACCTGCATGCCGACGCAGATGCCGAGCAGCGGCGCCTGCAGCGTGCGCAGCACCTCCACCAGCCCGGCCTCGCGCAGCCGGCGCATGACCGGCGCCGCCGCCCCCACGCCCGGCAGCAGCACGCGCGCGGCGCGGCGGATGCGCTGCGCGTCAAGCGTGAGCGTCGCGGCGACGCCGAGCCGCGCCAGCGCGTTGCGCACCGAGCCGAGATTGGCGCCGCCGGAATCGACGATGACGACCTCGCTCACAGCACCCCCTTGCTGCTCGGCAGCGCATCGCCCTCGCGCCGGATCGCCTGACGCAGGGCGCGCGCGACGACCTTGAAACACGCCTCGATCTGGTGATGATCGTTGTCGCCGCGCACGCGAAGGTGCAGGGTGAGTCCCGCCGCGTCGCACAGCGAGCGGAAGAAATGCGGCACGAGCTCGGTCGGCAGATCGCCGACGCGTTCGCGCCGGAAGCTGCCGTCGAACACGAAGTACGCCCGCCCGGACAGATCCAGCGCGGCGCTCGCCAGCGCCTCGTCCATCGGCAGGGTGAAGCCGTAGCGGGCAATGCCGCGCTTGTCGCCGAGCGCCTGGCGGAGCGCCTGCCCCAGCGCCAGCGCGCTGTCCTCGACGCTGTGGTGCTCGTCGATGTGGGTGTCGCCGGCGCAGGCGAGGGTGAGCGCGAAGCCGCCGTGCACGGCGAGCTGCTCGAGCATGTGATCGAAGAAGCCGATGCCGGTGGCGATCGCCGGCGGCGCCGCGCGGTCGAGATCGAGCGTCACGTCGATGCGCGTCTCGCGCGTCTGCCGCCGCACTTCGGCCCGGCGCGGCGCATCGAGCAGGGCGTGGGCGATCTCGTCCCAGGTCCAGGCGCCGCCGAACTGCGGCGTGCGCAACTGGAACGCGCGCACGCCGAGGTTGGCGGCGAGGGCGACGTCGCTGTCGCGGTCGCCGACCACCGCCGAGCGCGCCCAGTCGATGCCGCGATCGCGCAGGTACGGCAGCAGCAGGCCGATGTTCGGCTTGCGCGTCGGCGCGTTCGCTTCTGGCAGGCTGGTGTCGATCAGCACGTCGCGGAACGTCACGCCCTGGCTCGCGAACACGTGCAGCATGAGCTCGTGCGGCCCGCGGAACGCCTCGTGCGGGAACGCCGGCGTGCCGAGACCGTCCTGGTTGCTCACCAGCACGAACTCGTAACCGGCGTCGCGCAGCCTAAGCAGCGCCGGCAGCGCGCCGGGCACGAAGCGCAGCTTCTCGTAGGCGTCGATCTGGAAATCCGCCGGCTCCTCGAGCAGCGTGCCATCGCGGTCGACGATCAGCAGCGGGGTCATGCGGCGGCCTGCAACGAAGTCAGCGCGGCGAGCACACGATCGTTCTGCGCCGGTGTGCCGATGCTGATGCGCAGGGCGTCGCCGAGTTGCGGCTGCGCGCGCTGGTCGCGCACGACGATGCCGGCCGCGGCGAGCGTGGCGAGCGCGGCGTCGGCATCGCCGAAGCGCACCAGCAGGAAATTGCCCTGCGACGGATAGACCCGGCGCACGGCCGGCAGCGCGGCGAGCGCGGCGGCCAGGCGCGCGCGTTCGCGCCGGACCAGGACGATGCGCTCGCACGTGGCGGCGAGCGCCGGCTCGTCGAGCGCGGCGAGCGCGAGCTCGGCGCACGGCGCCGGCACCGGGTACGGCGCCTGACAGCGTCGCAGCGCGGCGACGAGTTCGGCGTCGGCGATCACGCAGCCGATGCGCGCGGCGGCGAGCGCATGCGCCTTGGACAGGGTGCGCAACACGGCGAGATTGCGCACGCCGGCGACGTCCGGGGCGAGCGAGGGCGCGTCGGCGAATTCGATGTAGGCCTCGTCGACCACCACCAGGGCGCGGCCGGCGAGCCGGCGCGCCAGCGCGAGCACGGTCGCGCGCGGCGGCACGCCACCGGCGGGATTGCCCGGCGCGCACAGGAACACGAGCTTCGCCCCCGCCGCGAGCGCGCACGCGGCGACCGCGTCGGCATCGAGGCGGAAATCGCCGTCGCGCTCGCACAGCGGCACTTCGACGAGCCGCGCACCCTGCAAGCGCGCACACACCGCGTACATGCCGAACACCGGCGGCGCGACCAGCACCGCGTCGCGCTGCGGTGCGCACAGCGCGCGCACCAGGAGATCGATCGCCTCGTCGCTGCCGCGGCCGAGCAGCAGGCACTCCGGCGCGACACCGTAGAGTCGCGCCAGCGCCGCGCGCAGTGCCGCCGGTTGCGGCTCGGGGTAGCGTCGCGCCAGCGCGCGCGGATCCGCCACATTCGGCCAGGGCGATTCATTGGCGTTGAGCCAGATCTCGCCGACCGCACTCACGCTGCGCGCCGAGGCGTAGCCGGCGAAATCGCGCAGGTCTTCGCGGATCAGGGCGGCGATCGGGTTCATGTCGCGGCCAGCCGCAGCGCGACCGCGCGCGCGTGCGCCTCCAAGCCTTCGGCGCGCGCCAGGGTCACCGCGCAGGGGCCGATCGCGGCGAGGCCGCGCCGGTCGACCGCCTGCACGCTGATCGCGGTCTGGAAACTGGCGACCGAAAGCCCGCTCGCCGCACGCGCGGCGCCGCCGGTCGGCAGCACGTGATTGGTGCCGCTGACGTAATCGCCGAGCGCCTCCGGCGCAAAGTCGCCGAGGAACACCGAGCCCGCCGCCGCGACGCGATCGAGCCAGCGGCGCGGCGTCTCGAGCGCGAGGATGAGATGCTCCGGCGCGTAGGTGTTGCTGATCGCGAACGCCTGCTCCAGCGTCTCGACCTCGATCGCGCGCGAGGCGGCGAGCGCGCGCCGGGCGATGTCGGCGCGCGGCAGGGTAGCGAGTTGGCGCGCGAGTTCCGCGTCCACCGCCTCGAGCAGCGCGGCCGAATCGCTCACCAGCAGCACCTGCGAATCGGCGCCGTGTTCGGCCTGCGACAGCAGGTCCGCGGCGACGAACGCGGGAGTGGCGCGCGCATCGGCGATCACCAGCACCTCCGAAGGGCCGGCGACGAGGTCGATCGCGGCGCCGGCGTGGTCCATCGCCACCTGGCGCTTGGCTTCGGTGACATAGGCGTTGCCCGGACCGAACAGCTTGTCGCACTTCGGCACGCTCGCGGTGCCGTAGGCCAGCGCCGCGATCGCCTGTGCACCGCCGAGCAGGAACACGCGCTCGATGCCGCACACGTGCGCGGCGTACAGCACCGCCGCGTCGGCGCGGCCGTCCGCACGCGGCGGCGTGCACAGCACCGTGTCGCGGCAGCCGGCCAGCCGCGCCGGCACGCCGAGCATCAGCGCCGTCGAGGGCAGCGGCGCGCTGCCCGCCGGCACGTACAGACCGACCCGGCCGATCGGCCGCAGGATGCGTTCGCAGCGCACGCCCTCGGCGGTGTCGATCGCGTAGGGTGCGAGCATGCCGGCGCGGTGATAGCGCTCGATGCGCGCCGCGGCATCCTCGATCGCCTCGCGCAACGCGCGCGGCAGACGCTCCGCGGCGCCGGCGATTTCCGCCGCGCTCACCACGAAGGTCGCCGGGGCGGCGCCGTCGAAGCGCGCCGCGAGCTCGCGCAGCGCCGCGTCGCCGCGCGCGCGCACGTCCGCCAGGATCGCCGCCACCGTTTCCTGCACCGCGGCGGCGACGGCCGCCGTCGGCCGCCGCAGCGCCGCCTCGCGCGCCGCCGCGTCGAGGTGCGACCACACCAACCGTTCGAGTACGCGCGTCATGCCAGCATCCGCTCTATCGGCAGCACCAGCAGACGGCTGGCGCCGGCGCGCTTGAGTTCCTCCAGCCGCTGCCAGGTGATCGCGCCGTGGCACAACGCCTGCACCGCGAGCTGATCGCTGCCGTCGATCGGGGTGAGGGTGGGCGCCTCGGCGTCCGGCAGCAGACGCAGCACGCCGGGCAGCGCCGCGCGCGCGGCCTGGCACAGCAGGAGCTTGCTGTCGCGGATGCGCAGCACCCCGTCGATGCGCCGGCGCAGCAGCTCCGCGAGCTCGGCGCGCGGCCCCTGGAACTCGGCGGCCGGCCCGGCCAGCACGGCTTCGCATTCGAGCAGCGTCTCCACCGGCCGCAGATGATTCGCCGCCAGCGTGGCACCGCTCGAGACCAGATCGCAGACGACCTCGGCCTGGCCGAGCCGCGGCGCGATCTCGACCGAGCCCGACAGATTCACGATCGTCGCCACGAGGCTGCGTTCGGCCAGCCAGCGTTCGAGCAGCCGCGGATAGCTAGTGGCGATGCGCAGGCCGGCGAGGCTCGCGACGCCGGTCCAGGCGCGCTCCTCCGGCACCGCCAGCATCAGCCGGCACTGGCCGAAGCCGAGCGCGACCAGTTCGCGGAACGGCGGCGCGCGATCTTGCGCCGCGCACTCGGCGCGCTGTTCGGCGAGCACGTTGCGGCCGACGATGCCGAGATCGCACACGCCCTCGGCGATCAGCCCCGGGATGTCGTCGTCGCGCACCAGCAGCAGGTCCACCGGCAGCGTCTCGCCGAAGCAGAACAGCCGATCGCGCGATTCGCGCCAGTCGAGGCCGCAGGCGCGCAGCAGCTCGCGCGCCGGATCGCTCAGGCGGCCGGATTTCTGGATGGCGATGCGCAGACGGTCGCGCGCCGCGGGTGCGGCAATCGGGCTCATGGCGGCGTTCCTCAATGCGCCGCGACGCGGCGGTGCAGACGGCGCAGCGCGGCGTCGTAGCCGCCGGCACCGCGCTCGAGCGTGCGCGCGACCCGGCCGATGGTGGTGACGCTGACCAGCGTGCGTTCGTGGATCTCGCGGTACGGCACGCCGGCGCGCAGCAGCGGCACGACTTTCCAGCGGTCGCTCAGCGCCTCGAGCTCGGCCGGCGTGCACAGATCCTCGAGAAAGGCGCGCACCTCGGCTGGCTTGTCGAGCGCGGCGAACGCGCGCGCCAGCCGCTCGAGGTCGGTCTCGATGGTGCGTTCCGGCAGTGGTTGTGGGCGTTGTTTCATCACAATAACGTATTAATGTGCTAATACGTTACACGCATCCGGCGGCGGCGTCAAATCGGCGCGCCGGCGCAGCCAGCGTATGCGCCGGCCGCGTCCGCGCCGGAGCGACACCGCACCGCACCCGCCTCAGCGCGCGGCCACGACCCGGTTGCGGCCCTTCGCCTTGGCCTTGTACAGCGCCTCGTCGGCCGCCTTCAGCACCTCGCCGGCGCTGCGTTTCTCGCCGTCGCGCAGGGCGAGCCCGATGCTGACCGTGACCTGCACCTCGCTCGCCACGGCGCGGCGCGTGGCCTGGCCGCGGCGCTTCGGCGGCGCCGAGCGGATGCGCACGCGCAGCGCCGCCACGCGCTGGCGCAGCGCCTCGCAGGCCTGCGGCGCCTCGCGGCAGCGGGCGCCGGTGAACAGCAGGCAGAATTCCTCGCCGCCGTAGCGGAACGCATGGCTGCCACGGCTGCGCCGCAGTTGCTGCGCCACCGCGGCGAGCACGCGGTCGCCGGCGTCGTGGCCGTGGCTGTCGTTGAACTGCTTGAAGTGATCGACGTCGACCATCGCGATCGCGAAGGGGCCGCCGAGGCGCGCGAGGGTTTCGTCGAGCGCGCGCCGGTTCGGCAGACCGGACAAGGCATCGACGAAGGCCATGCGATAGGAGGCATACAGCACGGCGACGAGTCCGCCGAGGCCGGTCAGCACGAAGGCCAGCCGCACGCTGTCCGGCCGCACCGTCGGCAACAGCGCCAGCCCGGCCACCGCCAGCACGATGCCGAGACCGGCTTCCATCGGCGCGCCGATCAGAATCCAGCGCAGCAGGCACAGCAGCGCGGCGGTGAAGGTCAGCGCCGCCGCCACCGCGCCGGCGCTCCACGGCAGCAGGCCGAGCGGCAGCGCCCCGCGCAGGCTCGGCCAGACGTGCGCCGGCGCGGCGAGGGTCAGCCAGACCGCGATCGACAGCAGCAGCAACAACACGAGATTGCGCGGCGCCAGCAGGCCGCGCTCCGGCAGCGCCGCCGCGGCCAGCAGCAGCCACGGCGCGAACATGCGCGCCGCCTCGGTGCCGCGTTCGCTCTGCTCCAGCGCCACCACGCCGGTGACGGCACAAGATGCCAGCGTCAGCACGATCAGCACCAGCACGGCGCGGTTGCGCCGGAAGCCGAGCGCCAGCAGCACGGCGACGGCGTTGAGCAGCGGCGCCACCAGCGGCGGCCAGAGACCGATCGCGAACCCGCCCATCGTGATCCTTGCCACCCGTGCCGAAATCGTCGCGCGCCATCGCGCACAGCCGATGTAGCATAGCCGAACGCGGCGCGCGCCTGCGTGCGCACGAACACGCTCCCGGAGGGCAGATCGGACCATGCGTCGGCAACCACCGCACCCGGGGGCGGCCCCGGTTTTCGCACGGCGCGCGCGTCTCGCCGGCTGCGCGACCGCACTGCTGCTCGCCGCCTGCCAGCACGCGCCGGAACCGCTGCTCGGCACGCTCGAATGGGACCGCATCGCCGTGCCGGCCGAGGTGTCCGAGCCGATCGTCGAGATCGGCGTGCGCGAGGGCGACGGCGTGGCGGAGGGCCAGATGCTGCTGCGGCTCGATGCGCGCCGCACGCAGGCGCAAGTGGATGCGGCGACCGCGGAGGTGCAGCGATTGAGCGCCGCGCTCGAGGAACTGCGCCACGGTGCGCGCGCGGAGACGATCGACGCGGCGCGCGCCGCGCTCGCCCGCGCCGAGACCCTGGCCGCGAACGCACGCCGCAGCCGCGACCGCGCGGCCGATCTGCGCCGGCAGGGCCTGGCCGCCCAGGCCGAGCTCGACAATGCCGAGACCGCGCTGCGTCAGGCGAACGCCGACGCCGACGCCGCCCGCGCGCGTCTCGCCGAGCTCACCCACGGCACCCGCCCGGAAGACCTCGCCCAGGGCGAGGCGGCGCTGGCACAGGCGCAGGCGAACCTCGCGCAGTGGCAGCTCACCCGCGAACGGCTCGACGTGCGCGCCCCGCGCGCCGGCCGCGTCGATGCGCTGCCGTTCAAGCTCGGCGACCGCCCGCCCGCCGGTGCGAGCGTGGTGAGCCTCCTGGTCGGCGAGGCGCCATATGCGCGCGTATTCGTGCCGGAGGCGCACCGCGCGGCGCTGCAACCGGGCACGCGCTTTCGCGTGCGCGTCGATGGCGTCGCGGCACCCTTCACCGCCACCCTCGCGCGCATCCGGAGCGAGGCGAGCTTCACGCCGTACTATGCGCTCGCCGGCGACGACGCCAGCCGTCTCGTCTATCGCGCCGAACTCGTGCTCGACGGCGCGGCCGCCCGGGCCCTGCCGGCCGGCGTCCCGTGCCAGGCCACGCCGCTCGCCGACGATGCCAAGTGAGTCCGCCCCGGCAATCGTCGCGCGCGGTCTCAGCCGCCGCTTCGGCGCGGTGCGCGCGGTCGATTCGGTCGATCTCACCGTCGCGCGTGCCCAGGTGTATGGCTTCCTCGGCCCGAACGGCAGCGGCAAATCGACCACGATCCGCATGCTCTGCGGCCTGCTGCTGCCGAGCGGCGGCGCGATCGAGGTGCTCGGGTATAAAATTCCACAACAGGCCGAGCCGCTCAAGCGGCGCATCGGCTACATGACGCAGAAGTTCTCGCTCTACGACGATCTTTCCGTGCGCGAGAATCTCGAGTTCGTCGCCGCGGTGCACGAGCTGCCGCCCGCGCACGCGCGCCGCCGCGTCGAGGCGCTGCTCGCCCGCCATCGGCTCGCGGAGCTGCATGCGCAGCTCGCCGGCACGCTGTCGGGCGGCGAGAAGCAGCGGCTCGCGCTCGCCGCCGCGGTGCTGCACGAACCGGAACTGCTGCTGCTCGACGAGCCGACCAGCGCGGTCGATCCGCAATCGCGCCGCGAGTTCTGGGATGCGCTGTTCGCCCTGGTCGATGCCGGCACCACGATCCTCGTGTCCACCCACTACATGGACGAGGCCGAGCGGTGCCATCGCCTGGCGATCCTCGACCACGGCCGGCTGGTGGCCGACGGCGCGCCGCGCGAACTCGCCGAGGCGCTGCCGGGCGTGGTGCTGCTGATCGACTGCGACAATCCGCGCCGCGCGCAGGAGACGCTGGCCAACGAACGCGGCGTCGAGGCGACGGCGCAGATCGGCGCCAGCCTGCGCGTGCTCGCCGCCGCCGACGCCGCGACGCGCGCGCGCATCGACGCCGCGCTGCAACGCGCCGGCATCGCCGCGCGCATCGCGCCGACGCGGCCGAACCTCGAGGACGTGTTCGTCGCCGCCACCCGCCGGCGCCCGCGCGCCGAGGCGCCGCCGCCGTGAACCTGCGCCGGTTGTGGTCGATCGTGGTCAAGGAGCTGCGCCAGTTGCGCCGCGACCGGCTCACCTTCGCCATGATCGTCGGCATCCCGACCATGCAATTGCTGCTGTTCGGCTACGCCATCAACCTCGACGTGCGCCACCTCGACGCCGCGGTGCTGGATCAGGCGCGGACCGCGCAGTCGCGCGAGCTCGTCGTCACGGTGGCGCAAAGCGGCGTGCTCGATTTCCGCCACGCGCCGCGCACGCCGCAGGAGCTCGCCGCGCTGCTGCGCGCCGGCGCGATCAGCGCCGCGCTGGTGATTCCGCCGGACTTCGAGCGGCGCCTCGCCGAAGGCGACCGGCCGCCGCTGCAACTGGTGGTGGACGGCTCCGACCAGGTGGTGCAGCAGGCCGCACGCCAGCTCGCCGCGCTGCCGCTCGCGGCGCTGCGCTACCCGGCGCAGCCGGCGCCCGCGGGAAATGTGGAAATTGTGAACTTTTACAATCCGGAGCGGCGCGCGCCGGTCAACACCGTGCCGGGACTGATCGGCGTGATCCTGACCATGACCATGGTGCTGTTCACGGCCATGGCCATCGTCCGCGAGCGCGAGCGCGGCAATCTCGAATTCCTCATCGCCACGCCGGTGTCGCCGGCCGAACTCACCCTCGGCAAGGTGCTGCCGTTCGTCGGCATCGGCCTGATCCAGGTGAGCGTGGTGCTGCTGCTCGGCGTGGCCATCTTCCGCGTGCCGATCCGCGGCAGCCTCCTCGACGTCTACCTCGCCTCGCTGGTGTTCATCGTCGCCTCGCTCGCGCTCGGCGTGTTCCTGTCCACGCTCGCGCGCACCCAGTTCCAGGCGATGCAGATGGCGTTCTTCACGTTCCTGCCGCAGATCCTGCTGTCCGGCTTCATGTTCCCCTACGCCGGCATGCCGCGGCCGGCGCAGTGGCTGGCCGAGATCTTTCCGATGACGCACTTCGTGCGTCTGATCCGCGGCATCCTGCTGCGCGCGGCGACGCTCGCGGAGCTGTGGCCGGAACTGGCCGCACTCGGCGCGTTCGGCGCGGTGCTGCTCGGCGTCTCGATCCTGCGCACGCGCAAGCGGCTGGATTGAACGCGGCGCGCGGCGCCGGCAGTTGGCAGAGACGAGCCGCAGTGGCTAAGATCGGCGCATCATGCCGCACAGCGTCGCCGCGTCCGGGGAGTCCGGCCAACCTGTGGTGTTCGTCGTCGACGACGACGACGGCATGCGTGCGGCGCTGCGGCGGCGGCTGACGCTCGCCGGCCTCGCCGTCGAGGCGTTTCCCTCCGGCATCGAGTTCCTCGCCCGCGCCGATCTTGCCCGCCACGGCTGCATCCTGCTCGACATCAGCATGCCGGGCATGAACGGCCTCGAGGTGCAGACGACGCTCAAGCGCCGGGGCGTGGCGCTGCCGATCATCTTCCTCACCGGCCACGCCGACATTCCGAGCGCGGTCACCGCGATGCGCGAGGGCGCGGTGGATTTCATCGAGAAGCCGTTCGACAACGAGCACCTGCTGGCGCGCGTGCGTCACGCCATCGACCACGACCGCCACAGCCGCCAGCGCGAGGAGGAGCGCCGCGCCGTGCTCGCGCGCATCGGCACGCTGACGCCGCGCGAACGCGAGGTGCTCGAGCTGGTCGTCACCGGCAAGACCAGCAAGGAGATCGCGCGCGTGCTCGGCGCGAGCCACCGCACCATCGAGATCCACCGCGGCCACGTGATGGAGAAGATGGCCGCGGCCACGCTCGCCGATCTGGTGCGCATGCAACTGCTGTTGCAGGAGCCGGCGCCGCCGGCGTGACCGGCTACGGCGAGGCCGCGCGCGCCTGGCTCTGCGTCTCGCGCATGCGGAACGCGTCGCGGATCTGCGCGCGCAGTTCGCTGTCGTTCCACGGCTTGGTGAGGAATTTGTAGATCGCGCCGCGGTTGATCGCCTCGGTCACCGCGGTGAGATCGGTATAGCCGCTCAGCACCATGCGCACGGTCTGCGGATACATCTCCTTGACCCGGCTGAGGAACTCGGTGCCGCTGACACCCGGCATGCGCTGATCGGAGATGATCACCTGCACGTCGTTGCGCGCGAGCAGCTCGAAGGCGTCCTGGGCGTTGGTGGCGGTGAGGATCTCGTAGCCGTCGCGGCGCAGCGCGCGGCTGAGCGCGCGCAGCACGTTCTCCTCGTCGTCGACCAGTAGCAGCGTGCGGCGGTCCTCGCGCGGCACGATGGCGTCGCGCGTGAGGTAGCGGTGGCGCAGCAGTTCCAGCGCCTGCGCGGCGGACACCGGCCGGCTGAAGTAGTAGCCCTGGAAATAGTCGCAGCCATTGCGCAGCAGGTAACCGACCTGGGCCGCGGTCTCCACACCCTCGGCCATCACGCTCATGCCGAACTGGTGGCCGAGCGTGATCACCGCGCGGCAGATGCCGGCCGAGCTCGCGTCGGTGGCGATGTCGCGCACGAAGCTCTGGTCGATCTTCAGGCGATCGACGTTGAAATGGCGCAGGTACTGCAAGCTCGAATAGCCGGTGCCGAAATCGTCGAGCGCGATCTTGGTGCCGAGCGCGCGCAGCGCGCGCATCGTGCCGGCGACCTCCTCCACGCGCTGCGCCAGCGCGCTCTCGGTCAGTTCCAGCTCCAGGCAGCCCGGCGGCACGGCGTATTCGGCGAGCGCGTCGCGGATCTGCGCGACGAACCCCGGCCGCTGCACCTGCGCCGTCGAGACGTTGACCGAGACCAGGAAATCGTTGACGCCGGCCTCGCGCCAGGCGCGGATCTGCGCGCACACGCCAGCGACGACCAGGTTGCCGATCTCGACGATCAGACCGAGCTGCTCGGCGATCGGGATGAAGCGATCCGGGCCGAGCAGACCGAGTTCGGGATGCTGCCAGCGCACCAGCGCCTCGAAGCCGACGATCTGCCAGTCCTGCGCGCTGATCTGCGGCTGGAAATGCAGCACGAACTGGCGCGCCGCGATCGCCTCGCGCAGTTGCGCGCCGAGCGCGCGGCGTTCCTCCAGCTCGCGCTTCTCGGCGTTGGTGAAGGCGCTGACCGTGTTGCGCCCCTCGCGCTTGGCGCGGCGCATGGCGGCCTCGGATTCCCACAACAAGGCCTGCGCGCCGTCGCCGTTGTCCGGGAAGCAGCTCACGCCGACGCTGCAGGTGACGAAGACCTGCCCCTGCTCGTGGGCGATCGGCTCCTCGATCAGCCGCCGCGCCTGCTCGGCGATCTCGAACGGCCGGCGGCCGTCGTCCTCAGGGACCACGACGACGAACTCGTCGCCGGCGGCGTTGGCGACGAATCCGTCGCCGTCGACCAGTTTGCCCAGCCGCGCGGCGACGACGCGCAGCACGTAATCGCCGGTCTCGCGGCCGCGCGCCTCGTTGATCAGATGGAAGCGGTCGAGGTCCAGGCACAGCACCACGATCCGCCGATGCGCCGCGGCGGCGTCCGCGATCGCCCCGTCCAGGTACTTCGTCACCAGCGCCAGTCGCGGCAAGCCGGTGACGGCGTCGTGGGTCATGCGGTAGGCCAGCTCCTCCTGCGCGCGGCGCCGCTCGGCGACCTCCATTTCGAGCTTGGCGGCGTGGCGCTGGATCTCCTCGTACATCGCCAGATTGCCGAGCGCCAGCGCGAGCTGCGCGGCGAGCGTCACGGCGAACTGCTCGTCCTCGTTGTTGTAGGCGACCCCGTCCTTGTGCCCGGCGAAATGGACCCAGCCGGCGCGCGGCCAGGCGGACCGCACCAGCAGCGGCACGACGAGCAGCGAGCGCACCGGCGGATGGACGTCGGGCAGGCCGAGCGTGCTGGGCGCGCTGTCGTTGGCGTGTGCACGCAACGGCGCACCGCTGGCAAGCACCTGGCCGATGGCGCCGGCGCGCAGATCCGCCTGCTCGAACCGCGCGCAGACGTCGGCGTCGAGGCCGTGCGCGGCGAAGTGCTCCAGGCGCTGACCGCTCGGATCCAGGACGCCGGCCACCGCATAGGTGCTGTGCATGATGTCCTGGCCGAGCCGGCAGAACAGTTCCAGCACGTTGCGACAACTGCGTTCGGCCGCCAGCGCCAGATCGAGCTCCAGCAGCTTGGTCAGGCGCAGGCTCAACAACTGGAACGAGTAGGCGACATCGTCGGCCTGGCGCGCCGCCGCATCCGGATCGTCACGCTCGACCGCGCGGTCGAGCGTGCGCCGCAGGCGTTTCTGCAAGTCGACGAGCTCGCCGCGCGATTCGGGCAGCTTGGCGGAGAGGAAGCTCGGATACGTTGCCGCGTTGTCCGGCACCAGCCGCGGCGCCGGCCCGGCGCCGAGCGCCCGCGCCACCGCATCGAGGATCGCCTGCGGTTCGGCCGGCTTGGTCAGCACCGTGTCCACGCCGCACGAGGCGGCGAGCACGCGCGCCTCGGGATCGCGGTAGGTGGCGGTGTAGAAGATGATCGGCGTGCGCGCGATGCGCGGATCCTCGCGCACCCGATCGGCGAGCTCGACGCCGCCCATGACCGGCATCAGCACGTCGGTGATGACGAGATCCGGCCGTCGGCTCTGCGCCAGCTCGAGCGCGACGGCGCCGTCGCCGGCGTGCAGCACCTCGTGGCCGGCGTAGCGCAGCACGGTCTCGAGGTATTCGCGGTTGATCGGGTTGTCGTCAGCGATCAGGATGGTGGCCATCCGCCTTCCCCTTGGCGGCACCGAGACAGGCCGCAATCTCCTCGACCAGCACGCCGGGTTCGATCGGCCGCAGCAGAAAGCGTGCCACGCCGAGCGCGAGCGCGCTGTGCCGTTCCGCCTCGCCCCACACCGAGGAGGTGACGAGGATCACCGGGATCGGCGCGGTGCGCGCGTCGGCCTTGAGGCGGCGCACCAGCTCGATGCCGTCGGCGTCCGGCATGCGCAAGTCGGAAATGACGAGGTCGAACGGCGTGCGGGTGACGAGTTCCAGCGCCGCACCGACGCCGGAGGCGAGCTGCACCCGATAGCCGAGCGGCGTCAGCAGGTGATGCAGCAGCTCGCAATTGAGCGGCACGTCGTCGACCACCAGAACCTCGGTGTGCACGCGCGTCGGCGACACCCGTGCGCAATCCGCCACGGCCGCCGCGGCCGGCGCGCTGCCGCGCTTGGGCGAAGGCAGGAAGTGCTCGATCTCGGCGACGAAGGTTTCCGGGTCCACCGGCTTGGCGACGTAGCCGTCGAAGCCCGCACTGAGGCCGCGTGCGCGATCGCTCGGCGCGGCCAGCGCGCTGACCGCGACCACCGGGATGCCGCCCAGGGCGGCGTCGCTCTTCAGCCGCCGCACCACGGCGTAGCCGTCCAGGTCGGGCAGATGCACGTCGCACAGCACGAGGTCCGGCCGTTCGGCACGGGCCAAGCCGATGCCCTGCTCGCCGTCGCGAGCCGTCAGGGTCGAGTGCCCGAACGCTCCGAGCAGATAGCACATCAGCTCGAGGTTCTCCGCGTTCTCCTCGATCACCAATATACGCGCCATTTCGTGGACTTTTCCACCTGCGCCGCGTCCCCCAAAAGCATACTCCGGCGCGGTCCGCCGCGGCGCACCGGTCTGCGCACGCCGCCGGACGCTGCTACCATGAGCCACCGGCGCGAACCCGCAAGGACCATTGCCGATGTGGCTGCGCGACGCACCGATCCGCCGCAAACTGATGTTGAGCGTGATGCTGACCAGCATCGTGCTCGCGCTGCTCCCGCAGCTCGTGCTGTTCCTGTACGAAGGCGTCGACGAACAGCAGCTGATCGACCGGCATCTCACCCGCGTGGCCGAGGTGACCGCGCACAGCATCGCCGCCGCGCTCGCCTTCGGCGGTGCGCGCGGCGCGGAAGACGCGCTCGCCGGACTCGCCGTGCATCCGCGTCTGCGCGCCGCGGCGGTGTACGACGCCGCCGGCCGCCTGCTGGCGCGTTACCCGCCGACCGCGACCGACCTGCCGGCCGCGACCGGCGTCGCGCCGGGCTACCGCTTCGCCGGCGGCCACATGAGCGGCTTCGCGCCGCTCGACACGCCCGCCGGCCGCCTCGGCACGCTGTATCTCGACTTCGACCGATCGCTCGACATCGACCGCTGGCTGCGCGATCGGCTGTCGCTCATGGCGCTGCTGCTCGCCGGCATCGTGGTCGCCTCGTATCTGCTGGCGCACGTGCTGCAGGGGCGGATCTCGCGGCCGCTCTCCGCGCTCACCGCGGCGATGCACGAGGTGGCCGAACGCGAGGATTTCTCGCTGCGCGTGCGCAAGCAGACCGGCGACGAAATCGGCCAGTTGAGCGACGGCTTCAATGCCATGCTGGCGCGCATCGAGTCGCGCGAGCGGGCGCTCGAGGCGAGCAAAGCACGCCTGCGCGACACGCTCGACCGCATGCTCGAGGGCGCGCACGTCATCGACCGCGACTGGCGGTACGTCTACTTCAACGAAGCCGCCGCCCAGCAGGCGCGGCGCAGCCGCGAGGATCTGATCGGGCGCTCGGTCATGGAATGCTTCCCCGGCATCGAGCAGACGCCGTTGTTCGGCATCCTGCGGCGCTGCATGGAAGAACGTTCCGACTATCACCTCGAGTATGAATTCCCCTATCCCGACGGCACCACGGCATGGATCGAGTTCAACATCCTGCCGATCCCCGAGGGCCTGTTCGTGCTCACGCTCGACATCACCGCGCGCAAGCGCCTCGAGCAGACCCTGCTCGAGGCGAAGGACGCGCTCGAACGCACCGTCGCCATACGCACCGCGGAACTGCGCCGGGCCAAGGAGCAGGCCGAATCCAGCGACCGCATGAAGTCCGAATTCCTGGCGGCGATGTCGCACGAACTGCGCACGCCGCTCAACGCCATCATCGGCTTCACCGGCACGTTGCTGATGCGGCTGCCCGGCCCGCTCAACGCCGAACAGGAGAAGCAGCTCCGGACCGTGCAGCAGAGCGCCAAGCACCTCCTGTCGCTGATCAACGATCTGCTCGACGTGGCCAAGATCGAATCCGGCAAGCTCGAACTGCACGTCGAAGGCGTGGTCGTCGCCCCGCTCGTCGAGGAGGTCGCCGCCACGCTGCGGCCGGCGGCGGAGGCGAAGGGTCTCGCGCTCGCATTGCACCTGCCGGCCGAGCCGCTCGCCGCCCGCGCCGACCGCCGCGCGTTGCGCCAGATCCTCATCAACCTGATCAACAATGCGATCAAGTTCACCGACCGGGGTTCGGTGACGGTGGTGCTGGCGCCGGCGGCGGACGGCCTCGCGCTCGAGGTGATCGACACCGGCATCGGCATCGCCGCGCCGGATCAGGCACGGCTGTTCCAGTCCTTCGTCCAGCTCGAACGCGGCGGCCGCGGCCGCGCCGACGGCACCGGTCTCGGCCTGTACCTGAGCCGCCGCCTCGCCGAACTGCAGGGCGGCGGCATCACCCTGGAAAGCGAACTCGGCAGGGGCAGCCGCTTCCGCCTATGGCTGCCGGCCGAGCGCACGTCCGCCTAGCCGGGACGGACGTGGCGGGCGATGCGCGCTTGCCCTACACTGGCGGGCATCGTCGATTCACCCCGCCGCCGTCCATGTCGTTCGCGCCGTTCGCGCCTCGCGCGCGTATCGTCCTCGTCGTCGCCCTCGTCGCCGCGACCGGCGCCGGCTGCGGCCGGCAACCGAATGGCGCCACGGCGCAGCCGATCGCGAGCGCGGCGGCGGCGGAAAGCGCCGGCGCGGAGGACGCCGGCCGCGGCGAGGGCTATTCCTTCCGCATCCGCTATCCGGAGCTCGATCCGCGCTGGCCGGCGCTGACGCGCGCGCTGCACGGGTTCGCCGCCGAGAACAAGCGCGAATTCCTCGGCTTCGTCGAAGCCGACGACGGCCGCCCGGCCGGCGCGTCGCCGTATTGGCTCAATCTCGACTTCGCCGTGGCGCGACGCACCGCCGACTTCGTCAGCGTGCTCGCCAGCGGCGGCATGTTCACCGGCGGCGCGCACGGCATGCCGATCAGCGCGAGCTTCAACCTGCACCTCGCCGACGGACGGCTGGTCGAGCTCGGCGACCTGTTCGACGACCCCCGTGCGGCGCTCGCCGCACTGAGCGAGGAATGCCGGCGCCAGCTCGAAGGCCGCTTCGAGGCCAACCTGCGCGAGCAGATCGGCGAGGGCAAGGCGCTCGCGCCCGCGCTCGAGCGCATGCGCGACTGGGTCGCGCGCGGCACCGAACCGGTCGCGCGCAACTTCGCCGTGTTCCTGATCGACGGCCTCGACGGCAAGGCGATCGGTCTGACCGTGATCTTCCCGCCCTACCAGGTGGCCTCCTACGCCGACGGCGAGCAGCAGGTGGAAGTGCCGGCCAAGGTGTTCCACGCCCTGCTCAAGCCCGAATACCGCGACGCCTTCCTGATCGACAGCGAAGCCGACGGACGCGGCGCGCGCTGACCCGGCATGCGCACGACGCTGCTTTTTATACTTTCCGCCCTGCTCATCCTGGCGGGCCTGGCCGGCGCCGTGCTGCCGGCGCTGCCCGGCGTGCCGCTGGTGTTCGCCGGCCTCTGGCTCGCCGCCTTCGCCGACCACTACCAGCACGTCGGCCCGTGGACGCTGGCGATCCTCGGCGCGCTGGCGGCGCTCGCGCTGCTCGTCGATCTCCTGGCGAGCCTGCTCGGCGCCCGGCGTGTGGGCGCGAGCGGCCGCGCGCTGTGGGGCGCGAGCCTGGGCATGCTGATCGGCTTGTTCTTCGGCTTGCCGGGGTTGCTGCTCGGGCCGTTCGCCGGTGCGGTGGCGGGCGAGCTTTCGGCCGGCAGCCAGGCGCGCAAGGCCGCGCTGGTGGGCGTCGGCACCTGGTTCGGCTTGCTGTTCGGCGCGCTGGCCAAGCTCGCGCTGTGCTTCACCATGCTCGGCCTGTTCGCGCTCAAGTTCGTGCTCTGACAGGTTGTTGAGAAAGTGCATTCCGGCACTTTCTCAAGTCGCGAGTCCGGCGCAGGTCCGGACTCGCTCCCGCCGAATCAATCGCTTAAGCGATTGATTCGCGCGCGCGACTTCCGTGCCGCGCCTTAGCAGGGTGTTTTTCAACACCCTGCTAAGGATCCCCCGAACAAGCCACCGACGCCGCCCCGGCTGTTTCAGCCCCCTTGAGTCAAGGGGGCGATCAAACCCTTGCGCAGCAAGGATTTGAGGGGTTGTGGAGGTGCGGCGCCGCAGCCGAAGACCGGAACATGAAAGTTCCTGATTAGCGCTGAAATTCAGTCTGCCGCCTCTCCCGCTGGCCGCAGAGGCCGACGCGCGCAGCGCGGCGGGTGAGGGTGGCACGGAAGTAATCTTGTTCTTTGTTCCAAGCGCATCCTGCGGGTTTCCGCTCGCGTCCGGCGAGCGGGTCACTTCTCTTTGCTCACCAGAGCAGAGCTTCCCTCGGAGGACCTGCACAAGAACTTTGCGAACGGATGAAAATTCCACGCAAAACTCGGTCGTTCCGGGCGGGCCGGTTTTTCGCTTCGCTTGCAATGAAAGATCTGCAAGCGGAGCGAACGACGT